>WNFD01000078.1_pt1 | contig 83885 bp, 90 predicted proteins | sample 5400491 | NCBI WGS metagenome assembly WNFD01 (sample SAMN13153343, study PRJNA577476) | soil metagenome | isolation source: 120 cm saprolite under Douglas fir tree site 2 hole 2 replicate 2 | place: USA:California | collected 2015-04-18 | reverse complement strand
GCCTGACCTCGTCCCTTCCGCCGATCGCAAGTGCCGGCCCGGCCGTCACGGCAAACCCGCCAGCCAGCCCCGCGATCACCGCCGCGAGCCGACGCCCCTGTGCTGTCCAGAGGGAACGGGCTGTCCAGGGGGGACGGGGCCACAAGACGACCAGGCATGCCCAGGCCAGGCCGATGCCGACGAGCACCATCGTCAGCTTCACCGCGAACGCCAGGCCGACGAGCGCACCCGCCGCGGTCGCGGCGATCACCAGCCGACGGGTGTCGCCGGCCGGGGGGACGGAGCCTGCCCGGGGCAAGACCCGTGAAAGCGCGGCGACCGCGGCGACGCAGAAGAAGATTGCCTGGCTGTCTACATGCTCGCCGGCCACGAGCACGTAGAGCAGCAGCGGGTTACACGTCCAGAGCAGGGCCGAGCGAAGCTGGCGGCGCCGGTCGCCGCGGGTCAGCCAGTGCAGCAGCAGCCCGGTCCCCGCGAACGCGGCGACGTTGAGCAGCGAGAGCACGAACACGGTGAGCCGGACCGACGTGCCGCCTATCAGCGAGGCGAGCGCCTCGCCGCCGGTTGCGAGGGTCCCGTAAACCGACGGGCTCTTGTTCCAGTCCTCGACGGCCCGGCCGACCGGGTCACCGAGCCTGGCCAGCACGTCGGCACCGGTCGCGTACGGATTGTGGCCGGTGACGACCATCCGGCCGTAGGCGGCATAGTTGAGATGATCAGAGGAGCCGAACGGGGGCAGCAGGGTGAGTACCGCGGCCACGAAGACTCCGGCCAGCAGGATCAGCCGCGGGGAAACCATCCAGCCGCGCCGCGCCGCCCAGGCGGTGAGCGCCAGCCCGAGCGCGCCAGTGATCAGCGCGACCGCGGCAAGAGCGACCGCGAGGTAGGGGGAGAGATGGGCATCGAAGGCCCACGGGGGCTCCCAGGTACTAGCCGAAGGACCTGGCCGGCCAGGCAGCGGCGGCTCCATCAGCGACGGTCCCGCGGCTGCGATGGTGATCGTCAGGGCGACGCTCACCGCCGTCGCTGCCAGCCCGGCCCGGCCGGCCAGTCCGGCGTCGATCCGCCCGGAGCCACGCACAGCAGGCTCCGTCAGCGCCCCGCTGTCGGCTTCCAACGGTCCCTCGCCGCCAGCGCCCTAGCCACGTCGGCGAGCTGCCGCGCACGATGCAACTGGGCGTGCAGGTCTGTGCCTGTGGCCCGGTGCGCGAGCGGGACCTCTACCTCGGTGATCCGCAGACCCTTGCGGAACAGGTCGATGGTGAGCGCCGTCTCCACGCCGAAACCGCTGGCCAGGGGCCGGGCCGCCTCGAACGCCGCGCGGGTGAGGCAGCGCTGTCCGTTGAGCGGCTGGGCTGGCCGCCACCCGGTCGCCCGCTGGATGCCTGCCCCGGAAAGACCTACGACGAAGCCGTGCCCGCCAAGCTTGACAGTGCTCTTGAAGACGGCGATCGTCATATCCGCCTCGCCAGCGAGGACCGGGTCGGCTAGCGGTGCCGCGTCACCGGCGGTCTCGGCGAGATCGGCGTCAAGGAAGAGCAGGTGGCGCGGGCAGGCCCGGTGCTCCCGCTCGTCGAGAAGGCGGACCGCCTCTGCCCCGGTCTCCATGGCGGCGCCCTTGCCGCGGTTGCGGGCATGCCGCATCACCGCCGCGCCCGCGCGATGGGCGGCGTCCGCGGTGCGGTCTGTCGAGCCGTCGTCTACGACGACGACGAGATCCACCCAGGGAAGCCCCGCGGCCGCTGTCACGGTCGCGCCGATCCGGTCGGACTCGTTTCTTGCTGGAATGACAACAGCGACGTCATCACTCAGCGGCATGCGCCGATCCTAGAGCAATCTCATGGGCCCGCGAGCGTAGCCGGGTTGTCCACCACGGTGAACACCGATTCGAGACCGGTCACCTGCAAGATCTTGAGGACGCCCGGCCTCGGCCCGGCGAGCTCTAGCTGGCCGCCCTGCTCACGTGCCTGGCGGAGCGCGGAGAGCAGCACATTCATGCCGGTGGAATCGCAGAACTCGACACCGGACATGTCGACGACGAGCCTGACAGGACCGCCGCCGCTGAGCACCGCGACAAGCTCGCTGTGCAACCGCGGGGCGGTATACAGGTCGATTTCGCCTGCTGCGGTCACCACGGTGTAGTCACCCGAGGATCGGCTCGAGACCTTTAGTTCCACGTGCGGCACCTTACCGTCATGTACGCCGATGGGCCAGGCGGTCACTGGACGTACACAGCGAATTCACTTCCGGTGAGCCCGGCCGTGCGGGAAGCTGAACAGGTGACGAATGACCAGGAAGACGTGCCAGAGCCTGGGCCTGACGATCCGCAGCGCACCGAGTTGCGTGACTACCTGGAGACGCTCAGACGCCGGGCCGGCCGTGCCGCTTCCTGGCTGAAGACCAGCAGCCACTACACCCGGCTGATCAACCGCGACGGCGTGATTCCCGTCACGGCACGGTTCAGCCGGGATGACCTCGCATTCCTCGCGTGGGCCCGCGAGCAGATGCTCGGCTTCGCCGACCTCGGGCTGCACCTCCTCGACCTGCACCAGCCGCTGGACGCCGGAGGCATCACGAGTGATCCGTCCAGCCCGATCCAGCGCTGCAGGAGCTGCATGTGGCTCTGGCCATGCCCGACGTTCCGCGCGCTCACCGGGGTACTGGCAGGGCCGGGTTCGTCTTTAGGCTCCCGGCGAGCCTGACGCGACGCTATCGATATCAGCTCACCGCCACCAGCCGGACACCCGGCTCATCCGCCGGCGCGGCCCCGTTGCCCAGCCCATGAGCGTCAGCTAGTGCTCGCGCCGGCATCGCCGCGCCCGGCATCGTCACCGGGTCCCTGCTGACGGGACAGGACATGCAGCGCGGGCCGCCTCGTCCGCTGTTGAGCTCGCTGCCGGGAACCCGGATCACCTCTATCCCGGCCGCTTCGAGCCTGGCATTGGTCTCGACGTTGCGCTCGTATGACACGGCCAGGCCGGGCCCGACGGCGAGGGCGTTGTTACCGTCGTCCCACTGGCCCAGCTCGGCGGTGGCAGGAGGGAGGCCCGTATCGATCACCCTGAGCCGTTCGATGCCCATCGCCTGCGCCGCCGCCTCGAGGAACAGCTGCGGATGCGACACCCTGAGCCCGTCGGCCCGCTGGGTGATCGTGCGCGCGGTCAGCGTGTACGCCGCCGCCGGATACATGACGACCGCGTCCACGTCAACCATGGTGCAGACAGTGTCCAGGTGCATTGTCGCGCGGCCCTGCGCGATGGGCACGGCGAGCACGGCGTGCGCGAGGCCGGCCTCGAACGCGCACCGGGCCAGCCGCTCCACGCCGGCGGCCGTCGTGCGCTCGCCCGTACCCACGGCAATCACCCCGGGCGCCAGCAGCATCACGTCGCCGCCCTCCAGGTATTCGAGGCCAGGACGGTAGAGGCACGTGGTTCCCGAGAACCGCGGGTGGTGCTCGCAGATGACCTGGATAAGCGTTGCCTCCCTGCGGCGGGCGGGCATGGCCGGGCTGGTGACCGCCACGCAGCCTCCGATCCACACGCTCGGATCCCTGGTGAACAGCAGGTTCGGCAGGGGGTCGATGACGAAGTCATGCGGCTCGAGCAGCTGGTACACCACGCCCCGTCCGGTGCGGAACTCATCGGGGGTCAGGCCCGCGATGAGCACCTGGGCGAGCGCCTCAGGGTCGAGACCCGCCAGGTGCCCGCCGAGCTGGCCGCGGAGCTCATCCCCGAGCCTGGCATCGTCGAGCACCGATGCCGCGGCCTGGTCCCTGGCCGGCTGGTATTCAAGTGCGTCCTGAAGCATCTCGGTCAGGTAGAGGACTTCCACGCCGCGGTCCCGGAGCTCCTGGGCGAAGATGTCGTGCTCCTGCTGGGCACGGCCCACCCAGGGAACTCCGTTGAAGAGCAGCTTGTCCCTGTTGCGCGGGGTAACACGCTTCAGCTCAGCGCCCGGGCGGTGCAGTAGCACCGTCCGGAGCATGCCGACCTCGCTATCCACGCCACGGGCAAGGGCGCCTGGCGCCCGATCCGCGCGACCTCCAAGCTCCACGATTCCCCCCGCTCTGCTCACCTGGGGGGACGACCCCCCAAGACCCCCCGCTGAGGGCATCACCTGGGGGCACGACCCCCCGGTCTGACATGTCCCCACTGGGAGTATCACCACTTCATGCCCTCATTACGCCTGATAGCCCGGGTGGTGTAGCGGTCACCGGCTCCGCGGGGCGCCGTTCACGTGTGGCGCCGACATCACCGCCCACACGGTCGTGCCCCGCTCATCGCTCCGGATGCCCCAGCAGCGGGCCAGGTTCTCGACGATGCCGAGGCCCCGGCCGCCGAGCGAGGAGAGCGACGGCCGCGCCACCCGCGGTCGCGTCGGCGCCCCCCCGTCACTGACCGTGACCTCGACCGCATCGCTGTCCAGCATCCAGGCCACCCGTACCTGCGAGCCAGGGAGCGGATGGGCATGCCGTATCGCGTTACTCAGCAGCTCGCTCACGACGAGAGCCACGTCGCCGACCGCGGGTTCGAAGATTCCCGCCGCTCGCAGGTCCGCGGCAAGGCGGCGGCGTGCGACCGCGACGCTTGACGGCGCGTACGGGAGCAGCACATCACTCGACGTACCCACCTCCATGCGCACCCCGCCCCGCCGCGAAGACCTGAACGGACCCGGTACGAACGGAAATGCCCGCGCGGGCTCGGCTGGAAACCGTCAGCAGCGGAACTCAGCACTCACGCGGAGGTACCGTCGATGGCTTGCCGCGGGTCACCGAGCAGGCCCTCGGCGGCGAGCCCTCGCCTCTGACATGGACACGGTAGGCTTCGGCTGCTCCTGTCCTGCGATGTCAGGACTCGCCGCGCCCTGCGGGCCCGACGCCCGCAGCAGCCGCACACTATGGAGGTGAGGTACGGACGTGGCTGACCCGATGGTGATCGTGGACGACTTGCACGTCGTCTATCGCGTCTACGGGGCAGGCGGGGACAAAGGGACCGCGGCCTCCGCGCTGATGCGGCTCGTCCGCCGCCAGCGGCGCCCGTCCATTCGCGAAGTGCACGCGATCCGCGGCATATCGTTCGTGGCCTACCGGGGCGAAGCGGTCGGCATCATCGGGCGCAACGGCTCAGGCAAATCCACGCTGCTCCGGGCGATCGCCGGCTTGCTTCCCGCGGAGCAGGGCGCGGTGTACACCACCGGCGAAGCCTCCCTGCTCGGTGTCAACGCCGCGCTGCTCGACGACCTCACCGGCGACCGCAACGTGGTGCTCGGCTGCCTCGCGATGGGGATGAGCCCGCAGGAGGTCAAGGAGCGGTACAAGGCGATCGTGGACTTCTCCGGGGTGGGAGAGTTCATTGACCTGCCGATGCGCACCTACTCATCCGGCATGGGCTCCAGGCTGCGGTTCGCTATCGCGTCGGCGAAGGTTCACGATGTGCTGCTCATCGACGAGGCCCTCGCCACCGGCGACGCCGAGTTCCGCCGCAAGAGCCAGCAGCGCATCTCGGAGCTGCGCGGCGACGCGGGAACGGTCTTCCTCGTCGCGCACAACCTCCAGGAGATCGAGCAGACCTGCAACCGGGTGATCTGGCTGGAGAAGGGCGAGATCGTGAAGGACGGCGAGGACGTGACCGGCATCATCGACGCCTACGTGGCGGCCTCAGGCGGCGAGCGCCGCGTCCGCGAGCCCGCGGCAAGCAACTGAACCCGGGGCAGCCCGCAGTTAAAGATCAAGAACCGGGTGCCGAACGGGAGCGTGATGGCTGCCGACGCATCATCGCCGATCCGCGCCCATGGTCTCGCGAGCCGGCCGCGGCCTCGCTCAAGGCCGCGGCCGGCTTAGCTAACTTAGGACGGCGGGGATCAGCTGAGCGCCCAGATCTCCCCTGGCTGGCCGTAGCAGTCCTCCTGCACGAGCGAGGTGCCGTGGGTGCCGCTGTCGCCAGGGTCGGCCAGGCACCTGCCGGAATTCACGTTCACCAGCCCGCCATTCTCGCCGACGAGCCACTGCTGGTTGAACCCGCCGTTGCACGGCCACAGGTCGACCAGTGCGCCATCCAGGAAGCTCTGCCCCTTCACGTCCGCGCACTTGCCGCCGATCCGCAGCGTCACGTCCGGCTCGTACGTCCACTTCTGCGGGCTGCCGCCGGTGCAGTTCCAGATCTCGATCTTGTTGCCGTTCGTGTTCTTGCCGCCCGCGTCATCCAGGCACTTGCCGGCGAGATCGAGGTGAACCGGGCCCGCCACCGGATGGTACGCACCGAGCAGCGAAGCCTCGGCCGCGAACCTGAAGGACACCGAGGCGGTGGCGCCGGCGTCCCGCGCAGTGACCTTTACGGTGCTGCTACCTCTGCCCGTGAGCGTTCCTGTGATGAGTCCCGCAGCGCTGATGGACAGGCCGCCCGGCAGCCCCGTCGCGCTGTAGCTGAGCGCGGGCGCCTGCGCGATGGAGTCCACGGCCTGGATCCGCATGTCCAGGCTGCTGCCGACCTCGAAGTCCTGGGTACCCGGATCGATCAGCGTCAGGTTGTCCGCGGCGGCGCTGTCAAGGAACGCCGCCGTGCCATTCGGGGAGCCGAGGCCGGTCGGCCCGTCAAAGCCGGTCTCGCCGTGGCACAGGTACTGCCGGTTCGCCTCGCACGTCCCGTCCGGGTAACTGAACTGTGGCGCTGTACCCTTCGGGCTTTCCCCCGATGCCTCAGCTAAGGCAGCTATACCAGTTTTTCCGGCATGGTGGCAATAGGCCCTTATTGATCGTTAAAAGGGGTCGTCGTCCCCCGGGGCCATGCCTTGCGGGGGATCCCGGGGGTCGTCCCCCGGGGCAAGCACTGCGGGGCGGAGCTGTAGCCGCATCACGGTGCCGCCGCCCGGGCGGGACCTGGCGATCACCTCGCCGTCCTGCGCCCTGGCCAGCCGGCGCACGATGTACAGCCCCAGGCCTATCCCGCCGAACCTCCGCCGGTCCCCGGTCTCACCCTGGACGAACCGCTCGAATATGCGCTCGTGGTCACCCGCTGCGATCCCGATTCCCTCGTCCTCCACCGTCACCTCGATCCAGCCGGCGGCCGCGTGCGCCCGCACCGTCACGGTGCCGCCGTCTGGCGAGTACTTGAAGGCATTCTCGAGCAGCTGGCCGACGATGATGTCCGTCGCCATCGCGTCTCCGTAGGCCGGCGGGAGCCGTTCGGGAATGTCGGCAACAAGCGTGTGCCGGTCAGAAAGCGGGCGGAACGCGACCGCCGCGCCGCGCGCGAGGGCAGCCAGGTCGAACGGCCCGTTGATCACCGTGAGCTGATCCGCTCCGGCTCGTGAGCCGAGCAGCAGCTGCTCGACCAGCCGCCCGAGCGATCCCGCACGTTCCGCGATCGTCTGCACCGCCGACCGGCGGTCGGCGTCGGTCAGCTCGTCCCAGCGGCTGGCCAGCGTGCTCGCGAACCCCTGCACCACCGTGATCGGCGTGCGGAGCTCATGGCTCGTCGTGGCGAGGAAGAGGTCCTTGGCCTCTTCGAGCTCCTTGGCGGCCGTGACGTCACGGAAGTCGAGCACCCGCTCGTCGCTGCCGTCGAGGCCGGCGGCGAGCACGTCGAGCCAGCGGCCGTTAGCCAGCTTGTGCGTCAGCTTGGCGCCGGGATCAGGCAGCGGGAACGGCGGCGGTTTGCCCGTGACCTCATCTCCCGACACCCCGGTCAGCCTGTGCGCGGCGGGATTCCACTGCCGGACGAAGCCGTCACCGTCGAGCACGGCTATACCGTCGGCGCTCGCGTCGATCACCGCGCGCTCGTGCGCTCGCTGCTTGACGACCTCCTCGAACGCCATGGCGTTGCCGAGCGCCACCCCGGCATGGCCGGCCAGCAGCTCGAGCAGCTCGAGCTCGACATGACCGAGCTTGCGCCTGCTGTAGAGGGCGTAGAGCGCGCCGTACGGCTGTCCGCCCACGTGCGACAGGCCGAGCGCGATCGTGTGCAGGCCGGGCAGCGCGGACCAGATGAGGTCATCGAACCCGCCGGACTCCCCGGTCGCCATCATCACCGTCTTACCCGACCGCATCAGCTCCCCGACCAGGCTGGTGCGCAGCGCCGCGGTGCGACCGCGCAGCCTCGCGGGGAGCCCGGCCATGCTCACCAGATGGAGCAGGTCGTCCTCGATGAGCACGAAGCCGCCGGCGTCGGCTCCGGTCAGCTCGCGCAGGCTCGCCGCTATCCGGTCGAGCACCGACTCCAGGTCCCGCTGCGCGTTCATGTCGGCCACCACATCGCCGAGCCTGCGGACCACGCGGGCGCGCTCGGCCATGTAGTGCCTGGCCACATCGTCTTCGCCGCTCTGGTGGCAGACGTTCACCCAGCCGGTCACATCGCCGGTGCCGCTGGTGAGCGCGCTCGTGTCGATGCGCACGTCGAGCATGCTGCCGTCCTTGCGGATCCTGCGGGTGGCGAACGAGATGTGCCCCCCGCTGCGCACCCGCTCGAGCACCGCGTTGTGCTCGGCCGTCAGCTCCTCAGGAATGATCTGCGGTTCGAGGCCGACAACCTCGGGCGCCATCCAGCCGAACATGCGCTCGGCCGCCGGGTTCCAGAGCATGACAGTGCGGTCCGTGTCGAATGCCACGATCGCGTCGGCGGCGCACTCGATGACCGCGCGCGCGGTCGCGTCAAGCCGGTCCTGCCTGCCTATCCTGCCCGCCGGTTCTGGCCCCACCCGGTCCATGGTGCCACCAGATCATGACCGCAGCTCAGCGAAACCCCGGAGCCATGCACGGCAACCCGTTCCACTGGTGATCAGATGAGGGGCCAGGTACTCCCGTGACCTCCAGGCAGGGACTCGCGGGCGGCAGCGTTACCAGCGGCTCACCGGGAGTTCGCCGCGAGGCGGCGGAACTCGGCCACCGCCGCGGGATCGTCCTCCAGCCGCCAGTTCTGGTGGTAGCCGGAAGCAGCGTTCTGATCCTTGTCGAAGTACATGAACCCGATAACGCCGCTCGCGCGGATACCCGTGAAAAGGTCAGGTAGCTTCGCCTCTTTGCCCGCGCCAGGTGCTACGCCGGTCTCGGCAAGCAGTATCGGATCTCTGGTGATCTCCCGGACCGCGGCCAGGGTGTCGCCGAACACGGTCGCGAAGGTGTCTGCCGGATACACGTAGTAACCGTCGAGGCCGACCCAGTTCACATACGCGGCGCCAGGCCACCACGACCTGAGCGTGGCGGCACTGTCCTTGCCGACGATGATCGTCCACATCCACGTCACGTTGCTGGCGCCCGTGGCCGCGAATACATCGTGAACGTGCCGCCATGCCGCCACGAAAGTAGCGGCCGACGTGTTCCTCCAGCCCCAAGTGTACCAGTCACCATTCATCTCGTGGCCGAAGCTAAGGACGATCTTGTCGCCGTACCTGACGACTGCCTGCGCGAAGGAACGCAGGTACTGGTCATAACGGCCGGCCGCGATGTCGGCCATGCTGATGCCCGTCGGGTCAATCTGGATCACCGGAACCGCGCCGTGCCGCTCGGCCGCGGCGGCGAATGCGGCCCTGAACGACTCGTACCAGCCGCTGTAGTACAGGACTAGGTCCGGCTGGCGGCCGACCGCGGCGGCAAAACGCTCCACCGGCGCGTAGGAGGATGGAACGCCGGGCGCATACACACCGAGATAGGCGGTCGCGGCTGAGCGCTGGGGCGCGCTCGCCGGATGCCCGGCGGCCTGAGGCGACTGCGCCGCGGGTGCCTTGCCGGCCTGGGAGCAGCCGACGAGGCTCACGGCCAGCACGGCCACGACGGCGAATGCCTTCACCACATCGTTCCTTCCTCGAAGGTAGCCCGCATGGCACCAAACCGTCACGGGCTGGCCATATGAAGCGTGGCCGCGAGTCGACGGAAGGCATCGACCGCGGCCGGATCGTCTTCTAGCTGCCAGTTCTGGGTGTATCCGGAGGCTCCGTGCATGTTCACGTCGAAGTACACGAACCCGAGCAGACCCCGCACGCGGATGTTCTCGAAAAGGTCCGCGACCTTGGCGGACTTGCCAGCGCCGGCTGCGGCCCCCGTCTCGGCGAGGAGCACCGGATCGGGGGTGACCTGCCGGACCTGGGCGATGGTAGGCGCGAACACCCTCGAGAACGTATCGGTCGGATTCACGTAATAGCCGTCGATGCCGACCCAGTCGACGAAGTCCTTGCCTGGCCACCAGGATGCGAGCGGGCTGACATTGGGACCGCCGACGACGCTGACCGTCCATAGCCAGGTGACGTTCCTGGCACCCCGGGCATTGAAGACATTGTGTATGTGCCGCCATGCGAGCACGAAAAGGGCCGGGCTGACGTGCCGGTAGCCCCAGTCGTACCAGTCGCCGTTCATTTCGTGTCCGAACCCGATCACCACGGGGTGGCCGTAGGCGGCGACTGCCAGCGCGTAGGAATCCAGGTATGTGTCGTAGAGGCCGGCCGCGATATCAGCGAGGCTGATCCTCTGGGGATCGATCTGGACCAGCGGAGTCGAGCCGTGGCCCGACGCGGCGGCCGCGAAGGCGGACTGGAATCTCTCGTGCCACCCGCTGTAATAGAGCGCCAGGTCGGGCTGCCGGCCTGCGACGGCGGCGAAGCTCTCGACCGGCGCGTAGGAGCCAGGAACCCCCGGCATATACACGCCAAGGTAGGAATCCGGCCGGGCAGGCAGCCTCGCCACGGCGATGCGGGTAGCGCGCGGGGACGCGTTCCGGTCGCCACCTCGAGCCGACATCGAGGCGTAACCAAGCCCGGCGACCGCGCCGGCGACCGCCGCGACCGCGGTGACCATGACCGTGACAACTACCGTGAGCATGCGACCGCTCATCCGCGGACCCTCTGACGCCGCGATCACGGACCGGGTCACGCGTTCCTCCCCGGGAAGACCAGGCGTCCCACGATCACCGTGTTGAGGATGCCGAAAGCGAACACGATCACGAACCGGGGTGATCCGGTCTGCGCGATCCGCCAGGCGGCCAGCGCGACCCAGGCGATCGCCAGCGTGCCGTTCCAGGCTGTCACGCCGCGCCAGAACCGGCGCGTGGCATCCCCCGGGCCGCGGGATGGCTGCCAGGACATGACCTTGCCGCGTGCGTAGTCCCACAAGGCGAGCGCCTGCGCCCAGCCGACCGCGATCGACAGCGGCCAGATCCGCGGGCTGTACGGGGAGTTGTGCCACAGCGGGTACAGCAGCGTACCCGTGATCACGGCCGGGACGAGCACAAGGAAGTTCCGCAGCCTGACCTCACCGGGCATGAAGAGCAGGATGGTCACCGGGATCAGCGGAATGATCAGGGTGCGCAGCGCGGTGGTGACATTCCACAGCCATCCGGCGATATATGGCAGTCGCGCCCGTAGCGGCATGCTCACCCGCCACATGTGGCGTGTCCAGACGAGGCTCGTAGCGCCACAGCACCAGCGGTACTGCTGCCGCATGAACAAGTCCAGGGTCGCCGGGCATACTCCGGCCGCGAGGGGAACCGGGATGTACGTGAGCTGGTACCCGTGGTACCGCATGTCCAGGCCGGTGTGCGAGTCCTCCGCATACGGGATCATCGTGAAGCCGCCCTCGGGCACCAGCGCTGCCCGCCGGTAAACGGCGTTGGAGCCGACGCACAGCGCGGAGCCGACGCGGTCCCTGGAGACCTGTACCACCCGGTAGAAGATCTCCAGGGTCGTCCCGGCCGCGCGCTCGACCCACGTCTGCCGCCGGTCCACGCGGAAGAACTGCGGCGTCTGCACGATCCCCACCAACGGATCGTCCATATAGGGCAAGGTCTCGGCGAGAAAATCCGAGCGCGGCCGGAAGTCAGCGTCAAAGATCACGATGTAGTCGCCCGCGGTGCGCTCGAACGCGTACCTGAGATTGCCGGATTTCTTGAACTGCCGCACGTCGGGCCGCCGCACGTACGTGAATCCGAAGTTGCTGGCAAGCCGACTGGCCTCCTCACTCGGGCCGTCGTCAAGCACATAAGCGCGGGCTGCCCCCGGATAGGCGCAGGCAAGCTCGAAGACACCTGTCCAGGTATTGCACAAGACCTCTGTCGGCTCACCGCAGATCGGCAGATAGATATCCACGCTGGGGTAGCATGCCGGACGCCATGCCGCGATCCTGGCCTCATGTGAAACAATGTCAAACCCGCGGCCGACAAAATTCATCGGAATACTTACCAGCTGGTAAGCGATATACAAGATCGTATAGGCAGAGAAAGGATACGCGATCGAGTAGTTTATTTCGAGAAGAACCTGCCCCATGATCACGGAGACTGCCGAGATAATTATAGCGATCACCAGGTGCGGCAGCGCCCGCTCGGCGTAAGAGCACCTTTCCTTGTCGGTCGGCGACGTCGGCAGTACGTTATCGTTCCAGCGATGCCGCCCGCTCGCCTCGGCCGCGCTCAGCTGCGCCCTGGCTGTGATATCGGCGATCATCCGCTATTCCCTCCTGGCACTGAGCCCTGCGGATCATACTGCCAGACCAGGTAACTTCCGGAGTCCCCGCGACTGCTGAACGGGACTGTCGCTACCAGCCGGTAAGCTTTGTCATTCTCCAGGTAATCCGCGATGCTCCGGTCAAGCTGAGGCTTATCACTGAAACCGAGTACGATAACCGAGAAGTAACCTTCCTTGATCTCCTTCGCGTACGGTGCGAGATCATTGCTGTTCTCGGCTACTCGCCGGCCTGATGGCGTCGTGATGCCGTATACGCTGCTCCATTGCCGCCAGGATGTGTGCGGCAGGTAATACTCCGGCACCGGTGAGTTATCCGCGAGGAAGCGCCCGCCGTGCGCGGTCAGCCCGTCGAGGATGGGAATCAGGCGTGCCGAGCCGGGCCAGTAGAAGAGCTGCGTGGACTGGAGCGCTCCGACCTTCGCCAGCGGGATGATCAGCACAGTGCATGCTGCCGTCGCCGCAATCCTCGCGAATCGGGAACGCAGCCACGTGATTGCCCGGTCGGCCCCGTACCCGACGGCGATCGCCGCGAACCACACACCGAAATCCACGTGCTTGCTCAGCGACGTGTACGTGTGTATGCGCGCCTGCTCGGACGGCACAAGCAGCGCCGTTGACGCCAGCAGCAACGGCAGCAGCCTGCCGGACATCGTCTTCTCGGCGGCGACGCTGACGGCGACGGCGATGACGGCGAGCGCGATGATCACGCCGATCCAGTCCCAGGAGCTTCTCAGCACCACAGAAGCCGCTGTCCCGCCGCTGTGCCGCACCGTGGTGGTCTGGCCGACGCCGGTGGCATACCAGCCGCCCCCTAGCTGAAGGAGGAGCATGATCGCGCTGATCGCGCAGGCGCCGAAGCACGTCCCGCGCCGCCATGCTGCCTTGCCCCCAGGCTTCGGGTACGCGCTCAGCACCGCCAGCCCGGCGACTGCGGGGTCGAACAGGGCCGAGGCGTACTTGGTGGCGTTCGCCAGGACGAGCGCGCCCGCCCCTGCGAGCATCCACCAGGTCGCGTCCTGCCTTGCCCTGCCTCCCGTCACGCACCACGCCGCGAGCGTGATCAGGAAGAGCGACATCGCGTCATAAGTGGCGAACGCGCCGAGTCGCAGCGTCGGGCCGAGCACCCCGAAGACCGCCGCGGCGAAGAACGCCGCACGGCTGCCGTACAGCCGCCGGGTTGTTGCCCACAGCAGCACCGTCGCGCCCAGCATGAACGGCAGGGAACACAGCCGGGCGGCTGTCAGGCCACCGAGGCTGTCCTCGAGAGCGCCCAGGACCGGATAGATCACGGGTGCGCCGCTGAAATAGGTGGGAAACGGCGGGATGCGCGTGCCGTGCAGCAGGTGGGCGATCTCCAGGTGGCCGCCCCACAGATACAGCGCCTCGTCCTCGAAGGCCGTATTGGCATGAACGAGCTGCGCTGACAGGAACGCCTGAACGGCAATGATGGCGGCCAGCGGCCACGGGACCCCGGCCAGCGCACGTCCGCGTTCCCGCGTCTGGCCGGCGCCCGCCCATGGCGCGACCTTCCGCTCCGGCCGCTCCCGCACAGCGGTGACAGCCGCGGGCGAGCCGCTGACAGCCGCGGGCGAGCCAAGCGCCCCGAGAACGGCCAGCGCATCCGCCGTGGGATCGTCCGTCTCTGGTGGGCGAGGCGGACGGGTGGTTGTCACCGGGTCTCAGCCTTCACGGCCGGTCGCTGGAGCGAGCGGAAGGCCAGGATGAGGCTGCCGGGCAGGCCTAAGGGCGGACTCATCAGGCAGCGCAGAGTGCGGACGAGCGGTCGAAGCCCGGTGAGGCCAGTTTTCCCGACAATTTTAGTCGGGAAGGTTAAGATAATCTCCGCGGAGTCACCGGCTCCAGGCACACGGGCCCACGCGGAGCAAGTGCTTGCCCCCATCTCTGCTCCCCAGGTAGGACAACCCGTTCGCACTCCCCCCGGCGGGACATCCCGCTCGCCGCACCTAGCGACTCCAGAAACGTAGCCAGGTAAACGATTATGACCCGCATATCAACTTCCCCAGCAGGAGTTGCGAAAAAATACACATAATGGCAACGTAATGACACATGTTGGTCACAATGGGGCGAGGCTGCGAGCATCTGCGCGACGCCGCGAAGCGGGAAACGCCCTGGCCGCGTTAACGTGCTCACGCGGGGAGCAGCACGCCGGGGCTGAGGATGCCTGCCGGATCGAGCCCGGCCTTGATGGCGCGCATGGCGGCGATCTCCTGGGGGGACCGGCTCAGCCCGAGGAAGGGGGCCTTCGCGCGGCCGATGCCGTGCTCGGCCGAGATCGTCCCGCCGTGCGCGGCGGCCAGCCGGAACACCGCCTCATCCGCCGCGTCATCCTCAGGATCCGGACCGAGGATGTTCACGTGCAGGTTCCCCGCCGCGATGTGGCCGAACACGATCACGCGCGGCTCGCTCCCCGCGCCGCTCGCCCGGACCGCTTCGTCGAGCCCGGCCCGGAACGCGGCGATCCGGTGGAGCGGGAGCGCTATGTCCATCTTGTGCGGGATCCCGGCCGCGCTGATCGCCTCGGTGTGCCGTTCACGGTATGCCCAGAGGGCAGCGCGGCCTGGAGCGTCGACAGCGACCGCCGCCTCGGCGAGGACGGGAACCTCGGCTAGCCGTTCGGAGCTGTCGACGGGGCCCGCCGTCTCGGCGAGCAGGTAGGCCGAGTACGCGCGGCCGAGCGGCATCGGCAGCCCGGTCAGCGCGCAGACCAGGTCGAGGCCGGCCGCCTCGAAGTACTCGGCGGCCCGCAGCACAGGGACGCGGTCCCGGATCTCCGCCTGCAGCGCGGTCGCCGCCCCGATGCCGTCGACCCCCGCGAGGACGGTGACGGCGGGGGGCTCGGCTGGCCACAGCCGCAGCCGGGCAGCGGTGATCACCGCAAGCGTCCCCTCACTGCCCGCGAGCAGCTGGGCCAGGTCGTAGCCGGTATTGTCGGCGAGCAGGCCGGATAGCCGGGAGATGAGGCTGCCGTCAGCGAGGACCGCCTCGATGCCGAGCAGCTGTGCCCTGGTGCCGCCGTACCTGATCGTATGGATTCCGCCCGCGTTAGTGGCGATCGTGCCGCCGACCGTGGCCGAGTCCCTCGACGCCAGGTTCACGCCGTATTCGAGCCCGGCCGCCGCCGCGTGCGCGCGCAGCGCCGCGATCGTGACCCCCGCCCCCGCGGTGACCTGGGCGGCCAGCGTGTCCACAGGATCGAGGCCGCGCAGCCGCCGCGCTGAGATCAGGACTTCTCCTCCGGCGGGCACCGAGCCGCCCACCAGCCCCGTGTTACCGCCCTGCGGCACGAGCGGCGCATCGTGCCGCGCACAGGCCCGCACCACCCCTGCCACCTCTGCCGCCGACCCGGGCCGGACCACGCAGCGCGCGGCGCCCCGGTACCGGCGGGTCCAGTCGGTGGTGTAGCTTGCCGTCATGTCCGGGTCGGTAAGCACATGCTCCGCGCCGGCGACATCGGCCAGCTCTGCTACCAGGCTGCTCATGGACATAGCCTCCCACCACGAGGGATCCTGCCGGCGGGAACCGCTGCCAGGCAGCGCGCGTCGAAGGGGCATGAGGCTCACACTGCCTGCCACGCCTGGTGGTAACAAGGTGATCACGCTCGCGGCACTGTGCACAGCCCTGTGCGCGGGGCTGGTCAGCGCGTGCGGCTCGACGCACGCCGTCGGCGCGGGCGGCGCCGGATCACCGAGCGCGACGCCGACCGTCACGCACGGTCCGGTCCCTGCGCCGAGCGCGACGGCGGCGGCGGTTTCGCTGGTCATCCAGGTCGTCGCCAGCCCCGGAGCGACGCCGCGGCGGTGGACGCTCCAGTGCGACCCGACCGGGGGCGATCTCCCGGACGCCCAGGCCGCATGCCACGCGCTAGCCAGCGTCAAGGATCCCTTCGCCCCCGTGCCGCGGGGCATCATGTGCCCGATGATCGTGGGCGGCCCGCAGACGGCGACCATTGAGGGCAGCTGGCACGGCACGCCCGTCCTGGCCACTTTCTCGAAGCTCAACGGATGCGAGACAAGCCGCTGGAACAAGATCGCCCCCGTCTTCGGCACCACCACCAGCCTCGTCCACTGACGCATCCCAAACGCTGCGCTGGTTACTTGAGAAGGCGGGAGAGGCGGCGGTCGGCTAGGGGCTTGCCGCCGGTCTGGCAGGTGGGGCAGTACTGCAGGGCGGAGTCGGAGAATGACACTTCCCGGACCGTGTCACCACACACGGGGCAGGCCTGGCCGGCCCGGCCGTGTACGCGCAAGCCCGCCTTCTTTTCCGCCTTGAGCTCTCCGGCGGCGAGGCCTTCCGCTCTCGTGACAGCATCGCGCAGGGTATCGATGATCACCGTGTGCAGCTCCGTGACCTCGCCCGGGGTCAGGCTCGCCGCCAGCTTGAACGGGGACATTTTCGCGGCATGCAGCACCTCGTCGGAGTAGGCATTGCCGATCCCCGCGATGATGCTCTGGTCTCTCAGCACGCCCTTGATCTGGGTCCGGCGCCCGGCGAGGAGCCCGGCGAGCACCGCGGGGGTGAACGCCGGGGCCAGCGGATCCGGGCCGAGCGTGGCGACGCCGGGAACCTCCGCCGGGTCGCTGACCAGGTAGACCGCCAGCCGCTTCCTGGTTCCCGCCTCGGTGAGGTCGAACCCGGAGCCGTCGCGCAGCCGGACGCGCAGCGCGAGCGGGCTCTTCCCCGGACGCGCCGGCTCCTCCGGCAGCTTGTCCCGCCAGCGCAGCCAGCCAGCACGGGCCAGGTGCATCACGAGGTGGAGTGGCGGGCCCGTGCCCGCCGCATTCGCCGTGGACAGGTCGATGAACTTACCGTGCCTGCCCGCGCTCGTGATGACGCGGCCGGCCAGCTCGGTGACGGCGGGCTGATACGTCTTCAGCACGGAGATGGCCGCCGCGTCCACCCGGTCGATGACACGCCCGACCGCGCGTTCGCGAAGGAACGCGGCGAGCGCCTCTACCTCAGGAAGTTCCGGCACGAGACTGATTCTGCCGCCGGTTTCGCATTACCGCATCGTCAGGGTCATCTGGCAGGACCTCATCGGCGCTCCCGTTCGGTGTAAAAACTTGATTTGTGGCCGACGGCAGGCGAGAAGAGGCCGACATGGGGGTAGTCCCTCCAGCGACAATGCCGCTCCGGAGCCCAGAGCCCGCCCCTGTGACGCGGCCCCGGTGAGCGCTAGGACCCGTCCTCAAGGGAGAGTTGGATTAGTTGCTTAATACAAACTAACATAAGGCGCATGATGCCCCCGGATTCCTCAGTGATGCTGCGGAGCCGGGCCATCACAGCGCGGTGTCTCCCGCGAACGGACCCGGGGTTCCCGCAAGGACAAACACATGGACCAGGCAGAGTCTCCCTCCTATCCGGGCCAGCCTGAACGGCACGGACGACCGGCGCGCGACCGCGACCCGCTCGAGCACCCGGTCATCGCCGGCTACGACGGGTCGCCGCCCAGCCGCCACGCGCTTGCCTATGCGGCGGGCCTGGCTAGGCGCCTCGGCCGGTCGCTGCTCGTCGTGTACGTCTACCCGGCCGGCGTGTATTGCGAACCTCTTACCGGCCAGGTGGTCGGGGCGCTCCGGGACAACGCGGAACTCGAGCGGTGGCTGCTCAGCGAGCTGGACGAGGTCACCGACCGCGCGGGGCTGACCGTAGGTGTCGTCACCCGCCGCGGCAGCCCGGCCAGGGAGCTTGCCGCCGCCGCTGACGAACTCACCGCGGACGCCCTCGTCATCGGCGCCCCCAGTCACCGCCTGCACCATGTAGCAGGCTCTGTCCCCGGCTGGCTCGCGCGGCACGCCCACTGCCCCATAATCGTGGTGCCCTGACAGCGTCAGGGCAGCGGCTTTACGTGGGCGAGGAGGGATTTGAACCCTCACGTCCTTTCGGACACACGGACCTGAACCGTGCGCGGGTTCCGGTCGGCTTCGCTGGTGTCGTGACCTGCGCGGGCTCCCGCAGCGCCGCTCGGTTTCGCCGCCCTGTCGCCCGCTTCGCTGGCTCCTCATTGGCGAGCCCATTGGCGGGGATCTTAGCCAGCGTCGGGCGCGGGGGTGACCGGATGATCACCCGGCACTGCCCTGACGGCCCGGTGCCGGTGACTGCCAGTAGCCACTTCCGGCCTGGGGAGAGGCATGTCCGCCGCGCGCCTGCCTCGCTCAGCCCGAGGGGGGGCTGACGAGAGAGGTCCGGCCTCATCAGCTCGTTTGTCATCATCGCCAACTCGTTTAGTTACGTAATATAGTTTCGTTTAGTTAGGTTACGTATTGAATGTCGAAACGAATCGGTATAGGCTTCGGGTCATAGCGCGAACAAGCGGAGGCCTACATGAGCAGCGAAACCACCACCAGGGCAGCCTGTAAGTTCCCGGGCTGCGACCAGCCCGCAGCCCGTACCGGCGGGCCGGGGCGGCCACCGGAGTACTGCGAAGGCCGCGGCCACACCAAGGTGACCGCCTGGCGTGAGCGGCAGCGCCTGGCCGCCACCGAGGCGGGTGCCGTGACCACTGCCGGCGACACCGGGCAGCCCGTAACTATGGCGCGGGTGACCGGCGCCGAGCTGCTCCGCTCGCTGCGCGCCGAGGCCGACCGGATGTCCGGGATCGCTGACCGGCTCCGCGAGGCCATCGCCACCGTGGGCGACCCCACCGCCGTCGAAGTGGAAGTCGAGGCTATGCGGGCCGCATCCGAGCAGCGCGCTGCCGCCGCCGAGTCCCGGGCAGCTACGGCCGAGCAGCACGCCAGCGAGGCCGACCAGTTCCGAGCCGAGGCCGACGCAGCCGCCGAGGAGATGAGCGAGCACCTGGCGGCCGCGCAGGCCCGCGCGGCCGAGGCCGCGGCGGCCCGCGCCGACGCAGAGACCACCGCCCGCGGCGAGCTCGAGAAAGTCCGCCGCGAGGCCGCCGCGCGGATTGCTGCCGCCGAGGCTGACCGGGACGCCGCGGTCGCGCAGGCCCGCGCCGACGCAGAGACGCGCATCAGTGCCGCGCAGGCCGACCGTGATCACGCGAGCGAGGCTGCCGCCCGCAGCGGGAAGGCAGCGCAGCAGGCCCAGCAGGAGGCCGCCCGGGCACAGGCAGCCGAGACCGCTGCCCGCGGCGAGACGCAGCGGGTCCGCGCCGACGCAGACCACATGCTCGCCCAGTTCCGCGCCGACGCGGCCCGCGAACGCGACGAGCTCCGTGCTGACCTGCGCGCACGAGCCGAGCGTGCCGAGCACGAAGCCGACGCCTTCCGCGACGAGCTAGGCCAGATCCGGGCCGAGACCGACCGGCACGACGACCCAAGCGCCCCGAGGGCGCCGCGGCGCGGCCGGCGCACCGGCTCCGGCGAAACCGCCGACGCATAGCCCGAACGCCGACGACAGGAATCCCCCGGCTGCCCAGTAACGGGCCGGGGGAGCCGCGCTGCCCCGCACGATGTCACCGGGACCGGCCGGCCCGGCTGCCGCGATCATCGCCTTGAATAGCGGCAGAACGAAGGGAGGCAAAGTCCCGCGCTCCGTGCGCAAGGTCCTCAATCACTACTGGTCTCCTTCGAGGGAGCGAGGGTCAGTGCCGGGCAGCTCGGCCTCCTCTATCGCCTGCATGTACCTGACCTGCTCTGCGTGGCTTTCCTCTGCGGCGCGGCCGGTGTGCGCCAGCGCCGCGGCGACAAGCCCGCCGAGGGTCAGCCCTTCGAGGCGCTCTGGGTCAAGCGCGGGGCCGAAGAGGCACCCCGTGCCGGTGTACGCCTCCGGGCATGTCAGGCCGACTTCGCCGTCCTCTGTGACAAGCACCCGGAACGCGGCTGTTCCCGGCTGCCCGGTGTTCAGCTGCTGGCCGGTCGCGGCCATGACGGCACGCATCCCCCAGTGGGTGATGGACTCGTAGATCCACTCGCCGTCACGGCGCTCCCGCTGGCGCTTGCAGAACGCGCCGGGGTCGCAGATCGCACGGTGCACGCTCTTGCGAAGCTCATCCGGCTCGGACGGCACCTCCTCCAGGAGGTCGGGGCCGCCGTGATCCCGGAGGGTCTTCAGCGCGGCCCGGCCGCCCCGGTGACGACGCACGTCACTGGTTATCTTCCGGGCCAGGCCGATGTCCTCGCACCGGCCGCTGTTCAGCAGGGCCACCTGGCGGGACACGTCGAACGTGCCCGTCGTGACTGTGATGACCACGGGGTTACCGTGCTCATCGTCGTAGACGTGCGCCTTGACGCTCACCGGGCACTCTCTTTCCTGAACGGGAGTCTGCCCAGGGCACTACTGCCCCTGGGCCGGGCGTTGGGTGTCATCCGGCCTGGGCGAGGAGGCTGCCGAGCTGGACGCGGACGAGCTGGAGCGCGGCGCTGGTGTCGTCGAGGTCGGTGCTGAGCAGCTGGGCATGCTCGGCGGTGGCGGCCTCGAGGTCGCGGAAGCGGCGGTGCAGGGCTTCGAGGGCGTGCGGGGTGATGTCGGCGTGCCGGGCGCCGGCGATCTCGCGGGCGAGGCGCTGCAGGTCGTCTGTGGTCTTGGCCCGGTATGCGGCGATGACCATGTCGCGCATCTCCTGCTCGTCGGGCAGGGGGACGCGGACCAGGTGGCTGCCCTCGCCGAAGCGGGCGACCAGGTCGCGGAGCTTGTCGAGGGCGGGCTGATACTGGCGGTGCACGAAGTACACGCCCCCGGTGGGCCGGACCTTGATGGCCTTGAGGTTCTCGACGTGGCGGCGGACTACGCCGCGCAGCCGGTCGCCGGCCAGGAAGGCGCAGTGGCGGCGGTAGCCGTCCTCGATCGCCTCGAGGACGGCACGGATCTCGTCCTGCTCGGCGGTGCCGGGAACGTCGGTGAAGTCCGGGGCGATGTGCAGCGTCCCGGCACCGTGGGCGGCGCTGTCGCGGCTGTCGCGGCGGAACACGCATTCGCCGACTTTGACGTCGTAGCTGAGCCGGGTCTCGCGCTCGTCGCGGATCTCGCGGACGAGGTGGCGGATGATCTGGTGGCTGTCGCGGCGGACGTGGCGGACCATCAGGGTGGCCGACCGGCCCTGGCCTTCCTGCTGGCCGCGCCGCCGACGGGGGCCGGGCTGGCCGTCGAGGGGGTAGGCGTGCCGGAAGCCGCCGGTGATTTTCTCGAACGCGTCAACCGGGCGGATCTCCGGCGGCAGCCCGGCCGGGTCCAGGCCGAGCTCGTCGAACCAGCGGGCCAGGTCGGCGAGGGTGACGCGGCCGTCGTAGATGGAGTACAGCACGAGGTGGCCGAGCAGCGGCGCGTCGTTCATCGCCGCGAGGTAGGCGTCGAACCCGCCGGGTGCCTGCTGGGTCATGCGGGTGCTCCCATCTGTGGCTGAAACGCTCGTTTCGGGCTTGCGGCTGTTTGCTGGCTGGTTCAGGTGACGCGGAAGATGTCGCGGGCGACGGAGGTGTCGGCGAGGTCGTGGATGGACCGCAGGTTGTCGGACAGGGCGGTCAGGACCGGGCCGGGCTGGCCGCCGAGGGCGATACCGAAGGTGCGGTAGCCGAGGGCCGCCTTGCGGTCGTGGTAGGCGCGCATCCACGTCTCGGAAACGCCGCATTCGCCGTCGGTGATGAGCACGATGTCGCCGCGCTGCCTCCCGTCCTGGTTGTATTCGGCTTCGAGCAGGTCAGCGGCCAGGCTGAGGGGGGCTTCGAAGTCGGTGCCGCCGTCCCAGAAGAACTCGGCGAAGTCCAGGACCTCGCCGATGGCTGCCTGCCCGCGGGGGAACTGGTACACCTTGAGTTCAGTGGCGGAGCCGAACAGGACGGCGGCGAAATCCCGCTTCCCCGCGCGGGCCTGGTCGAGGAGGGCCAGGGCGCAGGCCTTGGCCCAGGCTTCGCGGGTCAGCCCGCCAACAGAGGGCTCGGCCATGGAGCCGGAGCAGTCGATAGCGGCGATGATTGCCCCGTGCCCGGCGTGTTCCTCGCCGCGGGTGGCGTAAGTGAACAGCCGCCGTTCGCTCATCCGCACGGCGAAGGCGGCCCGCATGGCGGGGACGCCGAGGGCGGCCAGCTCGGAGGGGATGAGGGCGGCCAGGTCGTCGGACTGTTCGATGCCGGTCAGCTCGCCGGGGGCGTGCTCGGTCTTGCGGGCCCGTTCGGCCTGCGCCATGGCGCGGAACCGGCCGATCAGGGCGGCGAAGCTGCCGAGCCTGCTCCCGCGTAGCCGTTCGGCCAGGCGGCGGCGTTCCTCGAAGGGCATGCGGCGAAGCTGGCCAGGGTCCACGCCCCAGGCGTGCATCAGCGCGGTTTCGCTGCGGGCCTGGGCGGCGGCGTCCGCAGCTGCGGCGCGCATAGCGGTGCGCGCCGCAGCGGTGATGGCGGCCAGGGCGCCGCTGGCGTCTTGCATGGCGTGCGCTGCGACCTGGTCAGCGGCCTCGGCCTGGGCCATGGCATGCGCGGCCGAGCGCGCGGCGGTGCCGGGGACGCCGTCGTCGCTGTCGGCTTGCGCGGCGGCTTGTTCCAGGGCCTGCCGGACGGCCTCGCGGGCAGCGTCGGCGTCCTGGCGGGCGGCCGCAGCGGCGCTGGCGGCGTCCTGGGCGTGCCTGGCCTGCTCGAGCAGCGTCTGCAGCCGGGAGGACAGGGACAGGACGGCCATCGCGGCGGCGTAGGGGTCCCCGGCTGACTCGCGGCGCAGTTCGGTGAACTCCGGTGTTTCCAGCAGCGCGGTGAGCACCTGGTGGTTGACCAGCCGGGAGGGGTCCATCGCTGACCGGTCACGAAGCTGCGGGCTGGCCTTGACCGCGGCGAGGAACACGTCGCGGACGAGATCGGCGGCGTAGTCGCTGCGCTCGGCGAGGGTGCCGGTGAGGTCCTGCAGGGCGCGTGCCTGGCCGAGGGTCTCGTGCCAGGTCATGTCGTCGAACCGGTCGGCGGCGACGGCGCTGGTGTGGGTCGCCGGGACGTCCAGCCCGAGCCACCGCGCGGCCTTGCCTGCCAGGTCCCTGAGCTTGGCGAGCTTGCCCACCGGGTGTGCCTCCCTTCTGTGGCTAGTGCGGGTGTCAGCTGAGGCTGGCGGCGACCATGGTGGGGTCGACGCCGAGGGCCTCGGTCATGACCCGGGCGTGCACAGCGCGGCGGCGGGCGATGGCCCGGTCCAGGGTGGCGGCGGACCGGCCAGCGGCCGTGGCGTCGCGGCGCATCTCCTCCAGCCGTTTCCCTGCGCGCGACAGCTTGGCGTTGGCTTCCCTGATGCCCCATTCGGACAGGGCCTCGCGGGACTGCCCGGCCTTGCTGTCCAGCTGGGCCTCCAGCTCGTCGACCGCGTCGAGCAGGTCGAGGGCCTCGCGGGCGTCGGGGCTGACGAGGGTCAGCACCTCCCGTTCGACGGCGGCCCGCTCAGTGGTGCGCTCCCACAGCGTGGCGGTCAGCACGGCCAGGTCGGTGTCGTTCACCTCGGCGCGGTCATCGAGGTAGGCGCTGGCCTGCAGCAGCCGGATGGACTGCTTCCACCGCCGGTCGGAGGCCACCAGTTCCTGCCGCCGCAGCTGGGCGCGCAGCTGGCAGACCGCGTCCAGGATCCCGTCCGGGACGGTTACTGCGGGCACCCCGGTCCCGACGGCCTGCCGCAGCCCGTCCAGCGGCACCGTAGCCGGTGGCGCGGCGGGTGCGGGGAGGCAGGATGAGCGCAGCAGCGCCGCGAAGTTCCCGGGGTCGGCGAGGTACTCGACCTCGACGCGGACCAGCAGCCGGTCATAGATCGCGGCGGTCTCCTCGCCGCTGGGCAGCTCGTTGGACGCGCAGATCGCGCTGATCAGCGGGCAGCGGACCGGCGGGCCGCCGTTCTCCGGGTGGTACAGCCGCTCATTCAGGAACGCGAGGGTCTCGTTCAGCGCTCCTGCGGAGCATTTGAAGATCTCGTCGATGAACGCGATGTCCGCCTCGGCCGCCCGTCCGGCGAACACCTGGGTGTAGCGGCCCTGCATCAGTTCCGCCACGTCGATCGGCCCGAACATCTTCTTCGGGTCGGTGAACCTGCCCAGCAGGATCTCCCACAGCCGGGCTCCCTCGATCCGCCCGGTCAGCGCCCGGGCCAGCTCGGATTTCGCAGTGCCCGGAGGGCCCAGGATGAAGGCGTGCTGCCCGGCCAGCACCGCGCAGGCCAGCGCGCGGATCACGCTGGCGCGCTCGAGGAACTGGTCGGACAGCTCACCGGCGACGGCGGCCATGCGCTGCGCGGTGCTGCGGGAATGAGGGCTAGCGGTCATCACACGCTCCTGTGCGGCTTGCCTGGTGTACGTACACCAAGATAGCTTGCGGTGTACGTACACCGCAAGAGGGTCCTGTTGAGATCCGTACGTACACCGGGCAGACTTGGCGTCGTGCCCAACAAGCCGAAGACCCAGCACCGGTCAGTCCGGGTCGTCGACCCCGACTGGGAAGACGCCGGGCGCCAGACCGCGCGCATGGGCACCGACCGGGCCAAGGTCATCAACCAGTTCCTGCGCTGGTACCTGCGCCGTCCCGGCGCGGGCCTTCCCGAGCGCCCCCGGCGCCGGGACCCCGGCTCGTAGCGCTCCGGTTGCAGCGCTCCGCCGTAGCCGCACATGCTCAAACGGCCGTTTCGGGTATATAGGCAGGAGTTTCTGCGGCTGGTGCTTGCCTGTAGTGGCTGTGCGTGTCATCACGGGCCTCCTGCGGTGGTGCCTGACCGGAGGGCGGGACACGGCCAGGCCGGTGGCTGCGGGGGAACGGGCCGGCTCAGGGACTTCGGCTGCGGGTTGCGCCCTGCGGGCCGCAGCGGGGGCACCGGGCCGGGGCGGCGCCGTAGTAGCCGGTCATCCGCGTGTCCTTGTCGCATTCGCCGCACCACGGCGGCCGGGGCGGCCGGACCCGGGGCGGGGCGGGCAGCTCGCCGGTGGCCAGCCTGGCGGCCAGGACCGCGTACGGGCTGCGGACCCCGGCCGTGTTCGCCCCGGCGAACGCTGCCAGCGCCGCCGGGGCCCACCCGGACGTGAGCGCCGGTGCCACCTGCGGGGCGAGCCGGGCCTGCTGGGCCGCGGTCAGCGGCCAGGACGGCCCGAGCGCGGTGAAGAACTCGCTGATCCCGCCGCCTGGCCCCGGGTGGCTATCCACAGGGCGGCAGTCCTCGCGTACCGGCCCGGGGGCGGCGGACGGTTCCCTGGATGGTTCAAAGGACGGTTCGGGTGCAGCTGCTGCACCCCGTTCGTGCGCCAGTTGCACCCCGTCCCGGAAACTGCTGCACCCCGCGGATTCTGCGGGGTGCAGCAGGCGCACCCCGTCTGCCACGTTATCCACAGGGGTTTCACGCGCGGGGTGCAGCTGGCGCACCCCGCCTGGGTGGCACGGCCGTGCGGGCATACCGGCCCCGGCCCGTGCCGCAGCGACGCGTTCACGCAGCCCGGGGAACTGCCGCTCGAGGACGGTGAGCTCCTCCCCGGACAGGTCCGTGCGGATGCGGTCGACCGCCAGGTCCCAGCACTGGGGGCGCCGGTCGGCCCGCCTGATCTTCGCGGCGACGATGGCGGGGTCGCCCGGCCGGATCAGGTCCTCGGCTTCAAGCCGGTCCATGGCGGTGCGGATGGTGCGCTCGGATAGGCGGGTATAGCGGATCAGGGTTTCCACCGACGGGAACGCGGCGGTGCCGTCAGGCGCGGCGTGGTTAGCCAGGCCCACGAGCACGAACGCGCACGCGCTGCTGGGCTTGCCGCCGGAGCCGGCCGGAACCGGGGCCAGGTTCAGCGCCCACGTAATCGCCTCGACGCTCATGGCGCCCCGGGGGTCATGGGGCATCCACCCTCGGCGCTACGGACAGCCTGCTTTCCGAGCCGGTTCAGCTGGCGCTGCCTGGCCGTGCGTGAAGCCTCCCAGGAGTCCCGCCAGCCGCGCTGTGCCGCGCTTGCGGCGAGGACTGCCAGCGCGGCGCCGACGGCGAGAGCAATCCCGGTGATCACCGGGGACCAAGCGGCATCACCGCCTTCCGCTCCCACGCTGGCTGGCTGCGCGAGGGTGCAACGCCTGCGGAGTTCCGACATTTCCGGTTCTGCTGCCCCGCAGGGCTGGCTCACGTGGTCACCGCCAGGCCGGCAGCGACAGGAAACTCGTCCCAGGTCCTGCCGTCGAGAACGCGCCCGGCGGCCTTCTTGCCGTAACGCCGTACCGCTCCCGGGTCGTCGCCGGCGCGTTCCAGGCTCCACGGCTTATGCGGCGGCTCGTACAGGTGCCCGGACGGGCGCACCGCATGCGTGGCCCTGGTGCGTTCCGCTTCTGCCTTCGCGGCTTCGAGCTCACATGGGGTTCCCTGCCATCCGGCGGCCGGATCGCACACGCGGACGGCCCACGGCGCCGGTCCCCATTCACCCCATTGCTTAAAATGAAACGCCACGCCGCTGCCCTGGCACTGATCACGCAGCGAGCGGAACCAGTCCGGGTGCGCTGGCCTCGCCCCGGTCCCGCTCTCCCCCCCGGCGATTACCCAGCCGACCGGCTGGCCGTTAGGGCACCCGTTGCCCGCGTGGCTCCCGCACCAGTAACCCTCGTGCCCGCATCCAGGGCAGGTCACCTGGTGTGTCCCGGAGTAGAAGCGGCCGCAGCGGCCGCACCGCCAGGACGCGAAACCGGGCGGCATCCATGCGGACAGGTCAACAGGGCCGAGCAGCGGTTCGCAGGAAAGGAACCGGACGGCCGCAGGGGTCCGGACCAGATCCGGAACGCGGATGCCTGCCTGCTTCTGGTCTTCCACGGACACGCCGCACCACACATTCGGCAGTGGCCACCGGCCAGGGCCCGCATGACCGGATTCCGCCGTCGCTTGCCCCATGTCACCCGCGAATCCCCCGGCGCCGGGCGCACCCCGCGAAAGCAGCGAGCGCATGCGGGCATGCCGCTTAGTGAGCACCTGATATGTGTGCTGCGGGGTAGCGGCCATGACCGCGAATACTCGCGCGATGAATTCGTCTGGCACCTTCGGGTGAAACAAGTCGGCCATGTCGCAGACGAAAATCTTGCGCGGCCGACGCCAGCGCAACGGCCAGTCAAGCCGGTCTTCAAGAAGCCTGACGTCGCCCGTGAACTCACCTCGCACGGCGAGCCCGGCGTATTCGGGCCGGTTCTTCAGGCGCCCGGACGTGAGTGTCGCCGCGTAACAGTGATTACATCCGGCGGAAGCGGGAGAACAGCCCGCAACGACCGGCCAGCTTGCGTCACACCATTCAATCTTCGTGTTGTCGCTCACTGCCCGCCCCCTCCGGTGAACCCGGCGCCGGCAGCGGCGGGTCCTGTTCCGCGGCCAGCTGCGAGGGCGCCGGTGACCCTGCTCACGAGCTCGGCCCGCAGGGCCATCAGCTCGGCGAACTCACCGGCGTAGCGTTCCATGCCGGCCCGCTGCCGCTCGAACACCTCCGCCAGCTCAGCGGCGTCCATGCCCAGCTCGCGGAGACCCGCGCAGCCGTCGAGCAGGTGGACGATCTTCGGGAGCACCTTGTCGGCGGCGCGGACGAACCGCGCCTCGGGCAGCTCCTGCTGCTCGTAGAGGGCCAGGACGGCAGGCAGCCACGGCAGCCTGTGCCCGAACTCACCCGACAGCCGTTCAACGGCAGCGCGTTCCCGCCGCGCTTTCGCGGCCATTCCCTCGTCGCTGATCCGCAGCGTCGGGGTGTCGCCCGCGTACACTTCGGGCATGTCGTGGACCAGCGCGAACTGAGCCACCAGGCCGGGATCGAGCTGCGGGAAGCACCGCGCGGCGAGCGCGCAGGCCACCCAGCCCAGCATCACCGTATGGTCAGTGTCGGACTCCGGCGTGACGCCGTCGGGGTGGTAGACCGCCGTGCGGTCGATCCGGCCGAAGGCGAGCGCAAGCCGGCCGAGATCGATGACGGCGTCCGCGAGTTCCGGCAGCAGGCGCGGTTCACCGCCCCCGCCGTCGGCAGCGGGCGCGGCCTTCATGAGACGCTCCGCAGCGCCTGGCCGCCGGGCTGCTCGTCCTGGCGGATGACGCGCTCCCAGCACTGCCCGCAGGCGATCTTGCCGATCCGCCGCCGCATGGTGTGCCCGGCGGCGTCGCAGCGGGCACGGGCCGTGCGGGCGAGCGGGTGCCCGGTGGTGAAGTGGTCCGGTTCCCAGGTGGCGCCGACCGGGGGAATGCCAGCCTTGCTGCGGGCACTCTTGCGCATGATCCGCACGGCCGCCACGGCATCGGCTGCGGCCAGGTGCCCGGCGCGGATCTTCTCCTGGCTGGCGGCATCCAGGTCCAGCAGGCTGAGGTAGTAGCTGACCGTCGACGCGGCGAGCCCGGTGCGCTGGGCGATCCGCGCGGCGGTGTGGCCCTTCCCGCGCAGTGCGCCCATGGCCCCGGCTTTCTCCATCGGCCCCAGGTCGCGGCGCTGGCAGTTCTCTACCAGCATCAGCTCTTCCGGTTCGCCGCGCGCGGCGAACCGGATGGTGATGGGTATCTGCTCCAGCCGGGCGCACCCGGCCGCGGCGAGGCGCCGGTGGCCGGCCAGCACCTGGAAGGCGCCCGGGGCGGAGGGGTGCGGCTCCACGACGATCGGCTGGAGGATGCCTAGCGCCTTGACGGAGGCCGCGAGTTCGGTGAGGTCACCGAGGTCGCTGCGGATGTTGGCCGGGTGAGGGCGGACGCGGGAGATGTGGACGAACTTATGGCCGGTCACGTGGTGCCCCCGGGGGATGCGGCAGCGAGCTGCTGCACTTCGTCGCCGGCGAGTTGCTCGCGGACCTGGGTGAGGGATGCCTGCAGGGCTGCGATGGCGATGGCGCGGGCTATGACGGCGATGTGGGCGGGGTCGCAGGTGGCCTCTTCGGGTCGCACGGACTGGTCACCCTCCCAGGCGTCCCACCGGACGGCGGCGCCGGCCGTGCTCGCTGCCGTGAGCAGGACCGCGGCAGCCTGCGCGATCACCTCCCCGGCGGGGAACGCGGCAGCGTCCCAGTACAGGTCCAGGCGCCTGGGGTCCGGAGCGGGGTAGCCGGGCGGCGGCGGGTCAGGGGGCGTCCACGGCGTGAGCGGCGCGCGGCACCGGCGGCAGTGCGACGATGCGGGGTATAGCGTGCCGTCGTCATGACGCCAGGCGAGGAACTCCTGGGGGTCGTGGCCGAGGCGGGCGCATTCACCGGCATCGGCGCAGCGCGGGCACACCAGCTGCTCGCCGCCGTCCGCCGGGACGGCCCGCCAGTGGTACCACCCGGTGAGCATCTGGCGGGCCTCGGCTTCGCCCGCGAAGTGCGGGCGGACAGGGTTTTCCTCGTCGTCGGGCTCCCCGCCGCAGCGGGGGCAGGTGACGCTCACGCAGTCGTGCCGGGTGAGCGTGAGCTGGCCGCCGGCGCCCGGCACCACGGTCTGTGAGGTGCACGGCCGGGGCGTGACGTAGTAAACAGGCGCGTCCTGCCAGCGGCCGGCGGGCAGACGGCAGAAGCTCCGGCGGATCTGCAGAGTTCCCGGGGCGAGCGCGACGGGGCGGCCAAGCTTCCCGGCCACCCACTCCTCGAGCCCGGCGACAGGCGCGTCCCTCGCTGTGGTAAGGCACATGTCCGGGTCCTTCTGCGGCTCCCCGGTGTCGTAGGCCTCGCGCTGATGCAGTTCCCACCAGCCGTGGCGGTCCTCCGTGATCAGGTGGGGCGGCAGCCAGGCGAGGACGTGGGTGCAGCCGGCGGGGGTCTCGGTTGCGGCCTTCATTTCCTTCTCCGTTCGGGGTGGTCAGGCAGCGAGGCCGAGCTCGCTGATGCAGGGGTTGCAGTAGCCCAGGCGGGCGGACAGGACGTAGCCGAAGCGCTTCCCGCAGCGGGGGCAGGTCTGGCGGGCTGCGAGAGCGCGGGCCAGGGATGCGGCGCGGGCCGCGGATACCGGCAGCCGAGGCCGGGCAAGGCGGATGTCGAACAGGTAGGCGTACCGGTGACCTTCCGGGGTGCGGGGGCGTCCGCCACGGCGGGAGGCCCACAGCAGCAGGCCCTGGACGCCCTGGCGGCCGGGCCGCAGCCCGGCGGCGGCGAGCTGGGCGCGGGTGGCCAGGTGTCCCGGGGCTGACCGCCACGGGTACACCGGCGGATCCGCCCCAGGGTCGGCGAGCACGGCACCGCACCGGGTCACCGGGCCCCCTCCGGCCCGGCCGTGGCGCGCAGGAGCGCGGCAAGCTCGGTGACCTTGGCGGCGGTCAGCGGGAAGTCGCCGTACAGCTCGCCGTCGCCGGCCTCGAGGTAGGCCACTGGCTCGCTGCCGCCCGGGCCGGCGGTCCAGTGGTCCAGGGCCGCGAGCAGCTCGTCGATGGCCTGGTCGGCGGGGCGGACGAGCCGCAGCCGCCGGGCGGTGCCAGGAGGGCTCACGCGGCACGCTCCGGAACGCAGGCGTGCACGGTGCCCGCCGGAGGGACGCCGGATGCGGCTTGCGCCTGGGCGGCCCGGCCGGATGCGCGTACCCGGGCGCAGGCGGCCTCCAGCTGACTGGGCGTGACCCCGAGCCGCATCGCGACCTGGGCGTTCGTGGCCCGTTTGTAGCCGCCGTGCTCACGGACGAACCCGGCGTCCTCGGCGAGATCCGCGGACCGCTGGTTACGGGCGCCCGATGGCTTCCAGCCGTCTGCCGGGCGGCCGTCCGGGTCGTCGATCGACTCGTCGTCCCACGCCATCGTGCGCACGGGGACGCCAGCCTCCCTCGCGATCGCCTCCGGCCACCACGCGCGGGTCATCAGCGCCCGGATCCGGCGCTGCGTCCCCGCCGGGCCCGGTTCGCAGCCCGTCATGACCGGGCCCCCGCTGCGTCTGCCCGGCCCGGCGCCGCGTGCCTGCGGGCGGCCAGTTCCAGCCGCGCGTACGCCCCGGTGACGTCCGCGGTCATCCGGGCCAGGAGGGTGTGCGCGGCGACGTGCTCCAGGACGGCTGCGATGTCGGCGGCGTCGACCGCGACAGCGCGCCCGGACCCGGGGACCGGGGCGAGCCGCTCGGCTTCGAGTGCGTCCAGCGCAGCGGCCAGGGCGGCGTTCACGGCTGCCCTTTCCTGGCCGCGGGCGGGTGCCTTTCACGCCGGGCGCGCAGCCACGCGGGCCAGCGGGCGAGGCGGCGGTACTCATCACGTGGCCACAGCCGCGCTGCCAGGCAGCCGAGGTACTCCTCCTCGGAGTCGTCGCCGGGCTCGGCGGTCAGGGACTCCGGATGACCGGGCGGCGGCCCGGTGAGCCCGCGCCGTCCGCTCATCCGGTATGCGATGCTGAACATGAACGGTCTCCTTCGTAACGGGGACTGGTCGCGGGTCCCCGGGTGATTGGCGTCATTGGGGACCCGTTTGCTGTGCAAGAGAACGTGAACGCCAGGGGCCTTCCTGCGCTGACCGCAGGTCAGCTGGCTCCTGACCGCGGCTGGCTGGGGGCGGCAGCGGGCGCGGTTTCGCGGGGGCCGGTGCCCCGCGCCGGGGCGTGTTACGGCGGCGGCAGGGTGGCGGGGATGACGACGGCGGTGCCGGTGCGCGCGCCGAACAGCTCGATGGCGGCGCCGTCGGGGGCGATCAGGAGCACCTGCGGGAGCTGGTGCAGGACGCCCAGCATGCGAGCGGCTAGCCGTACCTGGCCTACGATGATGTCCATCTTGTCGGCGCGGGCCAGGGTGAGCTCGGCGTCCCAGTCGGCGGTCACGGCGGCCGGGTCGGCTGCGGTGATCCGCTCGGGTCCGGGCCGGACCTCGGCGAGGATGCCGCGGACAACCTTGAGCGCGTCAGCGATGGTGTCTTGTGTCAGCGGGTTGTTCATGGTCGTGATGTCCTTCCGTGTCAGGCCCATGCTGTAGAGGGCAGCCTTGTTACGGCTGCTCAGCTTTCGTGTGCTGCCTGGTCGCCGCGGGCGCCGGTGGCGTCCTTGACTTCCTTGACGGCGCCCTGGCGGCTGGCCCAGTCACTCGCCGCCGCGGCCGCCGCCGCCATGTGGGCCTCGCTGGCTGCGCGGCATCCGGCGACCCTGCCGATCGTCTGCGCGTCGGCGTTCAGCGAGCGCAGCGCGGCCATCTGCTGCTCGTAGGCGGCGTCCAGCTGCGCGCTCAGGGACTGGATCTGCTGCCACCCGGCGAGGGTTGCCTCGTACCCGGCGAACTCGCCGGACGGGACAGTGCCTCCGGCCGCTGCAGGTGATCCGTCCGTGTTCCCGGCCGGACGGCCGGCGCCTTTGGGCGGAAGGCCGGTGCTGCTGACCCTGGGGGCGGGATAGCGCCCTGCGGGCCGGACAGCGCTCTCAGGGTCAGCTATGCCGCGGGCAGCTGCCACCCGGGCCTTCTGGCCGATCGCCGCCAGGTCCTCCGCGGATGCGGCAACGATCCCGGCGTCTGCGAGCCACTGCACCCAGACAGGCTCGATACCGGGCGCGGCGGCGAATTCGGCATCGGTGAGACGCCCGCGGGCGTATGAGGCAGTGCGGTCCGCGAGGGCCTGGAGCTCGTGCCGTGCCAGCCACCGGGCATTACGGGTCTCACGCGGCGAGGGGCGCAGGATTCCGCTGGCCGTGGCCAGGTACACCGCCCACTTGTGGCCAGGTCCGAGGGGCCCGGGTCGCCGGCGGCACCGGTTGTCTCTCCAGCCCCCCGCCACCTGCTTCATGGCGGTGACGGTGAGGCCGAGTTCCTCGGCTACCTCGGCTCGGGCGGCCTGCCCGAATCCGCCGTGGTCGTCGACGTGCCCGGCGGCCGGAGCCGTGCCGGGCGGGAAGGTATTCCGGTCGAAGACCAGGTACCGGCCATCCGGGTCCTCGATGATGACCCCGGTGCTGGTGTTGTCGCAGACGGTTCCGTCGTTCAATGCTGGCCTTCCTGGTCGCCGTCGCCAGTGGTCCCGGCGGGTGGTCATGCTGTGGCGGTCACTCCGGCTCCGGCCCGGTCGCGGCGTTCCCTGCCGTTGCCGGTGATGCGGTAGGGCTTCTTGTCACCGTCGGTGGCCAGGTAGCCCTCGTCGACCAGCCGCTTGAGCGCCCAGCGGATGGTCCGGTCGGAGGTGGCCGCGGGCAGGGCGGCGATGACCTCGCCGAGGCTCCGTTCGGCGTCATCGGTGAACACCGCCAGCACCAGGTCGTCGGAGCGCCGTTTCTCCTCGGCGGTCATCGGCCGCAGCTGGGCGACGCCGGGCACGTGGAAGCTGCGCGGGGCGCGGTCCTCGTCGTCGGGAGCGTCGGCGGCGTCGGCGCTCATCTGGTCGAGGTGGCCCGCTGCGGGCCGCTCAGCGATGTCGAACGGGTCGCGGACGAGCTTGGAACGGAACGGGGCCTGGCGGTCGTCGGCTCCCAGGATGTAGCCCAGCCCGTGGGTCTTGGAGCCGTCAGCGAACCGGCGGGGCAGCCTTGAGGGGTCGGCGTGCAGCCCGAGCATGTGGGTGGCGACGGAGTTGCCGGTGCGGAAGCATACGACGTTGCCCTCGCGGAGCATGTCGCGCAGCACCTGGGCACCCGGGCCGCCGAGCTCGTCGAGTGATGGCACCAGGCTGACCAGCTCGACGCCGACGCCGGTCTTGCGGCCCAGCTTGCCGGTGTCTGCCAGGATCGACAGCGCCTCGGCCGAGTGGACCTGGTGCTTGAGCAGGACATGCGCCTCGTCGACGATCACCCGGAGCAGCGGCATCTGCGGGGTGGGGTCGAAGAAGCTCCGCCCCTTGCGCCACCGGCCCTTGCCGTCCTGCCAGGGCAGCTGGCCGAGGTGGCGGGAGCGGCGGATCATCACCCGGCGCATCGCGCGCAGCACCTGCATGCACGGCTCGTAGTCGCCGTTCTCCCCGGCGGCGTAGCGGTCCGCCGCGTCGGTCCAGTCGGGCAGCGACTGGCCTTCCTGGGGGTCGATCAGCCACGCGACGATCAGGGGGCTCAGGTGGATTTCGCATAGCTCCATGTCCAGGAACCGGCTTTTTCCCGATCCGGTGGTCCCGGAGACCAGGGAGTGGCAGGCGCCGGAGCCGGGGGTCCAGAGCTGGTAACGGGCCGGAGTGCCGTCGGGGAACATGCCGACCTCGGCCATGCCGGTGGCCGCATCCAGGGTCGGGCCGGTCCACAGGTGACCGGCCTGGAAGGGGTCTTGTTCCAGGACGGTGAGCCGTGCGCGGGACTGGCGCCCGTCCGGCGTCGCCTCGATGATCACCTGCGTGGCGGGCTTATCGTAGGCTGCGGAGACCTTCGGCCCGGCGGCGATGGCATCCGCCGTTGTCTTCACGTCCTTTTTCCGCGGCAGGAGGATGTCGGCCTGCCAGCCGCATACGACGTCGGCGAAGTCGTCCAGGTCGGTGCCAGGGAACGCGCACCCGGCCGCGGCGATGTTCTCCAGCCAGAACTCCCGCCGCGGATCCAGGTCCTCCGCGTGGCCTTGTTCTCCGGGCAGCAGGGCCGGCGGGGGTTCCCAGCGCCACCGGTTGGCGTACCACCAGGGGGCGGCCAGGAGCGTGCCGCCGGCCAGCAGGACGGCGTCCCCGGCGCCGCCGCCGGCCGGGCCCCACGCGGTCACCGCCGAGGTCCACAGGCCCGCGTATCCGGTGGCCGCTGCTGCGTACAGCCGCCGGACCGGCGAGCTGCCCCGCCAGGCGGCCGCGCACGCCACACCGCCGGCGACAGCGGGTGCGGTCAGGCCGATGAGAGGACTCTGGCCCGCGGCGTGCAGGATGCTGCCGCCGGTGAGGGTGGCAGCCATGGCGTAGGCCGGAGCCAGCTGACGTCGCCGCTGCCAGCCGTGGCGGATCGTGCCGGTCCCGGCACGAGCCGCCGCCGCGACCGGCCGGGCCGCCGGTGCGGCCATGCCGGCCGCCGGGGCCTGCGTGATCCCGCGGGCGAAGGCGGAGTGCAGGTCGGCTGTCAGCCGGCGCCGCTCGCGGCGGCGGCTGCCTGCCTGGTCAGCCAGGGCGGTAGCGAGCGCTGCCTGGATCTGGGCGGCTTTCTCCGCCCGCCGCCGCTGGCTGCGCGGAACCCGTCTCTTCCCTGCCATTCGTTAACCTCCCTCGCGGTGATGGCGGGCGGGCCTTGCGGTACCGCCCGGCTGCGGTCAGCTTTCGTGCAGGGCCTGGTCGCCGCGGGCGCCGGTGGCGTCTTTGATCTCCTTGACGGCGCCCTGGCGGCTGGTCCAGTCGGCGGCGGCCGCATCAGCGGCCTGCATGTGCGTCTCGCTGGCCTGCCGGCAGCAGGCGACCCGGCCGATCGTGGCCGCGTCCGCGTTCAGCGCCCGCAGCGCGGCCATCTGCCGCTCATAGGCGCCATCCAGCTGCGCGGACAGGGACCTGATCTGGTTCCACCCGGCGGCCGTGGCCTCGTACCCGGCGAACTCACCGGACGGCACGCCCGCCGTGCCCGTTCCGGCCGGCGCGGGCAGGTCCCCGCGGTTCCTCACTGCTGACGGGCTGTCATCGGCTGGCCGGTGGTGGCCGGGCAGCGGCTGCCCGCAGCCGGCGCAACCGCAGTCCGCCCGGCTAGCCGCGTGCCCGGCTGCCATGTACCCGGCGGGCTCCGCCGCGCCGTCATCGCTGGTACGGCGCCCGCCGGCCCGCGCCCCCGGGGGTGTCTCACGGGAGCTCGCTGCCGATGGCCCTGCTGCGTCCCGTTCAGCCATGAGGCTGGCGGACCACCGCAGCATGGCGGCCTGGTGCCGTCCCGCGATGTGACGCCCGTCCCGTGTGTACGCCTGCCCTGCCGCGATGGCCCCCGTCCTCGCCTGCCGTAGCTCCTGCGCCGCCTCGGGGGAGCCGTCCTCCCGCTCGAACCGCTCAAGCGCTCGCGTGTAGGCGGCTTGCGCGGCGTGGTTCCGCTCGCTGGCCGCCTGGTCGGCCTCCTGCATTTCGCGCCGCAGGTCCTCAGGGATCGCCGCTTCCCATCCGCTGATGCCGTTCCGTGCGGCCGCGGAGGCCACCTGTACGGCGGCGCTGCCGCCGGGCTGCCGCAGATCGCCGGGCATGGCTGACCGGAGGCGCGCGGGGGCGCTGGCGTCGCCTGCGCCTGGCATGCCCGCGCGGACGGTGAAGACGACCCAGCCGTGCCGTCTGCTGGCCACCCCGGTGACGTGAACCGGCGTGCCGAGCTCACGTGACAGCCGCTGCCCGGCGCGCGGCAGGTCCGCGGACGGGCCGGTCAGGTACAGGTACTGGGCGCTGCGGTCGGGGACGCGGACCTGGTAGGCGCCTGACCGGGCGCGCGTGACGCGCACGCCGATGCCCGGGCTGCCGGCCAGGTGCCGGACCGCTCCGGTGATACGGCTGGGGGTGAAGCTGCTCATCCGGGTCTCCCCTCCGCTGGCGGACTGACGCTCCGGGCCGCCCCCCGCCCGTCGTGTGCCGGGGCGGGGAGCGGCGTGCAGCGTCAGTTGTCGTGCAGGGCCTGGTCGCCGCGGGCGCCGGTGGCGTCCTTGATCTCCTTGACGGCGCCCTGGCGGCTGCTCCAGTCCTGGGCGGCCGCGGCCGCCGTGGCCATGTGGACCTCGTTGGCCTCCCGGGCAGTGGCCACCCGGCCGATGGTCTGCGCGTCAGCGTTCAGGCCCCGCAGGTGGGCCATCTGCTGTTCGTAGGCGCCATCTAGCTGCGCGGACAGGGACGTGATCTGGTCCCACGTGGCGACGGTGGCCTCGTATCCGGCGAATTCGCCGGACGGGACGGCGGGCGTGCTCATTGCGGTACCTCCCGTGGTGCGTGATCCGTTGGTTCCCCCGGCCGGGCGGCCGGGAGCCTGGGGTGCGAGTGCCGCGGCGGCTGGTGCCGGGGCCTGGGATGCGCCGGGGACCCCCGCGAGCCGCTCCGGGGTAGCCTGCAGCCCGGTTCCGCGGTGGTGTGGCGGGTACTGGTCCGGGGTCCTGGTGGCCGGCCCCCCTGCGGCCAGGCCGGCGGGCGCGGCGGCGACCGGGGCTGGCCAGGGGGCCTGCGCCTCGGGTGACGCGAACGGTGCCGCGCCTGGCTGGCTGGGATCCGCGCACTGGTACAGGCCGCTGGCGTGGATCCAGCCTTCCCACGGGTCCTGCTTGATGGGCTGGCCGCAGTAGGAGCAGTCTGTGTCCCCGGCCAGGCCGCTGGCAGCGGTCGGCGCGGCGCCGGTACCGGGCAGGGGCCGGCCATCCTCGTCCGGGAGGCCGGGAAGGCCGCCGCCTCTGGCATCCTCCGTGGCTGGAACCATCCCCTGACCGGGAATGATCGTGTACGCCCGCCCGTCGCGAAGCGCATCCCGGTATCCGGCATCGAAGCTTGCGACGGAGCGGTCCCGGGCCTGCTGCGCAGCCGCGCTTTCTGCCTCGGACGGGTAACCGCGACCGGCTGCCGGGTCGCCAGGCAGGCCGCCGGGGGCTGTGCCCGCATCCGGCGGCGCGGGGACAGCCCACGGGAAGCCGTCCGGGCCGATGGGCCGGACAGTGGCTTCCAGGTCGGGGTTGTTCGCCGCAGCGGCCAGCCGGGCCGCCAGGTCGTTGGAGCCGTAGACGGCGATCGTGTCCTCCGGCTCCCCGGTCACCAGGTTGACCGGCTGGCCGGACACGCTGCGCACAGTCAGCAGGTCTGTCACGGCCGTCCCGGCAAACGGGCCCCGGCTGGCCATTGGCTCAGCGGGGGTGTCGCCGGATGATCCGCCCGAGGCGGGGACATGCCTGTCCGCTGCCGGTGCGCCGCCGGGGGCGCCGGGGGCGTCACCTGCCGACGAGGCCGATGCGCCAGCCGCGGGAGATCCGGGGGCGGAGCGGATGGCCGGGCCAGCCAGGGTGCCGCTACGGACAGGCGGTTGAGGGGCCGTGCCAGCCGTTGCCGGGCCCGGTCCGGGTGAAGGTGCCGACGTGGCCGGGCCGGGCGTGCCCGACGGGGGGATGCCGGCGGAGGGGGACGCCGGCACGCCGCCAGCGGCGGCCCACTCGGCCCGTGCCCTCCGCCTGGCCTGGCAGTAAACGCACGGCTGGCCGCGTACCAGGCCCGTCCGGCCGCAGTTCAGGCAGTCCTTCACGCCATCGGGGTCATCGGGGTGGCTGCCGAAGTGCAGCCCGTGCCGGGTCACGGGAGCGTACAGCGAGGCGTGGCGAGTCTCACGCTCGGCGTGCGCGGCGTCCAGGCGCTGGCGGACCTCGCGCATCCGCTGCCCGTGCCGCAGGTGTCCTTCGGCGCGCTCAGCCTCGGCGGTCGAGCGGTGCTCAGCGCGGGCCTGCCGCATGGTGGGGAATCCATCGGTGATCTCGCGCCACCAGTAGGACCCGGCGCGCCACCGGGCGTGGCGCCTGACCCGGCGCGGCGACCAGTCGGGGTGATCACCGGCGATCTGGCCGGCGTGCCGGTCGCGGGTGTGCTCGTACTCGCCGTAGGCGCGGTTCCACGCCTTGACGAGGACCCACATGAGGATGGCGGTCTTGACTAGTGCGGCTTCCATGCCAGGTCCCTCCTCAGCTTCCCGATAGCCAGGTGCTGATCTGGGCGGTGGCCGTCCGTGCCGGGACGGTCGTGGTGGTGTACAGCTGGTGCAGCGCCCCGGCGGTGAAGATGCCGAGGATGACCGGCAGGACGGCGGCGATGTAGGCGGCGCGGCCGGACGGGCCTTTCCACAGTCCGATGCTCACGTCGGCGATCGCGAGGACCGCGGCGATGACAGCGATCGCCGACCCGGTGGCGCCGCCCCAGTTGCGGGCATCCCGCGCCCAGCCCTGCAGGAGGTGGCCGGCCGTGGTGACTGCTAGCGCCGACCCGGCGAGGAACATCAGGACCAGGACGCCGCGCATCGCCCAGCCGGACGACCGGCCGGGCAGGTGATGCAGGTGCCGCATGATCACGTAAGCCAGGCCGCTCACGATGAGCGCGGCGCCGGATCCGAACCACGAGGACATAACAGGGTGCTCCTTCAGGCGAGGTGGAAGAACGCCGCGGAAAGCGCGGCGGCGAGGGTGAAGCGGCCCGGCCGCTGGCCGAGCCAGGCGAGGAAATAGCAGGTGAGTGTCCACGTGGCCGCGAAGCCGAGGCCGCCGCGGACCGCCCAGCGGGCCAGCCAGGCATCGGCGTCCCACCACGGCGAGGACGCCGCACGGGCGGCCAGCTCCCGCACCGGCGGAGGCCGCTCGTCTCGCACTGGCCAGATGCGGGCACCAGCCGACGGCTTCGGGCGCGGGTTCCGGCGCCACCTTCGCGTTGGTCTTGCCTCCGCTTCCTGATCTTCGAGGGGCCTGGCCGCCGGTGAGTTCTGCGGGACTGACTCCCCAGAAACCCGCCGCCGCGGCCCGGCCGGCCGCTGGCCGAGCCAGGCCAGGGCGTAGAAGACGACGGTCCACGGGACCGCGAAGCCGAGGCCGCCGCGGACCGCCCAGCGGGCCAGCCAGGCATCCGCGTCCCACCACGGCGAGGACGCCGCACGGGCGGCCAGCTCCCGCACCGGCGGAGGCCGCTCATCCCACACCGGCCAGGCCCGGAAGGCGGCCAGCGCCTTTTCCCAGCGGGCACGGACAGTAACCGGCAACCCGGCGGGCTGGCCGGGCCCGGTATCCTTCGCGCGCGTGCGCGCGTTCTGAAGGTCGTCAGCTGCGGGCACTGGCCGTATTGCCGTTGCCGGATTGCCGGTTCCCGGAATGTTACTGTCAGTAGTCGCGGTCATCGTGTTCGCTCCTCAAGCTCGCGCGCCGCGGTGACCAGGTAGCCGGTCATGTGCTCGACGGCCGGCGCGGACCGCTGCCGGTCCCTGGCCGCCACAGCGCGGAAGTAGTCGACCGCCAGCGCCAGGCGCCGGTCGGCGTCAGCCGCGGCCCTGATCCGCGCGGCCCAGTACCGGCGGCGGCGGACGGCCTCCGGGGGCTTGCGGGGCATCAGCGGTCCTCCGCTCGCATCACGAACGGCAGGTGGTCGCGCTGGGTAAGGGTCTCGCGGATGCGCAGCTCGAACTCGCCTGTCCGCCGCTCCGGCCAGCCGCCGCGGGCGAGGGCGTCGGCCAGGCAGGCATTCAGCTCGGCAGGGTCAGCCGGGTCAGCCTCGGCGCGGAAGGACGCGATCACCCGGCTGGTCCGGGCATGCACCACTGTCAGGTCGAGCATGATGCGCGCGTTCCTCACGGCGTGCCCCCTTCCGCCGCGTTGCCGCTTTCCGGTCCGGAGCTTCCGTTACGGGGGGCCACTTCCGTGCCCGCCGCGGTCTCGGGCGCATCCGTGGTGGCCGTCGTGACCGGGCTCGTACTGGCCCCCGTGGTGGCCGGGCTGTCGCTGGCGCCGCAGGTGGCCGTGTCCGTGGTGGCCGGGCCACCGGCCGCGCAGGCCACGGGGGCCACGCCCTGGGCGTCAATGGCTATCGTGGCGTGCTCGCCGGGGCCGAAGAACCGCAGCCCAGGCAATGTCATCTCGTTTACGTCGCTTTCCCTTCGCGCCTCGCCCGGTTCTGCAGCGATGCCGCGTAGGTTGCCATATGAGTTGTTATATGCCCGGTGGCGTGCTTGCAGACGACGTCCGGCCTCAGATGGCGGCCCTACCGCTTCCTGCGCGAGCGCCGTGTAAAGCCATTGCCTGGCGGCGGTCAGCGGCGCATTCATTTCGCTGTCTATGTGCGCCCTTTTCGACCTGCGGCCTGCGGTGTTCCGTGCTGGCGTCCGCCCGGTCGCCGGGGATCCGCCTAGGCATGACGGGCCCCCCGCGCGTGCGGGCGCGCCCACATGCAGGCGTGTCCTCGTGCTGGCGACGCGTAGCCCCTGCCCAGGGGCCTCGACGCGTAGCCCCCGCCCAGGGGCCTCCTGGCCGGTCCGGGCAGGAGCGCGCCCCGCCACGCCCGTCATAGCGCACCCTCCTCCGCACGCACGGGCACGGCAGCCCCGGGCGGCGGTTCCCCCCGCCATTCCTGCGCATATTTCTTGCCCAGGCTGTACCCCGGATCCTTTCCCGCCGCCCTGTTCAGGTCCGCGCCCGTCGGAATACACCCGCGCGCAACTTCTGAATCCCACAGCCGACGCATTGTCTCGCGGATTTCGCCGCGCTTTACGATTATTATTCCGTCGCCATCCGCGAAGTGCGGCATGCCGAGCGCCTCAAAGACCCGTGACCGGGCGTCGCTGTTATTACCGCTTTCGCGCGGCGAGGCGGCAGGCTCGGTAGTGGCCGGGCCAGCAGGCGGCGCCGCGATGGCCGCTGCGGGGGCGCTGGTGGCCCCTGCCGAGGCCAGCACCGGCCGGGTAGTGGCCGGGCCAGCAACCCGCGTCCGGGGGGCCACTACCGGGCCGGAACGGCCGGGCTGGTGGCCCCCCTGCTCCCCGCCGAGGGTACGCGGGGGAGCAAGGATCACCTGCAGAGCGATCAGCGCGGCAGCGTCCAGGACGGCGGGGAACAGCCACCGCAGTGCCCCGGCGACCGGGCCGACCACCGCAGCGGTTGCGCCGATCGTCAGGCCCATCGCGCCGAGCATCACGGCGACTGTCATGCTCCGCATCAGCCAGCCGCCGCGCTGCGCGGCGGCCAGGTGCGACAGGCCCATCGCGGCGCCAACCGGTGCTGTCCCGTACAGCACCGCCAGCCCCACGGCCAGGTGATGACCGGCCGACGTTGCGGCCTGCGGTGCGGCGAGATGCGGCCCGGCAGGGGCTGCCGTGCCGACGGCGTGGGCGATGTTGAACGCGAGCGACGTCCCGCCGCAGCCGAGCAGGACCAGCCACGCGGCCACGCGGCCGTGGCCGGTGGTCGTCTTGGCGTCGCCCATGACAGTGTTCCCTTCGCTTACCTGGACAGAGGGGGAGGAGATGGCCGTGGCCTGCGTTCCAGGACCGGCAGGAGCCGGATCCACCGCAGCTGGCACCGGTCGGTGCGGTGGACCCGCCGGTGGCCGCGGGTGCCGACCCGGTGCCCGGTTGCCTTGCAGATCCCGGCTGACGACCAGCGCACCCGGCGGCTGAGCACCGCGGCCAGCAGCCGGCCGGGCAGGTGCCGGGTCACCGGGCCACCGCCAGGGCACTCGCGGCGGCCGCAGCACAAGGCGGCAGGTCGAACCGTGCCCACACCCGGCGCGACTGCGGGTCGCTGCCGTCGGTGCCCCACATCGAGGCGAGGCCCTCGACGAGCTCCAGGCCGCGGCCGCCGGTAGCGCCGGGCCCGGGGTGGCGCACCACCGGACGCGCGGCGCCGCCGTGGTCGCGGACCTCAACCGCGGCCCATGCCCCGGGGGCCAGGGCGAGCCAGACCTGGATCCGGCCGCCCGGCCACCCGGACCGGGTCCACTGCATCGCGTTCGCGCTGATCTCGCTGCCGCACAGCACGATGTCATCAGCCATAGGGCACCCGGCCAGGCACCCGGCCAGCCAGGCCCGTATCTTCGTCAGCTCGGCGCGGCCGGTCCAGGACCGCGCGTACAGCGCGCACTCGGCCTCGTCGGCGCTGCTGACCGGCTCACCGCACACCGCGCACACGATGTCGCCGGGGGCCCAGTCCCACCGGTCGCCAGGCTCGGCGCACCGCAGGTGCAGGACTTCCCCGTGCCCCGCGTCGCCGCGGGCGGCGGGCACCAGGCCCTCGCCCGGCATCGTCGTGAACCGCAGGTCGCTCACGTGATCACCCCCGCGAGCAGGCCCCCCGCCAGCAGCACCACGCCGACCGCGATCAGCATCACGGCCAGCCCCAGCCATAGCTGCTTGCGGACCGTCAGGCAGGACAGGATATGCAGGTCAGCAGCTCCGATGTCCTCGGCGTGGACGGTGCCGTCCGGGTACCGGCCCTCGTGGCCCATGTAGTCATCGGAGTGGCCGGTGCCGAACAGCCGCTCGACCTGCGTGGCGCTGAGCGCCGCGTACCGGCAGAACCCGGTGGTGCCCAGCCGCGGGCGCAGCACCCCCAGAAGCAGCACCAGCACCGCGGCCGTGAGCAGCATCCCGGCGGTGGCCAGCGTCACCCGGGCCCAGGCCGGGCCGTGCCCGGCCTCGGACGCGGCGAACACCGCGGCGGCCCCGGCCAGGCCCGCGAGCGTCGAGCACTTGCCAGCGACCCGGGCCAGCTCAGCCCGCGTGGCTGCCCGCTCACCGGTGAGCAGCCGGTCGTAGGAGGGGGCGGTCATGACGGCATCGCCCCCGTCAGCGCCGCAGTGCCGCGCGCATCGGCGAGCAGCTGCGGCGCGTGCGCGCCGTCCGGCGGGAGCTGGCCGCGCTCGGCCAGCAGCCCGCGGACCAGCCACCACGGGTCCGGCCTGCGGCGCCGGTGAAGAAGACAGCGGGCATGCCCGCGTGCGGCGTCGCGTTCCTCGGCCACCGCAGCCCGCGCCGCCGCGAGCAGGTCGCCGTATTCCGCGCGCACGGCCTGAAGGCGGGAACGGACGCACTCGTCATCGGCCAGCAGCGCCCGCAACAGCGCCGCAGCCGCCTGCTCACGCGGCACACCCGGGTGCGCGCGTGCGATCAGCACATCCGCCAGACGGTGAGCTGCCGCGAACTGGGCAGCAGGCAGCGGCGACGCAGAGCCGACCCGGGACCGTGCGGGAGAACCGTTGTGCGTCATGGTCGGCTCACCTCCGCCGCCACGCTGGCCAGGACCGGCCAGAGCACGTCGTTGCAGGCCCACTGGGGGTCGATCACCGTGACCTGCCAGGCTTCGCAGATCGCGGTGACCGCAGCCGGGTGGCAGCCGCCGCTGTACAGCCACCGCAGGTACCGGCGGGACAGGAGGGCGCCTGACCGGGAGAAAGGCGGAAGGGAGCGGCTGTTCCGGCGGGTTACCGGCTCGTGATCAGCCCGAGAGGTTCGCCACCGCCGGGCGGGCCCGCTGATCACGATCAGCCCGGCCTCGTGGGCGGCGTCCTCAAGCCGTGCCCCCATCTGCACGGAAGCGAACCCGGCGACCATGGCCCGCTGCTCTGCCCTGGCGCCGTTCCCGGCCATTTCGCTGAGGCCGGGCTGAGAGCTTCGGGTGACGAATCCGGCCCGGTTACAGGCGGCCAGGACCGGGACCAGCCCGGCGGTCTCCTCATCCGGACCAGAACCGGGGGCATAATCTGGCTGTGAGCCAAGAGTGCCTTCCAGCCACTGCGCGGTCAGTGTGCCCAGATCGGCCAGCGTCCGGGCGTCAGCCCAGCGGCCCACGTCAGCGCGGCTCATGCCGGGAGTCACGCGGCCTCGAAGGGCCATCCGCGCGGTCAGCGCGAGGCTGGCCACGAGGAGCAGGGCGGCCGGCCAGCGCCACGCCCCGCGCTGGATGACGACGTCCAGGGTGTTCACCGTGATCGCCGCGATCGCCAGCGCGGCGGGCAGCCACCGGTAACCCCGGCGGGAGGCCATCACCGCTCACCCCCCTGCGGCGCACCCGCGGCGGCCACCAGCTCGCGGCGCAGTTCCGTCTCGCGGGCCTGCGCATCGGTGAGGGCCTGCCGCAGCGCGGCGATCTCGCCTTCAAGCTGGTCGCGGACCTCCGACGCGGGCATAATGACCACCCGGCGGCGGCAGGCACCCAGCGTGAACGCACCGGCGATGAGCGCCGCCACCGCAGTGAGAAGTACCAGGACCGTCACGGCCATCACCACTCACCCCCCGCGACGGCCCCGGCGTCGGCCAGGTCCGGCGGCTCGTGCTGCCCAAGGGGCGCGCACCGGCACCCGGAATCGCCGGAGTCGTCCGCCCAGCACAGGACCGCGTAGCCCTGCGGCTCGCCGACCGCCGCGATCTCGCTCTGGCAGTGGCGGCACGTCGTCACCTCCGCGGCTGCCCGCGGGCCGTTCGCCTCCTCCGGACGGCCCGACCGGCGCCCCGCGAGCACCCTCCCCGCCACGGCACGCCATAGCCGCCGGGCGAGAGCAGCCGCAGCGGCGCAGGCAAGGATCCCGGCGGTGAGAACGGCGCTGGCGATGGCGCAGGCCACCGCGTCGCACTTCCGCAGGGGAGCCGCTGGCGATGCGGTAAGCGAGAGCGATTCCGCCAGGCTGAGCGTGTCCTCCCCGGCCGCGCCGGGCTGCTTCCCGATCCCGATGAGCGCGTAGCCGATGCCCACCAGGGCGGCGGCCTGGCTGACAGCCAGGTCACGCGCTGTGGCGTCCTCGCGGGCCATTCCCTCCGCGGCGTCGTCCAGGTAGCTCTCAGCTGCGAGCGCGTACCCGGCGGCGGTGCCCGCCGGCGACGCCGGGTACTCGAGCCGCTCCTGATCTGATGAGATGGTTGTCATCGGGTCGGTCTCCTTTCACTAGGCGACCCGTCTTCGCGGCCCCGGCGTCCGACCGCCGGGGCCGTCCTCGTCGTTGCTGATGTCAGGTCCAGGCAGCTCGCGTGCACGCCGTGGCCGCAGGACGCGCACCACAGGACGGCGGGGCCGCCGCACAGCTCAGCGCCGCAGCACGCCGACGGCGGGTACGGCGGGTGCGTCAGCCGCCCGCTGGCCACCATGCGGGGGGCCGCGCGGGGTGGCCGACCGGGCGGGCATCGCGATGCCCGGAACGCGGCGTGGATCAGCTCGGCAGCAGCGGCCATCAGTGCCGCTCCAGGGTCTCGATCACCGGGGTGACGATTCGGTTCAGCCCGGCCACCAGGACCGCGACCGCGCGGAGGGCCTTGCCCTCGAGGTCATCGCCCGGGCCTCCGGGCGGCGCGGGCAGCGTCGCCGCGGGCAGCGGGAACGCGAGCGTGGCGCAGGCCATCAGGTAGGGATGCCTGGTCAGGTCCTCCCCGCCTGGATCCAGGTAGGCGTCGCGGCCCGCCCACGACTCGGCGGGCCAGTCCCGCCACCAGGCACCGCCCCACCAGCTGCGGTCAGCAGCCAGCGCCTGCGGCCACGGGATGACCAGCTCGACCACGCCGGTCAGCGACCCGTCCCATTCGCTGCGGTCCACCCGGGTCGCCCGGATCCGCGGGTGAAAGCGGACATACCCCGGCACCATGACCGGGCCGGTGGCGGTCCGCCAGGCCGCGGCTGCGAACCCGGCGATGCGGTCCGGTTCCTCGTCCCAGGTGCCGTCCCAGCACACGGCGAAGCGGCCGGCGGCGGCCTGGCGGACGTAGGCGCCGTACCGGCTCACCCCGTCGCTGGCTGCCACGCGATCGTCGGCATCGACCCAGAAAGCCGTGTAATCGGGTATCGCCACAGGTCAGCCCTCCTCGTCATGGGTGCCCCGGAGCCCGTCCCACCGGGCGTGGAGGCGGTCAGCGTCCGCGACGACGGCGGCCACCGCGGACTCGTTCGCGGTGAGCAGTCCCGCGATGAGGCGGAACGCGCAGCCGGTCAGCCCGGCCTGGATCTTCAGCCATCGGCGGATCTTCATGGCTTGTTCTCCTCACCGTGGTCAGCAGGAGCGAGGGGACTGAGCCGCGCTCCGTCCAGGTTTGCCCGTGCATCGCGGGCGTGGCTGTCGCAGACCCGCCCGGTGGCGCCGCCGGAATCGGTGAGCAGCCACGCCGCGTGTTCCTCGCATGGCATGCCGATCCGGTCGTAATCCCACGTCCGCCCGCACTGCTCACACCGCGTCCGGCCGCCCGAGCCGGTCAGCGCGCGGCCGTGCCCGGGGCACACCCCCCAGGGGACCTGGCAGGCATCCGCGGGGCGCGCGCAGAACCGGTCAAGATCGCCGGAAGTGGCGTTCAGCTCACGTTCCGCGGCGCGGGCCTGCCCGGCTGCTTCATCCAGCCGGAACCCGGAGCGCCGGACGTACTCGTCGGTCGATGCCCGCAGGTCCTCCTGTGCCCGCCCGATCGCGGCGGCCAGGCGCCGCGCGGCGTAGGCGATCTCACGCAGCCGGGTCGGCGTAACCGGCATACTGCCGGGGGCCGCCATCACGCCGCCCCTCCCCCCCGGCGCGGGACAGTAAGCGCGCCCTGCGACGTGATGTGCCAGTACGTGCCGCACTGGTAGGCGCGCATCGTCACGCCAGGGTGGACGACGGCGGCTGCGCGCTTGGCCGCACGGCGGGAGGAGTAACACCACTTCCCGCAACCGGGGCAACGGCACACGCCTGGCCTGAGGGCCTTCACGCCGCCACCCCCTCAGCCGCGCGGACATGGCCCGCCAGCCGCACCAGCGTCTCCGCCATGCAGATGGTCACGACTGGCACCGACGCGTCCAGGCCATCCCGAACGGAAGCGTGGAAGACCGTCACGTAAGCGGCCTGGCCAGCCCCCGGGGACTGGGAGAACGCCACCCGGGCAACGGTGACCTCACGGCCCCCGGCGAACGCGATCACGTCCCCGGGCAGGGACTCCCCGGCCGGGAGCATCACAGGCTGCCTGCCCCCCGGGCAGGACCCGCCGCCGGCGCCCGCGTGTCCCCGCAGCCTGCCGTCCCGGCGGATCGGCCGCCGCGACCCGCAACGCCCGCATACCGCCGTCCGGCCCTTCACGCCGCCACCCCCTGCGGCGCACCCTCCCGCGCCCGGCTGCGGCGCAGCACCCGCCGCTCGCGCTCGGTCGTGCCGCCCCAGATCCCGGACCGCTCACCCGCCGCCAGTGCCCACTCCCGGCAGCCCTCGCGCACCGGGCAGCGGGCGCACACACCCTTGGCGCGCTCCGCGGCCACCCGGTCGCCAAAGGCGGGAAACCACAGGTCCGGTTCCTGGTCGCCCGCGGCGCACAGCGCGCCCGGCAGATCGGGGGGAATCAGACCAGGCGGCAGCGTCCCCAGGAACACCAGCCCGCCGCCCGCATGCAGCCCGCTGCCACGGCGGGGCATCAGGCCACCTCAACCGCGGGCTTGGTCACCGCGGCAGCTTTGAGCAGCTCCTTGTAGCGCTCGAACGCGTCCGCGGGCACCCGAAGGGTCCCCTTGCCCGCACCGATCCGGTGAGCCTCCAGCTTCCCGATCTCGATGTCACGGTAAACCGCAGACACGCTTACGTCGAGCGCCGCCGCGACCTGCTTGACCCGGTAGGGCCTGCGCGGCTGCGCGCCCGCCGGCTCCGGCGGCCGCGGCGCTGCCGCGAGATGCCGCACCAGCTCCCGGACCGCACGCGCGACGGCCTCATCCTGGGCGGGAGCGTCCGCGAGCATGCCCGCAGCCGCAGTCGTGTCATTCGCAGCCGTGCCGCCACCGCCGCTGTCGTCCGCCATGTGTCGACCTCCGCTGGTGCTTCCGAGACACCGGCTTTCGCTGGTATCGCACTCAATCGGCACCAGTATTGACATCAATTGGCATCAAAGTCAAGTCGTAAGCACCTCCTGGGCTCGATCAGCATCGATGTCGGCACTAACCTTGGAGGGGCCAATCAGGCGGGAGTGAAGTTGACCGACGACTGGGCAGCGGTCGCCCGGGCGATCTCTGATCGTCTGGAGGACACGCGCGTGACTCAGATGGACGTGGCGGCGCGAGCCAAGATCTCCCTGACGACACTGCGCGAGCTGCAGCACAACATCAGCGCGCGCCGTCGGCGACCTCAGACGCTTGCTGCCCTGTCAGAAGCGCTGGGCTGGCCAACGGACTACTTGGCGAATGTTCTCGGCGGCCAGCAGGTCCAGACCCATCCGGACGAGGCAGGTGACCCAGTGCTGGACTCACTCAGCTCCCTGGAACGAGAGCTTCACGCTCTCCGTGACCGCGTCGACCAGATCGAGCAGCATCTAGCTGGCGAAGACGCATAGCCCGCAGGGCCGCTACCCGCTCAAGCAGGCCGTCAATGTCATCGCAGAGAGACTGGAGCCTCCTGCTGTACCGAAGTGGAGTCGCAGGCTCTCGCAGCTCACCCGGAGAAGTTAGTGCGGGGAGTGCGGGCTGACTGATCACAGTGTGAGCGTACGGGTTGCCTGAGTAGTCGCCCTATGCCAGTTTGTCATGAGCGAGACAGCGCGGTCCGGCGTCAGCGCCGCACGGCCCCAGCCTCCCGCAAGCCGAGTACCGTTCTGTGTCGCCAGGCTAGGGCCAGGACCGCAGCGCCGGCTGGCTGCATCGGCTCAGCAGCCGTCAGTCGGCTGATGGTGGCCCCGGCGAAAGGAAACCCTATGGAGGAGTCCCCGCTGACGACGGCGCCTTCAGTGTTAGCCGTCACCATGTGGCCGAAGACCTCGTCGAACGCGTCGTCGTCGATGACGGTCACAGCGAGGATGTCGGTCGCCAGCGTGAGCGGGTCAACGCCGAGACCAAGGCACCATGCCTGGAGGGCTCCTTCCTGCCGGGCACGGCCGAGACGCGCATACAGCGGCCATGCGTCATAGTCGAACGCGACGTCGCCGGTCGCGTAGTTCTCCGGCGTGCCGAGGAACTCCTCGCTGTACTCGCGGACGACGCACCGCCACAGGTCGAAGTCGGCGGCGACCGCCTGGGGCGTGTCGCTGGAAGGCTGGAACACGCCGACCGGCATGACCTGGTAGAGGCCGCCGCCGTGGGCAACGCTGGCCGGATCGCGCCAGTGCAGGACAAACGAGGCCTGGCCGGTTGCGCGGTCGCGGCGCAAGGTGAGCATGCTGACCGCCGGGAGAACCGCGCGGCGGGCAAGGCCCGTAGGGTCGCCGACGCGAGCACGGAACGGTAGGGCGCTGAACGAGAGTGTCTCGTCCGTGCCTTGCTCGCGGCTGACAGCTGCGAACTCGTGGGCTGCCGCCTCCCCGACGTTGACCCCGTCGAAATAGGCGCCCTGGCAGAACGTCAGCTGGCTGCCGCCGTCGGCCAGGGATGCGCCGGTCAGCCGGTAGCTGATGCGGTTGGCGAAAAGGCGCGGCGGGTCAAGACCCTCGATGGCTCCCGCGTACGTTACGAAGCGGGTGCCGTCTTGCTGTGGCGGGCGGACGCGCGACGATTCCGGCTCAGTGCCGTTCACGCCAGGAGCGCGGGCATCGGGTGCCCAGGCCAGGCGCACTTGCCGTAGATCAACGGGACGCCCGGGAATCCATGATCGCCGTGTCAGCAGCGCCGTCCCCGCGACACGATCGATGTCCGGGTACAGGCAGCTAGCCGCGCGGGCGAGTTCGTAGCGATGCCCGTTCAGATAGCGACGCACCGCGCGCCAGCGCTCCTGCTCAGCGAGCACATCCATGCCTGGAAGCTCCCAGAGGTATCAGATCCGGCATTGAAGCCTATGCGCCGAGCAGCTGTACCCGGTGGCGCCAGGCCAGTGCCAGGCAGCCTGCTCCGGGCGATGCCATGGGCTCTGATCGCAGGAGCCGCGTGACGGTAGCTTCAGTGAAGGGGAGCCCATCTGCGGCGCGCCTGCCGGGACCCGCCGCGACTGTCACCCCTTCCGCGTTGACGTGCACGACGTCGCCGAAGATCGCGTCGAACGCGTCGTCATCAATGACCAGGACCGTCATGATCGTGGCCGCCAGCGTGAGCGCGTCGATGGCCACGCCGAGGCAGTAGACGGAGAGCTTCCGCTCCTCACGTGCCTGCCCGAGATTCCGGAAGAGCGGCCAGGCGGCATAGTCGATGGGCGTGCTGCGGCTTCCGTCGTGCTCAGGGGTGCCGAGCAGTTCCTCGCTCAGCTCCCGGACAACGTTCCGCCACAGGTCGAAGTCGTTCTCCCTGTCCCAGGGGGCCATGCTCGAGGGCTGGAACTCACCCGCTGGGATCACGTCATACAAGCCGGACGCCGTGGCAACCTTAGCCGGGTCACGCCAGTGAAGCAGGAACGACGCCGTGCCATGGGTGTGTCGTCGGCGCAAAGTCAGAGTGGTGATCGCCGGAATCACGGCGCGGCGGGTGAGATCGAACGGGTCGCCGACGAGAGCACGGAACGGCAGGGCAGACCGGGCTTCGACTCCCGGAACACCAGTGCTTCCAATGGTGCGGTCCAGGGATGCGGCTGCCATCTCGTGTCCAGCCGCCTCCGACACATCCAGCTTGTCGAAGTAATTACCCAGCCCGAAGCGCATGCTCCCCGTGCCTTGAGCCCAGCCAACATCAAGCAGCCGGTAGCTCGGGCGGTTCTCGAATAGCGTCGGCGGGTCGAGGTAGCGCACGGCCGATGTATAGCGCTCATACCGCTGGCCGGGCGCACGCAGGGGACGTACCTGCCAGGACTCGGGCTCGCTGCCGTCAACCCCACACGGATGAGGGCCATCCGTCATCGTCAGCTCGATGTGGTCCAGGAGCACCGGCTCGCCGGGCCGCCAGCCAGGGAGAGCCAGCAGCGGAGTGTCCGGCAAGCGCGTGGCGGCGTCGTACAGGTGAGCGGCCTCGCGTGCGAGATCGCAACGGTGCTGGTTCAGGTATCTGCGGACCGTCCGCCACTCATCCTGGCTCGCCGCAACCAGATCAGGCACTCTCGCCCCCCCTGGTGGGCGGGAACCAGGCGGCGCTGGCTGCCCGCTGGCCAGCCCCAGCTGAGCGGGCGGGATGCCCAAGAGCTCGGAGACGGCACGGAGGAATTCCACGTGCAGCGGAACACGCCGACCCGCTTCGATCCTCGACACGTAGGACTGGCTAACCACGAGCCGCGACGCCAGCTGCTCCTGGGTCAGCCGCTCGGCTGCCCGGTACTCTCTGAGCAGCCGTCCCAGGTCGGGCACTGCACGACTGTCCGGCTCGCGGGAATGCGACAGCCAGTGCCCGGAAGAATCCGCCATGCCGACATCATGACCCAGCAGGCCACCATCCGGGAGCGGTCGCGCCGCGCAGGTCGTTGAGGTGGCCCAGGGCCTTGTCTGGTTGCGGGTGCAGCGCGGCGGCACCACGGCGGCTGATGGCGGCTGGTGCCAGGCCGCCTTCTCCACTTCGTGCGAGGGCAATCCTGGTCGGCCATGGCCCGCTGACTCAGTGGCTGGCCTGGCATCCCACTGGTAAACAGAACCCACACTCACAGCCGCGATGAACAAACACTCCTCGACTGATCACGGATGTAATATGGGCTCAGTTCTTTAGGTTAGGTCGATGTAACCATGCGGTCAGTAGCCGCGCCGACATCCGTCACGGACGATTTGCTTATGGCAGGAAATCTTGGCGCGAATCTGCTGTGGTATGGCGACAACCTTGAAATCCTTCGAGATAACGTCACAGACGAGTCGGTTGACCTCGTGTACCTCGATCCGCCATTCAACTCTAACCAAGCCTTCAATGTGATCTTCGCTAAGCATCCAGGCGATGCGGAAGCTGCCGCCGCTCAAGTCAAGGCATTCGATGACGCCTGGCATTGGGGACCGGTCACGGATCAGCAGTACCAGCGGTATGCGCTGGCCGGAGAACTGCCAACGCGCACTGCTAACGCGCTGAGGGCCTTCTATACGCTCCTTGGCGAGAACGACGCCATGGCGTACCTAGTAAACATGGCTCCACGACTCGTGGAACTCCATCGGGTGCTAAAGCGAACCGGCTCGCTCTATCTTCACTGCGACCCAACCATGAGTCATTACCTTAAGGTAATGCTAGATGCGATATTCGGGGCCGAGAGGTTCAGGAACGAGATAATCTGGAAACGCAGTCATGCACACAATAGCGCTCACCGGTTTGGAGCCAATCACGACGTAATCTTGTTCTACGGCAAGGCGCGGGACTCCCGATGGAACGCTATCTATCAATCGTATAATGAGTCGTATATCACCAAGCATTACAAGCATGTCGACGAAACAGGTCGGCGGTACAAACGCGAGAATCCGACTGGCCCTGGAATACGACATGGCGAGACCGGTCAGCCCTGGCGGGATATCAATCCAACTGCAAAGGGCCGTCACTGGGTGCGGCCGCCAGCCCGGCTTGAGGAAATGGACGCAGCCGGCTTGATTTACTGGCCAGATAAGCCTGGCGCGTGGCCTTACGTAAGGTTGTACTTGGATGAAATGCCAGGCGCTCCTGTCCAGGATGTCTGGACAGACATAGACCCGATTAACATGATCGCTAAAGAACGGGTAGGATACCCAACTCAGAAGCCTTTAGCTCTTCTTGAGCGGATTGTCACAGCAAGTTCGAGCGAGGGTGATGTTGTGCTCGACCCGTTCTGCGGATGCGGCACAGCGGTTGACGCTGCCGAGCGCCTGGGGCGGAAGTGGATCGGGATCGATATTGCTTACATCGCGATTGATATTATCCGGGGGCGGCTGAGCCGCAATTACGGAACTTCAGTTTCTTATGTGCTGCGGGGAAGTCCACGCGATCTTCCTGGAGCCGACGACCTTGCCGAACGGGATAAGTTCGAGTTCCAGACGTGGGCGGTTATCCAGCTCGATGCTGACCCCAGCGAGCAGCGATCCCGGGACAAGGGCGTTGACGGTGTCGCGAGCTTCTATATAGACCGGAAGACAACCGGCCGGGTAATCATCTCAGTCAAGGGCGGCAGAAACGTAAAGCCGGAGCACGTGCGCGAGCTCCACGGTACGGTGGCCACAGAGAAGGCGCAGATGGGCGTCTTGATCATGAGGGGTGAGCCGACTGCCGGGATGCGCGACGCGGCCAATCACGCAGGCATCTACAACTGGCCGCTCAACGGCCAGACCTATCCGAAAATCCAGATCATCACTGTCGCGCAACTGCTCCAGAGTGTCCGCCCGGCAATCCCCACGCAGATCAGGCCCCACACGCACCGGGCCAGAGCGCCGAGGCTTCCTGACGCCGCCACTCTGCTCTCAGGGCGAGTACCGGTACATTCGCGACCGGTAGACATCGAGCCGCTCCTGGGCCTCGTTAACCCAACGCATAGCGGACTGGTCCTGACGGGTACCACAGGTGCCAAGATGGCCGAAGCGCGACGCAGGGCCCGCGGGGTTGAATGCCCTATCATCTTCGACCCTGCCACGTACCTGACCTGGAGAGCAACGCCGCAAGATCCTTTTCGGGTGCCGAGCGGGCCGCTTGACCGCCGGGCGCTGGATAATTTCCTGCGGGAGACATGCAAGGCAGGGGCCCATGCAGTTCTCACGCCAACTGGGTACATCGGCGCAGCGGACGTAGCTTCCTTGGAAGCTGTACTCAATGCTGCCTCTACCCTGTACTCGCAGGCAGTGGTGAGCCTTCCCCTGGACATCACCTGGGCTACTTTCGAGTGGATAGATATACTCATCGAAATGGCGTCTAGTACACCAGTACCTAAAGCGATCATGTTTAGTGGCCTTCCCCGCGAGCCGGGCGCCGCGGTAGAGGTCCTTGCGAATCTCCGCCGAGTCGCATCCGGGATACCTCAGGTCAGCGTGTTCCGCACTGGCCTCGGCGCCTTCGACATGATGGCCCATGGCGCGCTCGCAGCTTCAATCGGGAGCAGTAACGCCTCGCGAAAGATACTCCCTCCAGGCGATCGGAACTTGTACGGCAAGGCCATGGAAGAAGAGGAAGGCCCGTCCCCCAAAGTCCTCGTGAGGGAACTCGTCTCTTACCTGCCTGGCGACTCTCTGGCGGAGCGATTTAATGGGGTGCCCGCTCCTGTCTGCGATTGCCGATATTGCGGTGGGCAGCCGCTTACCAGATTCCTCGGAAGGGCCGAATGGGGACAAGCTAGACTTCACGGATTCGCCGTGTGGACTGAATGGCTGCCTAGTCTGCTCTCCGAGGCACCGCTGACGCAGCGACAGTTGTCTTGGACCAGGCTGTGCCAGCGGGGCATACAAGCCCACCAAGAACTCAGCGACTCTGCGCGCGGAACCCCATTTACGCCAGAGCTGCCTTTGATGTTCTGGGCCGGGGAGGCGTCTCTGCCACCCACGGTAGCCGCCAGGTTGCGAGACCGGCAGCTCAGCGACGCCATGCGCCGCGGTAGTAGGGCCGGGTGAGCAAGCGCCGCGACTGCGCCGCGAGGGGGAGTGAGAGCGTTTCGATGCGGTCGCGGTCCCGTCAGCTCGAGGCGGTGTATCAGGCGCTGCGGGTCTGGCGCCGCAGGAACCGGTCCTCGAACTCGGCTGCGAGGGTGGCGTCCTCTTCGGGCGTGCCCTGCAGGTCCTCTTCGCGGATGGCTGTCTCGAGTAGCTCCGGGTAGCGCGGGTCGCCCGGCGGGACGCGCTCGGCGGCGACGCAGAAGTCAACCGGGATGAGCAGGTCGCCGTTGTCCGTCAGGATGGCTGTCATCCGCGTCGCGCCTCCAGGCCGTAGTGAAGCCGATAGTACGCCCACACCATCTCGGCGACGATCGCGTCGTCGTCGAGCATCCGGGTCAGCTGGCGGAGGTGACCGGTCGAGCAGAGGGCGAACGCCTCCGCCCACCACTCGCGGGCGTCCTGGTAGCGGCCGGTCCGCACGAGCGGGCGGCAGCGGCGCATGATGGCCTGCCAGTCCGGGCGTGCCGCCATGGCGTCGAAGCTCTCCATGGCGTGTCCCACCTCGTGATCGACCAGGCTCACGCTGACGTGGGGGCCGGTGCCGATCGCCATGGTGCGGCCGATCAGCGCGCCGGGCACGTCATCCCAGCGGTGCGCCGCCCCGGGCCGGACCGGCTGCCCGCGCAGGTGCTGCAGCCCGTCGAGGTCGGGCACGCAGCCAGGCCCGGTCCAGATCCCCTCGAGTCCGGCCGCAAGACGTGAGGCGATGTGGACCGGGAGCGCGGCGAGCCGGTCCACGGCGGCGATCACCTCCGGCGGCGGCGGCCCGGCGGCGGGATCCCACTGCCGGCGCAGGACGTGCTCGAGGACGCCGCAGTCGCGTCGCCCGTCGCGGGGGACGGGATGGACGTGGGGCGGGTGCGGCGGGCACCACCGGGGCTGGTCAGGCACTCGCGTCTCGCGGGTCGCCGAGCTCGCGGGCGAGGATCCCGGCGGCGCGCCGGTCGGCCGCGCGGTCATGTGCCGCCGGGCCGGGAACAGTGCCCGCGGTCACCGCGGCCTGGCTCCAGCCGAGACGCCGGGCGACGGTCCGCGAGTCGACCCCGGCCGCGACCAGGCGGGCCGCGCTGTAGCGCCGCAGGTCCGGGAGGCTGGCGCTAACGCCCGTTTTGGCAGCGGCGCGGCGGAACCGGCGGCTCACCGTGTCCGCGGCCATCGGCGCCTGGCCGGACCGGCCGGGGGAACACGTACCCGTCCTCGGCACCTGCGGCGGCCGTGTGGCAGTGGTCCCGGTACCCGGCGAGCAGGCCGAGGGTGCCGGGGTCGAGGGCGAGGCAGCGCCGGGTCCAGGCGGTCTTGGCATTCCCGTTCCGGGGCGTAATGCTCATTTCCTGGTGGTCGAAGTCGATGTCGGTCCAGTGGAGGGCGAGCAGCTCGCCGCGGCGGGCGCCGGTGACCAGCGCGAGCCAGGTAAAGACGGCGAGGTCCCGGGCCGCCGGCCCGTGCGGCGTCCAGGATGCGGAGGGCCTGGTCCGGGGTGAGCAGGCCGGGAAGCCGCGCAGGGCCGGAAGCCTCAGGCATCACGGTCACGCTTCTCCCGCAGCCCGGTAGCGACGATCTCGGCGGCGCGCTGGTCGGAGGGACGGGTGCGGTGCGCGTACACCCGCAGGGTGACGGCACCGCCGCCGCTGTGGCCGAGGCGGCCGGCGGCGGTGCGCAGGTCGATGCCGCCGGTGAGCATCTGGGTGGCGTTGTAATGCCGCAGGCCGTGGACGGAGCAGGCAACTCCGGCGGCCGCGGCGATCTGCCGGAACCACTTGCCGATCGTGTCAGGGTTCCACGGCGTCTCGCCGAACCCGTCGGCTGAGAATATGTACCCGTCCTCGCCGAGGGCGCCCCCGGCCTGCTCGGCGGCCTTGCGGCAGTGGTCCCGGTAGCCGGAGAGCAGGTCCAGCGTACCGGGGTCGAGAGCGAGGCGGCGTTTCTGGCTGGTCTTGGTTGCCTTGATCATCTTTGCTCCCCTGCGGACGGCGTAGGAGCGCTCGATGAGCAGATCGGACTCGGCGGCGTCGATATCGGGCCAGCGGAGCGCGCACAGCTCGCCGCGGCGGGCGCCGGTGACGAGGGCGAGCCAGACCAGCACGGCCATGCCGTGGCTGTGTGCCTGGGCGGCGTCCAGCAGCCGGACGGCCTCCCCGGGAGCGGGCGGGTCGGCGTGCTCGGCGGTGTTCTCCGGCAGCGTGGCAAGAAGCGCGGGATTCTCGCCGATCCACTTCCAGCGGACGGCGTAGCCCAGGGCACGGCGAACGATGGCGTGGATCTGGGCGACGGTGGCGGGCGCGGCGGGCCGGCACACGTGGGGGCGGCACCGCTGGTCGCACTCGTGGGCGGGCTGGCCGTCCTCGCCGCGCCTGCCGCGGCCCGCCGGGCGGTGGTCGGTCAGGCCCTTCCGGCCGCCGCACAGGCGGCGGCACTTGCGCAGCCCGGCATAGAAGCGGTCGAGGATGTCCACCCGGTCCTCGAGCTCGCGCAGCCGGAAGCCGCCGAGCACCGGGCGGATGGTGCGCTCGATGTAGCCCAGGTACATGCCGCGGGTGGTGAACTCGAGCTCCGCGACCTCCAGCCACTCATCCAGCAGCTCGCTGACGGTGGCGCTGGTCTTCGGCTCCCGGCCGATGGTGACCTGGGCGATGAGCTCATCGCGCCGCTGCTCGGCCTCTTCCGCCGAGCTGGCGCGGTCATACAGGTAGCGGTAACGCTTGGTGATGGGGTCCCGGCCGAGCGGGACGGCGATCTCGTAACTGGCCCCGCGCTGGCGGATGTGCCCTCTGGGTGTCCTCATGGGGTCCACCCTCGGCCCATTGGCCGGTTTATTGGCGGCAGTGGAACCGGACGGGTACCCGGCCGGTCGCCGCGCGGGCCTGGCAGACCTGCTAACGCCCAGGCCAGCGGCTTTACGTGGGCGAGGAGGGATTTGAACCCTCACGTCCTTTCGGACACACGGACCTGAACCGTGCGCGTCTGCCGTTCCGCCACCCGCCCTGGACAGTGAGTCAGGTTAGCACGTCCGCGAACGCTCCCATGCCGCAGATACGATCGGATGCGAGCACGGGAAGGAGGTGCCTGGGTGGGAGTTCTGCAGCGCTTCGAGCGGCGGCTCGAAGGCATGGTCGAGGGTGCCTTCGCGCGTGCCTTCAAATCCGAGCTGCAGCCAGTCGAGGTCGCCAGCGCGGTGCAGCGGGAGATGGACGATCGTGCCGCGATCGTGGCGCAGGGCCGTACCTTGGTGCCGAACGACTTCGTGGTCGAGCTGGCCGATAGCGATCACGACCGCCTACAGGTCTATGCGGACAGCCTGGGAGTCGAGCTCGCGAACCTGGCCAGGGAGTACGCCAAAGAGCAGGGCTACTCGTTCGTCGGGCCGGTCCGGATGCGGTTCGAGGGTGTGGGCGACCTGACCACGGGGACGTTCCGGATCCGCTCCGGTGTGATCCGCGGCTCGACTGTCGAGGGCGGAGAGATCCGCCAGCCGGTCAGTGACCTGCCGCAGCCAGACGTCGGATTCGCCGGACGGCCGCGGTTGCTCGTTTCCACCCCGGGGCCTGGCGCGGACGGCGGGCGCCAGCGCACCTACGAGCTGACCACGCCGGTGACCATGCTGGGCAGGGGGACCGACTGCGATCTGCGCCTCGTAGATCCAGGCGTATCCCGTCATCACGCGGAGCTGCGCGTGGAGGGCAGCGAGGTCGTGCTCGTCGATCTTGGCTCCACCAACGGTACATTCATCAACGGCCAGCCGGTCCGGCGCGTTGTCCTCGCTGACGGCACGCAGATCACGCTGGGCCGCACCACCCTGGTCTTCCGCAAGGACAGCAGCTACTAGCCGCCGAGGTCAGAGGCGACCCGAGGACACACAAACCCCGATGAACGAGCTCACCCTCACTCTCATCAGGCTGGCCTTCCTGGCTGTGCTCTGGCTATTCGTGATCGCGGCCATTGGCGTCGTGCGCACCGACCTGTTCGGGCCGTCGAAGTCTCCGCGAAAGTCAGGCCGGACCCGGCAGCCGCGAGCCCGGCCCCCCCGTCCTGCCCGTGCGGGACGGGCCGGACGGGCCGGACGGGCAGAGCCGCAACGGCTACTTGTCACCGCGGGCGCCCTCGCGGGCACTAGCCTCAACCTGTCAGAGCAGCAAATTACGATCGGTCGGGCCAATGACGCTACGCTCGTGCTCAACGATGACTACGCTTCGAGCCGACATGCCCGGCTATTTCCCCAGGACGGTCAGTGGATCGTTGAGGATCTCGGCTCTACCAACGGCACCTATCTCGATCGTCAAAAGGTAACCCGGCCGACCCAGGTGCCGGTCGGCGTGCCGATCCGAATCGGCAAGACGGTTCTGGAACTGCGCAGATGACACTTGCACTCCGCTTCGCGGTCCGCTCCGACGTCGGCCTCCTCCGGGAAGGGAACGAGGACTCGGCGTATGCGGGGCCGCGCCTGCTCGCGGTAGCAGACGGCATGGGGGGGCATGCCGCCGGCGAGGTAGCTAGCGCCGTGGCGATTTCCTCCCTCACCGAACTCGACGAGGACATGCCGGGCACCGATCTGCTCGACGTCCTCGCCGACGCTGTCGCGGCGGCCAACAACACGCTGCGCGAGATGGTCGCCCGAGATCCGGCGATCGAGGGAATGGGGACGACGCTCACGGCCATGCTCTGGTCCGGCACGCGCGTCGCGCTCGTCCACATCGGGGACTCACGGGCCTATCTGCTCCGTGACCACCAGTTCTACCAGATCACCCGCGACCACACCCTGGTCCAGTCGCTCGTCGACGAGGGCAGGATCAGCCCGGACGAGGTGGCCACCCACCCGCAGCGCTCGCTGCTGCTGCGCGCCCTGGGCAGCGGGGAGGCGGAGCCTGATCTGTCCCTGCGCGAGACCAGGGCCGGCGACCGGTACATGCTCTGCTCTGACGGGCTGTCCGGCGTGGTCAGCGAGGAGACGCTGCACAAGACGCTGACCAAGATCGAGGATCCGGACGAGGCGGTCGTCCAGCTCATCGAGCTGGCCATCCGGGGCGGGGGCCCGGACAACATCACCTGCATCGTCGCCGATGTCGTCGACAGCGCCACGGCCCGCCTGCCGCCCACCGACGTCCCTGTCCTCGCGGGTGCCGCCTCGAACGGCAACGGCCTGCCCCCGCAGCACGCGGACACGCCGGCCCGCCGCGCCCGGCTGCTCACGCAGACCGCCCCGCAGCCCGCTGTCGTGCTGCACGACGATGAGCGCCGGGCCGGGGCGCGGAACGGTCACGCACCGGAAGACGAGCACGCGCCCCGGCGGCGGTGGCCGATCGTGACCACGATCCTCGTCGTGCTCGCCGCCGTCGTCATCGGCGGCGGGTACGCCGGGTGGCGGTACACGCAGAGCCAGTACTACGTAGGGACGGACAAGGGCCAGGTCGTCATCTTCCGCGGGATCAACCAGCGTGTTGCCGGGATCAGCCTCTCGAGCGTGCATACCCGGACCGGCATCCCGATCAGCCAGGTGCCGAGCGACGACCGCCCGATGATCCAGGGCACGATCTCCGCTAGCGGGCTCGCTGATGCCCAGCGGATCGTCGGCACCATCCGCCAGGACGTGCAGCTGTGCCAGCAGGCGTATTCCAGGCTGCATACCTACCAGGTCGGGCTGCAGCACAGGCCCAAGCCGGCCAGGGGGAAGCACAACCCGCCGCCGCCACCGGCACCGACAATCCCGCCGGACTGCCCGCCACAGACGGCCGCGGCGTCACCTACCCCGTCGGGTACCGGATCGCCGTCTCCCGCGCCGTCGCCGTCCCATACCCCCACTCCCCGGACGACGCGATGACCGCGATCACGACCCCGGGTGCCGCGCCAGCCGCGCCGGACGCACCCGTGCCGATGCCGCGCAGCCGGCGCCGCACCGAACTCGCCATGCTCGTCTTCGCCGTCGCGGTCGTCATGTTCGCGTACGGCAGCGCGGGCCTGGGGCTGAATGGCAAGCTGCCGTCCGGCATGCTGGTCTACGGCATCGCATTCGTTGTGATCATGGTCATCGCTCATCTCGCGGTCCGCCGCCTCGCGCCCTGGTCCGACCCGCTGCTGCTGCCGCTCGCCGCCACGCTGAACGGCCTTGGCGTCGTGATGATCTATCGCCTGCAGGAGTCGGGCAAGAACGGCAACGGCGGCAGCCCGATCGGAACCCTGAGTTCCTCGGCTACGGCTGTCCAGATCATGTGGACCGCGCTCGGCATCGGATGCTTCATCGGGGTACTCGCCGTCATCCGCGAGCCTCGCGTGCTACAGCGCTACACCTACACGTTCGGCGCCGTCGGCCTGGTGCTGCTTGCCATCCCCGCGCTGCTGCCGGCTTCGCTGAGTGAGGTGAACGGCGCCAAGGTCTGGATCACGCTTGGCGGGTTCTCCATACAGCCAGGTGAATTCGCCAAGCTGGCGCTCGCTGTGTTCTTCGGCGGCTACCTGGTCGTCAAGCGGGACGTGCTCGCGCTGGCCGGGCGCCGGGTGGCCGGCGTCGACCTGCCCCGAGCCCGCGACCTCGGCCCGGTACTCATCGCCTGGGGCACGAGCCTGCTCATCCTGGTCTTCGAGACCGACATCGGTACATCCGCGCTGTTCTTCGGCCTGTTCGTGGCCATGATCTACATCGCCACACAGCGCACCTCATGGCTCCTGATCGGCCTGCTCCTGTTCCTTTTCGGCTCCTTCGCCGCTAGCCGGCTCTTCGGCCATGTGGGCGAGCGATTCGACATATGGCTGCATCCATTTAACGGCAGCAACCCCTTCAACAACTCTTACCAACTGGTGCAGGGCCTCTATGGGATGGGATCCGGCGGTATCCTGGGCACCGGCCTTGGTCACGGCCAGCCGTACTGGACGCCGCTCGTGCAGAGTGACTTCGTGATCACCGCGTTCGGCGAGGAACTGGGGCTGACCGGGCTGATGGCTATCTTGCTCGTTTATGGCCTGATCGTGCAGCGCGGGCTGCGGGCAGCGGTGACGGTCCGCGACCCGTTCGCCAAGCTGCTGGCCGGCGGGCTCGCGTTCGTGCTTGCCCTACAGGTGTTCGTGATCGTCGGAGGTGTTACCAGACTGATCCCGCTGACGGGTATCACGACGCCCTTCCTGTCGCAGGGCGGATCATCGCTCGTCGCGAGCTGGATGCTGATCGCCCTGCTGATGCGTGTCAGTGACATGGCCCGGCGCCCGCCGCCGCAGCCGATACAGGACGAAGGGATGACCCAGGTGGTGAGGGTCCGTTGAACCGCGCGCTGCGCCGCATCTCGCTGGCCTGCCTGGCCATGTTCGTCCTACTGCTTGTCAACGTCAACTACCTGCAGGCCATCGAGGCGAACAACCTCACGACCAAGCCGGGGAACGCCCGCGCTTTCGCACAGCAGTTCCAGTACCAGCGCGGTTCCATCTACACGGCTGATAATGTCCTGGTCGCCGGGTCCAGGGCCGTCAGCGGCATCTACAAGTACCAGAGGTACTACCCGCACGGTCCCGAGTACGCACCGGTCACCGGGTACGACTCGATCTACGGGAAAACCGGCGTGGAAGGAGCGGAGAACGGGCTGCTCTCCGGCTCCTCCGCGAGCCTCGCCGTCCACAACCTCATCGACCTCATTACGGGGAAGCCCAAGCTTGGCGCCACGGTCGCCCTCACCATCAACTCCAAGGCCCAGCTGGCCGCGTACAACGCTCTCCGGGCGTCGGGGAAGTCGGGTGCTCTCGTCGCGCTCAATCCGCAGACAGGCGCGATCCTCGCGATGGTGTCCTATCCGACCTTCAACCCGAACGACTACGCCACGTTCGACGGCACCCAGCTCAACAAGGTCGACAGGCAGTACCGCGGCAACCCGAACCAGCCGCTGCTCAACCGGGCGATCCAGAACACCTACCATCCCGGCTCCACGTTCAAGATAGTGACGTCCTCCGCGCTCTTCTCCGCCGGCAACTACAGCCCGCAGACGAATGTGGACGCTCCGACGAATCTCCAGCTGCCGCAGAGCACCGCTCAGCTGATCAACTTCGACAACGAGCCGTGTACCAACGGCAGCGGCACGGGCAAGGTGCCGATCATCTTTGCCTTCACCATCTCCTGCAACACGGTCTTCGGCGAGCTCGGCATGAACATCGGGACGGCCGCGATACAGCAGCAGGCGAACAAGTTCGGCATGAACAATCCGAGCCTCGCGATCCCGCTGCCCGTGGTGTCAAGTAATTACCCGCTGGCCAGGGACAAGGCGCAGACCGCGATATCCGCGATCGGCCAGCTCAGTGACACCGTGAGCCCTCTGCAGGAAGCCATGTTCTCCGCTGCGATCGCCAACGGCGGCAAGCTGATGACGCCGTATCTGGTCCAGGACGTCAAGGCCCCTGACCTGAGCACGATCCAGCAGACCACGCCGACGGTGCTCAGCCAGACGGTAAGCCAGGGCGTCGCCAGCGAGGTGAGCCAGATGATGGCCAGCGTGGTGAGCGACGCGGCGGGCACCGCGCATCAGAGCGCCGGCACGCAGGTCACAGGCGGCATCACCATCGCCGCGAAGACCGGCACCGCGCAGACCGGCGTCAACAACACCGGCCTTGACGACGCGGTCTTCACCGCTTTCGCACCTGTGGCCAACCCGAGGATTGCCGTCGGCGTCATAGTGAAGGGCGGCGGGCTCGGCGCGGACGCGTCGGCGCCCATCGCCGTCCAGGTCATCAAGGCGTACCTGGGGCAAGGGTGAACAGATACCTGCTTGGCGGCCGCTACCGGCTGGCTGACCGCATCGCGGCGGGCGGCATGGGCGAGGTCTGGCGGGGCAGCGACGAGCTGCTCGGCCGCCCCGTCGCGGTCAAGCTGCTGTCGGCGGCCCGTGCGGGCGACGAGGCGTTCCGCGAGCGGTTCCGTGCGGAGGCGCGTTATGCGGCGTCGCTTTCACACCCGGGGATAGCGCAGGTCTACGACTACGGCGAAACCGGCGGCGAACCGCACGGCGGGGCGTACCTGGTGATGGAGCTCGTCACGGGCGAGGCGCTCTCCGCGGCCCTCGCGCGGCACGGCCGGCTGTCCGCCGGGGCCACGCTCGATGTCGTCGGCCAGGCGGCCCGTGCACTGCAGGTGGCCCATTCGGCCGGTATCGTGCACCGCGACATCAAGCCGGGCAACCTGCTCGTCACCACCGAAGGCCTGATAAAGATCACGGACTTTGGCATCGCACGTGCCCTGCGGGCCGCGCAGGCGGGGCATCTCACGCAGGCCGGCATGGTGATGGGCACCGCGAGGTATGTGTCGCCTGAGCAGGCCAGCGGGCTCGACGTGGGCGCGGCCTCGGACATCTATTCCCTCGGCGTGGTCGCCTACGAGTGCCTGGCGGGGCAGGCCCCGTTCGCCGCGGAGGCACCTATCGCAGTCGCCCTGGCGCATGTGCACGCGCCCGTCCCGCCGCTGCCGGCCAGCGTTCCCGGCGCTGTCAGCGACCTGGTCATGGCGATGCTGGCCAAGCGGGCGCAGGACCGGCCGGGAAGCGCCAGGCTCATCTCCGACCGTGCCTGGGCACTGCTCGACACACTGCCCATGAGGGGCGAGGCGGTCAACATCAGCCTGATGGGGGCCGATGCCGGGGCACCCGATAACGTCGGCGACCCTGCCGCCTGGTTCCCCGGCGACCACGCTTCGCGCCCCACCAGCCCGGGCACTGACGGCCTGCACGGGACAACGTGGCAGGCTCCCCGGATGGCCGACAGGACTACAGTGCTTGCCTGGGGGGACGACCCCCCAGCACCCCCCCGGCTGGGCATTGCCTGGGGGGACGACCCCCCAGCACCCCCCCGGCTGGGCATTGCCAGGGGGGACGACGCTCCGCGCCCCCCCAGACCCCCCCGGCAGGGCATGGCCGGGGAGGACGGATTCCCTGAACATCAGGAATGGGCGGGACGGGTACGGCCGGTGCGCTCCCGCCGTGCCAGGCGCACGGTCTTCATCACGGCTACGCTGGGTATGGCCCTCGCCGGGCTCGGCATCGCCGCGGCGGTGATGATGCTGAACGGGCACCATGGTTCAACGAACGGTAAGACGATCCGCCCCGGTGCCCAGGCAAACCGGACCGCCGCGGGACCACTCGGGTCACCCGCGGCCGGCGGCCCGGCCACGCTGATCGCTGGCGGGCGCCCGCACGGGCGTGCTGCCCATGCGGGCCGGCGCTCCCGGGCGAAGACCGCGACATCAGGCACAGGAGGGGCGGCGCGGCATACGGACAGCGGTGCGCCGGTCAGCCCGACGCCGACCGTGGCAGGCAGCCCGTCGCCGACCGTAACGGAGTCGCCGACGCTGTCCGCCACTCCGTCAGCACAACCAAGCTCGACTCCATAGGGGTGGTACCGGGACGCGGCCACTCCAGGAACTATGCATACGCGCGCAGCCCAAGGGATGAGACAACGCAGGACGGTTTGGCAAAGTGCGAGATATGACACAGCCTCGGCTCCTCGGCGGCCGGTACGAGCTCGACGGGGTCGTCGGGCGCGGCGGTATGGCCGAGGTTTACCGTGCACGCGACATCCGCCTCGACCGCGTGGTGGCGGTGAAAACGCTCCGCGACGACCTTGCGCGGGACCAGACCTTCCAGGCGAGGTTCCGCCGCGAGGCCCAGTCGGCGGCATCGCTCAACAACCCGTCCATCATCGCGGTGTACGACACCGGCGAGGATATGGTGGGCTCGCTGCCCGTGCCGTACATCGTGATGGAGTACGCGGACGGCCGAACCGTCCGTGACCTGCTCCATGATGACCGTCGGCTGCTGCCGGAGCGGGCACTGGAGATCACCGACGGGGTGCTGCGCGCCCTGGACTACAGCCACCGGGCCGGCATCGTGCACCGCGACATCAAGCCCGCCAACGTCATGGTGACCCGCTCCGGCGACATCAAGGTGATGGATTTCGGCATCGCCCGCGCGGTGAGCGACGCCCAGGCCACGATGACCCAGACCGCCCAGGTGATCGGCACCGCCCAGTACCTCTCACCCGAGCAGGCACGCGGCGAGCGGGTGGATGCCCGCAGCGACCTGTACTCGACCGGGTGCCTGCTGTACGAGCTGCTCACCGGGCGCCCGCCGTTCACCGGCGACTCCCCGGTCGCGATCGCCTACCAGCACGTGCGGGAGAACCCGGTGCCGCCGTCCAGGATCGACCCGGACCTGCCGGTGTGGGCCGACTCGATCGTGCTGCGCGCGATGGCCAAGGATCCGGCTGACAGGTACCAGTCGGCGGCGGACATGCGCACGGACATCCAGCGCGCGCTCTCCGGTGTCGCGGTCGCCGGACCGCCGCGGACGGAAGGCTACCAGGGCACCCAGCGGGTGGGCTCCGCGACGATGATGGCGAGCCCGACGAGCGCCATCCCCGCCTACGGGTACGGGACAGAGGCGGACCGCTACCGCGGCGACGATGGCGGCCCTCGCAGGAGGGCGTGGCTGTGGTGGGTGCTTGGCGTCCTGATCGTGCTCGGCGCCATCGGCGCGCTCGCGTACGTGATGCTGAGCGGCGGCGGCACGACGTACGCGGTGCCGGACGTGACGGGACTTACGCAACAGGCGGCCGAGAACCAGATCCGTGCCGCACATCTGCAGTTCACGGTGGCCCCTGAGGCTTCGACCACCGTGGCCAAGGGGATCGCGATCGGCACCAGCCCGGCATTCGGCAACAACGTCGCCGCCAACACCGTGGTCACCCTGCGCGTCTCGTCCGGGCAGCAGCAGGTCCAGGTGCCTGGCGTGGTCGGTCAGCAGGCGACTGCCGCGCAGAACGCGCTGCAGACTGCCGGGTTCAATCCCGTGGAAAAGACAGACCAGAACTCGACCCAGCCGGCCGGCACGGTGACCAGGCAATCCCCGAGCGCGGGCACCCTGGCCAATCCGGGGAGCACGGTGACCATCTACGTCTCCGGCGGCGGCGCGCAGGTCCCCGGCGTCGTCGGGCAGCCGCTCCAGGTCGCGCGGGGAGACCTGCAGAATGCGGGCTTCACCAACATCCAGGTCACCTACGTGACTGCCGACCCAGGTACGACGCCAGGCACGGTGGTCGCCCAGAGCCCGCGCCAGGGTTCGGTTGTCCAGCCCGGTGACCAGATCACCCTCACGGTCGCTCAGATGGCGAGCCCCACGCCGTCGGCATCGGCGTCGGCATCGGCGACCGGCACGCCGACGCCGACCGACTCAGGAGGAGGAGGCGGCGGCGGCGGCCATTAAGACACGCCAGCACAGCAAGTGAGGGCCTGCGCCGCTCGGGGGCGACGGCACAGGCCCTCAATGATCTAGTCGCGCGTCAGGCGCCTGGCGTTACACCAGGCCACTGGATGAAAGTGGGCACTGGCGCCGCCTCGACAGCGACAGGCCGGCAGGCGGGCGTCGGCTAGTTCGTAAATATCCTCGGGCTGCCTGCCTGGCTCGAGTCGACCACGGGAGCATACGTCGCCGAGAAAAAGCCGCTGGAGAAGCACGCGATCGATCCGGATGGTGACAGCGTAAAGGGCTGCTTGGTGAACGTGATCGAATTGTCGGTATTCGACACGGTCCCCGCAGTGCTTGACGCCAGGTAAGTACACGTGACAGTCCCGACAAACGTGCTCATGGTGATCGTCGTGGTCAGGGAGCCGCTAACCGTCACCGAGCGGACGGAGCCTTTGACGGTCACGGCGTACGGGAGGCTGCCGAGCGTCACGCTCTGAACGCCGGACGCTCCCGTGATGTTGGTCGTGCAGTTGCCGAACTTCTGGCTGGTGAGCGACTCAGCTGCCGTCCCCGGCGCCGTGGGGTTCGCCGTTACCGTGGCGCTGAAGCTTGACGTGCGACAGGAAACACCTGTTTCGCCAGTGTTGTTCGTATAGAAGCTGGCCGTAGTGCCAGATTTCAGGCCGGACGTCAGGACGTCGCCGACCGCCGCCCTGGTTCCGCCCAGTCTTCCGGTGGTCAGCACTGAGGTCGTCGCGGCCGACGCCGACGGCAACACTGTCACCAGTGCGGTGACGGCTATGGAAGAAAGAAACAAATACCTGCGCATGTGCTCTCCTCTGACTGCTTGGCAGGTTCTCAGCCGCTGAAGCCCAGCCGGTCGAAGGGCAGGTGAATCGCTGCCCAGGGGAAGACCAGGATCCACAGGACCGCGATCACCATGGCGAGCAGGAGCCCCACCGAGATTGCCTTGCTGGCGATCCCCCCGGGCAGCCGCCGCCAGAGCCATCCGTACATGCATCCCTCCTGAGGAGATCCGGTCTGACGATCCAGCGGCGCGATCTGCTCATGCCGACCGCGCCGCTGCCTGGACAAGAAGGCCCGTGACGATCACGCGATACGTCCCGGTCCATGCTGGGTCACACGTGATCAAGGTGATCAGGCGCTGTCCCGGTCGTTCCCGGAGGTGACCCGGAACCGGGTCGAGCACTCCGACGTCGCTGGGCAGCACCCATTTCTTCCCTGTTATCCGGTATTCGTAGGTGTTGACCTTCGTATCGACGAAGACGAAGTCTCCTTGCCTCATGCCGGGAAGATAGTAGAACGGGTTGCCCGCCGTGACCCGGTGCGCCGCGACCGCGAAGTTGCCGAGCTGGCCGGGTAGCTGGGTCCCCTGCACGTGGCCGGGGCCAAGGGCGAGCTGGGCCAGTCCGGTGCCCTCTACGACGGCGAACCGCCAGCTCCGGCCGAGCCTGGGAATCCTGAGGAAGGCGAACGGCTGCCCGAGCACCGCGTGGATGAAATCGGGCCGGGCCGGATCAGCTGGCCGCTGCCATTCGTGGTTTAGCTGGCTCGCGAACCGGTGCTGAGCCCTGCTGGCCTGCACGGCGGTGCCCCAGTTCAGGTACGCGAGGAACAGGAGGATGACGACCCCGAGGCTGAGGCAGACCTCACCAAAGCCGCGGACGAAGGTTCGCACGATTTATCCACATCTGTAGGCGATTACTCAACGCTCATTTATAGTAGCTATAAGTAATACCCGACGTGCCGCCGACAGCCAATCTCCTGCGGGCCGGCTGAGTGTCAGCGTGGACCTCGCTTAGCGGGGCCGCGAGCAACTACGCTTACCGGCACAGCGTCGGCGTGCGAGCGCGACCCCCGATCAGGAGACGACCCGTGCCCAAGTCCCGTGTTCGCAAGAAGGTGGTCTACACGCCACCGCCTAGGTCGGCGAAGGCAAAGGTCAGCCCGCGCTGGCTAGTTCCGGCGATGGTCGGCTGCTTCCTGATCGGCATAATATGGATCTCGCTGTTCTACGTCACCCAGGGCGACATGGCGGGGCTCAGGACGCTCGGCGACTGGAACCTGGTAGTCGGCTTCGGGTTCTTCATCGCAGGCCTGCTGCTGGCAACAAGGTGGCGTTAGCCGACGGGCTAGCAGCCACGCCCGCTTCCCGTCTATGAAGATGAGCTGGCCGGTTACGTAGTCGCTCGCCGGGCCCGAATCTCACGTGTGTAATTCGTGTCCACACCGTTATCCACGGCCTGTGGGAAACCCGCCTCGGCACCAGCTTGGGGCACCACCCGCTTGCGGCAGGCAGGCAGGCCGCCGCTAGAACGCTGGGCTGGCCAGCTGATGGTTGCGCACGACGACGGCGATGACAAGCAGGACAAGCACAGCGACGGTGGCCGCGGCCTGAACGGCCATTCGCTGCTTGCGTGGTGCGTAGGCATACGCCGCGGTGAGCGCCCCTCCGGTGACCAGCCCGCCAAGGTGCGCCTGCCAGGCGACATGCGGGATCGCGAAGCTGATCGCCAGGTTCAGGACGATCAGGACGATGATTCCCCGGCTGTCCAGCCTGAGCCGCCGTGACACGACGAACCACGCACCGAAGAGACCGAAGATGGCACCCGACGCTCCGAGCGACGGTGCGTCGGCCTGACCGATGAAATAGATGAGAACCGAGCCGCCGAGCGCGCTCAGCAGGTACAGCGCGAGGTAGCGCAGCCGGCCGAGCGACTGCTCCAGGGCCGGGCCCACGACCACAAGCGCCCACATGTTGAAGAGGATGTGCGCCGGGCCGATCCCGCTCAGGCCGGGCTCGTGCAGAAAGGCGGACGTGATCAGCCGGTACCACTGGCCGTCGGCGACGCCGAGCAGCGGGGCAAGGGGTGCAAGCGGGAAGCGCCCGACCATCTCCAGGTCGGCCACGATGCTCGGGTAGGCCCACTCGGCCAGGTAGAGCGCGACATTGACGCAGACAAGCGTCCAGGTGACGACGGCACCCGCGGCAACACGGCCGCCGAACACGGTCCGGACCTGCCGGGAGCCCTGGCTCTCCGCGCGTATGCACTCCACGCACTGCTGCCCCACCGGCGCCGAGCGGAGGCAGTCGGGGCAGGCGTGGCGCCCGCACCGTACGCAAGAGACGTAGGTCTCCTTGCCTGGATGCCTGAAGCAGGTGGGGACGGGGCTGCCCGCATCGTCACTCGCAGTGCCGTCAACTGGGCCGTCAACTGGGCCGTCAGCGGGACCGGGGGGGCCCAACGTCTTACTCCACCGCGCCGGGCGAGCCGCCGGAGCGCTCGATCAGGATCGTCTCGATCACCACATCCTTCACCGGCCGGTCCTGCCGGTCGGTCGCGGCCTGGCTGATCTTGTCAACGATCTCGCTGCCCGTGATGACCTCGCCGAAGATCGTGTGCTTCCCGTTGAGATGCGAGGTCGGCGCTACTGTGATGAAGAATTGCGAGCCGTTGGTGCCGGGGCCGGCGTTCGCCATGGCGAGCAGGTACGGACGGTTAAACGACAGGTCCGGATGGAACTCGTCCGCGAATTTGTAGCCCGGGCCTCCTGTTCCGGTGCCCAGCGGGTCCCCGCCCTGGATCATGAAACGGGGGATGACCCGGTGGAAGACCGTGCCGTCATATAGTCTCGACGTTGTCGGCTGGCCGGTGCGGGGGTCGGTCCAACTGCGCTGGCCCCCGGCGAGCTCGACGAAGTTACGTACGGTCTTCGGCGCGTGGTCGGGAAAAAGCCTGATAACGACTGGTCCCTCGCTTGTCCGCAGCGTCGCGGTGAGCGTGTCGCTCATGTCGGGCGTCCTCCAAGGTTTATACCGTCTGCCAGGGGAAGGCTGTCACATGGGATCACAGTCGGGAGGTAATCGTGTCCCTTATGACGAGAAAGCATAGGGCTGAAGCTAAGGCTACGGCCGTGCGGGACCGCGCGCGCGAGGCGGCCGCGCGGGTCGCGCCGGTGGCGAAGCGCACCGGCGAGACGGCGGCTCAGCGCGTCCACGGAGCACGCCGCTGGGCAGCACCCAGGATCGAGCAGGCCGCGCACACCGTACAGGACACCGTCGCGCCGAAGGTTTCGGCGGCTCTGGAGGCTACGGCGCACCGCATCGAGCCCGCGGCCACGGAGCCGGGCAGGGGCGGCCGCATCTCCAGAGCACTGCGGATCGGCGGCGTCGCGGCGCTGACCGCCCTCGCGGGCGCCATCATGGCACTGTCCAGGCGGCGCCGTGACACAACAACCATTAAGCCGAACGGGACCGATGAGGGCCCTGCCGACGCTGTGGAGCCCACGGGGCGCGACGATCAGGCCGCGTCCGATGCGGAGGCCGGCTACAACGGCCAGACGCAGACGCCGCACAGTTGATGAGGCCGGGACGGTCAGCGCCGGAAGGCAGGCCCCGGCGGCGCCGACCAGCCCGGCCGGCACTGCTGTCCCCGGATGTGACCGTCACCAATCAGCTCACCGGCGGTGCAGGAGCAGCCTTCATGATCATCGCATCCGGGCAGCCGGTCAGCCGACGGTTATCTTGAACCCGTTCCACTGGGACGAATCGGCGATCGTCAGGGGCTGGTCGGTGACAACGTTCGTCATCGGTACGGGGACCAATTGCGTCAGGGGCGCGAGCAGCTGGAGGATCGTCGCCAGCGGGCTCTGCGGCGTGATCGTTATTGGGGCTCCGAGCAGGTCACCGGACAGCTTGGTGGCATAGAGAGTCACGTTCCCGGTGAAAGACAGCGTGGAGACCCGCGTCACCGCGGGGTTCCCGTTCTGGATGATGGTGAGCGTGGGGGTGCCAGACAGGTGAATCGAGCTCGCGCTGAACTTCATCATCGCCTGCGTGCCGTTCGCGGTCGGCACGCTGGCCACTCCGTCGTAGGCGAAGCCCTCGAGCAGCACCGACCCGGCGGTGAGGGTGGACTGCGCGGTCGGGGCCATCAGGGCGGGGGCGGCGGCGGTCCTGGTCTTGGCCTTCCGCTTGGAAGACGTGCCCCCTGTGGACGTTGCGGACGGCTGTGGCGACGGCACCGGGCCTGCCGTGCCTGTTGGCAGGGGGAGCGGCAGCGGGCCTGGTGACGTCGATGGCTGAGGTGCCGGGCTGGACGAGCCGGGAGAGGACGGGCTGGGGGTCGGCGAGGGCGGGCAGAAGATGATGAGGATGCAGCCCTGGGTCTGCGCTGAGTAGGCGGACCGCATGGGGGCCGCCGGATGGCCGGGAAGCAGCGAGCCGACGAGGAGGATCGGGGCGAGCGGGAGGGCAAGCAGGCGCCCGCCGCTCCTGGTCCCGCCATCCGCCCTGTCTCCGGTTGGCTGAGTCCTGTCACCCAGAGGCCACTCGCCGACAGCGCCGGTCTCTTTGCCGTCATCCGGCTCGGTGTCAGACCCCGGCTCGCCGAGGATCATGCCCACGCCCCCCGGGGGCGTGCTACCCCGCAGCCTGGCCCTCCGGTGCCGCCGACGCGGCTCGCGAGGCCCGGGCGCCCAGGCGAAGCCGAGCGATCCGCCGATGATCCCGAGCAGCGTGCCGAGGAGAAATCCGCCGAGGTTGGACTCGATGAGCGCGGCAAGGGCGACAAGTATCGCCACGATCGAGTAGAAGATCCGCTGGACCGGATGGAACCACAGCAGCAGGCCGCAGACGGCGATCACGCACCCAAAGAGCACGCCAAGAACTCCGCCGGAGCCAATATGAATGACGAGCCCCATGTTCGACATCGGAAGCGGGATGGCGAGGAGCTCCACCCCGCTGAGGACGAGCAGCAGCCCGCCCCAGAATGGCCGGCTTCGCTGCCACTTGCGCCAGCCACGCCACGCACGCGTAGCCGACCTCACGTATGCCGTCGTGGCCGCTGTCGCGGTGGAGGACGTCTCGCCATCACCGGCGGGCTCCGCCGGAGTTGATCCGGCGGAGCCCTCGGATTCATCGAAAACAGGCATCAGCGCTCAGAAGCAGGGGTGGTCACCGGCGGCCAGTTTCAGGCCAAACCCGGGCAGGGTGAATGTGCCGGCTGAGGTCGCATAGGCCGTCTGGTGAAGGTTATCGATCGTGACCGTGGACGCTTGCTGGCCGAACGTGCCTGCCTGTCCAGCCGGCACCCCGGGCACGGCATTGAGCGTGCTCGCGTCCTGGCCGATGTTGATGTTGCCGAACGAGGCGTCCCCCGACAGCTGGGTAGCGTCTACGACGAGGTTGGTCGCGCTGACTGCTGTCGCTCCGCCGCCCGCAGTGATCGTCAGCGTGTACGCCCCGAGACCGAAGGGGAAGTTGGTGACCACGCTCTGGCACAGGTTGACGAGCTTTGCCGACCCGATCTCGGATACCGCGACCGGGTAGAGAGCTGGCGGTGAACCAGCGCCGTGATCCACTGAGCCGAACTGCTGGAACCCCCCAGTACCGATGAGTGAGTCCGCCGAGACCTTGAACTGCTGTCCCGAGACAGAGAAAGACGACGCGAGCACGCCCTGAGCCGTCAGACCGAGCAACGCTGCTGCAGCGGCCGCGGACGGCAGCATGATGGCGGCGAAGCGGCGCCAGCGGACCCGGCCCTGCGTAGGTGGTGTGGAGCGGTCAGGTGGGGTGTTCTCGGACGAGGCCATGGGGGCTCCCCTGCCGGGCTCTTCATGGTGCGGTAGCCATGGCGAACGTGCGTACCGGCACCGTTGACGGTGTGAATTACCACAAGTGATCTTCACCACATATGGCGATTCGTGGAAGTTACCGCACAGTAGGCATGCTGGTCAAGGATTCCTGCCATAACAACTTGCTCACGACCGCGTGACCATGCCCGATGTGCCCTGTTTTAACACATTCGCTTGCTGGATCGCTAAAGATCAATTCGGTAGTCGAGAATCACACGATCAGCGGGGATGACTATATGCCTGCATACCTCGAGCACCTGTTCGCCGGAGAACATCCGGCGAAGTATCGCGAACACGGGAGTGCCCTGCGCCACCAGGAGCTGATGAACCTCCGCCTGCGTGGGCATGCGGGCGGTCACCGACTCCTCGACGCGCGTCGCGGGATGACCGAGATACGCGAGCTGGGCTCGCGTCCCGCCGGGCCAGGGCTCGCTGGACGGGTCGGCTACCGGAGTGCCGTCAACCAGCCGCCAGGGCAGGAAGTTGACGCTGATCTGTTCCGGCGCCTCGCGCGCGTAGAACAGGAACTGCCTGCGAAGCAGCTCGGTTCCCGGTGGTACCGCGAACATCGCGGCGAGTTCCTCGTCGGCGGTCACGCGGGCGTACCGCGCGGTCAGCCGGTACTCTGGCCAGCCGATCAGGTGGTCCTCAGTGAACGAGGTCGCGGGGTCGGCTCCGGCATATGTCTCGGGACGGTACCTTTCCAGCGCACGCCGCCGGACCGGCGGTCGCATGCGCACGACCGTGCCTCCGCCGCGGCGAGTGTCTACCATGCCTTCAATCCGCAGCAGCGCGACCGCGTGCCTGATCACGATCTCTGACACGCCGTGCGTCCGGCACAGCTCCGCGATGGTCGGCAGCCGTGACCCTGGCGGGTAGGTGCCGCTGCGTACGCCATGGCGCAGCTCCTCGGCGACGCGCTGGTAAGCCGGACCTTCCTGCACCGCCTCACCTCCGCAAAGCCACCGTCGCGGGCCGTTTCGAGAGTGCCAGGCAACGAGACCCTTGGCTCAGCTTGACATCATCACCTTCCAACCTCACTTTTGTATACGGAAGGTCCCTTGCTGATTACCCCCGTCTGGGGTGGCCACGCGAGCGGGCCGCCGCGGAGCAGTGGGTGCTCCCGGCGTGCTCGCCGGCTGGCCCGACGGGCTGTCCGGGAGGAGCATGATGGTGACTGGCTGGAAGGACCTGGTCGCCGAGCTGGAGACCCAGTTCTCTGGCTGGCACGTCTGGCGGAGCAGCGCAGGGCGCTGGTGGGCAACCCGGACCGGAGCCGCGCTCAGCCGCGAGGAACTGGGCTTAGGGCGCGTCATGACCATCGACGCCGACGATCCCGAGTCGTTGCGGACGAAGCTACACGTGCAGAGCAGGCTGGACCAGGAGGCTTGAGGGGCACAATGGCTGCGTGCTACTCGGTGACCTGGTAAGCACCTCGGAGGCCGTGGCAGCGGCCGGAAGCCGACGGTCGAAGATCGGTGAAATGGCGGGGCTGCTGCGCCGCGCGAGACCGGCGGAGGTGCCCATCGCTGTCGCGTTCCTTTCCGGCGAGCTGCCGCAGCGGCAGATTGGCGTCGGATACGCGACGCTCAGTGACCTGCTGAAGAAAGCACCCGCGCCGACGGGTGACGGCCGGCCAGCACTGACCCTCGTCGAGGCAGACACCGCCTTCAGCGCCATCGGAGCGGTCACCGGGCCAGGCACCCAGGCGGAACGCCGCCGCCTTCTTGGCGAGCTCTTCGATCGGGCGACCACGGCCGAGCGTTCGTTCGTGGTCCGGTTGCTGTCCGGTGACCTGCGGCAGGGTGCGCTACAAGGGCTGATGGCCGAGGCGGTGGCCAGCGCGGCCGGGGTACCCGCTACCGAGGTAAGACGGGCGCACCTGCTTGACGGCTCGCTCCCCGCCGTCGCCCAGGCCGCGCTGGCCGGAACTCAGGATCCCGCACGGGCGCTCACCGCCCTGCGCTCCTTCGCGCTGAGGGTGGGCCGTCCGCTGCGGCCGATGCTCGCTGCCTCCGCACCGGATGTCGGCGCGGCCTTCGATCGGGTTGCGCAGGCGGCCCCCGCGGCGGTCGAGTGGAAGATCGACGGCATCCGTGTCCAGGTTCACAGGAACGGCGCGGACGTCGCCGTGTTCACCAGGACGCTCGACGACATCACGGCTCGCGTACCTGAGATCGTCGAGGCGGTGCTCTCGCTGCCCGTAAGCTCCGCCGTGCTCGACGGGGAAGCCGTGGCGCTCGATACGGACGGCCGTCCCCGGCCGTTCCAGGTGACCGCGGGCCGTGCCGGAAGCCGGACCGATGTCGGCCGCCAGCGCCGTGAGGTCCCGCTCACCCCGTTCTTCTTCGACCTGCTGCACCTCGATGGCAGCGACCTGATCGACTCGCCCGCTGAGCAGCGGCACGCCCTGCTCAGCAGGACGGTCCCCGGCGCACTGCTCATCCCGCGCACCGTCACCGACGATGTGACCGCCGCCGAGGCGTTCTTCCGCGATGCCGTCGCACGCGGTCACGAGGGAGTGGTGGTGAAATCACTCGCGGCTCCGTACGCCGCGGGGCGCCGGGGCAGCGAGTGGATCAAGGTAAAGCCGAGGCACACGCTTGACCTGGTGGTGCTTGCCGCCGAATGGGGCCATGGCCGGCGCCGAGGCTGGCTGTCCAACCTGCACCTAGGTGCCCTCGACCCAGAATCGGGCGGCGCTGAATCAGGAGGCGCTGAATCAGGCGGGCTGGTCATGCTCGGCAAGACGTTCAAGGGACTGACCGACGAGATGCTGGCCTGGCAGACCGGGCACCTGCTCGAACTCGCCGACCCGCAAGAGACGGATCTGCCGGAAGACCTCCGGCAGATGTACGGGACCGTGCGGGTCCGTCCGGAACTCGTGGTGGAGATCGCTTTTGACGGGGTGCAGACAAGCTCGCGTTACCCTGGCGGACTAGCGCTGCGGTTCGCCCGCGTCATCCGGTACCGTCTGGACAAGCACGCCCGCGATGCGGACACGATCGATGCGGTCCGCGCCATCGGGGGCATGCCCCCGCACGCCAGCGCGAATCAAGATCCTGATATCAGCGGGCAGGCAGATTGAACGAGGCACCGGATGCTGCTCGGCGGCCTTCGACCGCCTTCGCCATGGCCCGCGATACTAACCCGGGGGGACGACCCCCCGGACCCCCCGGGGCGTCGGATGCTGCTGCTTCGGCTCGGGTGACGCGTGTTCTTGGCTGGTCGGCCGTGCTCGGCATCGGGGCGGCCATCCTGATCATGATCGCCGTCTCGTTCGCGGGCCCGAGCCAGGCGGTTCCGGCCATGCCGCCGCCCGCTGCCGGGCCGCCCTGGTGGCACGCCGCCAGGCTGTCACCGGCGCTGGTGACCATAGCCTTGTGGATGGCCGCGATCGTCGGCTGCGCCGGCACCATGGCCGGCCTTGCCGCCGTGACGCGCGGTGCGCGGCCGCCGACACGGATGCTCCTGGCCAGCGCGTTCATTGCCATCACAGCCCTCACCGCGGCTCCCCCCGCCGGGACCACGGACGTGCTCAGCTACGCCATTGACGGCCGGATCGTGGCGGTGGGCCACAGCCCGTACGTGATGACACCGGCACAATTGCGGCACACGGGCGATCCCATCGGCAGGCTCGCCCCCTGGACGTGGGCAACCGCCCTCTCGATATACGGCCCGCTTGGAACCGGCGAGGAATGGGCCGCCGCCAAGCTCGGCGGCACCTCCGCCGCGCGCATCGCCTTCTGGCTCAAGCTGTGGAACGCCCTGGCGTTCGGCGCGGTGATACTGGCACTTGACAGGCTGCTGCGCTCTGACCCTGCCCGCCGGGCAAGGGCCCATCTGCTCTGGTCGGTAAATCCGCTGCTGCTGTGGGCAATGATCGCGGGCGGCCACGTGGACGGACTGGCGACGGCGCTCGGGTTCTTCGGGCTGATCGTGATGCGCATGCGGCCAGGGACGCGTCCCGCTCCGTGGCGGGCCCTCGCGGCAGGGCTGCTCATCGGTGCGGCGACCGCCATTAAAGTCCCGTTCAGCATATTTGGCGTTGGTATTACCTGGGCGGCCCGCAGGTCGGCTCCCGCCCTCGCCGCAGCCGCGACCGGTTTTCTCGCCCTGCTCCTGCCGGCGTACCTGCTCGCCGGCCGCCCCGCCATCCGTACCATCGCCACCCGCAGCCCCGGCGCGACCTGGGACAACCTCTATCAGCTCTTCTACCGGCCGTTCGGATACACGGTCACCGCCACCACGACGCAGCCCGCCCTGGCGGCCGCCGCCGGGCTCATAGCCATCGGCATCGCGGTCCTCCTGCTGCGGCGGCTGCCCGGCCCCGATGGCTTTTCCGGCCTCCCTGCCGTGCCGCCCGCCATGGCCCTCAGCCTTGCCTGGCTCTTCGCCTGGCCGTTCCAGCGGCCCTGGTACGACGTTATGGTCGTGTGCCTGCTGGCGCTTTACCCCGCGTCCAGACTCGACTGGATCGTGCTCGTCCGCCTCCTCGCCGGGACCACCGTCTACATGCCGGGCGTCCCAGGCACGCTGGTCCCGCACTGGCTGAATGACATGTTCCAGTACAACGGGAGCTACCTGACGCCCGCGATCCGGCTCGCCGCCATCGTCGCGATCGTCTGGCTCTGCCTGTCCGGGGCGTGGCATTGGCGATCATCTCCGGCGGCCGACCCGAGGATGCACGTGCTGGTCTGACCGGCTAATACTGCGCAACCGCAGCTATCGACGGATCACGTACTCATCTCATCTCGCCGGGGACGGCCCGGAACCATACGCGGTCATCCGTCAGGTAGCGGTCAAGCGCCAGGCATGCCCCGCGAAGGGCAGACTCGAGCCGGGACTCATCCAGCTGCCTGGAGGTGAATACCGTCGGCAGGTTCTCAAGAGTTCGTGGCGCACCACATCGGATGGCACATTGACGAAATACGAAGCGAGCAGGACAACATCAAAGCGCTCTGCCAGCTCGAGTTCACCGAACCTGGCACGCACGGTCTCGGCGCCGTGGATTCTGGCCAGCATCTCAGCGGATTCGTCCACCGCCACGACCCGATGGCCGAGCGCGACGAGGGGATGCGTGATCCGGCCGGCTCCGGATCCTAGTTCCAGGATCGTCGCCCGGGCGGGTATCGCCGAGTGGATAATCTCCGGCTCACCCTCGGGGGGCATCGTCGCGTAGAACTCGACGGCACTGCCGTCGGGCGCGATCACGCCTGGCCCGGTTCCTCTGATGCCGCTGCCCCCAGTGCCGGTGCCGCCGCCTGAAGCCGGTTGCTCGGCAGTCTCTGCGCTGTCAGCGGTCATCGCTCGACATGATCTCATGAACGGGCATAGGCGGCTACCCGGGAAGCGCCGCTCGGCGCCCGCGGGGCCATGGTCCTCCTGCGTGGCGGCCTCGCCGTCCACCGGGCGGCCGGCCGGAGCCGCTCGCGGCCCGTCCGGCAGGATGGAAGCCGCGGTAGCGACTAACGGAGGACGGACAATGGAAATGACGACCGTGGGCTCGAGGCCGAGCAAGCCAGGCCCTGCGGAGTGGTTCACCGGGCGGGTGTGGCTCGACGAGATCGCCATGCCGCCGCCTCCGGCGCGCGTGCGCGTGCGCAGGGTGCACTTCGAGCCAGGCGCGAGGACTGCCTGGCATGTGCATCCGCTTGGTCAGGTGCTGCACGTCACCGACGGCGTTGGCCTTGTCCAGCGAGACGGCGGCCCGGTTCTTCAGGTGCACCCCGGCGACACGGTGGTCGTCGGCGCTGGCGAGAAGCACTGGCACGGCGCGGCGCCTGACCGTTTGATGACCCATCTGGCGATCCAGGAGGTGGACCCGGCGATAGGCCAGGAGACCCTCTGGGACAAGCACGTCAGCGACAGCGAATACCTGACAGTTCCGGCGGCCGTGCGCTACTAGGTGAGCTTCGGATATGGCCACTTACCTGCGGTGGAGCTAAGGGGACTCGAACCCCTGACCCCCTGCTTGCAAAGCAGGTGCTCTTCCAGCTGAGCTATAGCCCCGCGCGCCGACCCTCCAAGCGTACTTGCGGCGGCACCGAGCCTCGGGGTACCGAGCCGGGAGACACTGGCCCGGGCGGCGCAGTCGCCGGGCCCGCCGGTGCCGATGTTACCGGCCCGGATGCGGTCGCGCCCGAGTCGGTCACGAGATCGAGCAGGCCGACGACGCTGTCGAGCACATGCGTTGCCCCCGCGCGCCGCAAGCGGTCCCTTGGGTGCGCGCCGGTGAGTACTCCTGCCACGATCCGTGCTCCCGCGCGCCGGCCGCACAGGACGTCACTGTCCGTATCGCCGGCCACCGCTACTTCTCGTACATCCCCGATACCCAGCCTGAGCACGGCGGTGAGCACGAGATCGGGCCACGGGCAGCCCCTTTGCACGTCGTCAGGGCACAGTGCCAGGTTGACCCGGTTCCACCAGCCGAGCGTGTCGAGCACAAGGCCGAGCGTGCTGCGGGAGAACCCGGACATCAGGCACACCTGTATCCCCGAGCCGGTCAGCTTGTCTATCACTTCCGTCGCCCCGGGCAGGGCTGTCAGTCCGACCCGGTCGATGGCCGCACGGTATGAGCGCTCGAAGGTCAGGTTGGCCGCCTGCGCCCGTGCCTGGTTGCCAGGGAACAGGGTGTACAGGATGTCGATCGGCGGCCGACCGCGAGCACGGTGAACCTGCGCCATCGACCGGGCGTAAGCCTCGGTGCCAGGAAAGACTCCCTGGGCTGTGATGGCCTCGGAGAACGCCGTCTCCACCATGCTTCCATCGGCGACCGTGGTTCCGACCACATCGAAGCACACCAGCGAAACGGCGGAAGTCTCGCTCACCTGGTCGCCTCCCGGTACCAAGCGCGGAATCCGTCGAGGACGTCAGGTGTCGTCGCCGGTAGTTGCCTCGGTCCACAGATCAAGGTCGGCGCGATCGGACTGGACCTTCCGCCAGACTGCGAAGCCACCAAGTCCGATCAGGGCGAGAATGAGCAGTTTTTTCACGGTACGGGAATCCTCCCACCTCGACGATTGCGCAAAGCCTGGCCCGGCAGCCTGCTCGCCGGGCTCCGCAGGCACCTCGCAGCCTAGCAAGCTGGCGCACGCTTACCCCAGGCGACGGGAGCATTGCGTTCAGCATTTGTCTGGGTGAACGAGCGGGAGGGTGAGGGGGTGTCACGGTGAATAAAGCGTCACGCCGGACGAGCGGCCTCGCTCGCGCGGGGCCTGGCGACACGGGCCTCGTCCCACACCGGCTCGGCCGCCTCGTACACATCCCCGTCCGCGCCGAAAACAAGGAACCGGTCGAAGGAGCGGGCGAACCAGCGGTCGTGGGTGACCGCGAGTACCGTCCCGAGGTAGGACTCCAGCCCCTCCTGAAGCGCCTCCGCACTGGCCAGGTCGAGGTTGTCGGTTGGCTCGTCGAGCAGCAGCAGCGTCGATCCGGCCAGCTCGAGCAGCAGGATCTGCAATCGCGCCTGCTGGCCGCCTGACAGGGTGCCGAACGGCTGCTCAGCGCAATACTGCAGCTCATAGCGCGCGAGCGCCGCCATGGCCTCGTTGCGGAGCAGCGCATGCTCGGTCATCAGGATCTCCCTCGGGCTCCGTCCAGCCAGGTCCGGCCTGCTGTGGGTCTGGGCGAACAGTCCGGGCACAACTCTCGCGCCGAGCCGCCAGGATCCGGCGGAAGGGACCTGCTCGCCGGCCAGCAGCCGCAGGAAGCATGATTTGCCCGAGCCGTTCGAGCCGAGCACCGCGACCCGCTCGCCGTACCACACCTCGGTGTCGAACGGCCTCATCAGGCCGGTCAGCTCCAGGCCCTCGCAGATCACCGAGCGCTTCCCCGTCCGCGCACCGCGAAGCCGCACCCTGATGTTCTGCTCCCTTGGCGCAAGCTCTGGCGGCCCGGCCTCCTCGAACTTGCGCAGCCTGGTCACCGCGGCCTGGTACCTGGATGCCATGCCCGAGTTGTACGACGCCTTCTGCCGGAGCATCCGGACGAGCTCCCTGAGCTTGGCGTGCTCCTCGTCCCAGCGGCGGCGCAGCTCGTCGAGCCGCTCGATCCGGTCGCGGCGCGCCTGGGCATAGCCCGCGAAGCCGCCGCCATGCACCCATACCCTGCCGTCTTCGACGGTGATGATGCGCCTGGCGCAGTTCGCGAGCACCTCTCTGTCATGGCTGACGAGCAGCACGGTCTTCGCCGTCGTGGCGAGCTGCTCCTCGAGCCATCGCTTGGCCGGAACGTCCAGGTAGTTGTCCGGCTCGTCGAGCAGCAGCACCTCGTCAGGCCCTCGCAGCAGCACCTCGAGGACTAGGCGCTTCTGCTCGCCGCCGGAGAGCGTCCGTACCTCCCGCAGGCGGCACCGCTCGTACGGAACACCGATGGCGGCCAGGCAGCAGGCATCCCAGAGGATCTCCGCGAGATAACCGCCCGCATCCCCCCACTCGGTCAGCGCGGTCGCGTAGCGCAGCTGCGCCGACTCGTCATCCCGCTCCGTCATCGCCAGCTCCGCAGCCGCCAGCCGCGCGGCAGCTTCCCTTATCCGAGGCGGGGCGATGGAAACCACCAGGTCACGCACGGTCGACTGGTCACGGACGCTCCCGACGAACTGCCGCATCACTCCGAGGCCGCCGCTGAACGCCACCGTTCCCGACTGCGGCGGCTGATCCTCGCAGATAAGCCGCAGCAGCGTCGTCTTACCCGCTCCGTTGGGACCGACGAGCGCGGCCGTGACGCCCTCGCCCACGCGGAACGACACGTCGCCGAGCAGCAGGCGCCCATCGGGCAGCACATGGCTCAGGTGCCCGACTTCGAGGTGACCCACCGCGTCACGCTCCCTCCGGTTTCCCCCGAGCACCCTGGCCTTGCCCAGGCACCCCGCAAGCTCGACAATATCTGCGTGGACCCCGTCCCCTTCAACACAAATTCCCGGCTGCGGGCCTCGGATGCCGACCGCGACCGGGCCGCGTCCGTGCTCAACGCGGCGCTCGCGGACGGCAGGCTCGACATACAGGAGCACGCGGACCGTCTTGACGCCCTGTACGCCGCCAAGACGCATGGCGAGATCGTCCCGGTGCTCGACGACCTGCCCGCTACGGGGGGCTCCGTGCCACATCCCGTGCCTCAGGAGAGCGGCACCGTGGCGACCGGCCAGGGCAGCAAGATCGTGGCAGTCTTCGCCGGAGCCACCAGGAAGGGCCAATGGCATGTGGAGCCGAACGTGAGCGTGGTGGCGGTCTTCGGCGGCGTGGAACTCGATTTCCGTGACGCGGTACTGTCGCAGCGGGAGATCACGATCAGCGCCATGACAGTATTCGGCGGAATCTCCATCGTGGTGCCGCCCGAGATGCACGTGACCGACTCGGGCTCCGCGGTGTTCGGCTTCCGCGAGATCGACGCGCGGGGGGACATCGACTCCGCGGACCCGCAGGCCCCGGTCCTGCGGCTCACCGGAGCCTGCGTCTTCGGCGGCGTCGACGTCAAGCACAAGGCACGCAAGCCCAGGAAGCGCTGACAGGACGTCGGCAGACAAGGGGCAGCGGGCCCGGCCGACGTCTCGGCCGACCGGGCCCGCTGTTTCTATCCGTTCTCTCGTTTGCGTGATCCGTCAGGCAGGCCGCCCCGGGCGGCCCTGACTATCACCCGTCACCGGAACCGGAATCGGAACTCATGCTGGTTCCCGCGTCCACGACCGAGCCGACACCACTGTCGATGCTGGAGCCGATGCCGCTCAGGGAGGACATGTCAGCGGTGACGCTGCTGACACCGCTGGTATCGATGCCCGGGACAAGGCCCGGGGTGATTCCCGTGACCAGCCCAGAGCTGATGCCGGTGGTGTCGATTGCGGTGCCGGTGTCGATGATGGGGTTGGGGATAGGTGCCGGGGCCAGGTCCGGGATCGGGGCCAGGTCCGGTATCGGTACGACCGGCGCAACGGCCGGAACCGGATCGACGGCGGGTGCCGCGACCGGAGCCGGAGCAGCGGCGGGTGCCGCGACCGGGTCGGCCGGGGCAGGTGCCGCCACGGGCGCCGAGGCGTCCGCGACCGCCACTGGAGCCGAGCCTGGCTGGCTGGCATCTGATGACGGAGCCCCGGCGGGAGCCGACTGATCAGCCGGAGC
>WNFD01000268.1_pt1 | contig 84003 bp, 70 predicted proteins | sample 5400491 | NCBI WGS metagenome assembly WNFD01 (sample SAMN13153343, study PRJNA577476) | soil metagenome | isolation source: 120 cm saprolite under Douglas fir tree site 2 hole 2 replicate 2 | place: USA:California | collected 2015-04-18 | reverse complement strand
CTCAACGCGTCCGCCGCAAACGCCAGGGGCTTCCTCCTAGTCTCCTTATCGAAAACGCCTCGGGTGTATTTCTTGCCTTCCAGAGGACTGCTTGGCCGAGGCGTTTCCGATCAAGGCTAGCGACCACTCGTCCAGAATCGCCGCGTCCGCTGTGCACTGATGAACCGCGAAAAGCTGGGTCGCCACATGTTCGGGTTGCCCGTGATACGCCTCTAAATCCAAAGCCGGATTGGTCTATTTCTAAGAATGCCACTCTGTTAGACTGCTCTGCCATCGGGAGGTGCATTATGCAGTCAGTTGAAAAACCCTCTCTCTACGACAGACTTGGTGGCGTCTATAACATCGCCACGGTGGTAGACGACTTCATCGACCGAATCATGGTAGATCCGAGATTGAATGCCAATCCCCTGGTGGATGAAGCGCACCATCGCGTGCCGCCTGCGGGATTCAAGTACCTGGTGACCGAGATGGTCTGCTGGGCTACGGGCGGCCCACAAAAATACACGGGCAAGTCGATGGCGGACTCGCATTCCCACTTGAAGATTACCGGCAAGGAGTGGGAAGCGTTTCTTGACGACTTTCAGCAAACGCTGGATAAGTTCGCGGTTCCCGCCGAAGAGCAAGCCGAACTGAAAGCAATCGTCAACAGCACCCGATCGGATATCGTCGTCGCCTCCGGGGCGGCGGCCGCATAAGCTCCAACGCCGGCGGCAGGGTGGAGGTTTGCCCATGGCGCAGACAGATCTTGGTTCGATCGTTTCTCTCTGGCGGTACCCAGTCAAATCCATGCTGGGAGAAGAGCTGAACGCTACCGAAGTCACCAAACGCGGGTTGCTGGGAGATCGCGCCTACGCGCTCGTAGACAGCACCGACGGGAAGGTCGCAAGCGCCAAGAACCCGCGGAAGTGGCCGCAGATGTTTGACTGCCGCGCCGCACTGGCTGACGCTCCACGAACCGGTGTGAAGCTGCCGCCGGTCCGCATCACCCTCCCGGACGGCGACATCGTCAATAGTGAGCAACCGGACCTCAACCAGATATTCTCGAAGGTGCTCAAGCGTGACGTGAGGCTAGCCGCATTGCAAGATGCGCGGACTGCAACAGCTGAGGAATACTGGCCGGATATCGAGGGCCTCGACCGCCGGGACACCGTCACTGACTTCGGTTTGCCAGAGGGCACGTTTTTCGATTGTGCGCTCGTGCATCTGCTGACCACGGCCACGCTCGATCGGCTTCAAGAGCTGTATCCGCAGGGGCGGTTCGAGGTCCGACGGTTTCGCCCAAACATTGTGGTGGAGATTCCGAGTGGCGACAGGGATTTCGTGGAGAATGCCTGGATCGGGCAAGTGCTCGCGTTTGGTGATTCCGTTCGCCTGAGCATCACTGGTCCCTGCCCCCGCTGTGTGATGACGACGCTGCCTCAGGGCGATCTTCGAAAGGATACGGGAATCCTGCGTACAGCCGCCCAGCACAACCGGGCTAACGTGGGGATCTACGCCTCTGTGTTGCAAAGTGGCAAGGTCCGCCGAGGTGATTCCGTCAGACTGGAGTGAACCCACGGGAAGGATGCGTCGCGCCTAGCAACGGGTGAATGGCACGCTGCTTCCGTATCCATGAGCTGCGGAGTCGGCTACACGTAGAAGTGATCTTGTTCGCTACCGATCATCGACGCCTCTCGGGATTCTGCCCGAGCAACTCGGAACTAATGCCTCCGGATTGGTCCCGATAAAGGCTCTTGTATTGACTGGTCTGGCCACCTTCCGGGTGGTCGTCAAACCGGAAACATCGCGGACCTGCAATCTCTATTGGAATAAACCCCTAGAGCGAGACAGTTTTGTATTGGACACTTTGCGGGTTTGACCTGCCCCGCTTTTTGAGACAGCACTGAGGTTGAATCCGGACGGGCAAACTGCCGAATCGCGTGCGGAGAGACTCAACGGCGGACACATGCTGCAAAAGCAGGTGCACTGAAACGGTGAAAATCAGTAAAAACGAACGTACTTTTACCGTAACAGAACCCTATGCAATTGAGCCTTCGGGGCTTACTTCGAGCGAGAAGCAGATTCCCCGAAATTGTTGGAAACATTAAAAACGCAGAGCAAAGGATGGAGGGTTTGGAAGGAGCGAACGCGCTTGCAAAGCAGGTGCTCTCCCAGCTGAGCTACACGCCCACAGTAGGAGTCACATCCATTCTAAAGCATTTCCGCCGATTCCAGAATCCATTCCTTCGCTTTTCTATCCTCTGGAGTGAAGCCTGTTTTGAGACAGTTTTGGTTTGCTCATCGTGCAGGGTGAGCGTCCGGAACGAAAATCTGGTTTCCGCTCCGGACCGCTCCGCTCAGAAGTTGAACTTCAAACCAAACTGAACGTTGCGCGGGTTGCTGGCGCTCCCGAAGCTTCCGAAATTGCCGGAGGGGACCGTCAAGGTCGCGCTGCCAAGATTACCTAGGGAATAGTTCGCCCGATTGAATATGTTAAAGAAGTCTGATTGGAACATCACGTTCATGTTTTCTCTCGCCAGTTTGAAGTACTTTCGCAACGACAGGTCCGTCACGAAAACGTATGGGCCTGTGAAGGTGCCCACGCCGCTCGTGCCCGGATTGATCGGAGATGGCGCCACAAAGGCAAGCGGATTAAAGAATTGACCCAGAGCGGTCGGTGCCAGCGATACCCCCGCAACCCTATCCGCGCGCCGTCCGTTCACGGGGGTGCCTGCAAGCGAGGAATTCGCGAGAATCGTGATGGGTGGACCAGATTGCGCGCGGGTTATCCCGCTCAGTTGCCAGCCACCTAGAGCAGTACCGACAAACCCGCCTCGGTTTCTCAAGAATGGAACATCATAGAAGTAAGTTGCTGCGAAGACATGCCTGCGATCAAAATCCGCCGGGCCGTAGTTATACTTTCGATCGCGCCAATTATCGGGGTTTGCGCCAAGACCGCTGGAGTCGGCCAGCGTCTTCGACCACGTGTAACTGACCGTGGCCATGAAGTCGCCCTTCCGCTTCGTTGCGTAAACCTGGAACGCGTTGTAGTTGGCCGTGCTGTCGCTCAGGTACATCCGAATCGACGTATAGCCCGGGTAGAGGCGCAGCCGGTTCAGTGGCAAAGGAGCGGGAAGCGCCGCATTGGCCTGAATCTGCGCGAATGACGGCAAATTAATATCCGGCTGACGCAATATGTGCCGCTGCTCGTTGCCTACATACGACGCCTCCAAAAGAACGCCCCACGGCATCTCGCGCTGCACCCCCAGGCTGTAACTCGTGGTCCGCGCAACCTTCAAATTAGGATTAATAGCAGACACCCCCAAGAGAGAGGCAGCCCCGGCGGCGCCACCGGAAGGATTGGATAAATTGCCGTTCTGGAATGTCGAGGATTGGATAAATGGTGGGAGGTTGAGCTGCGAGAAAATAATGTTGCCTTCGGGCTTGTCGTAGAAAAGACCGATGCCGCCGCGAATGGCAGTCCTATTATCCTTAAACGGCGAATAGGAAAAACCGAAGCGCGGCGCGAACAAGTGCTCCACGTCGTAGAAACCGCGCGGCGCGCCTGCCGGCACAGCGAGCACCCCGGGACTGTTTCCGTTGGGCACGCGGCCCAACTGGTCCGCAGGCACGCCGTCGCCTGCGCGCACCAAACCATTGAGGCGATTGCCACCCTTCGTGGTATCGATGCTGTTGCCGTTCGCAGTAAGCGTGACGGCCTGCAGCGGATCGAATAGGCTTGGGTCGAAGCTGACTATGTTGTTCGCCTGCGTGTAGGTCGGGCCGGCATGTTGATATCGGAGGCCAAACTCGAGGCTGAACCGGCGAGTCATTTTCCAGGAGTCGTAAACATACGCTTCGACGTCCGTGAACCGGAAGTGTCCGATCGGGTCATCCGACGCCTCGGTATACGATTGGAAATTTCCAAGCAAGGCATCCGCCAACGCATTACGTGTCGTGTTAGCGTTCGATGCGGCGTTGCTAAAGGTGATCTGGCCGTTATATCTGGACCGGCCGTTCTGATCCTTGCGGTTGCGGATCACCAGGACTCCCGCCTTGAAAGTATGAGGTCCTTTCTGCCAGGTGATGTCGTCCGCTGGGGCGATATCTACCGTAGGGGACAACAGCGAGAAGTCCGGGCCCTGTGTGCCCGAGATTCCGGGTGTGCCCCCTCCAGACTGAATACTTATGTCGGGGATTCCGTCGGGGAATCGTCCCCCGGGGAACAGTTGCGGGAAAGTGAGTCGTCGGTAAAACGCCGGCGTCAACAAAGGTCCCGAAACCATCAACGAGATCATAGTTGTCGTGCAAATAGCGGCCGTAGAGACTGTGCTTACCGTTGAGGTGATAGTCGAGACGCACGATGTCCTGCCTCCAGTTGAACGGGTTGTTCGGCTGGAAGGTCGCGATGCGCGCAACCGGGATCGAGGTACCGGGACTATTAGACGGGGTTGACCCGGTCGCCAGGGCCGCCATCGTACCGTAGATCTTGGCAATCGCTATGCCGTCGGCTGTAAGCGGCGTGTTCGGATCTTGATCGAGGCGATTCCCGGGAATTGGGTTCGTGGTTCCCGGTTCGCGGAGTTGCACGGGAGTTGGCAGTAAGAGTAGCGCGCTGAAGTCGCCGCTTAGCATTGCTGCTGTGGGAATAGTTCTCTGTTGCGGCGCCGCCGTGAGGCGGATCCTCTTCCATTCCTCGCCGGCGAAAAAGAACAACTTGCCCCGCATTATCGGCCCGCCGAAATCCCATCCGAAGTCGTTGAACCGCAGCGGCGTTTTCCGCGCGCCGGGGGCAGGATTCCTGGCATCGAGTTTCTCGTTGCGAATGTATTCAAAAACCGCCCCGTGGTAACTGTCACTTCCGCTGCGCGTCACCACGTTGACCGAGGCGCCGGAGTTGCGCCCGTATTCCGCCGAAAAGTTCGATGACTTGATGGCGACTTCGCGAATGAAATCAATGCCGACATTGTTGACTTGGCTGGAGTTCGAGCCCGAATCCATGTTGAACCCGCCATCCACGGACAGGGCGTTCGAGTCGGGACGATTGCCATTCACGGACTGATTGTTGATGGCCAAGCTCGTGGTCAAGCTGAGCTGGTCATCGACGGTCAGCGCCGTACCGGGGGTAAGAGAAAGCAACTGCATGTAGTTCCGTGCGTTCAACGCGACCGTTCGCACCTGGCTCGAGTCGATAACGCGCGCCAGTTCGCCCGATGTTGTATTGATCGTCTCAGCTGTCGCGGCTACTTCGACCTTTTGCGAAACCTCACCGACCACCAAGCTCAAGTCCACGCTCATGCGCGCGCCGGCCACCAAGTCGTTCCCCGTCTTCTTGAGCTTCTTAAAGCCGGACTGCTCGGCAATCACACTGTAAACGCCCACGGGCAGATCGCTGGCCACATAGTACCCATTAGAATCAGTCGTCGCCTGCCTCTCGAGTTTCGTCTCTTCATTGACAATTGTGATCTTCACGCCGGCAACCGCACCGCCTTGCGAATCCGTGACAGTTCCAGTGATGCGCCCGAAGATGCTCTGAGCCGCGGCCGTATCGACAACCCAAGTTGTCAATAAGACCGCTATCACAAACGCTGCCGTCTTTAACACAAACCCAGGAAACTCACTACACACGACAACTTGATTGGATTTAATCAGTTTTGTTCTCACGAGCACACCCCTTCGAAAAAATAAGGATCTCTGCTTTCCACCCCGGTTATCGCCTGCCCGTTCCGAGCAGCTGTCCCCATCTCTAACCTTGAGACACGAGGCCAGTAGGGGGAAGAAACCCTATTCGATGTTCGAGCTAAGGTCTTTTCTGTGCGCAGAATTAAATCAAAAAGTTAGCTTCGCCCCAAGTTCCACGGTACGATTGCCGCCAATGGTGCCGGTGATGTGGCCAAAGCCAACGGCGTCACTCGCGTTTCCGTTTGGCTGATCGAATTGTGGAGTATTGGTTGAGCTGAATGCTTCCGCGCGAAGCTCCAGGCCAATTCGCTCTGTTACCGGGAACCTTTTGAATATTGCGGCATCCAGGTTGAAAAAGCGCGGACCGGCAAACTTATATCGGCTCATGTTTCCGATCGTCTGTGGCGTGGTCACCGGGACAAACGCCGAGGTGTCGAACCACGCCCCATTCGGCGCGGGCCCGATTCCGCCTAGGACGCGGAAGGATCCCACTTGGTTCGGCGTCTGACGCGTCGTGTTCCCGTTAACGTTAAGTCCAGCATTGCTGGCGCTAAAATCCACCGGCCTACCACTCATTATTGTCATAACTGTGCTCACCTGCCAGCCCCCGGCAACCCAGTTCGCCCAGCCTGAATGTAGCAGGGGCTTGCCCTTGCCAAAAGGCAGCTCATAGACCACGCTTTGCACGAAAGTGTGCTTGCGGTTGTTGCTGACCACCATGTAGTTGCGACGGAAGTCCAGATAGAAGGACGGATTGCCCCCGTCGTTCCCGCCTCCATCTCCCACGTCTGATCTGTAGGCCAAAGCTTTTGCGAACGTGTAGGAGGTAGTTAGCAGTAGCCCGCCACCCGTCCTGTGATTAAACCTCGTCTGCAAGGCGTGGTAGTTCGAGCTGGTTGGCTTGAATAGAAAGTCTGTATTGCCGGTACGCCCGAACCCAGGTCCACCTGGAAGTTTACACAGGGGTCTTACTGGGCAGTTGTTCAGGGCTTTCGGTGGGTTCACGGTGAAGTCAAAGGGTCCGAAAGCGACGGCGGCATTCAGATCATAGTCCATGGGAATGTCCACGCCGTGATTGCCCACATAGGCGACGTCCAGCACAAAATTCTTGGGCAGCGCGCGTTCCAGGGCAAGATTCCACGATTCCACGTACGGCTGCTGAAAGTTCTTGTCAACCACGTTGTATTGGGAACCTAGCCCAATGCATGCGACGCCAGGAACAGGCGGATTTTGGCATATGCCCGATATGATCCCGTTACTCGGCGGTACCGCTGGGGCTGGTGCCGGAAATCCAAAACTCATGGAAGCAATCTGGCTGCTGGGCCACTGCGGCAGCGATATGGTCGTAGTCTGGTTGGTACCATTGGCCTGGCGCACCGGATAGTTCCATGCGTACTGATTGTTGGGAAATGGCTCGTAACTGATGCCGAAACCACCTCGCAAGACAAATTGTTCTGTGAAGCGATAGGCCAATCCAAAGCGAGGAGCAAAGTAATGGTAGAAGGTTTCACGGCCAAGGTTCAGCGGGTTGCCCCCAATTCCTGCAAGTACCAAGGTGTTGCTGGTGGGATCGTAATTGGAATAGCCACCGGAATGTTGGGGCGTCGGCGGGAAGTAGAGCTCCCACCTTAACCCCACATCCAAGGTTAGCTTGGAGGTCGGTTGCCATTTATCCTGTCCGTAGCTGAAGAATTCCGTCTCACGCCACGATCCGGATATGACTGAGACATCGCGGCCCACTTCCGTTGGAGCGTCGAGCAGAAAGGCCGCAAAATTGTTCCCGCGACTCGTTGGGGCCGAAGTGGAATTGACCGTTGTGCCCGTGCCAAAGCGAAAGACTCCGCGTGGGCTGAACGTCTGGGCTTGCACCAAATCGTCACGTAGCCGCCGGACGTCAACCCCCCACTTGAAGGTGTGATTTCTGTGAATTTTCGTCCAGTTGGTCACCGCGTTGATGTTGGTCTCGCCGCGGTCCCACGGCAGGGACGCCGAGTAACCAATCATCGGGCTCGAGAATCCGTTCTGGACGTCAATGCCGGTCAGGCCGCTGGTAAAGGGATTCAGATTGACGCCCGTGATGCCCAGGGCGTCTGACGCGTTGGAGCCATAGTCCGAGTTACGGGCAATATTTCGGTAATGGCTCACACCGACACGCGTCTCAGCAATCAGGCTTGGGGAGAACGCATGTGTATGATTTAGGGCTCCGCTCTGGACGTGTTGCTCGCCCGTGCCCTGGAAACCTCCGCCCTTGGGACCTCCGGCAAGGCCAAAGATCGGCTGATCGTTGAGGTTCTGCACGGCCCTGCTGAACCTGAAAGCGAAACGGTCGTTATCTTTGCGGATGAAGTCGAATTTCGTGTCGAACGCCGTGGTGTTTTTTAGGAAGCGTGTATTCTGTTGATAGTTGGTGCTGAGGCCCGGGTTGACCACATTGGTGTGCGGGACGAGGGCCAGAATTTTTAGCGCCAGCGGGCTGAAGCGGCTCGCGGGAATGACGTTATTCGGAAACGGTGTCCGACTTGCTGGCGCCACGGGAATAGGCTTTCCGCTGGCATCGAGAGCCAAGGTCGCGTGCGTGGCGTCGGTAGTCTGATATGGATCATAAATAAGCTGCGTGACGGCGCCGAAATTTCCGCCCCGGAAGTCATCCCGGGGCACGGTCAGAATGTCAAACTTGCCGCGTGAATCGTCAATCCGCAGGATATCGCCGAAGAAGAAAAGCCTATTTCGGATGATTGGCCCGCCCACATTACCACCGTAGTAGTTGTAAGTGCTCGGCGCTTTGGCTAAGGTCTGGAAAAAAGGCTTGGCCGCCAGGGCGCTGATTCGGTTGAACTCGTAGGCCGCGCCATGGAAGGCGTTTGTGCCTGATTTCAAGATGACGTTGGTGACGGCGCCACCGGCGCGTCCGAACTCGGCGGCGTAGTTGCTGGTGCTTACGTCAACGGTTTGAATGGCCTCAGCCGGTGGGATGTAGATTTGCACTGTCTTGCGCGTTGAAGAATTCAGAATGCACTCTATGCGCGCGAGTAGCTCCCGGCACCAGATTCAACAGATTTTGGAAATTGCGGTTATTTCCAAGGGGGAGATCAACCACTTGCTTGCTGTCTATCTTGGCGCCCACGTCCGCTCGGTCCGTTTGAAGTATCGGAGTCTCAGCAGTTACTACCACACTTTCGGTTATGGCCCCCGCATCAAGCGCGAGGTTCACTCGCGTGTCGGTGTTCACAACCACATCCACTCCGGATCGCACGGCTCTCTTGAATCCCTGTTTCTCGGTGGCGACTTCATATAGACCTGGGGGGAGATTGGCAAATGCATAGTTCCCGCTATCATTAGTCGTGGTGCTGCGGCTGACACCCGTCTTCATTTCCGTGGCAGTCACCTTCGCCCCGGCTACGACTGCTCCGCTGGTATCCGTCACCGCTCCGAGCAGCGTTGCATTAACCGCCTGCCCCATGACCGGTGCAGAAAACCCAAGGAGTACTGCCCCGAGCAGCACAGCCAAGCTCAGCCGCCACAGTTTGACCAAACCAGCTGTGGCACGCAGTGCGAATTCTCCGGTATTCATCGCAGGAGAATTATTTATGCTGCCCATCCATGGGAAATACGAACCAAACAGTTTTTTCATGACATCACCCCACTCGATTCGAAAAGACTATCCCCGGTACGAAGAACCAGCGATGTGCTGGAACTGGTTCCACACCCTATCCGAGCGAAAACCCTCTGTCAAGTCAGATTCTTCGTGAAACCAATATCTTGCATCGGTTTTCCAACTTCTTGTCACCGAGCGGGATCCGCGAGCATGTTGACCGTTGACGATACGACAGCCGTTTTGGTGTGCTAGACTTGCTCGGGCAAGAGGGGTCCGACGATTCCTCACCGAACCCAGCCAGACGCCAAAGTGACAAAAGGCCGTATCGCTATGGAAGCAGTTCCAAGGAAAACGACGATTCGCGAGGTTGCCCAGGCCGCTTCCGTTGGCATCGGAACGATTTCCCGCGTGCTGAATTCCAGCTCTCAGGTAAGCCGGGAAACGCGTGCGCGAGTGCTTGCGGCCATCCGGCGTCTGGGATTCCGCCCCAATGCGCAGGCCCGCCGGATTCTCAAGCGACGCGCAGAAATGGTCTGCTTTCTCCTGAGCAACCGCGATTTTCTCCATCCCTTTCATGCACGCATCCTGCAAGGCGTTGAGAATTATGCGAGTAGCTTGAAACAGCATGTGCTGTTCGCCGCGCTGCATTACTCTCCGAGAACGCTGCCAGACAGGATCGACCTGCCTCCCGTTCTTCAGGAGCACGGCTTGATTGACGGACTCATTCTCGCCGGGACGATTTATCCGAATCTGCTTCGCAGGATCGAATCCATCCACATGCCCTTCGTGGCCTTCAGTAACAATGTGGTTGGAATGGGCGAAGAGCAGCAATACGACCAAGTAGGCTTCGATGACTTCAATGGTGCGCTCCAAGCCACGCGTCACCTGATCGGCAAGGGTCACCGCCAGATTGTTTTCGCCGGAGATATCTCCTACCCATGGCTTCATCGCCGGTTCGAAGGCTACCAGCAAGGAATGCGAGAAAACAAATTAAAACCCGCCTTGATTTTGGCCCGAAATGCTCAGAGTTTCGTCGATTTCGGTCAAAAGAGCGCAGGGCGAATCCTCTCCCGGCGACCGCGACCCACGGCTGCCGTAGCTGGGAACGACGAAATCGCCTACGGGCTTTGGCGATCGCTGCGGCGGCAGGCCATAAAGGTGCCGGATGATATCAGCCTGGTGGGGTTCGACGACCGCGAAGAGGCTCTTTTGATGGATCCGCCGCTTTCGACCGTGCGCGTGCACAAAGAAGAGATCGGCGAAACCTGTATGAAGATGCTCCTCGAGCGGCTACATCATCCGCTCATGGCTTTCAGCCAGCGTATCCTGCCCACGGAATTAGTGGTCCGAGGGACTGTTTGCCACCTGTGAGATGTGTTGCGGTCCCGGCAGTTTGCCTTGTCGGGGGGAGCTCAAGGTTGTGGACGGGGCTTGGAATGTGGTGGACGCGACCGAGCTGGCGTCGGTCAGCGTGGGCGGCGCGCGGATGCTTCCACCCGCGTGAGCATTTTGTCCAGGTCCGCGCGAGAGAAGTAATGGCCATTCGAAACGACCCCTGCGACCTTTTGCGTATTCGCAATGTCCTCGAGTGGATTGGCGGAAAGAAGCACAAGATCCGCGAGCTTTCCTTTTTCAACCGTGCCCAGTTGATCTTCCATGCCAAGAAATCGGGCAGGATTCAACGTGGCGGTTTGCAGCGCTTCGAGAGGAGTGAATCCGGCGGCAACAAAGCGCTGTAATTCTTCGTGCAGGCTGAAGCCGGGGAAAATATGGACTCCGGCCGGCGTATCAGTTCCCGCAAGAAATGGCACCCCGGCCTTGAGCAGCATCCCCACGACTTCAAGCTCCTTCTCGATAAATTTCCTGCGCGTTGCAAGATCATCGGCCCCGTAGCCCTGCGTGATCTCGTCCGTAAACCGCTTCCACGTCTTGGTTCTCCACGAGACGGGCACGTATTTCGCGCGCGTGTCTTTGCTGAAATCACTCACGTCAATCAGATTGCCACCGCGTTCCCACACCAGAGTGGGGCATTGCCACGTTTGATTCTTTGCCAGAATCGCGGCCAGCGCCGTGGCGCGCGAGGAATCGTAAGTGGCCAGAAATCGTCCTTCCGTCTTATTCCCTTTCAAGAAGTCATCTTCGGCGGGCGAACTGCCTTCGAAAATTCCAATCAGATGTTCGAAACTCTTCATTCCCGCTTCGGACATCTCGCTCGCGCGCACGGAATCCGGCACGTGCCCTTCGAATGCGATTTCCTGCTTCTTGGCTTCGTCGGCGATCGCAAACACCGCGTCGCGCGGAATAAGCGATTGCAACTTGATGAAGTCTGCCCCGCTGCGTTTGAGATCCGCGACGGCGCGGCGCGCATCGTCCGGAGTGGCAATCGCGATGGAGCTTGGAAAGCGCGGCTTCGGTCCATCGAGCATTGGCCCGGACGTTCGAATGCGCGGCCCAATGAGGCGCCCCGCTTCGATCTCGTTGCGCCATCCCTGCACGATGCCGAGTTCGCTGCCCATGTCGCGCACTCCGGTGACGCCGTTGGCTACCAAGAGCGGCAGTGAAATCTCTTGCGCGTCGGGAAACCAGTCGCCAAAGACGAGATGGACGTGCATGTCCCAGAGGCCGGGGATCACAAAAAGATTTCGGCCGTTGACCACATGAGCGTGACGCGAATCCTTGGCTGATTTGTTGGGCCCGGCGAACGCAATGTGATCGCCGTCAATAATTACGGCCTGCTCCGGCTGCAGCGTGCCGGTTCGAACGTCAACCACAGTCACATGGTTCAAGACCAGCGGAGCGTCTGACGAAGGCTTCTGCGCAGGCAGCCGTTCCGATGCGAAAAGCAGCGCCAACGAAAAAACAGAAAACACAATGGCAAAGTGGCGAAAGCGATTCATGCGCCGCGATTGTAACCGCTTTCTGCCGCAAGTCCACGGCGAACGTTATTTTTCAGCGCGCGACGGAATCGGTGCGATAGAGCTATGATGGAAGTGACCGGTTCGAAAGAAAACGTGGAGCACTACTATGCGGAAAAAAACAATCTTATGGCTAAACTTTTTGGCGGCGGCAATCGCTCTTGCTCCCTTCAGCTTCGCGCAGGAAAAGCCGGCAGGGCACGCGCATCATGGCGCATTCATGCAGGGCGGCATGCACCACGCTGTGGCAAAAGGCGTGACGCTCGATTCGAAGGTGGATGCGAATGCGCACTCCGTTACGTTGCGCGTGGGCCCGGTGAATTTGCCGGCGAACACCGATCACATGAAAATGCCGCAGCCGCCGGATCTGATTTGGGCAGTGCCGTTTGAAGGTTGGCTTCTTGCGTATCATCCCAGGCTCGTCGACTCGAACGGCGGTGCTGTTCCCGGAACCGTGCTGCACCACACCGCATTCTGGAACGAGAACCGCGCCGATTTTCTCTGCCCCAATAAGGAAGAACATATTTTCGGCGCGGGCAGCGAAATGACCGATTGGGCCGAGATGCCCGGCTATGGTTATCACGTGCAAAAAGGCGACAAGATTCGAATCGAAACGATGGTGTACAACCCCACCCCCACTTCCTACGAAAAGGTGTATCTCGAAGTGGTGATTCCTTACCAACACACAACAGAAAATTCTGGCGGGGCGGCGCGAAGAAATGTTTACCCCGCATGGATGGATGTGAAGTCGTGTGGAGATTCAAGCTACGACTTGCCCGCTGGAAAAAGCACGAAGAGCGGGACCGTCACGGTGAAATATGACGGCGTACTGCTCGGCGTCGGCGGACATCTGCACGACTACGGCCGGCAAGTCGTGCTGCAAAATGCATCGCGCAAGGAAACTGTTGCGACGCTGGACGCCACGGTGAACGCTGAGGGCCGCCTCGAATCGGTGCCCGTGAAACTTTTTCTCCAGGAGGGCGGTTATAAATTTACGGCGAACGATGTTTTGAAAATTTCTGCCGCGTACGACAACCCGACTGGAGAATTATTGCGCGACGGAGCGATGGGCATCGCCGTCGGCTACTTTGTTCCTGCGGACGACAAAGCGATGGCCGCGCTGCGCCGCAAAGCAAAACCTAGCCACGACATGGCCGCGATGTCCCACGACCACTGAGGAGAAAGTAGTCCGTGAGTAGTGGGCAGCGAAGAAAAAACTCCTTCCTCCACGGTCGAGACGTTTCCTCGCCTCGCTACGTCCCGTTGCTTTCGCCGGCGAATTACTGCTACGCGGTGGCGGTGGCTGCTTTTGCGGCAGATTCCACGGTGCAAACCACGACCGCTTTCTTGCCGCCTTTCGCAGCCATGGCGCAGATCGAATTCATGTTGACGCCTTTCGCTGCGAGCTGGTTCAAGCACTGAGCCAGCGAACCGGCTTTGTTCGGCAACTCGTATTGCTCCGCCGGGATTTCCTGGTACGAGATCCTGGCTGCGTCGAGAGCTTTCTTGGCGCGCCGGGCATCTTCGACGATGAGTTGGACCGTCCCGGCCGTGCCCTGGGACGTTCCCAAGAGACACAGAATATTCACCTTGGCATCCCCCAGCGTCTTCGCGATGCGGGCGACTGCTCCGGGCTGATGATCGACTGCGATTGTAAATTGTTTGGTCTTGGCCATGTCAGCACCTCCTGCTGACGAGAGATTATGCTCCTCCGGAAAGTGGGAGGCAAGGTTGGCAAGAGTGCTAGTGACCCCGACTGGTCGGGGCAGGCCGGTCGCCTCACTCCGGTGCAGCTTGGTCCGTAATGCAATCTAGTCTGCATTGCAGTCTAGTTTGCATTGCAGACTAAAATCAATCACCCGCAAACTAGTTTGCGACGCAAACCAAATCCGGCCCCGCCTAAGCCCTTGTTTTGCAGAAGCAGGATGCCGCGCCTCCCGGCAAAAACGGTCAGCTCATAAGGTTGTGGATGGCAGCAGATGAGTGATTCCTCACGATGGCGACCGGATTTAAACGGTCCTTTCACATTCCTGTAAAACGGATGCGTACGGACTAGGCTAGATTGTCGCGCGTTGGGACTAGGTCGCGTTGTGTCCCAGCGTGGATCATTCGAGAGGGAGAAATCATGAAATTCAGCGATTGCGCGAACAGGGAAGGGGCCGGCAGGTGATACGGAGAAGGTTCTGGGCGACCGTCACCGTGCTGGTTGCCGCGGCAGCCACGACCGCCCTGGCGGCTGGCGGAGGATTCCCAGGCCGAGGTGACGACGACCGGGACGACGATCAGGAACGCGAAAGGTACGCGATCGGGATTTGGGGCGACCTGCCCTACTCGGATGTCCAAGCACAGACCGGTGTACCAAACCTGATTGCCGACATGAACTCGCAGGACCTGGCGTTCACTGCGCACGACGGCGACCTCAAAGCGGGCAACGGAATCTCCGGCTCCACCACGCCCACGACCTGCGCCGACGCCTTGTACCTCCAGGGCCTTGCCTATCTCAACTCGCTGAGGGCGCCGGCCATGTTCACACCCGGCGACAACGATTGGACAGACTGCGACCGCGCCAAGAACGGCGGCTTCAATTCGCTCGAGCGCCTCGACCACGAGCGTGCGGTGTTCTTCAGCGATTCGTTCTCGCTCGGGCAACATCGGATCCATCAGGAAGTGCAGCAGACTCCGCTGTGCCTCGGCGTTAGCGGTCCTGTGCCGTGCGTCGAGAATCGCCGCTGGACGCTCGGCGGCGTAACCTACGCAACGATCAACATCCAGGGCTCGTGCAACAACCTCTGTGACACCGCTCCTGACCCGGCGGAGTTCGCTGCGCGCAACGCGGCCGACATCGCATGGTTGCAGGAGACCTTTGCCAAGGCCAAGGAACGCAAGTCCGCTGCGGTTATGTTGATTACGCAAGCCGATCCAGGCTTCGACGGCACAGACGCCACGCGCGGCCCGGTGCGCGACCCGAAAACACTCGTCGAGACGGACAAACTTCCGGCCAGCGACCCCGCTGCCCCCGGTCCTGCTCCTGACGGCTTCCACGATTTCCTGGTTGTGCTGCGCCAGGAAGTGATCGCGTTTGAGAAGCCCGTGGCTTACGTGCACGGCGACTCGCACTACTTCCGGGTCGACAAGCCGTTCCTCGATGCGAAGGGCCGGCGGCTTGAGAACTTCACGCGCGTCGAGACCTTCGGCGACAACGTGTTTAGTGCGGACCCCTCCAGCGATGACAACAACGTGCACTGGGTGAAAGTGTTCGTGGATTCGCGCAGCCGCGAGGTTTTCTCGTACCAGGCGCAGATGGTTCCGGGGAACCGAGTAGCTGTCGCCGCGCCCTAGACCTCGAGGCGAGCCTCCGAATCCGCGATTGACTTCCGCCGAGCTACCCTATCAATTCGCCGCTCTTAAAGTTTTTGGGCGACGAGGAGGCCGTAAATGAAATTGCCGGAAGCGAAACCGGCTCTCATGGCCCGGAAGGCTCTGAGATGATCGACAAACGCAGGGCCCATTTTTGCGGCGAGCCCCCAAAACGATTTTCTTTTGATGATGTCCAGGCAAAGATCCCAGGTCTTGGCGCAATTTTTGTTCAGGACCTGGCTTTGCATGATTTGCAAACGGTTTGACGCAAGCACCGTCTCGTACTCCTGCATGGTCTGCAATTCGCTTACTTCAGGAGGGAGTCGAGGATTTTCTCGACCTCGCTGTGGAGATTGGGGGGGAGCGCCGTAGAGGATGCGGAGGTCTTGCCGGAGCGGTCGAAGGGGAAGAGGGGAATGACTCAATGGGAAGTCACGCCCCTAACCAAGCTCAGAAAGAAAGTTAGATTGCCAAAACTGTGGCCGACGATGCCCGGCCATGTGCTTCTTGTGCGTTGTGCAACAAAGGAGAGCGCCACGCCTGTGATTGCCATGCGAATGGTGTCCGAGAGAGTGGGTTGCATGAACAGATGGAACACTGACCAAGCAATGCCATGAACAATCCATGCGGACCTTCCGAACGCCAGTTCTTGGCGTGGCAGGACATAGCCGCGCCACCAAAGCTCTTCCCCGCCGATATTGCAGACGAGGATTAGAACTGCATAGTAGATGAGAATCCACCAGGCTCCCTGCAAGGGAATACCCATGAAATCCCCAGGGCCGAAGTGGCTGAACAACTCGTGGTGGAACGCGGAAGGATCGAAGAATCTGATGGACTCCAGAGCAGGTTGAAAGAGGCTGGCATAGCGCTTGACGATCATGGCTATCAAAATCGCGCCGAACATCCATTTTTGACCCGTCTTTTCTTTCCACAGTGCGAGCCACGATGCCGTGACGGCGAGGAGGTCCGCCCCATTGCCTCCGTACATAAAGCCAGAGAGGGCTGCTGCCCAGAGCCATGCCGTTGCACTTGGAGCAGAAAGCCGCAAACGTTGCTTAATACCCTTCCAAGAGATAGAGCGCTGATCAACGGCCGCGCCAATAAGGGCGGCCGCGAACATGCACGTAAGCGGCAGAATCAGCAACAAGTGGAAAATGCGCCACCAAGAAGTTCCCCTTTGCCGGAGATTCGGGCCCAGCCAATGAAACAAGAACGCGAAGGCCAAGGCCGGTACACCGAATAGAAGTGCCGTGGCAATCCAGTTCGCAGGTCTAATTGCAGGTGCTTTTTGCACGTCGTGAGTGTATCTGACCTCTTCAAGACATAAGGACTGAAAAAAGGGGTACTCGGGAACTATCCAACCGAGCGGAGCGATATGGGACCGTAAGTTTCTACGGCAAACGAACTGTTTCTTCTACCAGCGCCGCCGAGAATACTCGATCAAAGGCACGCGCAGGCCATTAAACTCCAATGTGAAGGCCACATTCTTGGGGCTATAATTGCGCGCGCGGATGGCCCTAACCTCAGGAACGAAACTCGGACCGTATGAGATCGTCGCGCCGCTAGGCGCTGGCGGCATGGGGGAGGTGTATCGCGCCCGCGACACCAAGCTTGGGCGCGAGGTCGCGCTGAAGCTCCTGCCGCCGCTGTTCACGGCGGACGCCGATCGCGTAGAGCGCTTCAAACGCGAAGCACGACTGCTCGCATCGCTCAATCATCCGCACATCGGGGCAATCTACGGTTTCGAAGACGCCGGGAACGTGCCGGCCCTGGTGCTCGAGTTGGTCGAGGGCGACACGTTGTACGATCACGTGCGCCGGGGCCCGTTGCCACTCTCGGAGGCATTGGCCGTCGCGCAACAGATCGCCGACGCGCTCGACGCCGCCCACAGGGCCGCGATCATCCATCGCGATCTCAAACCCTCCAACATCAAGATCACGCCCGATGGGATGGTCAAGGTGCTCGACTTCGGTCTCGCAAAAGCCTTCGCGGCCGAAGAGTCCGGCCAGGATCTGTCGAAGTCCGCGACCATGACGGCGAGCGCAACGATCGTGGGTGCGGTTCTCGGCACGGCCGCGTACATGAGCCCGGAGCAGGCGCGAGGTCAGCCGGTCGATAAACGCACCGACATCTGGGCTTTCGGGTGCGTGCTCTTCGACATGTTAACGGGCTTTTCAGCGTTCGGACGGGAAACCGTCACGGACACCATCGTCGCCGTTGTCGGGGCCGAACCAGACTGGAAGTCGCTGCCGGCCGATACGCCTGTTAGCATCCGGCGTTTGCTGGTTCGTTGTCTCCAGAAAGATGCCAGGCGGCGGCTTCACGATATCGCAGATGCGCGGATCGAGATCGAAGACGCGATGGCCACGCCTGCCGAATCGGCCCCAGGGCCGACGCCGCGACGGTGGTCCCGCCTGGCACTCTCGGCGCTGTCGCTCGGGATTGTGACAGCTCTCGTCTTGCTCTGGGTGGCGCGCGACAGGTTCGGAAGGCCGGCGGCGAAGGCGTCGCCGGACACTCGAGTCACACGTCTCACGGACCTTCCCGGCCTCGAGGAGTCTCCGGCGATTTCACCAGACGGCAGGTCGGTGGCGTTCACCGCCGGGTTGGGCGGCAAACGACAGGTCTTCGTGCGGCTCATTGCCGGCGGCGCGCCGCTGCAAATCACGCGCGATACAGTGGATCACGAGTGCCCTCGCTGGTCGCCCGATTCGAGCTCGATCCTGTATTTTTCTCCGGCGGTATCAGGAACCGTCCAGGGGAGTATCTGGGAGATCCCGGCGCTTGGAGGGGTGGCACGCCGGGTCGTCACCAGCGTGGGATGCGCCGACGTCAGCCAGACGGACGGGCGGCTTGCGCTTTTCCGGCTGGCCAAGGAGGGCATCCAGTTGGTGACCGCGCCAACCGATGGTTCCAGGTTCGACATGGTCGCCGAGTTCGCGGCCTCCACATACTACTTGTATCCCCGCTGGTCGCCGGACGGCAAATGGATTGCCTTTCAGCGGGGCGACAGCATCAGGTTCGACATTTTCGTGGCGCCCGCAACTGGAGGAGAACCGCGCAAGTTAACGCGTGACAACAACATGATGGGTGGTTTTGCATGGCTGCCGGATAGCACGGGCATCGTTTACAGCTCAAGCCGCGGCGGCACGATCCCCTATTTGCCAACATTAGGCCTGTGGCAGGTAACACTGCGTGATGGAAGCGTCCGGCGGATCACATCGGGCGAGGCGTCGTACATGAATCCGGACATCTCCAAGAGTGGCGCAATAGTGGTCAGCCGAATGAAGCTGGAGACCGACATCTGGAAGTTCCCGGTTGAAGGTCTGCCCACCGAGAACGTGCGCCGCGCCGTTCGTGTGACGCGGCAGACCGGGCAGGTCCTCACCCCCACACCCAGCCCGGATGACAGAGAGGTAGCGTTTCTATCGGACAGCGGCGGTCACGCAAACGTGTGGGTGGTGAACACCGAGAGTGGTGCGCTGCGCCAGGTTACTGAGGAGCACGATCCGAACGTGGCTATGGGCGTCCCGTTATGGTCGCCTGATGGCCACACCATCACTTTCGTCTCCTCGCGCGGCAACCAGGGGTTGACGTTTGGAGTGTGACTGGTGGATTCGGATGGCAGCAACCTGCGCAATGCCGCGAATCCAGGTCTCGGCCCTGCCTGGTCGCCGGACGGCCGCTGGGTGTATTACTCGACGTGGAGCGGCCCCGGAGCCAAGAATGTCGTCCTGAAAAAAGTGCCGGTTGATGGAGGGCCGGCCGTCACGGTGAGGACTGAACAGTTGCGCAGCGTGATCGGGTTGCATGGCACCAGTCTGTACTATCTCTTCGAGCGGCCGCTCGTCGACGGCACGCCGGAATTCGAAATCCGGGCCGCCACTCCCGAAGACGCGCCGTTTCACGTGCTCGCGCGCATTCCATCCTCGCGGGTGCCGATCTGGCAGATCGTCAGTCCCGCGCTGTCGCCCGACGGGAAATGGCTGGCGCAAGCACTGACTGACGGGCTTACCACCAACATCTGGGCGCTCTCGACAGCGACCGGCGAGTGGCGTCAGATTACCGATTTCGGGGAACGCGCGACGTTCATCGCTCGCCACGTGTCCTGGTCGTCGGACGGGCGCTCGATCCTGGCCGCTGTCGCCGAGGGCGATTCCGACATCGTTCTGCTGGAAGGACTGACGAATGCCGGGCGCGAGTGAGCGAACAGGAATTGGGTCCAGCAGCGCTGAGTAAGCGGTTCATATTTGCGAGATGCGCTGGAGAACGGCGGCGGGGTGGCCTTTGGCTTTGACGAGGGGCCAGACTTCTTCGATTTTGCCGGTTTTGCCAATGAGGAAGGAGCTGCGGACGATGCCCATGAAGGTGCGGCCCGTGAATTGTTTTTTCTGCCACGCGCCGAATTTTGCGATGGTCTTGTGAGTGGGATCGGAGAGCAGTGGAAAATTGAGATCGTACTTGGCCTTGAACGCGGCCTGGGCTTTGACGGGGTCGGCGCTCATGCCGAGGATGGCCACGCTGAGTTTGTCGAATTGCTTCTTTGCGTCACGAAACTCGGACGCCTCGATGGTTCAACCGGAAGTGTTGGCTTTGGGGTAGAAGAAGAGGAGGACGCGGTGGCCCTTGAAATCAGCCAAGGAGACAAGCGTGTCGTCATCGGATTTGAGTCGGAAGTTGGGGGCTTGGGCGCCGGGTTTTAGCATGAAGTTTCCTTCGCGTTAGGTATTGGAAGCTTATCAAAATTGAGAGCGGACGGCCTAGGAAGGCCGTCGCTATGAGAGGGCCGCAAGGATGCCGGGGTAAAAGTGGATTGCTTGGGGCGGTGGGGGACGTAGCTCTGGAGCGCGATTGAGCGGCGCACTTACGGAGTCGTCCTCGGCGCCAATCGGGAGATTGGCGTTCCCGGGGCAAGCGGGGACGCGCTTCGGCTTGGTTGAGCGGCCCGAGTCGTTGTGGCAATCGTAAAAGCGGCAGCTGGGCTACCGCACTCCAAAAATCAGGAAAGCAACTTGCGCAGGATGTCGTTGACGGCCTGGGGGTTGGCCTGGCCGCGCGTGGCTTTCATGACTTGGCCTACGAAAAACTTGAAGACGCCTTCGTTGCCGGATTTGAACTTGGCGACGTTGATGGGATTTTTGGCGATGACTTCGCGCGCGGCCTGCTCAATGACGCTAGTATCGCTAATGGCCGAAAGCCCCTCGGCCTCTATAATGTCTTTGGGGCTCTTGCCAGTCTCAACCATACCCGAGAAGACCTTTTTTGCCATCGCTGCAGTGAGCTGTCCGTTCTGAATCCCGAGAAGCAATATAGCGAGTGCCCACGGAAGGGGTTTAAACTCTTGACCTTCTGTCTTCGCTGCATCCTCACCTCTCAGCCGCAACACCTCGGTCTGGATCCAATTGGCGGCTAGCTTCGGCGGGCCGCCGTCCTTCACAACAGCTTCGAAATAATCGGCGAGAGCTTGCGTGCTGGTGAGCACTTCGGCGTCGTAAGGCGTGATGCCGTAGGCGCTGACGAAGCGGGCGCGCTTAGCTTCGGGGAGTTCGGGGAGTGTGCGGCGGACTTCTTCGCGCCAGGCGGAGCTGATGTGCACGGGCAGCAGATCCGGCTCGGGGAAATAGCGGTAGTCGTGGGCCTTTTCTTTCGAACGCATGGAGACGGTGTGGCCTTCGGCTTGATTCCAGAGGCGGGTTTCCTGCGCGATGCGGCCGCCGGATTCGAGGACGGCGATGTGGCGCTCGATTTCGTATTCGAGGGCTTTTTGGAGATAGCGGAAGGAGTTGAGATTTTTTACTTCGACCTTGGTGCCGAATTCTTTCGCGCCGCGCAGGCGGACGCTGACGTTGGCGTCACAGCGGAGCGAGCCTTCCTCCATGTTGACGTCGCTGACGCCGGTGTAGAGCAGGATTTGCCGGAGCGTGGTGAGGTAGGCGTAGGCCTCTTCGGGCGTGCGCATGTCCGGCTCGGAGACGATTTCGCTGAGCGGGGTGCCGCAGCGGTTGTAGTCAATGTAGGCCTTGGTGGCGGATTGCGAGAAGCCTTCGTGGAGATTCTTGGCGGCGTCTTCCTCGAGATGGAGGCGAGTGATGCCGATGCGCTTTCTTGCGCCTGCCTGCGCAGGCAGACCGACGACCTCGATCTCGAGATGGCCATTCGTTGCGAGGGGCAATTCGTACTGGGAGATTTGGTAGCCCTTAGGCAGGTCGGGATAGAAATAATTTTTGCGGGCGAAGCGCGAGTGATCATGGACGGTGCAGTTCAGGGCAAGCGAGGCGCGCATGCCCATTTCGACGGCGCGCTTGTTGAGGACGGGGAGAGTTCCGGGGAGGCCGAGACACACAGGGCAGACGTTGGTGTTGGGTGGATCGCCGAAGCGCGTGGAGCAGCCGCAGAAGATTTTTGTGCGGGTGAGGAGCTGAACGTGGACTTCGAGCCCGATGACGGGCTCGTATTTGGCGAGCACATCGGGCGCGAGGGAGGCTGCCTCTGGAGTGGATTTCGGCATAGGAGAACGAAGATTATAGCACCAGCTCCTATGCGGCGAAGGCACGGGCGCCGGTGCCAGACACTCACCTCGCCGACAAGAGTCGGGGTAGACGCCAGGCGGCCGCTACAAGAGAGAAAAGAACGGGTCTGAAGACGCGCCACTACAGGGCCGGGCTAAGGCTCGGCCTCAGCATTGAGAAGCGCGGCCCACCTCAGAAGGCGGGCCTTACATGGAGAGGAATGGCGGCATGAAGCCGCCGCTACAAGGCAGATGGAGACATGGCTCCAGAAGTGGATCCAGCATTAATTTTGTTGGGCGGGCTGGCGCAGCGCGGGGAAGAGCCGTTCGGCGAGGGCGTAGCCGCCGAAGAGGAGCGTGGAATAGAAGGCGTCGCCGGCGAGGGTGTTCCAGAAAAACGGGATGCCGGCGATGTAGCAGGCGAGGAGGCCGGAGGCGGTGGGCGGGAAGCCGCTGAGGAATTGCCAGACGGCAAAATTGGTGACGAGGAAGAACTGGATGGCGCCAAGGAGCGTGGCGAGGCTGATGCGCGCGATGGTGCGGCGATCGCGGAGCCAGAGTCCGATGACGACGTTGACGAGGAAGCTGGCGTAGACGATGAACATCAGTTTGTGGAAACCGACGAAAAGGTCGCCGGCGAAGAGAGCAAGCAGCGGGAACAGGAACGCGAGACGGCGATCGCGGAGCAGGGCGCCCGCGAAGAGCGCCATCGCGCCAACGGGAGCGAAGTTCCAAGGATGCGGAGCGATGCGCAAGGCCGCGGCGAGAACAATCAGGACGAGAGCGAGCAGGGTGCGGTAGAGCAGAGTTTCTTTTTGTGACATTTGGGCTTTCATTTTGTTGCTTCCTCCAGTTGGGGCAATAGATCACAAAAGATAAAGCCATCACGGTTCACGACTTCACCCGTTCGAATGGGAATGGGAGATCGAAAAATCGGGCCGCCGAAGACGAAGGTGTGGAATTCGCCGTTTTCGCCGCAGGGGTCGGCGTGCGGCGGGAGATCGTGGAAGAAGGATTCGTTCAGTTCGCGGCCAGCGAAGCTGGGATCGAGAACTTTCGAATCGACGCAAGCGGCGATGGCGCGGAAATGATGCTCGTGGAAATAGCGAATCAGTTCGCGCGTGTCGCGTTTCCAGATGGGGAAAAGGGCGGTCATGCCGATGCGGGCAAGATTTTTTTCGCGGTAAGCGCGGAGGTCTTCGAGGAAGATGTCGCCGAAGGCGACTTTTCGGACGCCTTGGTCGTAGAAGAGGCGGAGCGCTTGTTCCATGCGGGCTTCGTAGATGGGATTGACGCATTGCGGAGGGATGGAGACTTCGTGCAACGGCAAGCGGAGAGACTCCGCCTGCCGCTGGAGAAGTTCGCGGCGAACGCCATGCATGGCGATGCGGTCGTAGCCTTCGGTGACGGTGGTGAGAAGGGCGACGATGTGGAATTGCTTCTGCTGGAGCAGCGTGTGCAGTGCCATGGCGCTGTCTTTGCCGCCGCTCCAGCAGAAGAGGATGGGTTCCGACGTCGTCAAGAGAATCTCCAAGTGGTATGGCACTTACCTGGAAGGGCGCGCCGGTGCTGCACCCCTTCGAAGAAAGAGCTTAGTTCCTACCGCTGAAGCGGTAGTTCATGCCAAGGCGCACATCGCGGCCGAGTGCGGGATAGCCGAGGGCGTCCTGATATAACTTGTCGAGAAGGTTGGTGGCCCGGACATAGATCGAGACGCCGCGTCCGAGGTTGTAGCTGGTGGCCAGATCGAAACGGGAGTAGCCCGGATTTCGGGTGAGATTGAGTCCGACAAAAAGAAAGTCACTGTCGGTGCGCACGCCGGTGAAATAGCCGGCAAGATTCACATTGAGGCGCCGAAACGCAGCGTTCATCGTGAGAGATCCGGAATTGGGAGGCCGGCGGATGAGACGATTGCCGACAATCAGCGCGGGATCAAACGCGCTTGGAGAAACCAGGACGCGACTGTCGTCATGAGTATAGTTGGCGGCGACGGAAAGCCAGCGCAGGGGGCGGGCAATCGCGGTCAGGTTGAGTCCTCGCGCTCGAGCAAGATCCGTGTTGAAGAAGGTGCCGAAGAAGCCGCAGCTGCTTCCGGGCGGCGGGGCAGTGGATTCGAAACTGACTATGTCATAAAAACGATTTGAAAAATAATCGGCCGAAAAGATCATGCGATCCGAGGCCAGCTTCTGCTCCAGGCCGACACTCCATGTTTTGCTTCGCTCCGGCCGCAATGACGGGTTGCCAGGAAAGCAGGCGCTGCTTCCAAACGTTTGATCGAATCGCGGCTCTTTGATTCCTTGTCCGTAAAAGGCGCGAAGACGCGTATCCCCTAAGAAATTCTTGCCCTGCCTCAAAGCCAACGAAGTTCCTGCACGAGGCACAACGCGCGTGCCGAAATTGGCATTGGCCTCCGCGCGCAGACCGAAATTGAGCGATACGCGGGGATGAGGAAGGTAGCGAAAATCGAGGAAACCGCCCTGGTTATTGCGCCGCGAGTGGTTGAGGTTGAGGGCGCTGACGTAACCGTTTTCGACCTCGTACTGATAACCCGCCGTCGCGCCAAACCTCGGAAGCAGGTAACTCGACTGCGCGTGGAAACTGCTGCGATTGTATTGATTAGTTCCGACGAAGGGGAAATCGCAGGTAATCGCGGGGACCGCGGTGGGTGAGCGGGGCGCGCAAAAAGGATCGTTCGCGTCGAAGAAATCGGCAAGCGCATTGGAGTTGAACTCGTGACTGTAGGATTCGGCGCCGCTGATTTCGTGGTGCCAGCGCGGGCCGGTCGTGAAGTTCCAGCGGGCACTGGAGCTGAAGAAGTGCAGCACGCTGCGCTGATCCAGGTTGGGGGGCAGGAGCAGCGTCTGGCCGGGGATGCCGGCATCGCTGTCGTTATTGCGCAGGGTCAGGCGAACTTGATTCGAATCGCTGAAGCTGTAGCCGAAATTGCCGGAGAGCGTGCGGTTCAGAAAACCGTTGTTCGGTCCCTGACCCTCGGTCTGGAAATAGGATGCCGCGGCGGAATAGTCAAATGCACCCAGCAGGCCGCTGATCTGGCCGCCGCCGCGTCCGGTGGAGAAACTGCCGCCTTCTCCGAAGAGTGTGAACTCCGGAGTGCGCGTGGTGCCGCGGTGCGTAAAAACCTGAATGACGCCTGCGACCGCGTCAGTTCCATAAAGCGCGCTTTCGGCGCCGCGCACGATTTCCACCTTGTCAATGTTGTCCAATGTGAAATTGGAGAAATCGACGGCGTTCCCCGGTTCGTTCACGGTAGCACCGTCGACGAGCACTTTTGCGTAGCTTGAGTTTCCGCCATTGAGAAACATGGAGGCGGAGCCACCCTCCGCCCCGGTGCGGCCGATGGCCATGCCGGGGACGAATAGAAGCAAGTCCGGCAGCGTCACAGACTGACGCGCTTCGATTTCATCGCGCGTGATCACGGTCACGGACGCCGTGGTCTCTTGTGCGAGGGTCGGCTCGGCTTGAGCAGTAACCACAACGCTGGCGGCAAGGCGTTCGAGCTGAAGCCTTACATCGAGGATTCGCTGCTGATTCGCGGTGAAGTCCAGCAGGAAATCGCGTGACGCAAACGGCGAGCGCACAAACTGAACGTGATAGCGGCCGGGTGGAAAGGTGAGGCTGTAGGCGCCATCGGCGGACGAATTTGTCTTGAAGAGTTGAGCGGTTGCGACACCTTCCAATTGTGCGGTGACGTGCACATCCCCGACGCCCGCGCCGCTGGAATCCAGAAGAGTGCCAAACAAATGAGCATCGGTTGAGTCGTTCTGTGCCTGTGCGGAAAAACCAACTAGAGAAACTGCGAAGAAGAGCAAAGCAAATCGAAGCAGAGTCGTTTTCATGGTGTCCTCCGCTCCCTCTCGCGCGGGAGCTTGAAGGTTGTCCTGTGCGACGGTTGAAGATCGCACGGGCTGCAGAGTTCGCCGGTCTCCTGGCTTGGCGGTAGTACGCGTTCCGAATGGGCGGGCCGGGCTGAAGCCCGGCCCCTACAGGGAACTGACGAGCGGCCTTCCCGCGGCGCCGCCCGCGAAGAAATGGGGTGAAGCGCCATAGTGGTTCGCTCGCTGACTTTTCAAGTGCGATCGCGAAGCGAGCTTCTTAACTGCGTTCGCTAAGCGACCGACTCCGCCTTACAGTCGCGCGGCGGCGACGGCTTTTTTGGTGATCCGGATCGAAGCGGAGTCACCAAACCGTCTTCCCGAGCACGAAGTCTGCGGTGAGTGTGGTCCGCGGCGCAGGGCCGCGGGGCTGAGGTTGACGATGAAACTGCTACTGCCTGTCCGATAAAACCGTCACGCGGGGCCGGCCGGAAGGGCCGAGCTCCACGGTGAGCGGCGTCTGAAAAACCTGTTCGAGCAATTCGCGCTGGTAAATGCTGGAGGGCGGACCGACGCGCAAGCAGCGGCCACGCTGCATCAAGACGACCTGATCGGTGTATTCGGCTGCGAGATTCAGCTCGTGGGTGACGACGACGACGGTGTAGCGGTTTTCAGCGGCGAGCCTGCGCAGGGTGTGGAGCAGATCCACCTGCGCGGCAATGTCCAGGTGAAGAGTCGGCTCATCAAGCAGGAGAAGCAGCGGCTGCTGAGCCAAAGCGCGCGCGAGAATCACGCGCTGCTTTTCTCCGCCCGAGATTTGGTCCATCGAGCGGTCGCTCAAATCGGCCGCTCCGACCTGGGCGAGAGCATTTTTGGCGATCATGACGTCGTCATCCGATTCGAACCGCAGCGAGCGGCCATGCGCATGGCGGCCCTGGAGGACGAATTCCCAGACGCGAGAGGGGAAGAGCAAGAGGCTTTCCTGCTGAACAACGGCGATGCGCTGCGCGCGGGTTCGCGGCGTGAGCGAATGGGTGACAAATCCGTTGAGAAGAATTCGACCGGAAAGAGGCGCGAGCGCACCCGCGATTAATTTCAGGAGGGTGGATTTGCCGCTGGCGTTGGGACCGAGGATGGCGACGACTTCGCCGGGCTTGGCCTGAAAACTGGTGGCCTCCAGCGTGAATAGGGGGGCTTGCGAGGGATTTGCTGAATAGGCGTAGCTGACTTGTTCGACGCTGAGACGGGCGTCGGCGCTGGAGCGAGTTGCCTCGCTCGCATTGCGCGCGAAAGCAGATCCGCTGCTCATGCGAGTCTCCGGCGGAGGAGATAAATGAATAGCGGCGCGCCAACGATGGCAGTGACCGCGCCGACGGCGAGCTCGGTTGGCGCAACAATGGTACGCGCAAGTGTATCGGCAAATACTACGGCGATGGCGCCGCCAAGCGCAGCAGTGGGCAACAAAGTCCGGTGATCCGAGCCGAAAATGAGACGCATGACGTGGGGCACGATCAGGCCGACATAGCCTACGGCACCGCTCACGGAAACGGCCAGCCCGGTCAGAAAGGACGCGGCAATATAGACAACCAGGCGCACGCGGGGGACGTCCACCCCAAGATGCATGGCCTCCTTTTCACCAGCGAGAAGCAAATTCAGATCGTTGGCGGTGGTGTAAATCGCGCCGGCAGCGACGAAAAAACCAATCCCAAGAAACCAGTAAACACTCTTTTGAAAAGAGGTGGAGAGATTGCCCATGAGCCAGAAGGCCATGCCACGGGTATTTCCGGAGGTGATGGTGCTCATGAGGAAGGTGATGATGGCGGAGAGGAAAGAGGCGGTGATGACGCCGCCGAGAAGCAGGGTGGAGCTGTCGATTTGGCCTTCGCGGCGGCCAAGAACGTAGACCGCGGCGACGGTCGCGGCCGCGCCGAGAAACGCGCCGAGCGGGGTGAGTAAAGCGCTGAGCGCGGGAGAGAGTGCGAGATACGGTTCGGCGATCAGCGCAAGGATGGCGCCGAGCGCGGCCCCGCTGGAAACTCCAAGCACGTAGGGATCAGCCAGCGGATTGCGCAGCAGGGCCTGGAAGCTGGTGCCCGCCACGGAGAGAGAGGCGCCGACGAGGATGGCGAGGAGAATGCGCGGCAGGCGGATATTCACGACGATCAAACCGTAGTCACTGGAAATTTGGCTGCTCTGGCCGAAAAGGACGCGGAGCAAATCGTGTCCCAGCGCATAGAGAGAAACGGGAACGGCCCCGAATTTCAGGGCGATGACGACGACTACGAACAGGATCACGACAAGGATGGAGCATTGAAGAAAGATGCGGCGGAGTGTTACCGGGCGCATAGGCAAGCTCCGCGGCTGATGGTGTCTAACGGGAACGAATCGGCGATGGGAAATCCGCGCGAGATAAAACCGGGGGGAGGAAGCGGATGCTCCTTTTCCAAAATTTCCTTGCTTCCCACGGGCTTATCGGCGAACGCCTCGGGGTGAAGCTGGCGCGCGAGGTCCTCGATCGCAGAAACGATGCGAGGAGCTGGGCGGTTCACGGCATCGCTAATCACAGCGAAGTGATGATTCCGAATGGCATCGAGAATTTGCCATGCGGGGAGACCGGCGAGCGATTCGAACTGAGGCGCGATCGTCTCCGAGTGAGATGCGGCGAAAACGAGAAAATCCGGCTGCAGCCGGGCCACCTCTTCTAGACTGACTTGCGGCCAGTTCAGAGAGGAATCGACAATGGAGACCGCCCCAGCGCGGCGCATGGCGTCGGCGATAAAAGTGTCCTTGCCGATGGAGATGAGCGGCTCGGTCCAAACAGCAAAGAGGACGCGCTTCGGCGGCAAGGCGCCGATGCGTTCGTGCAAACCCGCGAGACGACGTTGCATATCAGCGGCAATTCGCTCTCCTGCCTCCGGCGAACCCAGAACTTCGGCGAGTTTTCTGGAGGAGGTGATAATTTCGCTGACAGTGTGGGGGTCCGTGGCATACGAAGAAATACCGAGATTGTCGAGGGAATGAACGGTCTCAAGGCGGTTCAAGCTCTTGGTCATGAGAACGAGGTCCGGATGCAGGGCTGCAATCTGTTCCAGGCTGGGATTGATCGCGCCGCCAACTTTGGTTTTTTTCTGGGCATCGGGAGGATAATCGCAATAGTCGGTGTCGCCGACCAAGCGGTCCTGGAGGCCGAGAGCGTAGATGGTTTCCGTCAAACTAGGCGCGAGGGAAACGATACGGCGAACCGGTTGAGGGACGCGGACGGTTCGGCCGGCTTCGTCAACAACTTCGCGGAAGAGCGGGACGGAGGGAGTGGCCGCCGGCGAGGCGGATTGTGCACGCAAATGCGCCGCTGCGGACAGCAGGGCAGCGGTCACGATGCAGACTGCGGATCGCAAGCGCGGACGTGCAACTACTTTCAAGAAATCCCCCGGCAGCGAAAATTCAGAGGCATAACAAAAAAGCCCCACGAGACACCCAGGGGCTTGCGGCAGCGCTCCTTCTCGCGAAGAGCGCGGGCCTCTGCGGCATGAGAGGGTGGCCTGGCTTACGGCTTTTCAGCCGATTACAGTGGCGGGACCGCGGCCGATTCGCACGGCCTTCCCCGCTACCCATGCCTGCAAATTGAAATTCGAGTGTATGCCGCGCCCACATCCATGTCAACGACGAGCGCGAAGCTGGCGAATCCGTCTCCGCCAGATCGCGTGGCGAATTCACCGAGGGCTCTGTACAGCACTGGATGCGGTCACGGAAAAGTGCACGACGCTGGAGTTCGAGGCGGCGGATCCCGCGGTGCTCGTCGCCACGACCACAACGTCGTCGCCAAGGCCCGGGACCGTGCCGACCGGCACAGTCAGTTGCACGCGCACGCTCCCGGACTCGCTTGCGCCAAGAGTCAGTTCCTGCGGGATCACCTGGCTCACGAATTGATGGGCGTCCGTTACGATAATCTTGAACGTGCCTGAAGCGCCTACATTTCGCACCGCAAATGTGACTTGCGTCGTGCTCCCAGCCATCATCTCACCAGCGATGTGCTGCGGCAGCACTTCTACGGTCTCGGCGTGAAAGAGCGCGGGGAAAAACCGCTGATAGGCGCGCCCCCTCGTATCGCGCCCGGCCACAGCAACTCGGAATGATTCCTTCGGAAGTTCCAGGGTTCCGAGAAATTCAAGGAATTCCCGGTCCGAGCCATCCGCGTGCATCAGCACCTCCTGGATGGTGTCCCCACGCTCGGAAACCAGGCGAAACGCCGTGCTCCGTGCCTCTTTGGCTGAGAGGGAAACACGAAGAGTTGCAGGAATTCCAGCCAGAGGTTGCCCTGCTATTTTGAAGAGGCCTTCATGAGCAGGTCTGCCGGCTTTTCTGACGAACTCGGTGGCAATGAAATAGATGTCGCTCTGTGCCTGCGCTTGCAGCCAGAATCGGCCGGTTCCCGTGATTTCCGCGCGCCACAGACCCGCTTCCGGAGTGCTTAGCGTCACGATGCGCCCACAATTCAGTTCCGTAATCTCCGTGCTTGCGGTGGCTTCCGCAATAGCCCCGCCCGAAGGCTGGATAAGGGTGAGCTTGCTACCCTTGGTGTCCGCCGAAAACGAAAACGTGATTCTCTGAGTCACCGAATCTACGGGAATTTCGAAAATCTGAGACTTTCCATCAAACGTGCTGGTCGCCCAGAAAACGGTTCCCATGTTGTTGCGGGTTGATTCACGGACCAAGTGAAATGCTTTGGCAGCCTCGGATGGTTGCAGAAACATGGGCTGGCCACCCGTTTGGTTGGCGATGCGAATGTAACTCGGGTCCACTGGGCCACAGGCATCCGGGCCGAAACGCTTCGAGCGGTTCTCGGAAGGTTGCGTCTGTGCGATCGCCGAGGAACAGGCGGAGCAAAGAATGACAAAGAGCAGAGTGGCGCTCAGTCCGTGGATCGAAATTCGCGCTGGAGAAGCGATAGGCATTGCAGAAGTGTTGTGAGACTCGCGGCGAAACTGCTAGCGGTTCTTCCAGTTTGGCTTGCGCTTTTCCACGAGAGCGCGGAGGCCCTCCTGCGAATCCTCGAGGCGATAGAGTTCGTTGAGGAAAATATTCATGGAATGTTTAAGGCCTTCGCGCAAGGACAAGCCCATGCCGCCAAGGATGGCTTTTTTCGCCATGGTGAGGACGGGGCCGGAATGTCCGTTAATGCGGCTAACGAGGTCGCTCACTGTTTTTTCGAGCTGGGCTTCGGGGACGAGGCGATTGATCATTCCGAGCTCGAGGGCACGCTCCGCCGTCACCGGCTCGCCGGTGAGAACCAGCTCGAGAGCGATTTTGGGTCCGACAAGAAACGGCAGAATGGTGGAGGCCAGCGGAGGAAAGACGCCGATACTGATTTCCGGCTGAGCAAAACGCGCTTTGGGAGTGGCGATGACGAGATCGCCGAAAGCGGCCAGTTCCGCGCCGCCGCCGATGGCCGGGCCATTCACGACACAAACGACGGGCTTGCCAACCTCCAGCATGCCCGAGAACGCTCCGTGAAACGCGTCGAGCATTTGAAAGACACGCTGCGAGGTGTATTCGCCGATGTCGATGCCGCCGCAGAAGACCTTGCAGGCGGAATCGAGGACGATCAGTTTGACGTCGTCGCGCTCACCGGCAGTGGTGATTCCGTCGGCGATTTCCCGGAGCATCGCTTCGTTAAGGAGATTGTGCTCAGGGCGATTGAGGGTCATCCTTGCGACGCCGTCTTCAATGCGGAACTTCACAAATTGAAATTGTTCCGGTTTGCGCCTTTCGGGTTGGGCCACGAATTCTTCGGCGTTGACGGGCTCGATCATGCTCGTGCTCCTGCGCCTTGCGGGGGCGATAGGTCCAAGAAATTCTCAGTAGCGATTCAACTTAATGCTAGCACGACGATTGGAGTGCGCGTGGGAGAGTGAAAAACGTAGTGCGCAAAAAGTCTGCACCCTCACAGGCAGTCCTGTTTTATCTTGTGAATCTCATCGCAATCGCTATTCTGGAAGACGGTGTACCAGGTGCAATACCGGCGATGGCTGAACACAAATTCACTTCGGATCAACGGACCGCTATTGCTGCTCGAATGAGTGGGGGGACCGGTGCGGAGGGTTTTCCGGACCTGTCGTCGTGGGAAAAGGCTGGCAGCCTTCGATTTCAGGCCGACTGGCAGGGGAAGAATGCCGATCCCGAGCGGGAGACGGAAGTACATTTGCTTTGGACACGGGAGACGCTCTATCTGCGATTCCGGGCGAAGTACCGCGTGATCACAGTTTTTGCGGACGCCGAGGCCAACGGAAGGCGTGATCAGCTGTGGGATCGAGACGTGGCTGAGGTTTTTCTTCAGCCAAATGAATCGGATCGAAGGCGCTACAAGGAATTCGAAATCAGTCCGAACGGGATGTGGATTGATCTGGACATCGCACCGGGCGAAAAACACGATTTGAAAAGCGAGCTGCGACGGCGGGTGACATTGAATGAAGCCCGCAAGACGTGGATTGCAGAGCTGGCGCTGCCGATGAAGTCGCTGGTTGAGCGATTTGATCCCGCTGCGAGCTGGAGAGTGAATTTTTACCGAGTTGAAGGGCCAAGCGAACCGCGGTTTTATTCCGCATGGCAGCCGACCGGAACGCCGGCGCCGAATTTCCATGTTCCGGAAGCGTTTGGAACATTGATTTTTGCAGAAGGCGCAGCAGCGAAATAGAGAAACGTGCCGCGCGTTTTATGCGTCGATGGGTGCTGGCTTCCGCGACGTTTTTTTCTTATGCTTTCCGGGTGAAAAGACCATTCCTGCAGTTCTGGAAGCCCGCACTCGAATTCTTTTTGCTGCAAGCGACTCTGCTTGCTTTTTTTCTGCTGTTTGCTTGGGGTGGCTCGGCAGCAAATGCGGGACAGCAGCAAAAGGCAAGTAATCCCACTCCTGCGGTCACCAAAGTCGAACCGCCGAGCTGGTGGGTAGGGTTGACGCCGGATGTGATGCTGCTGCTTTCCGGCCATGATCTGGAAGCGACGCACGTTTCGTGCAATCTTCCGACGCTGAGCGTCTCGCGAACACAATCCACGGCGGGCGGAAACTATCTTTTTGTTTGGCTAAAAATCGGGTCGGATACGAAATCAGGGACGGCGGTTTGCAGAATTACCGCGCGGAAGGGAACGACGTCGTTCGAACTGCCGCTGGCGGCGCGCACACCCACACTTGGAAAATTTCAGGGGCTCTCGCAGGACGAGGTGATGTACCTGATCATGCCGGACCGGTTTGCGAATGGCGACCCGGCGAATGATGAGCCTGCGGATGCGCCGGGGTCGCATGATCGTTCGAAAGCGCGCGCGTATCACGGGGGCGATTTGGTTGGCATCAAGAACCACTTGCCGTATTTGAAGGATCTGGGCGTGACGACTGTGTGGCTCACGCCGATCGTAAAGAATGGCGCGGCGCAGGATTATCACGGGTACGGCGCGGTGGATTTGTACGCGGTCGATGCGCATCTGGGCACGGTGAAGGATTATCAGGAACTTGTCGCCGCGGCACACCAGCAACACATGAAGATTTTCTTTGATGCGGTGCCGAACCACGTCGGGCCGAAACATCCTTGGGTTTCGAATTCGCCCCTGCCGGACTGGTTTCACGGCACACTCAAGCAGCACCTTGACTCATTCTCGCCGCTGAAAGGAACGTTTTACGGAAAAGCAGCGGGAGAGAAAGCGGGCAACGATCCGTTCGAATCGCTCGTGGATCCACATGCGCCGGCGTGGATGAAGAGAAATCTCACGGAAGGCTGGTTTTTCGGCATTCTACCAGACTTGAACACGGAGAATCCGACAGTTGTGCAATATCTACTGCAAAACTCCATCTGGTGGGCAGAAACATCAGGACTCGACGGCTACCGCGTGGACACAGTTCCTTACGTGGGGCGAAAGTTCTGGGCGGAGTGGCACGCGGGGCTGAGGAAGCTGTATCCATACTTGACGACGGTAGGCGAGGTGTTTCATCCCGATCCAAGCGTGACTTCGTTTTTCACGGGCGGAGTGAAGCGTTACGACGGCATCGATACTGGGCTTTCAACGGTTTTCGATTTCTCGATGTACTTCGCGATTCGTGACGTGCTGCTGCGGACTGCGCCCGTTGGAAGGATTGCCGATGTGCTGCGGCACGACGCTTTGTATGTGCATCCCGAGAGGCTGGTGACGTTCTTCGCGAATCATGACGTGCCGCGGTTCGCCAGCGAGGAAGGCAGTTCTCCGGCAAAGCTGAAACTGGCGTTTGGGCTGGCGATGACGATGCGGGGCATCCCAGAAATTTATTATGGGGACGAAATCGGCATGCCCGGGGGCGGAGATCCGGATAACCGGCGTGATTTTCCAGGGGGCTGGATTGGGGATTCGAACGATGCGTTCGCGCAGTCCGGGCGAACGCGGGCACAACAAGAGATTTTTTCCTACGTGCAAGCGCTGCTCGGCGTTCGGCGCGAGCATGAGGCGCTTCGCGCCGGAAGGATGTGGCACCTGGCGTCGGACGAATCGTCATATGTTTTTTTGCGCGAGTCGGAGGAGGAGCAGATTGCGGTGGCGTTCAATAATTCCGACAAAGCAAGGGAGCTGCGCATTCCACTGAACGGAACACCGGCGGAAAAGATGGCCGGGATTTCGCTATTGTTCGGGGACGCGAAGGCGGAATTGAACGGGCGCGAGATCCACCTGAGTATGCCAGCGCAATCGCTTTCGATTTTTTCACTGAACTAAATTGGTCCGAGAATCTTCTACTGCGTGAGCCGGACGGTCCAATTCTTCACGGCATCCGGCACGGTGAGAGTGACGGAGTGCGCCTGCGGGTCATAGCGCCATTCATGAGAGATTTCGTCGCCGATGCGGACTTCTTTGGGAACGGAGGAGACACCGATGAGAGTGATCTCTGCCGCGTTCCACCATGGCTGATACGAATTCTTCTCAACATTGCTGGTGAGGCTCACGGAGCCGGGCGCGACCTTGCAGGAATAGTTGATTCGCAGGATCTCGCCCTTCTGGTAGGCAAAGGTGTGCCCGTCGTCTTCGTAAAGCGCGCCGCGGCAGGCGTTGGCCGCGGCGTCGGGACCGGACGTGGAAGTGGGCAAGTAGGCGCGCAACTGGAGCGGCCCGCTTGGCTTTTCTGAGGTGGATTGCACGAGGGGCTGCATGGGCACGATTGCTCCCGCGCGCACGTACAGGGGCATTTCGTCCAAGCGGGGGCGAAGATTGATCTGGTCCTTACCAGTGTGTTTCTCGGAAGTCCAGTAGTCAAACCATTCTCCCGGCGGCAGAGCCACCCCCTGCGCATCGACCATCTCGGATACGACCGGGGAGACAAAAAGGTCGGGACCAAAAAGAAAATCGTGGTCGTCGCGGTAGAATTCCGCGGCTTGCGGGTACTCGAGAAAAATGGGGCGCATGAGCGGGATGCCGGCTTGCGTGGATTCCTCCGTAATGGTGTAGATGTAAGGCAGAAGCCGGTAGCGCAGCTCGATATATTTCCTGCGAATCGCCTCATGTTCCGCGCCATGCACCCAGGGTTCCTGGTCGGCTGTTCCTTTTGCGGTGTGGTCGCGATAAATAGGATTTAGCGCTCCCACCTCGAACCAGCGCGTCAACAAGTCAGCCGTTGGTGAGCCGGCGAAACCGCCAATGTCGTCACCGATGAGCGGATACCCCGAGATGCCCATGCTCAAAAGCATCGGGGTGCTCATCTTGAGATGGTTCCAGGTGCTGCTGTTGTCGCCGGTCCACGTGGCGGCGTAGCGCTGGGCGCCGGAATACGCGGCGCGGGTGAGCACAAAGGGCCGTTCCTCCGGCTGCAGCTTGCGCAATCCCTCGTAGGTCGCGCGCACATTTTGCATGCCGTAGATATTGTGGATGGCGCGATGATCGAGAGTCGTGCCGTCATCCAGGCGATGAACGACGTCGAGGGGCATGGTCTTGTCGGCGCGCTGAAAGAGCGCCGGTTCATTCATGTCATTCCAGAAGCCCGCCGCGCCCATGCCGGCGAAGTCTTTGTATAGGCCGCCCCACCATTCCCGCACGCGCGTCAAAGTAAAATCCGGGAACACACTTTCGCCCGGCCAAACGATGCCGACATACACCGATCCATCAGGATTCTTCACGAACACATCGTTCTTCATTCCCGAGTCGTAAGGCGCATAGCCATGGTTGGGATTTCTCTTGATGTGCAGGTCGGTGATCAGAATCGTGTGCACGCCTTGCGCGCGAAAATCGGCAATCATTTTTTCAAAGGTTGGAAAATACTCGCGATTAATCGTAAAAGGCGCGTTGCCATCCTGAAAATCAATATCGAAGTAGATGACATCCGCGGGAATTTTCTTCTCCCGAAGCGTGCTGACGATTTCCCGCGCGCGCGATTCCGGATAATACGAGTACCGGCTCTGCTGATATCCGAGCGACCACAGGGGAGGAAGCGGGGAGCGTCCGGTCATTGCCGTGTATCTGGCGATGATTTCTTTGGGCTCCGGCCCGGCAATGAAGTAATAGTTCAGCTCGCCGCCTTCGGCCCCGAAGGAAAAGTAATCCGGAGACTCCTTGCCAAAATCGAACACGCTTCGATAGGCGTTATCGAAGAAAAGTCCATAAGCCGTGCCTTTGCGCAGCCCGATGAAGAAGGGAATGGTTTTGTAAAGCGGGTCCGTGGATTCCTGCCACCCGAATTCGTCGGTGTTCCAGTTCGTGAAGGAGCGATTGCGGCGGTTCATGGGGCCGGCTTTATCGCCGAGGCCGAAGTAATTGTCATCGAGCGGCATCTTTTTCCAGGCGTGAACTCGTGACCCATTCCAGGCCATCGGCAAACTGCGTTCGTCCGCGAGCAATACATTTCCGGCGGCGTCAGAGAAATCGATGAGTAAGGGTGATTTCTGAACCGTGGCGATCACATTTCCCGTGATGATTCGCAACTCTTTTGGAGTTTCTTCCATTTTTACGGCCGGGGGATCTGGCGATTCGATCACCGCCCAGGAGGAGTCCTTCGGAAAAGTGCCATTGGGAGCGACACGCACGCGGAAGATGCCATCGCGGAAGACCGTGATACGGACTTTGGCGACTCCAGCGGTCACCTCGACGCCGTCTTTCAGCTTTTCAACGCGCTGGACTTTCCCAACGTGCTGCCAGCCTTGTGCAACCGCCGCCCCCCCGCTGAGAGCACAAGCGAGCAGGCCAATTCCGATGTGTCGAGCGACTCCTGTCATTTCAACCCTCCCGGGAATGAGGAAAAAACGAAGAACGATGAAGCGTGTTTCCTACCCGTGCAGATACGATACGGCACTGTGGCGCGGCGTCAAGCGGCGAGCCACTGCTCGAAAAACGCAGATGCCTTTGCACCTTCGATGCGGCGCCTGACGGCATCCAGCACGCGGCATCGCGCTGTTTCTCCGCCGCCGTAAAAACCGAGCCAATACGGCAGATAGATTTCGCAGTGCTCACGGGTGATGTCGAGGCGGGGCTCCCGGAGCTTGAAAAAGCCTTGCTGAAAAACGATGCGCAGCACTTTTTCGCGCAGCAGTTCGACGGCGCGATCTTCGCTGAGCGCCGGCGTCAGACGGTTGCGAGAAGCGACGGACAAGATCTCGCGGTCGTTGGGGACTCGCGGGAATTCGAAAAGGTCGAGCGAGCCATCCACGGCGTCAAGAGCGAACAAGCGCGTGCAGGGGGTTCTGCCGACCTCGTAGCGAACACGGTAAAACCGGAACGGCACGTAGGCCGCGGCGATCTTTCGCAGCGGGCCGCTACGCATACGCCAGACGAACGCCGAAACGCCGGACGCGGAGAAGGTGCGCATCGCTTCCTTCTCCGTGACGTTCGGTTTCAGCGTTCGAATGGCAGACGTAGTCATGATGGATTTCCGGCACTCCGCCTCAGCGGAAGTAGATCCACAAGCCGACTACCGTGGCGATCAGTACACCTGTGAACGCGAGGTTGAACAAGCGCTCCGTTGGCGTTTCCCTTTGGAGATGGGGCGTGCTCGCATCGGTGGTGTCGAGTTTGTCGCCCACGGTAGCAAAGGTAAGTCCCGCGATTTTTTTCCGCTCGGGCGCCGGATACATCATGCTGACGCCGATGAGCACAGCTGTGCAGACAACGAACATCAATATGGCATAGTGCAAGAAGTTCATGTCCACCAGCCAACGGATGGCCCCGGAATCGTAATGCCGGGACTTATCCAACACTTCGAAAACGAAGCGCACCGCGCCGAGGACAAAACCCGTCAGCAACGAACTGATGGCTCCTTGCCCGTTCAGGCGCGGCCAAAGAATCCCGAAAATAAAGCACACGGCAATCGGCGGACTGATGTACGCCTGCACGCTCTGCAGATAGATATAAAGCTGCGGGCTGAGATACTTAATATACGGCACCCACAATAGGCCCAAAAGGACCATGGCGGCCGTGGCACCGCGTCCGAAAAAGACGAGCTGCTTTTCCGTGGCGGCAGGCCGGAACTTCTTGTAGAAATCGAGCGTTACCATCGTCGACGCGGAATTGAAGACTGAGCTCATGGCGCCCATAAGCGCAGCAAGGAGCGCGGCGATCATCAGTCCAACAAGTCCGGTCGGAAGCAAGTTCACAATCATCGTGGGATAGGCGATATCACCGTTGGTGACTTTTCCGCCCACATAGTGGAAGAGTTGGGGGTAGAGCGCGACGGCGATCAGTCCCGGAAGTACGAGCACAAATACAGGAAGAATCTTGAGAAATCCGGCGAAGATCGTGCCGGCCTTGGCGTGGCCCTCGTCCTTCGCGGAAAGAACGCGCTGCACGATCACCTGGTCGGTACACCAGTACCAAATACCCAGGATCGGGGCGCCAAAAAAAATACCCGTCCAGGGAAACTCGCCGTCCGTGGCCGGCTTCATCATATGGAAATAGTCAGCGGGTACCGCGGCGCGCAACCCGGCAAAACCACCGACTTTGTCCAGACCGATGATGGTCAGCGCAATCGCACCGGCCAGCAGGATCAAGGTCTGCACCAGATCGGTGTAAATCACCGCAGCCAATCCGCCCGCGATGGTATAGATACCCGTGGCCACAACCAGAATGACGGCCGCAGTCAAGGGGCTCCATCCCACCACACGCTCCAGAACAATCGCCGCGGCATAGAGATGCACGGAGATCTTCGTAAAGATATAGGCAATGACGGAAATCGTTGCGAGGTAAGTGGCGCAATTACGGTTGAAGCGGCGTTCCAGAAACTCGGGCATGGTGAATACGTTCGAACGAAGGTAGAACGGCACAAAAACCCATCCGAGCAAGAGCAGCATCAGGCAGGCCAGCCATTCGAAATGGCCTACGGCCAGGCCCGACGTGGCGCCGGAACCTGCCAGACCGATGAAATGTTCCGTGGAAATGTTTGAAACGAAGAGCGACGCGCCGATTGCGAACCAACCGATGTTACGGCCGGCAAGGAAATATTCCTCGGAGGTGCGTTCCTTTCTCGAAAAATAATAGCCAATGCCAAAGACAAGGGCAAAGTAGATCCCGATGATGACGAGGTCCAGGGTTCCGAGGGTCCGGTGAGTGACCGCAACCGAAGATGCAAAAAGCATCAACGCCTCCTTGTGGACTGCCGCGCGCAGCACGTCTCCGTGGCTGCCCCTGCCTAAACGATATTCTTCAGCTGCCCCGACAATGACCCGGACGAATGGGACGTAAAGAATTGTGCGTGCGAAGTCTATAACAGGCCAATGGCAGGCTCAATGGCCGTTTCGCGAGGAGGCCCGGTTGAATAGAGACGGCGGCAATCGGCCAATCTCTGCTGCCTGGGAATAATCCAGCAGGCGAGCAGGTATCTTGGGGTGGGACAGTTGCGCGACCGGCGCAGATTGCCGACCGGGACAGAACAATGTAAAACTGATAGTCGGAGGAAACATGAGAAAGTTGCTGCTATGCCTGCTGATTGGTGCGGTCGCCGTGATGGCTGAAAGTAAATCCGTGTACGACTTCACATTGAATTCCATTGATGGTCAGCCCGCGCCGCTGGCGGCGTACAAGGGGAAGGTCGTACTGCTCGTCAACGTCGCCAGCCGGTGCGGCTACACGCCGCAGTACACGGCGCTGGAATCAATCTATGAAAAATACAAGGATCGAGGCTTTGTAATCGTGGGCATTCCTGCGAACAATTTTGGCGGCCAGGAGCCCGGTACAAACCAGGAGATCAAAACGTTTTGCAGCTCGAAGTACAACGTGACTTTTCCAATGATGGCCAAAGTGTCCGTAAAGGGCGAGGACACGACGCCTCTCTATCAATTTCTGACGGACAAGGCTGCGCATCCGCAAACAGGCGGCGAGATCAAATGGAATTTCACAAAATTCCTGGTTGGCCCGGACGGGCGCGTCGTCACGCGGTTCGAACCGGAAGTGACGCCGGATTCGCCGCAAGTGACTTCAGCGATCGAGAAGGCACTCAGCTCGCTGAAATCCTGAGCGAAGTGCACCTGGTGAATCGATCTCCAGTCCTTAATACAGCGTTTGTGGGCCGAGCGACTGCTAAAATGATGTCGCGCACGCGTCAACCGGCTTACAAATCAAAATGTCCATACTTTCGCTGCAAAACGTCTCCAAGGATTACCTGAGCGATGGCCAGCGCGTCGAGGCGCTCAAGGGGCTTTCGCTGGAAGCGGACCGCAGAGCATTTGTAGCACTGGTGGGACGAAGCGGTTGCGGAAAGTCCACGCTGCTGAATCTTGCCGGGGCCATGGATTTTCCTACCTCGGGTCAGGTGCTGGTGGAGGGAATTTCGACGTCGTCCTTGAACGATGCCGCGCTGACGCGATTGAGGCGCGAAAAAGTCGGCTTCATCTTTCAGTCGTTTCAATTGCTCCACACCCTTACAGTTTTTGAGAACGTGGAGCTGCCGCTGCTCCTTGCGGGAAAACCACGCGCGCGCGAGGCTGCGCAGGAGCGGCTCGAGTGGGTGGAGCTGAAGGGCCTCGGCGCTCGTTATCCGCACCAGCTTTCCGGAGGGCAGATGCAGCGCGTGGCCATTGCGCGCGCGCTGATCCATTCGCCGAGCCTGATCCTCGCTGACGAACCGACCGGTAATCTGGATACGAATACGGGGAACGTTATTCTTGAATTGCTCCGGCGTTTCACGCGCGAACAAAACACTGCCACGATCCTGGCAACGCATAGCCTCGAGGCCGCCGCCCTCGCCGACCGGGTTGTGCGAATGCGCGACGGAAAAATCGAAGAGATCCTCGAGCGCTGAAATGCCACGCCTACTCCTTTTTTACCGATTGATGGCGCGGCCGCTCTTGCGCGAGCCGGTGCGCGCGGGGCTAACGGTGCTGGCCGTGGCTTTGGGTGTAGCGGTCGTTCTGGCGATCGATCTCGCGGGCGACGCTGCGACCGGATCGTTTCGTTCTTCGATGGAAACGCTGGCCGGGGACAATGACCTGGAGATCGCAACGCCGGGCGGAGTGCCGGAGAATTTGTTGGGCACGCTGGCTTCCCTTCCGTACCCAATTCGAATCTCGCCGCGCATGGAGGACTTCGCCGTTATCGCCGGGACGAGGAAGTCACTTCCTCTCATTGGGCTGGACCTGGTATCCGAGGGGTCCGGCTCTTCCCGAATGGATTCTGGAACAGCGGCTGAAACTCCATGTCCGAAAACTCTCGAAGAGGGATTCGAGAATTCTGTAGGCTTCGACGGCATCTGGGTGGGCGCGAGCCTTGGGTTCAAGGCGGGTGATCACGTCCCATTGCTCATCAACGACCAAGTCCACGACTACGTGATTCGCGGCGCGTATCCCGATTCGCACGGGAACGAATCCGCCATTGTGATGGACATTGCAACGGCACAACACGCGTTGACGCGCTATGGCCGGGTCGACCGTATCTTGTTGAAAGTGCAAAAGGCAGTGAGCTTGGAGGAGTGGCAGCAGCGTTTGCGTTCCGTGCTTCCCGCTGGAGTGGAGCTGCGTCCGCAAGGAACGGGCACGAACGAAAATCGCCGCATGCTGGCGGCGTTCCGATGGAATTTGCGGCTCTTGAGTTACGTTTCGCTCGTGGTTGGCGCCTTTCTCATTTACAACACGATTTCCGTTTCCGTGGTACGGCGCAGGGCGGAGATTGGAATTGTGCGCGCACTCGGCGCGAGCCGCGGGGCGATTCTTTCGGCCTTCGTTGGCGAGGCGGCTTGCTTCGGAATTGCCGGTGCATTGATTGCACTGCCGCTCGGGCGGTTCATGGCAACGGGGGCCGTGAAATTGATGGCTGCCACGGTCGAATCACTTTACGTGAGCAGCCGGCCGGGGCCGATCGAGTTGGGTATCGGATCGGTTTTTCTGGCGCTGGGGATCGGCGTTGGAGTTGCGGTTGCATCTGCTTACTCGCCGGCGCGCGAGGCCTCGCTCGTACCTCCCGTGGAGGCGATGGGAAAAGGGCGGCGCGAATATGACGTGCGCGTCCAAAAGGGCAGAGACTTGTGGCTGGCGGCGGGGCTCAGCCTGGCTGCGGCCGCGGCTTCGCGTGGAAATGCGATCGCGGGGAAGCCGCTGTTCGGCTATCTTGCGGCAATTTTGCTGGTGGCGGCTTCCGCGTTGGCGATTCCCGCCGTGGTGGATGCGCTCTTGACGATTTCATCCAAAATGCTTGGCAAAATATTCGGTGTAGAGGCCCTGCTGGCATCGCGAAGCCTTGCGGGGTCGCTACGGCGGACTTCGGTGCTCGTTGGCGCGCTCTCCACGGCCATCGCCATGATGACGGCGGTGGGCATCATGGTTGGGAGTTTTCGCGAGACGGTGGCCGTATGGATGGCCGATCAGTTGCCGGCCGATCTCTACCTTCGGCCCGCGGGGTCCGCCGCCGCGGATCGCCACCCGACGATTTCGCTGGGACTGGCGGAGAGAATTGCAAAACTTCCCGGAGTGATGGCCGTCGATCGATTGCGGGCCTACGAAATCAGCTACGAGAATATGCCTGCGACACTGCTTTCCGTTGACGTGGATGTATTGCGCTCGCATCACAATTCTGATTTTTTCTCCGGCCGCTCAAAGGAGGAAGTGCTGGGGGAATTGCGCGATTCAAATGTGGTTCTCGTGAGCGAACCGTTTGCGTACAAGCACCACGTGAAGAGGGGCAATTTCATCACGCTGGCACTCGGCGGACGAAGAGATTCCTTCCGAATTGCCGACGTGTACTACGACTATTCGAGCGAGCGCGGCAATATCCTAATGGACCGCCAGACGCTGCTTCGCTATTTGCCGGATGCCGCGCCGTCCAATCTGGCGATTTACGTTTCTCCGGAAGCAAATCTGGATGCCGTTCGGCACGAAATCGAGAAGACTGCTGCCGGTCAACGGGTGCTGCTGTTTTCGAATCGCGACCTTCGCGGAGAAGCGATTCGCATTTTTGACCGCACGTTCGCCATCACATACGCGCTGGAAGCGGTTGCGGTTCTCGTGGCGGTCATGGGGATCGCCGGTGCGCTCCTCGCGTTGGTCATCGACCGGCGCCGCGAGCTGGGGTTGCTGCATTTTCTGGGCGCGGCAAAGAATCAGATTCGTAAGTTGATTCTAGTGGAAGCCGGACTGCTCGGACTCCTGGCCAATATTGCCGGATTGATGCTGGGGTTTGCATTGTCGCTCGTTCTCATATTTGTGATCAACAAGCAGTCGTTCGGATGGACGATCCGATTTCACTGGCCGGTGGAGATCCTTCTTGCGGCCATCACCATCGTGTATGTGGCAACCGTGCTTGCAGGCTTGTACCCTGCGCAAGTGGCGGTGCAGCTGAATCCCATTGAGGTTGTACATGAAGAATAAGTTGGCGTGCTTCGTCGCCGTGGTGTTTTCTCTTCATCCGGCGGCGGCGCAATACCGCACGGCCCTGCCCGGTTACCATTATGAATTCCCGCGCGATCACTTCAATCACCCGGAATTTCAGACGGAGTGGTGGTACTACACGGGGAATCTGAAATCGAACGATGGCCACCGCTTCGGATTCGAACTGACCTTTTTCCGGCAGGCCGTAAGCCGCGATCTCGCAAAAACAGCGGCCTGGGACGTGAAAGATATCTACCTCGCGCATTTGGCGTTGAGCGATTTGGATGATGGCAAGTTTTACCACGCCGGACGAACAAACCGATCCGGACCGGGAATTGCGGGCGTTGATGAAACCCGTCGGCGCATCTGGAATGGCAACTGGCAGATTGTTTGGAAAAACGACGCGCAAGAGTTGCAGGCAATCGACGAGCGATTTCAATTACGTTTGGCGCTGCACTCGGAAAAACCACCTATCATCCATGGGAAGAATGGTGTCAGCCAAAAGGCAGAAGGCGTTGGGCGCGCTTCACACTACATTTCTCTCACGCGCATCCATACGTCCGGCTTCGTCGAGCTGGGCGGAAAGAAATTTGAAGTGATCGGGACGAGCTGGATGGACCACGAGTTCTTCACACATCAGCTGACGGCAGACCAAACGGGCTGGGATTGGCTGAGTCTGCAGCTGGAGGACGATACGGAGCTGATGCTCTTCCACATTCGCCGCAAGGACGGTTCGATTGATCCGTACTCCGCAGGGACCTTCGTTGATGCACAGGGCAAGACGACCCACTTGCGGACAATTGATTTTGTTTTGTCGCCCCTTGGAAAAACGTGGAAGAGCCCCGTCACCGGCGCGGTCTACCCGATGGAGTGGAAGTTGGCAATTCCGCGTCTGGGCCTAGAGCTCGAAGTGAAAACGCCCCTGGAATCTCAGGAACTGACGGGCAGCACGAAAGTCACGCCGAATTATTGGGAGGGCGCGATCCTCCTGACCGGAAAACGCAACGGGCAGGCGGCAGGTGGTGTGGGATATCTGGAAATGACGGGTTATGACTACGCGGTTCGGCTCGCACAGTGAGACCGACCCTGCCGGTCACCTTCATTCATTCTGTGGACGGAGACGAACTCGACGCCGGTGAAAGAGTGCGCTCGGGATTGACGAAAAGCCAGGCCGCCGCGCCCATAGCGGCCAATCCTGCCCCCACATAAAACGGAACGGTCCAGCCTAAACGCGACGCCATCGCGGGAGTGAGCGAAGCCGTTAATGCCCCGCCAATTTGATTGCCCATGTTCATGAAACCGGAAACGGAACCGGAAGAACTGGAAGCGATATCCGCCGTGACGGACCAAAAAGAGCTTTGGGAAAGGTAGAGCGCTCCTGCGCCGCCGGCGAGGACAATACTGGCGAGGCGCGCGCTGTGCACTTGCGAACCAAATGCCAGAAAAATAGCGGTCAACAAGAGTGCGAACACTGCGATGCCGCACCTTCCGATGCGTTTGCCGTACATCTTGGTGAGCTTATCGCTGATGGCGCCGCCGAGCGGACTGCACGCGGCCATCGTGAGAAAGAGCAGCGTCGTGTAGGACGCGCTGGCTTTCAAATCCAGTCCGCGGACGTTGCGAAGGTAGATGAAGAACCAGGCAAAGAAGATCCAGGCAACATAACCGAAGGAAAAATAGCCGAGCGTCACGGCCCACACTTCTTTGCTTGCGAGAATGGTGCTCCACGGAATTCGGCCGTCACCAGATTTGGAGGTGGCGGAAGTCTTGACGGTTCGGCCGGCCTGAATGTGTTTGAGTTCTGCAGCGGAAACGTACACGTGCTGCTCCGGCGTGTCTCGCGCAAAAAGATACCAGGCAGTTCCAGCGATCAAGCCGACGAGAGCACTTGCCCAAAACGACCAGCGCCAGCCGTAATGCACCATGATGTAAGAGATTAGGCCCGGGGTGACGCCGGCACCCACGCCGACGCCGGCAAATATCACGCCGTTCGCAATTCCGCGTTCCTGCGTGGGAATCCAGCGTGAGACGAATTGATTGGAGGCCGGAAACATGACGGCTTCTCCGGCCCCGAGGAGAAAGCGCATCGCCGCCAGGTAAAAAATGGCGAATGCGATTTTCGCCGAGACGGCGGTGGTCAGCGCCGTGAAAATTCCCCACCACAAAACTCCCACAGCGAGCACACGCCGCGGTCCTAGGCGATCGGCGAGCCAGCCCCCAAGCGTCTGGAAAAGGGCGTAGCCTATCAAGAAGGCGCTGGTGAGCGATCCTAACTGAACGTTTGTGAGGTGGAATTCGGTAGCGATCGAATTGCCAGCGATCGCAATGTTGATGCGATCGACGTAGGCGACCGCGCTCAAGACGAACAGCCCGAAGACCAGGAACCAGCGTACGCGAGTTGAGGCGGCTTCAGGCACCAAGACTGCTCCGATTCGCGCGATCCCACAAGCTGAGCGGGATAATAAAAGATGTCCTTCGAACTCCAGTGAAACGCGCCGTCAATTCACTCACGCCGAGTGCGATTTGAAGAGCTTGACTAGATTTTCCGCGATGATTTTCTCCTCGCCGGGCTGCAGCATGAAGGAGTTCATGGACAACGCTTCGCCCTCCTCCCCAGTGGAAAGAACGATGGACGGCTTTCCGGCCCGCAAGGCTTTGCCGGCTTCGCGGGGCGTCAGCGAAATGCGCTGCGCATCCCACTTGATCTCCATGTGCGGAACGTGATTGGCGATGTCTGGAACGTTGTAAGAAGTCGTGACGCCGGGAACCTTCGTGATTCTCGCGGAGACAAACTCCAGGCGGCGCTGCCATTCCTTGTTGAGAGCCTCGTGATCTTCCTTCAAATAGGATTCGAGCGCTTTGACCATCCCGATGATTTCCTCTTTGCCGACTTTCTGGCTGCGGCCGAGAGTGTCTTCGTGAGGACTGTTGTTGAGCAGCGCATAGGCGACGAGGTCCTTCCTGCCGATCAGCAGCCCGGCGCACTGCGGGCCGCGAATGGCCTTGCCTCCGCTGAACGCTGCGAGGTCATAACCCATAACGGTGTAGTCCCAAAGGTGCGAGACTGGCGGCGTATCCGCCGCGGCGTCGATGAAGGACGGTACGTTTAATTCCTTGGCGAGCTTCGCCCACTCCTCCACTTTAATTTGGCCCGCGGCGTTGGCGAAATTCGTGAAGTGCATCATGGCCGTTTTCGGATTGACGGCCTTTCGCACGTCCTCCCGGGTTTCCACCTCGACAAGCTTTACGCCGGTGGAACGGAGTTGGTGATCGAAGGGATTGCGGTGCGATTTCTGGATGATCACTTCGGACTTCATTCCAGTGAGATCCGGCAGTTGCTCGATGAACTTCGGATTGTCTCCCGTGAGGATGCCGGCCAATCCCGACTGCATCGCGGCCGCAGCGCCAGAAGTGACAAGAGCTGTGTTGCCCTCGGGCAGTTTGAGCACTTCCGCGATGCGCTTCCCTGCCGCGACTTCGAGCTCGGGAACGCTCACAAAGTGTAGCGAGGCCAGAGCCATCACGGCTTCGACCTCGGGGCGCATCAGGGAGCCGCCGAGCACGGTCATGGTGCCTTGGCCGTTGATCACCGTAGTTACGCCCAATTCTTCGTAAACGTTGCCAGTCGCGCCAAACCCGCTGATTTTTCCCGCCGGCTTTGCAGTTGCAGCAGGGCTAGCGAACAGTTTTCGCGGACTGAGCAGAGTCCCAGCCAGTGCCCCGAGGCTACCCAGAAACGTGCGGCGCTGCCATTTTTCGCTGAAGACCATGGTTACGCTCCCTTCTTTGCAGCGGCCACTACCGCTGCCGTGCAATTGATTTCCACGAGCGAATCGCCTGGAAGCGCCGCGACGGCAACGGTCGTGCGCGCAGGCCCACCGTGTGGAAAATATGTCTTAAAAACCTGGTTCATGCCGTCGTAGTAGTCGATGTTCGCAAGGTAGACGGTGAGCTGCAAGATGCTGTCCATCGTGCCGCCGCCCGCTTCAACGAGCGTCTTGACGCTTTCCATCACGTGACGGGTGTGATTCTCGATGTCCTTCGGAAACGTTTCGCCTTTGTCGTGGGAATGAGCGCCCTGGCCGGCGATGTAGATCACGCCGTTGTGAACGATGAGCGGCGTGATGAATCCCGTTCCGCCGGCGGGTTTACCTTCGTAGTTCAGTTTCTGGACGCCACCTTGCACCTGCCCAGCCGAAGCGGCGGAATTGGAGAACAATCCCGCGAGGCCGGCTCCCGTAAAAAGAGATGCGAAACGAGCTGCAAAACCTCTTCTAGTGCTGCGACCTGGCATCATCTCTTGCACCTCCTCTAAATGCATGATTGCAGAAATTCAATCTCCTAGGGCAATCCAAAAAGTGAAAACATCCCTGCCCGCAGCGATGCCCAGAACCGTTTGCCGTTCACTGCGTCCATCATTCGTGCCACCGCACGACAGCAGCGCCCCCAGAAATGGTCCGGCTCACCCTCTCTTCTCTAGAGCCGACCAAACTTCTTGACAGCCTCCTCGATGGACTTGAGCTTTTCGATCACCGCGTACATCGAGTGCTCCTTGAAATCCATCTCCTGGGCCAGCGCAAGCACCTTGGGAGCCAGCGCGCGCGGCACCACGACAACGCCATCCGGGTCTGCGACGACAATGTCAGCGGGATGGACTTCGACGCCATCACAAACGACACGTATATTTGATCCCGCGAAACGGTAGTGGCCAATCGAAGTGGAAGGCACGATCCCCAGCGCGTACACGGGAAAGCCGATCTTCTGCAAGTAAGCAACATCGCGCACTCCACCATCAATGACCGCGCCGGAAAAGTTACGCGCGGACATCGCCGTTCCCATCAGGCCGCCCATTCCGGCAATGTCGGCTCCGTCTTCGACGACCATCACATAGACGGAATTCGGCGCGCCTTGATCGATCGCGGCAAGCATGCCCTTCAGCGCCTCGAGATCGTGATTCGTCTCCTTCTTCAGCGCAACCGTAAGCGCGAATCCGGCAAAGCGGGTGGGAAAGATGGAACGCATGCGATGCGACAAATACATTTTTCGCCCGGCGATCTGCTCCAGTGCGTCCGAGACCGAAGCCACTTCGACGTGGCGGTAGCCTTCCAGCAGTGCCGCATCCTCCTGTGCGGGTTGGGGTTCCTGACGCGGCTTTGCCGTTGGCGTCCAGGCGACGCCGGCCGTCAGGGCAAGCAATAGTGCCACAATTGCGAAGAGACCTTTGAATCGGTTTGGTCCCACGAAACGATGAATATGGCTCATGCGTTCCTCCTGGATTGCGCCGGAGCGAACATTAGCATTGCTGCCTCGCCGGCAGTCAGAATCAAGTTGGTGCTGGCACTCACCGGCCCGGCTAGCGCGATAGTGTGAATTAATCCGTTTTAAGTTACAACCGATGAAAATACAATGTAGTTTCGCATTCGGGTCGCGGCATCGAGAATTGGGGTCGACGGTTAGGTCTGCAACCACGTGAACTGCGCAAGACTCAGGATTTGCGTTCCGAATCAAGAAACCAAAATTTCGCTGGAAAGCATCGAAATTTTGGTTTTGGCAATTTGCAACCCAGCGCGTAGACTATCCCTGTATGCTGTCTCGCTCCCAAAAAGCCTCCCAAATGTGTCCCTGCTGTCCATGTCCCGAGGGTGTGTGCTTTGGCGCGGGGAGGCTAGGTATCTAGAGACTTAAATTCTAGCTGAAAAGTTTTCGACCCACCGCCAAGCAAGAGTTGGCAGGTGGGTTTTTTGTTTTTGCCTAGGAGCGAATTTTTGAAGGCCAGAGCAAAGAGGCTCGACTTTTTCGGACCGGCTGAGCGGAGCAATCGCTTGCAATCACGAATCCCATTGACGATTTTTATGCTCCTCCTGGCGGCAGGTCCGGCATGTGGGCAAACCGCACGCGTCGCCGTGCGAGCGGGCTATTTTCCAAACGTCACGCATTCCCAAGCCCTTGTCGGACGAGCGCAGGGCCGATTTGAGCAGGCCCTTGGTTCCGGCGCGCACATCGAGTGGAAAGTCTTCAACGCCGGGCCCTCCGTGATCGAAGCATTGTTCGCGGGCGCACTCGATCTGGCCTATGTCGGCCCAAACCCTGCCATCGCCGGCCATGTGCGTTCCAAAGGCGAGGCTCTGCGCGTCATTGCAGGCGCCACCAGCGGCGGAGCAGCCCTGGTCGTGCGTTCCGCCGCTGGCATTGCGAAGCCCGAGGATTTTCGCGGCAAGAAGATCGCCACGCCGCAGCTTGGCAACACGCAGGACGTAGCTCTGCGTGCCTGGCTGCAAGCGCACAACTTGAAAACGCGGGAAAAGGGCGGAGATGTTCTGGTCATCCCAATTGCTAACCCAGACCAACTCACGCTTTTTCTCAAGGGGGAAATCGATGCCGCTTGGGCGCCCGAACCCTGGGCTTCGCGCCTCGTCCAGGAGGCCAATGCCCGCCTCTTCGTGGATGAGCGCGACCTCTGGCCCAATCGCCAATTCGTTACCGCACATTTGATTGTGCGGACCTCCTTTCTTCGCGAGCACCCGGACGTTGTCAAGAACTGGCTCCGTGCCCACGTCGAGCTGACGGAGTGGATCAACGCAAAACCCACGGAAGCAAAACAAATCGTCAATCAGCAAATCCAGAAAGACACCGGCAAGGCGCTTCCGCCGAAAGTGCTGGACGAATCGTTCTCGCGCCTGCAAGCCACCTACGATCCGATCCGCACTTCGCTACTGACCTCGGCACAGCAGGCCTACGATGCGGGATTTTTGGGCCGTGAGCGTCCCGACCTCTCAGGCCTCTACGATCTGGCTCTCTTGAACGAAGTACTTCTGGAAAAGAAAGCGAAGCCCATCCAATGATCTTGCAAAAGCAGGGACGAAACTGGCCCAGAGCGTTGCCGCTTGAACGTGATGATTTTCGATGCACTGATTCTCTGGAAGCAGGTTTCGGAGGCTGATATGGCTGCACTCATGGAAGCACAATTGCCGCTCCGTGCGGTGAACAGCAAGATCCGGTTGGATGGCGTGTCGCGTCACTTCCCGTCAGGCCATGGCGGCCAGCTGGCGGCTCTCGAAAATATCAATCTCGAAGTCCTTCCGGGAGAATTCTTGTGCATTGTCGGTCCCTCCGGGTGCGGCAAGTCCACATTGCTTCATCTCATCGCGGGACTCGATCGCCCTTCGGCCGGAGAAATCTGGATTGATGGCCGCAAAGTGCAAGGACCCGGTCCCGACCGCATACTCCTGTTCCAGGAGCTGGGACTTTTTCCCTGGCTCACAGCGCGGGAAAACGTCGAATTTGGCCTGCGGCAAAAAGGCGTAAACACGAAAGAGCGGCGTGAGCAGGCCGGCTACTACTTGGACCTCGTTCACCTCTCCCAATTCGAAGAACACCATCCGCATCAGCTTTCGGGTGGCATGAAGCAACGCGTGGCGCTGGCCCGCGCGTTGGCCATGCAGCCGGACGTTCTGTTGATGGACGAGCCATTCGCAGCCCTGGATGCCCAAACCCGCGACCTCCTTCACGACGAGCTCGAGCGCGTCTGGCGCGAGACCGGGCAAACCATCATCTTCGTCACCCACAATGTGCGCGAAGCCGTCCGCCTCGGCGATCGCGTTCTCGTTTTAAGCTACCGGCCGGGCCGCATCAAAACAAAGTTTTCCATCTCTCTGGCGCGGCCTCGCCACATCGAAGATCCCGAGGTGGCCTCCATGTCCAAGAAAGTCCTCGGGCATCTTCGCGAAGAAATTGACAAATCCGTGCGAGCTGAGTTTCATCATGAACAATTTGCGTAAGATCGCGAGACAAGTCGGCTTCTACGCCGTTGTGCTGGCGCTTTGGCAGAGCCTTGCGCTCTTGAAGCTCTGGCCTCCTTATGTTTTCCCAACTCCGGCCAGCGTCTTCGAGGCGCTTCGAATCGGCTTCTCGGATCACACGTTTTGGATCGGCATCGGCGTCAGCTTGAAACGCATGCTCGTGGGCTACGCCCTTTCCGTCATCCTTGGCGGCGCGCTGGGGCTGCTTCTTGCACAGAGCGATTTCTTGGAGGAGACCCTTGGCCGCCTGGTCGTGAGCGTGCAAAGTATGCCGAGTATTTGCTGGCTGCCACTGGCGATCCTCTGGTTCGGACTGAGCGAAAAAGCGATTCTCTTTGTCGTCGTTATGGGCTCGCTGCTCTCCATCAGCATCAATGTCGAGGCCGGCTTGCGAAACGTTCCGCGAATCTACGCCATGGCCGGCCGCAATCTCGGTGCGAGCGGCGTTCGGCTATTTCTGCACGTCCTCTTGCCCGCCAGCCTCCCTCATCTGGTCTCGGGTCTGAAGCAGGGCTGGGCCTTCGCCTGGCGCTCGCTCCTCGCGGGAGAAATGATTTTCGTCAGTCTCGGGCTGGGTCAGCTTCTGATGATGGGGCGCGACCTCAATGACATCAGCCAGGTGGTGGCAGTGATGGTGGTCATTATTCTCATTGGGTTTGTCGTCGACGGACTTGTATTTCGCGTCGTCGAAAGAAACCTTCGCCGGAAATGGGGTTTGTCCTCGGCGGCATAGGGATTTGGAGGTCTAGAGTGTACGCATCGGAAGTTTCATTCGAACGGCAGGACTCCTCGGTCGCCGGCGAGGCTCCGGAGCAGCTTGCATCAAAGAGGCTCAATCACCTTCGCATGCTGGAGTCGGAGAGCATCTATATTCTCCGCGAAGCTGCGGCGGAATTTGCCCGGCCGGTCATGCTCTATTCGATTGGAAAAGATTCTTCGGTCATGCTCCGGCTGGCGCAGAAAGCGTTCTTCCCCGGCAAGATTCCCTTTCCCCTGCTGCACATCGACACAAGTTACAAATTCCCGGAAATGATCGAATTCCGCGATTCCTATGCGAAACAGATTGGCGCCGAGCTGATCGTCCACAAAAACCAGGAAGCTCTCGACGCAGGCGCCAACCCATTCTTGCTGGGTACCCAGAAGTGCTGCGGCCTGCTGAAGACGAAATCTCTGCTTGACGCCCTCACCGAAGGCGGTTTCGACGCGGCCTTCGGCGGAGCGCGCCGCGACGAAGAAAAATCACGCGCGAAAGAACGAATCTACTCCTTCCGAGATTCTCTCGGCCAGTGGGACCCCAAGAACCAGAGGCCGGAGTTGTGGAATATCTTCAACTCGCGTCTGGATAAGGGCGAAAGCATCCGCGTCTTTCCGCTTTCGAATTGGACCGAGCTGGACGTCTGGCTGTACATCCACGTGGAACAAATTCCGATTGTGCCGCTCTATTTTGCGCGGGAACGCGAAGTTGTTTTGCGAAGCGGCTCCATCGTGGTCATCAACAATTCCTCGCAGCGCTTGCGGGGGGAAAAAACGCAAACTTTGAAGTGCCGCATGCGGTCACTCGGTTGCGTTCCCTGCACGGGAGCCATCCGCTCCGAGGCGGACACTCTGCCGAAGATCATTGAAGAGATGGTTTCGTTCCGCCGCTCCGAGCGCGAGAATCGCGCGATTGACCACGATGAAGAAGGCTCCATGGAACTCAAAAAACGGGAGGGATACTTCTGATGATCTCTTCCGCAAAGAACACAACCGAAGACGCATTTGCCGCCTTTCTCGATCAGGATCTGAGCACCGAGCTTCTTCGCTTTACAACGGCGGGGAGCGTCGACGACGGCAAATCGACTCTGATCGGGCGGCTGCTGCACGATTCGAAGGCCGTCTACGAAGATCAGTTGGCCTCGGTAAAGCGGAGCCGCATCAACCGTTCCACAGGGCCCATCGATTTTTCGCTGATCACGGATGGCCTTCGCGCCGAACGCGAGCAGGGCATCACCATTGATGTGGCTTACCGCTATTTTGCGACCTCGAGACGCAAATTCATCATTGCGGACACGCCAGGCCACGAACAATACACGCGAAACATGGCCACAGGCGCGTCCACGGCGGACTTGGCCGTCATTCTGATTGACGCCACCAAAGGACTTCTTGCGCAAACGCGCCGCCACGCATTCATCGCTTCCGTTCTGGGAATCAAACACGTGCTTGCCGCTGTGAACAAGATGGACCTGGCAGAGTATCGCGAAGATCTCTTTCTGAAGCTGAAAGACGACTTCGTCACTCTGGCTGCTCAGCTTGGAATTACCAACGTCCAGTGCATCCCGATCAGCGCGCTGGAAGGAGACAACATAGTCGAGCGTAGTGCGCGGATGCGCTGGTACGAAGGGCCAACGCTGCTGGAGCATTTGGAAACCGTGCCCCTGCCGGACAGTGATTCTTTGGAGGGCTTGCGTTTCCCCATCCAGAGCGTCATTCGGCCCGACGCAAATTTTCGCGGCTTTGCCGGGCGCATTGCGAGCGGTGTTGTGCGCCCCGGTGATTCCGTTGTGGCGCTGCCCTCCGGACAAAAAACGCGCGTGCACTCGATCGTGACGTACGATGGCGAGTTGTCCCGCGCTTTCTCTCCGATGTCGGTGACATTGCGTCTTGAAGAGGAGATCGACCTCAGCCGTGGCGATATGCTGGTGTCCGCCCTTGATGTGCCCCGCGTTGCTCGGAATTTTCACGCCACCGTTGTGTGGCTTCACGCCAGTCCCCTGGAATTGGGACGCACGTATCTCGTCAAACACACGGTTCGCCAGACGAAAATCCGAGCCACGGGCATCCGCCATCGCGTCAACATCAATACGCTGATGCAGGAGCACGCGACGCAACTGCGGATGAACGAAATTGGTTCGGTTGAGTTCGAAGCAAACGTGCCGCTCTTCTTTGATCCGTATGCCAGCAATCGAACGACTGGCAGTTTTGTCTTGATCGACGCCCTTTCGAACGCCACCGTAGGCGCGGGAATGATTCAAGACGATCCGGCCACAAAACGAGTGAGTGCTCCGGCGGAAGCAGTTGCGAATCTGCGAATTCCGGCAGGTTCACCGGTGTCCGCGGAGGAACGCCGCATCCGGCGCGGGCATTTGCCCGCCGTGTTGCTGCTCGAAGGCCGGCAAGCGCTTGCGACCAGGCTCGAACGCCATCTGTTCGAGCAAGGTTTCGAAGTTCTCCACCTCACGGACTCCGCAGTTTCCGCCGCGGCGTTCTCAGAAACAATCTGCGTAACGCAGGCCGCGGGAATCGTGGCTCTCTATTCCGGTAGCAACCTCGATGCGGAAACCAAGCGCCTTATCGCAACAAATTCGGAAGGCCGTTTCTTCGATCTGGCCCTATCGAAAACTTCGCATTTGTCTGAAGAAGAGCACGCAAGGCAGGCACTTGCATTCGCGCAGGCCCTCCGGCTTTCCCCAGCGGAAAAGAATCAGGAAAAGGTGAACTAAATGAACGTCGATCAAATCGCAGAAACGGCGGAGACTCTAACGCCGGAGGCTGTACTCGATGCCGTGCTGGGCGCCAACGAAAATGCACGCCCCTGCTTCACGAGCAGCTTTCAAGCGGAGGACATGGCCGTGCTTCATCTCCTCCGCAAGCGCATCCCAGACGTGCCGGTGCTTTTCCTGGACACCGGCTACCATTTTCCGCAAACGTATGAATACCGGGACCGCCTGGCGAAAGAATGGTCGCTAAATCTTGTTAATGTGCTTCCGGTCCAAACTGTCGCAGAGCAAGAGTCCGCATTCGGCATTCTCAATCGGAGCGACCCCACGCGATGCTGCCAATTGCGCAAAGTCGAGCCGCTTCTCGGTGCGCTGGAACCATTCGATATGTGGTTCACGGGCCTGAGGCGCGAGCAGTCACCGACCCGCAAAAACCTGAAAAAGGTTGAGCTTCATCCCCTTCCCACGGGCAAGAGTCTGTGGAAAGTGAGTCTCCTTGCAGACTGGAATTGGGAACAGGTTTGGAATTACGTGAATTCGAATGGGATCAGCCACCTGCCTCAGTACGACGAAGGGTATCTCAGCATTGGGTGCCAGCCCTGCACCGCGCTTCCTGCGGATCCGAACAATCCAAGATCCGGCCGCTGGGGCGGGACAAAACTAGAATGCGGTATCCACACATTTTCGAAGCAGACGGAAGCCTAGCTTACCTGCCAAGGCTCAGTTTGACTGCGCGTTGAGTCAGTTTCCCATCAGCAAAAGATGATTGGCTCCCGCCGTGCACAGGCGTTCGTGTATAGTTCGATGAAATCCGGGGCAATTCCCACGATCGCGGATAAAGAGAGGCGGACTATGTTGAATAGTTCTCGGCGCGAGTTTATCTGCAATCTCGGTGCATTCCTTGCTCTTCCCCTTTTGCGAGCACAACAGCCCGACCTAATCCTCTGCAACGGGAATCTTTGGACCGTGGATGAAAAATTGCCGCGTGCCCAAGCGGTTGCAATCTCAGCTGGCTGCTTCCTCGCTGTTGGCACCAACGACGAGATCTTGCATCTTGCGACCGGCCGGAGCCGCAAGTTGGATCTGGGTGGAAAGACGGTCTTGCCGGGATTTATTGACGCACACTCGCATCCGGCCGAAGCGGGGCTCAGCCATCTCCGAATGGTGGACTGCGATCTGCGCTCGATCGCCGAAATTCTCAAGGCGCTGCGAGAGCGTGCTCAGAAAACACCAAAGGGCGAGTGGGTTCTCGGATTCAAATACGACGATACGAAGCCCTCGGACGATCGCCCGCTTACTCTGCGGGATCTCAACGAGGCCCTGCCGGAGCATCCGGTTTTCATCGGTCATCGCGGCGGACACACAGCATGGGTGAACTCGATGGCCTTGAAACTGGCCAAGTTGGAAAAAAACTCCCCCGATCCGCAAGGTGGAAAATATGATCACGATCCAACCACGGGAGAGTTGACCGGTCACGTTCGCGAGCATGGCATGGACGCTTTCCGTGCAGTGATTCCTGCGAACTTCACGCGCGAGGATCGCCGGGAAGGCGTGCGGCTGATCTCGAAGATGATGTCGCGCACCGGTGTGACCTCCGTGACCGATGCGTCTGGCAGTCCAGATGACTTGTTCGCCTATCAACAGGCTCGCGATGCAGGCGAGCTATCCGTCCGCACTTATTGCCACATTTTCCATGCGTTCGTTGGCAAGATGCTGGAGGCCGGGGTCAAAACCGGCCTGGGCGACGAATGGGTGCGCGTGGGCGCGCAGAAAATGGTTTGCGATGGTTCGATCTCCGAGCGCACCGCGCGCCTCTCGCAACCCTATATCGGTCGCTCGGATGATTTCGGCATTCTCGTCACGCCGGAAGACCAACTCTATGAGATGGCGCGCAAAGCCCACGACGCCGGATGGCAGCTCGGCACCCACGCCAATGGAGACGTGGCCATTGACATCACGCTCCGCGTGTACGAACGCCTGCAAAAAGAATTGCCGCGCAAGGATCCGCGTTTTCGACTGGAGCACTGCTCGCTGGTCAATGACTCGCTCATAAAAAGGATTCATGATCTGGGCGCGATTCCCACGCCATTTTCAACGTACGCGTACTACCACGGTGAAAAGATGAAGGAATACGGAGCCGAGCGCCTCAATCACATGTTCGCGCTTCGCTCGTTTCTGGATGCCGGCATTCGAGCGACGCAGGCTTCGGATTATCCGCCGGGTCCCTTCGAACCGATGATGGCTCTGCAATCGGAAGTTACGCGCACGGACAGCAAGGGAAACGTCTGGGGCCCGAAGCAGCGCATCTCGCTTGAAGAAGCGATTCGAGTGGGCACGATGAACGGCGCCTATGCGTCCTACGAAGAAAACAGTAAGGGATCCATCGAACCAGGCAAGCTCGCAGATCTCGTGGTGCTCGGCCGAGATCCGTTCAAGGAAGATCCATCCAACATCGTCAACATCCCGATTGAGCGCACGATGACGGGCGGAAAGTGGGTCTTCGAATCCTGACCGTTTCAGCGGTAAGTCACTACGTCAACTTTTCGTCGCGGCGAGAACACTTAACTTTTTACGGCTTAGCCCAACACTACGGGCGGAATATTTTCTGGTTCTTCAGACGCGCGACCTCGAGGTCGTCTGTTAGTTTCTTCTGGCGCTCGGCTTCCTTTTTTGGGCCATCTTCTTTTTCTAGTCTCACGGCTTCCACGATGGCAAGTTCGGCTTCTGCATTCACAGGTTTGGACCAGATGACGAGACCAAAACGATCGGTGAAAGAAGAACGGACCAGATTGAAGGAGTATTGCGAATCTTCCCAGGACGCGACAGGCTTTTGCTTCACGTCATAGCGCCCGATGGTCGCGGAATCAGCCTCCGGCACAACACTTGTGGCAGGTCCGTACGTCGCGGCGATGGACTTCACCATGTCTTGCGAAGTCAGCCCTTCCGTGGAAGTTTGATCGTAAGTCACGGTAATTTTGTAGAGCTCGCCGTTGTAGAAGGAAAAAAGAATCTGTTCGACGCTGTCCGCCCGGAATGAAGTCCCGGGAATGTTCGGCGGCCACCAAGTCAATTCCTGAAACAACGGCCGGCCGGCATGCGTCACATTTACATCTGTTGACTTCTTGTCCGTATGCTTCAGGACGCTCGCCAGGCTCGTTCCCAGTGAAAAATCTCGATACTTCGAAAAATCCTGTCCGCGAAGCGCAGGGGCCGCAAGAAGCACAGCACCAAGGCAAAGAATCGAACTGCTAATGGCTTTCATTTTCATTTCTCCCATGAATTCCTAAGAACTCGTAGTTAGCGCCACTTGTGGCTTCGTGAGCGCTTCTCCCATTGGGGCGGGAGCGGGCATGCTCAGGACAAATTCCTTTGTGGGGACCAGGCTAATCGCTTCTTGGATATGCCGGGAATGAATGGAAACACGCGTGAAAGGAATGCCGAGAAACTGTTTCGAGATAACGCCCGTAATTTCAAGAGAGTTAAATTTCAGCCGGTCCAGTCTCGGGAGCGCGCGCCGGACGGCCCTGCGCATCGTCTCTGGCCCTTCGCGACCCAAGACCACCGTCCTGGTCACACCCGCGAGATAGAAATAGTTCCACTTCGCGCCTTCCATTTTTCGAGCGAGACCATATCCATCGAGATTCTTGGCTACTCTCCAGCCGGGCAAAAAAGATTCACTCTCGACCGCCAAGCCTGCGGGCAAGAGAGTATTTTCTCTGATGAGAATTGTTCCGTACGTGTTGTTGGCTGACATTTGAGCTTCCTCGAATGCGAACGTAGGCAACGGTTGCAAGAGAACACGTTCTGCAGGGTCTACATGAGCAGGACGGCGAGATGACGGACACCGTCCGGCCCAGCCTGCATCCCGGCCAATGTCGCTCATTCTCGCCGTCTATCGCTAGATGCTACGGGCCATGAAGACAAATAGCTGTTCGCTATGACACAGTACTGCGAAGAACCTCCTTCTTTGTCGGATTTCTGGTTAACCATAACACCCCCCACCCCCCCTGTTTTTTGTAAGTGTCCTTTAGGGCCGACCGGCCCGCGAAACCTCATGAAAATCGGTCAACGTCAGACAAGGCAGAGCTTATGACGTTAAGTCCTTTGATTTCAGACGGCTTGATTTGCGACGCAGGGTTTTTCGAGCCTGTTGCATTTAAAAGACTTAGCGATCCTGTAAGTTCTTTCCCTGCAACAATTTGCCACCCAGGGTTTTTCGACCCTGTCCTTTAGGGCCGACCGGCCCGCGAAACCTCATGAAAATCGGTCAACGTCAGACAAGGCAGAGCTTATGACGTTAAGTCCTTTGATTTCAGCACGGCTTGATTTGCGACGCAGGGTTTTTCGAGCCTGTTGCTTCTAAAGGGGGTTAGGGAAAGCAGAAATGGAGATACAAAAATGGAAAATGGCAGGAAAGGGGAGAGCCAGTGGAGCATTGGATGGCGAAGGATTTGGAGGCATTGCGATGGACCCCGCGTCTCGGCAAGCGACTGGGAGCGCAAGATCGGGTGTGACTCGGGGTAAAGAGGTAGCGGACAAAGGAAGGCGCTCCTTTCTCCGCCGCGGTGAAGGACAATAACAGTATAGCGCGAAAGGTACTGGCTGTCAATGTTTATTTAGTGTGTAATTCGAGTGGACTTGGAAATCATTGAAAGGATGTGGTTTGCCAATTCGTAGATTCAAAACCCGCGCCTTTTTTCAAAGCGAAAAGGGTGCGCCACCCGGCTGACAGATCCGACTCGATATCTTCCTCCCGTTCGTTGCGTAACATGTTGTGTGGTATCAGGAAATCTCGGTCGTCCCGGAGCAACCACGTATGATCCGATGCATTTTTGCTTGTTACCTTTCGCTCTTCTGTCTGTCTCGTGGGACGTTTGGGCAGGTTGCCAAGGGCCAGCAGCCGCCTCCCGCACCCCCAGGCATTGACTCGGAATATCGCAAGTTTGATGACTTGGCTTCCTTTTTGCGAGCCCGTAACGCGCAGCAGTACGCTATTTCGTCGCCGAAGGGCATCGACGAGGCGCAGTTCGTCACAATCGGCGGTATCGAACAGTGGATCACAATTCGCGGCTGGGATCGTGACAACCCCGTGTTGCTGTTCCTGCATGGCGGCCCGGGCGACGTCACCAACCCCTGGACATTCGCGATGTTCGCACCATGGACGAAGCATTTTACCGTGGTGCAATGGGATCAACGAGGCGCGGGCAGAACCTTGCGAAAAACTGGACCCACAGTGGCGCCGACTATCACGGTGGAACGAATGGTGCAGGATGGCATTGAGCTTTCGGAGTACCTGCGCAAGCACCTGGGTAAAAACAAAATCATCATCGTGGGTCATTCATTTGGCACGCTTCTTGGCCTAGGAATGGTTCGAGCAAGGCCGGAACTCTTCTACGCATATGTAGGCACGGGCCAGGTCGCGGACGAAACCAAAAACTACTACGTGGCCTATGACGAGTTACTGAAGAAGGCGCGAGCCGTCGGTAATCAGCAAGCCGTCGAAGAACTGAGCCGTGTCGGCCCACCACCTTACTCATCCCAGGCGCCGGACGGGGGATACGGTGTGCAGAGGAAATGGGCGAATGCCTTCGAAGGCGCGGACCAGTTCTTGTTGGGAACAATTGGCCTGACACTCGTCGCTCCCGGCAATTCTGTGAGAGACATCAATGATTCCGCGGATGGCCAGATGCTGAGCGGTGAACGACTCGTGCCGCAAATGAAATCCAGAGGACCAGCAGAGCTTGGCCTCGAATTTTCCGTCCCGATGTTCGTCATCCAAGGAGCTGCAGACTTTACGACTCCGACTGCCCTGGCTCGAAATTACCTCGACTCCATGAAAGCACCACGCAAGGAGTTTGTGACGATCAACGGTGGTGGGCACTTTGCCGTTTTCATTCACTCCGATCAGTTTCTGCAGGAGCTCGTTGTGCGCGTGCGCCCGCTGGCTGTAGGGCAATGATCTTGAGGGTTGCGCGAGTAGTTAAATCGCGAAAAAGGAGGCTACTGCCATAAGTCCCTGAATGGAAAGTGGGGAAGAACTGGCGCGCGAACACTTAGCGCAGGGCTGACGTTCCATCTCCAATCAGATCGGTTCTAAGCTTCTCGACAGTTGGCAACAATGAGCGTGATGTCGTCTTGCTGTTCGTTAGGATTGAATTGCCGAACTTCATCGAGAAGTGATGAAACCAAGGCCTGTGAAGACTCTCCACGATGCCGCTGGAGCGCTTCGATCAGGCGCTGCTCTCCGAATTCCTCTCCGGAATCGTTGAACGATTCGGTCATGCCGTCGGTGTAGAGAACCAGCGTATCTCCGGGGAATAGCTGTCGCTCCTCCAGCATACAATCCCAATCCTCAAACAGACCCAGAACCGTCGCGATGGAGGCGAGCCGTTCCAAAGTGCCATCGCGCCGGAGGAGAAGCGCGGCAAGATGTCCGCAATTCGCAAAGCGCAACCAGCCCGTTTTGTCGTTATATTCAGCGAAGAAAAATGTTGCGTAGTCGCCGTCGGCCGTATTCTCGTAAAACAGCTGATTCACCGATCGCAAGAATCGCCGCGGCTCGTCTGCGGCAATCGCGCACTGGCTGCGCAGGTTGGCCTGCAGATTGGCCATCAGCAGAGCGCCCGCGATTCCCTTACCTGCGATATCGCCGATCACCAGGACAAGCCGTTCCCGGCCGAGGTCAAGGAAATCGTAGTAATCTCCTCCCACCTCCCGGGCCTGAAGGCAAGCTCCCGCGTATTCCAGGGTGCGAACCGCCGGCATTCTTTGGGGAAAGAGCTTCGCCTGCACCTGCCGCGCGATTTCCAAGTCGCGCGCGGCGCGGCGTTCGGATTCGAGCTTTTGGGCGATGGCGCGGCGTTGCGATTCCACTCCAAGGGTTAATTCGTCGAAGCCAGCAAGGCCGAACGAATTCCCGTCCACATCCTCAAACCGTGTGAAGGTTCCGCCCCATGCCGGTACCTGTGGTGGAAATTGAAAGCGAACTCCACGACGGCTCCATTCGTTGAACTTGGCGTTGACATCCTCGGTGATAAAGTAGATCCGCGTATCCTGCCCAATGAGTTTGTATACCTCGGAGTCGGGCCTCGCCAGAGCCAGGGAGAGGCTCGCGTTGCCGTCCGGAGGCGCAATCTCGATCCACCGGCCGCCAGATTCAAAACGTTGATCCACCACCAACCTGAAGCCAAGCTGGTCAACGTAGAATCGCAGGCTTCGTTCCTGATCGCGAACGAAGATCATGATGAAATGCAGGCAGAAATAGGGATCCTGACTGTCCAAGCGCAGAAGGGATCGGTCAATCCCAAAGGGTAGAGAAGAGTCGCCCATCCGCGCGATTATACGTTTGAAGACTGTTTTTCCGGAAGGCTGGCATTTGCGCGCGGACCTGATCCCGAGACTGGAAACTGGAAATTTGGAAAACGGAAATTGGAAGAGCGAAGGGCGGGTCGTGCCCCTACAACCGGGGGCACGTTTGTGCCCCCCGAATACCCGGCTGCCAAAGCTAAGCCTTTATGGCTTTTTCTTGGCGGCTGGCTTCTTTACTCCGGCCTTTACAGGCTTCTTTTCTCCGCCCTTGAGACTGATTAGCGCCAAGAAATCCTTGGCGTTAAACGGGTAGAGGCGAGTGGATTGTTCGCCGGTGGTGCTCAAGGTGACGTCCACGCGGCGGTTGTTGGCCAGTACCATCACGCGCAGATTATTCAGCATTTTTTGCCGGTCGGCCGGACTCAATTCCGGATTTTGCGCAATCAGCTCCTTGGTCTGCTCGGTCGTCAACTGGTCGTCTTTGCCAAAGGACCGCGTCTCAAAGTGGTCCCCGGGGACGCCGTGTTCCACCAGGAAATTCTTGGTGCGGTCCACGCGCCGCTGCGTAAGGGCTTTATTGTATTCCTCTGAGCCGCGCGGATCGGCGTGGCCTCCGAGGATCAGGTGGGCATCAGGACGGTATTTCAAATACGCTTTGAAGTCGTTGGCCAGAGCAATCAGGATCTCTGCCTGACTGTCCACCAGGCCACCCTCGGGATTATCGACGGTGGGCCGAGCGGTTGGAAAGTAAATACTATGGAGGGCAAGCCTGGCTTCCAACTGCTTGATCTGAGGTGCAGGAGCAGGAGGCGGCGGAGCTTCCACAGTTACCATCGTGGTGGAAGAGGCCGTGAGCGGCTGCTGGCGGTCATCGTTTACGGTGCAAGTGACGGTGATACGACCTGGCGGTGAGTTACCTGTATTCAACGCAGCGGTGTCACCGTTGCCGGAGATCTCGCCAGAGCTGGCGGTGTAGCTGTAAGAGAGCCTGCGGCCATCCGGGCTGCTGGCGGTGGACACAATGGTGGAGGTCCCGCCCGTTCGCATGCGCTCCGGATTTGCTGAGCAAGAAATGACGGGTGGACGGGGCTCTTTCACGGTGAACCTGCCACTGCAGGATGCAAAACCCTGCTTGCGGCCATCATTCAAGTTGGCGGTGACTCCATAGGAGCCGGGCTGCAAGCCTGTGGTGTCAATTTGCAGGGAGGGATTGCTCCCGGCAACTTTCACGCCGGTACCGTTCCAACTGTATTTGACGGTACGCTTTGGTGCGAAATTCGATCCATTGGCAGTCGCGGTCACGGACTCGCCAGCAAAGACTTCCGTTGGCTGTACTGAGCAAGCGGCGCTGGGGGCCGCTGGAGGCGCTCCGCCACCGAACATAAAATTGAGGCCCGTCTGCAATCTAACGCCCCGGATGTCGGTGTTCGGAGTGACAGGCGAAGCACCAAACCTGTAATCCGAGAGCACGTAGTCGGCCCGGAGCAGCCGCAGGGCAACGTGCCTGGACAGGTTGACATCCAGACCACCGCCGAACATGAACCCTAATTTGGTAACATCGTGGAAGGCTTCCGGCATAAGGCGATGGCCGCCCACTAACACTTCAATGAATGGGGAAAAACGATGCCCGCGGTACGTAATCTTTGGGCCCAACGAGAAATTCGCGAAACCGGCGTCGTCAATTGCTCTGGGGAGCGTCTTTTCGCCGCTGCCCCAATGGTCGCTGCCATCGAACGAGATTCCCAGCCAATGGTTAAAATTGTAGGTAACAGTGCCGCCGAAGCCGCGGGGGTTCGCTTCGAGGCGGCTGCTCAGCGGGAGCAATGCCCCGGGAAGCTGGCCGTGCACATCCGCGCCGGGATGAAAGAAGGAGTATCCGCCGTAAAGCTCCCACTTGGGAGCAGGCTGGTCCTGGGCTGCAGCGGGGGTGTCAAACGCACACAGGACAGCAAGTATAGCCGGCAGCATAGCTAAGGCCCGACCAAGATGGCGCTTTGATTGAGATGACATGCGAATATTCCTCCGAACTTCGATAACGTGAAATCCTGCTTTTCCAGCCTGACCGGTAGTGGACCAGCTTCAAGCTGGCTTCACTACCGAATACCTCACGGACAGGGAGGTACATTTACCGGATTGCTATCCAATGTGACTGCGCCCGTCCGCGCCAGCGCCCTGCCATTCAGCGTCGCGCCGGTGCCAAGCGTGATGGATGCTTGAGCCATTATGGTTCCTTGCAGCGTTGAGTAAGTTCCAAGGGTCGCCGAACTGCCGATCTGCCAGATCACGTTCTTAGCCTGGGCGCCGCCGATCAGGATGACGCGACTTGCGGGCGCGGACGGGCTACCGGCTGCCGTCGTCAGTGCGGACCCAACCTGGAAGATCCAGGCAGAATTCGGATCGCCTTTACCGTCGAGGGTGAGATCCCCGGTGATTCCCAACGTGGTGGTGGCCTTATAAACGCCAGGCGGTTTGGTTTGCCCTCCTATATCTGCGGTAAGGGCGGCCCCTCCGGGTGCTCCCGCGGCAGCGTTATACGCCACGGTCAAGTCGCTCTGGGCTGTCTGGGCAACCGCGTCAGCCGTGTGTTTTGTGCCCGTTAGTGTTCCCGGCGGAAATCCAGTGATCGCAGCTGCCGGCCAAATGCCGATATCTCCCGTGACGTTGGTGGGGCCGGTATTTGTAACGGCGGGCGTAGCGGCCAGAATTCCGAAACCGCAGGCCGTTCCCGTCGGAATGGGCGCCGGACAAGCTAATGCGGCTGTTGTGAACGCCCACACAAAATCCGCCGCCAGCCCAATGCCGAACTGGTCTTGCGCCCCGGTGGTAATCGTGGCGGTATATTGGGTGTTCAGTGCAAGAGGGTTCGTGGGTTTAAAGGTCGCGACCAAGTTCGCTGAATCCATGGAAACTGTTCCGGCTACGGCGGTTGTGCCGGCCGCCAACTTAAACGTAGTCGCTGGAGAGATGATCGTCGCAGGATTCATGGCCTTGCTGAATGTTGCGGAGACAACGGCGCCTTGGCAAATACCTGTAGAGGCCCCCGCTGGAATTACGGAGACCACCGTGGGCGGGGTCGTGGCAGAGGTGGGACCTCCTGCCTTGTCCGTGTCACCGCACCCGACCAGTGCGGCAGCCAGCAAGAACGCCAGGATCCAAATTTTGCTAACCTTCAATTTGCGCATTAGCTTCTCCTCTTCACCCAGATACAAGGCGTTCTTAAACTGCTGGCAGGCGCCCTAGCGAAATACGAAATTCCAAGTTTCAATGGTTGTTCAATAGAGAACACAATCCATCAGCGGCCCCATGCATATTCCGACGCTTGAGTTTTTTGCGTCTGTTCTATATTGAACAGTCTCGACGTAAGTTATCAAAACTGTTGAATGTCCCCTTTTATACAGTTCTGGGAGGGCTCCCTTGGTAAGGTGAGAGGGGCTGTGGAATGACCATGCAGGGATGGCGTTTCCATACGAATATGAAACCAAAAAAACACAAGAAAAATGGAAAGGCCGACTCTTTCGACCCGCAGGACTTTCTCGATACCGCAGGAGTGGCGAGGAAAGTTGCAGATTTCCGGCGAGGCGAATCGATCTACTCGCAAGGTGAGGCCGCGGATAGCGTGATGTACGTCCAGAAGGGGGGCGTAAAATTCTCCGTGGTGAATGGGTCCGGAAAAGAAGCGGTAGTCGCCATGTTTGGCCCGAGCGACTTTTTTGGCGAAGGCTGCATGGCGGGCCAGACGATTCGGATGGGCACGGCTACAGCCGTTACCCCAACTACACTTCTCGTCATTGAGAAAAACGAACTGCTGCGCGTGCTCCATGCGGAGCATGAGTTATCCGATCATTTCATCTCGTATATGCTGGCGCGCAACATCCGAGTCGAAGAGGATCTGATCGATCAACTCTTCAACTCGAGTGAAAGGCGCCTGGCGCGCACGCTTCTGCTTCTCGCGCGCTATGGAAAACAAGATCAGCCGGACCGCATACTGCCGAAAGTTTCCCAGGAAACGCTGGCCAGCATGGTGGGAACCACGCGTTCGCGCGTGAATTTTTTCATGAACAAATTCAGAAAACTGGGCTTCATCGAATATAACGGCAAAATCAAAGTCAATAAGTCGTTGTTATCGGTCGTTTTGCACGAGTAAGCGAACGCGGCCGTCTCCGATGCCTGGGATGGGATTCCGGATTCGGCGAAATAGCCCGGTAGCCAACGCTCACCCACTGCGAACGGTTCTTGGGTAGTCACGCGGTGATTCTTCCGCAAGTCATGGATTCACAGGAAATCGAATGGCATTACCTAAAATAATACCTCTCGTGGAAACCGTGGCGCTGATTGAAATGCAGTCTCTCGAGTTGGAAGAGAAGCCGGTCACACTGACACCTGTACCAGCGCGCCCAGCACTTCCCACTAGAATCGCGGTGGTGGGGAATTATCTTCCGAGGCATTGTGGAATCGCCACGTTCACAACCGACTTGTGCGACGCCCTGCACGCGGAATACGGCGCGACGGAGTTGCTGGCACTTCCTGTCAACGATACCGAAGAGGGTTACGACTATCCCATCAGGGTGCGATTCGAGCTCTCGGAGAACAACCTGGCTTCCTACCGGCAAGCCGCGGACTTTCTCAACTTCAGCAATGTGGATCTGGTCTGCCTGCAGCACGAGTACGGGATCTTCGGAGGCCGTGCCGGTGCGCATATCCTGGAGCTGCTGCGGCACCTGCACATGCCTTTCGTGACGACGCTGCACACCGTGCTTCGCGATCCGAACCCTGACCAGCGCGCGGTGATGGAGGAAATCGCGACGCTATCGGACCGGCTGATCGTCATGAGCCAGCAGTCTGCAGATATCCTGCAGGAAGTTTTCCACGTTCCGATCGACAAGATCGATCTGATTCCGCATGGCATCCCCGATCTGCCTTTCACGGATCCCAATTTTTACAAGGACGGCTTCGGAACGGAAGGAAAGGATGTCTTGCTGACCTTCGGCCTGCTCTCACCAAATAAGGGCATCGAAAACGTCATAAAAGCCCTGCCAAAAATCCTGGCCCGTCACAGCAATGTGGTCTACATGGTTTCCGGTGTAACGCACCCGCATATCCTCCGTCGCGAAGGCGACAAATACCGCGTCTACTTGCAGGATCTGGCGAGGGACCTCGGCGTCGAAGCCAATGTAATCTTCCGCAATCGATTCGTGAGTCCACAAGAACTCATTGAATTAATCGGCGCGGCAGACATCTACATCACGCCATATAGACATAAGGCGCAAGTCGTTTCCGGCACGCTTGCGTATGCCTTGAGCGCCGGCAAAGCCATCATTTCGACGCCCTACTTGCATGCGATCGAGCTGCTGGACGGCGAACGCGGCGCGCTTGTACCCTTTGATGATCCCGAGGCCATCGCCGAAAAAACGATAGCACTTCTGGACGACGACACCGCAAGGCACGCGATGCGAAAACGCGCTTATATATACGCGCGAGATATGGTCTGGAACCGGGCGGCGCAGAAATACATGCAAAGTTTTGAGCGCATCTACAACGAGCGCTTGCGGAATCCGCGTGCCACGTTCTCGGCACAGAACACGGAAAAAGCGCTGGACCGGCTTCCCGCTGTCAAGCTGGATCACCTGTATCGAATGACAGACCAGACGGGAATGGTGGAGCACGCGGTTTTCGTCGTGCCAAATTATCCGGAAGGTTACACGACCGACGACAACGCCCGCGCGCTGATCGTAACCACGCTCCTGGAAGATCTTGGAGTCCGCGTTCCACCGGGCTCGGTCGACCTGGCCTCCCGGTATATGGCCTTCTTGTGGCACGCTTTCGATCCCATCACCAAACGGTTTCGAAACTGCCTGAGCTACGAACGTAACTGGCAGGAGCCGGAAGGCTCGGAAGACAGTCATGGGCGAGCCCTCTGGGGGTTGGGAACGGTTCTTGGCAGATCCAAGATCGCCGGGCTCCGGGGTGCGGCGGGCCGTCTGTTTGAACTCGCCATACCGGCAGCTGTGGAGTTTAGGAGCCCGCGAGCCTGCGCCTTCGCGTTGCTGGGACTGCAAGAGTATCTCGACTCGTTCCCCGGGGATCGCGCTGCCCTAGGTGCCTCCGATGCGTTGGCAAATCGACTACTGAATTCCTACCGTTCCAACCGATCGGATGACTGGAAGTGGTTTGAGAGCGGGCTAGCCTATTCCAATGCCCGATTGCCGCAGGCGCTGATGCGAGCAGGCGTGCGCGGGGCGAACGAAGAGATGATTTCGGCGGGACTCGAAGCCCTGGATTGGCTGGTAGCGATTCAGCGTTGCGAGGTGAAAGGTCATTTCGTACCTATCGGTTCGCAGGGCTTTCACTCGAAGACAACCGAAAAGGCCCGCTTTGACCAACAGCCCGTGGAAGCATGCGCCAATGTCGCGGCCTGCCTGCAGGCCTACCGGGCAACAGGCAAAGGCCGTTGGCGGAAAGAGGCGTGGTTCGCATTTAACTGGTTTTTGGGAGATAACGATCTTCAAATTGCGCTCTACGATCCGGCTACCGGCGGTTGTCGGGACGGCCTGCATCCCGACCGGGCCAATGAAAATCAAGGCGCGGAGTCGACGTTGTCCTTTCTAATGGCGCTCTTGGAAATGCGTAAGTTGGAAGAAGCCGACGGTACGGGGAACATGCTCTGACAAACAGGGCGGTTGCCTTTAGCCGGAGCAGAATCTTTAGGAGTTTCTTCAATGACCACTGCAATTTTGCCGATGAAACCAACGAAGTCAAAATACGAGACTCTATTTCACCGGCACCCCGCCAATCCAATTCTGTCGGGAAAAGATTGGCCGTACTCCATGAACAGCGTCTTCAATGCCGGAGCAACCTTGCTTGCGGATGGGTCCACCCTTTTGCTTTGTCGCGTGGAAGATCGCCGGGGACTCTCGCACTTGTGCGCGGCTCGTTCGGCGAACGGCGTGGACGGCTGGCAAATTGATCGCGAACCGACTCTGTTGCCCAATCCGGAGGAATATCCCGAGGAGGTATGGGGCATTGAAGATCCTCGCATTACCTTCGTTCCGGAACTCAAGAAATATGCCGTGGCCTATACGTCCTATTCCCGCGGTGGTCCTGGAGTGTCTTTGGCGCTCACGGAGGATTTTCGGAGCTTCGAAAGATTCGGTGTCGTCATGGTGCCGGACGACAAGGACGCGGCGCTTCTACCTCGAAGGATCAATGGATTCTGGGCCTTGATTCATCGGCCCATGACTGCACTCGGAGCTCACGTTTGGATCTCTTACTCCCCCGACCTGCGTCACTGGGGGAGTCACAAGCTCATGCTAGAAGCTCGCCGCGGCGCCTGGTGGGATGCCAACAAGATTGGCATGTCGCCTCCGCCGATTGAAACTTCAAGAGGCTGGCTGATGGTTTATCACGGCGTGCGAAGGACGCCTTCGAGTTCCATCTATCGACTAGGTCTGGCTCTCTTCGATCTTCAAGAACCGGAAAAATGCCTGGTCCGCGGTGATTCCTGGATGTTTGCGCCCGAAGCGGAGTACGAACGTCAGGGAGATGTCCAGGACGTCGTATTTCCGTGCGGCTACACCGTGGCAGCGGATGGGGACACAATCAATCTCTATTACGGTGCGGCCGATTCCAGCATTGCCTTGGCGCACGGCAGCATTCGCAGTCTTCTGGCCTGGCTTGACGCCAATGGCCATTCGGAACACGGTGGCGACCGGCGTCACAAATGAACCAGCGATAGGTCCGCCTCAAAATTCTCGTTTCCCCTACTCCTAATTGGTTTTCGCGCGGATGGCTGGCACTCGAGGTTTCAAAAAACGAGAGGCCACTCTGCAAAGGTAAGTTCAGGTATTGCGACCTTTGCAGATGGCCCCTGTGCGGCGTTCAGCGGAGCGCTCCGCTGAACCACTTTTCTGAAAATGGACAGCTCGCCGAGACGAGAAAATCCCGGCAAGCTGGTCACTCTCAACTACTGATTCGAAGCCCGCTCGGATTCGTTGCGCGGCGCGCTCTTCTGCAGCACGTTGACGAGATGACGGCCGGAACCCGGTACGCCTGTATGCCCGCCTCTCACGATGTCTTTTGCCTTAATGGCGTGGCCATAGACCTGTTCGCTGGCCTCGTCGTCGGGACGAAGCGTAGAGCCCTCGAGGGAAACTCCGGCAAACACACCGCGGGAACGCGAGTAGCTGAGGATCTCGGCTCGCATCCAAGCGTCGGTATTTGCGGAAGCATCACGTCCTTTGGGGCCTCCGGCAATGGAAGCATCCGCGCCCAACTTCACCTTACTGCTCAGGATCGACTCCATGCCGCGGTCATTCATGACCAACAGAATCAAGTCCGTCGCCTCGCCGCCGATTTGGAAGCCGATACTGCCACCTTCCAACGCGTACATGGCGGGGGCTCCCCAGGCTCCACGGAAGTGCTCGCCCGTGCGGCAAACCATGGCTCCGCGTCCGTAGCTTGCGCCTATACCAAATGCCAGTTTCCGGACGGACGGAATCACGATGACGCACTCGGCCTTTTCCAAAAGCTCTTGAGGAATATTATCTGGTACGTTGATTACTTCTTGCATGACAACGCCGCAATTTTCGAGGCGTTTTTGTTCTTTGTTCGCGGCATACACTGCGCCTGCGGCGAGCGTAAGACATGCTACCGCAACTAGATATTTCTTCATCGCTGACCTCCAAGGTCAAAACTTCTCTTGTAGACTTTGTGCTGCATCAAAAATCTCTGGTTGAAGGACCTTCAACACCGTTCATTTCACGAGAGGGTTATGCGTGACCCGACTCTCAGGCGGGCACTATCGCAGTTTTGAGCTACGAACCTTTCTTGCTCCCAGCCACAAGCAAAACAATTCCTCCGACCAACGCCAGCCCGCCGAGTATTGGTGGAATCGAAACGTGCTCTCGTTCTTCCGCGGTAGCGTGGATGGGCCCGAGATCAAGAACCTTTTCTTGATGGGTATAACTGAATCCCTGATAGGCGAGGGCCAGGCCGCCCAGAACAATTAAGAGAATTCCAGCCAAAACGATCGGTTTCATATTTTTCACCCGCGAAACTAGAGTCAGCACCCCTGGCCCTGAGCTAGATTGGTACCTGGAAGGCCCAAGGGCAGTTGATTCCCTGAATGTAGGATTCGGCCGAGACGATCAGACAAGAGGTGATGGGGCCTGCGCGAACTTCTTTATGGTTCTTCCTACGACATCATTTTAGATGCGGCCCGGCAAGGAGTCTGTCCACTTACGCACACCTTTGACTATTTCCCGATGGCCTAGAGCAATGCAGGGAGGGCGGTAATGCCAGGCAGGACGGCTTCATTGCGAGGCGCCCGACTCGAAGTTCCCGTGAAACGGCGGTTGGCCGCCTGGTGCTCTAGCTTCATTTTGCCTTGCAAGTTGTTCCCGTATTGCTCCCTCAACTTCGCGGGCACGGACAATGAGTCGCTTCGGCGCGGGACCTAGGTAGTAAATCGGGAAGCAGGTGAGCAAGGTCAGGTCGTGACCCGTCGATGACTCCAGGACCCGAAGATCTGTAGGAGCAACCACTTCAATCGACTCCACCCGGTAATGGAAGCTGCGTTCTCGAGTCCTGAATCTGATTTCGTCGCCCAGGCGAATATCGCGGAGCGGGCGGAAAAAGGTGTCCCGGTGACCGGCCAAGGCGACATTGCCCCATTCGCCGGGCAAAGCCGACTTCGAAAGGTGACCTACGGCCCGCCGCAAGCTAGCGGGCGAGTCGCCCTGAACCACGATGGCGTTGAGCCCCAGGCGGGGAATTTGAATTTCTCCAATCACATCACCTTCCGTCAAGATATGCGGCTCCGAGAGGCGGCCGGCTTGCTTGAATTTTTTCATTTCCAGGGCTTGATAAGCTTGCGAATCCGCAAAAACGAAGCCAGCATAGCCCAGGGCGAGAATGCCGAGGGCGAGGAAAACGTAGCACGCAGCACGGAGGATGTTCGTTATGGTTAACGAAACTGCTTTCGTTCGCTGAGAAAGCCGCTTCATCTTGTCCCCGGCCCCAACTGTGCTGTGGGCTGCTTTTCCACCGCAAGCGAATATCCCTGGCGAGTTCGTACGCGCAACCTGTCATGGCCTGGCGCTGTGACCTTCACTTCGATTTTTCGAAAAACGCCGGCGCCCTTCACATTCTGTGGCGCATAACCAAGCGTGTATTGCTCGCGAAGATCGCGAGCGATTTCTGCCGACACGCTTGCGGTGGATTCGCCGGCGCGCGGGAAGTAGGCGATTCCTCCGGTATCTTTGCAGAGCCGCCGGAGAAGATCTGGGTTTTCTTCCTCATACGACCCAACCAGGCCAATCGAGTAGATCAAAGCTTGCGTTTGGCGAGCCTGGGCCAGCACCTGCGAATACTTGAGATGGCTGGCATTGTCTCCCCCGTCGCTGATGATGATGAGCGCCTTCTTCTCCAAATGCCCGTACTGCAAATGATGTAGACCCTCACTTACAGCATCGTAGAGCGCGGTTCGCCCCCGCGCCGAGATGGCCGTTAGGGCTTCCCCGAGTTCCTTCGGATCGTTCGAAAATGCTTTTCCCTTCATGAGTTCAATGGAAACGTCATCATTGAAATCCACGACGAACATTTCATCTTGTGGATTACTGGAATGAGCGAAGGCGGAAACCGCAGCGACAACATCAGGAAGCTTGGGGCCCATGCTTCTGCTGTGATCAACGACAAGCCCGACGGTAACCGGAGTGTCGCGCTCTTCGAATACCGTGAGTTTTTGCGGCTGCCCGTCTTCAAAGACGTGAAAATCTTCCAGCTTAAGACCGGAGACAAACGTTCCGTGCGCGTCAGTCACTTTCACGGGAAGCAAGACAAGATCCGCGGTCACCTTAATCTTCCCCTGGCCATCCACGCCGGCCCGCGAACGCTCCGTCGCGAGAGATGGAGAGAAGCCGAGGATGCCAAGAAAGAGCAGCAAAGGAACAAGGAACAGGTGTACTTCGTCCAGATTATGTTTGCGGGGACTAGGAGTGAGGAGCACGAAGAGGCTTTCTCGCAACGCAGGACGTGATCTTGCGATCACGTCCGTAGTGCGGGGAGTTACGGTCGCTTACGAAGCGAGCTTCAGGACAAGCTTCAGACCGAGAGCAAGGCTGATGGACAATCCACCAAGCAGTGCGATCAGCGGCAAATGGCCGGCTGTTTGCGGCAGTTCTTCAGTTTCCTTGATCGCAGCGACCGGAGGAGGAGTGGTCTGGATGACCTTGGTAACTTCTACTTCTTTCTGGTCGGGCGTGACGGCGACGATCGGAATCGTCTTTATCACGCTGTCGTCAATCGTATCGGCTGCCACGGCTGGAACGATCACCTTGGCCGTCTGTGCCAACACAATCGCGCGAGGCTTCGGATACACGAATTCCTGTCCGAAGTTGTCGCCAGGATAGAACCAGGCGCGGAGGGCTTCCGGAGAATCGCCCGGGCGTTCGCTGAACTTCATGACGGTATCGCCCGTGGATTGCAAGCGATAGTTATTGATGGCGAGGATGGTGGCGAGGATCTGGCTTCCGTCCGCGTTGAAGATCTGGACGATGTGACGGTCGGATTGAGAATCCAACAGTTGAAAGGTGCACGTTCCGGCGGGGAGAATTTCCCCGGGAACTTCCACGGCCTGGCTGAAGGTGACGACGGTTTTCTTGTTCCAAGTGTCTGCTTGCGCGCTGGGCAGCACTGTGGCGCCCAACAGCGTGACTGCGAATAAACTGATTAATGCTTTGAAAGGGTGCATCCGAATTTCCTCCTTGAGAGGGTGTGACTCTTCTACTGCAGATTTGCGTAGGACTTGTCCGAAACAGTCAGGCGATCTGAGATGGGTTGGATTACATGAAAGACTGCTTTTTCTTCCTACCCGAACATCTTGGACGGAAACGTCTATGCAAGCTGTTCATTTACGTATACAATCGCGCTTTTTTGGACTTAATTCGTGTGGGCCGCTGCTGGCGTTGTGATCTGGCGACCAGGAATCTACCTGCTCACAATTGGCATCACTTTGCCGGGCTGGCAGCGAGAATCGGAGTTGGGGTAACCAGCTTCAACTGGTCAAGGGATGCCAATACGCTTTGCCAGCGTGCATTGTCTTTCTTGGTCTCAAGTGGAAGAGAGAGGTCCGAATAGAAGCTCAGGATATTGTCGCGCAGCTCCGGTGTAGTCTTGTCGAACTTGTGCTCCGCGAGTTGGCCTAGCAACTTGGCGTAGGCTTCGTCGGTCAATGTGTACTCGGCTGCCTTGGTTTCCTTACCGGTGTCAAAATCACAGTTGGCAAGCTCCAGCGTGCCTGCACCAACTTGCTGAAGATAAATGCGGTATTGGTCGACCGTCGTGTTGATGCTCTTGAAATACATTTCCTCCGTCTGCGGCGTGGGGTTGTTGAACGCCAGCGCCTTGAAGGGGCCAATTTTGGGCATGTAACGCAAGACTACGGACCAGAAGCGCGTGCCGAAATCGGGCTTCGTGTAGTCCTTTCCCCACTCTTTTTCATAATCCGAGCGCGACAGGCGGTAGAGGAACTTCTTTTTCGCAAAAGTGGGGTTCTCCTTCATCATGTCTTTCTTGTGGGTCCGCAGGGCGACCTGGGTCATTTGCGGGATCATCCGGCTGACGGCGAAGCGATAGGAACCGACTGCGAGATCCTCATGGGTCAGCACGTCTTTCAACTCCACACCGTATACGATGGGGAAAGTCCGCTCCAGAAGTGGCTTGGACACTTGGAATCCGATGAAGTCGTGATATTGCTCCGACGCATAACGATTCTTCGCCACTTGCACCATGTCGAATCCGAACTCCGTCTTCAGATGCGCGGTGTGGTCCTGCGCGTACCTGACGGAATTGCCGAACTTGGCCCGTAGCTTGGGATATTGGATGGAGACAGCCTGGTTGACGGCCGGATGGCCGGTGATATCCGAAGTATAGTGTGCGAGCGCGCCCAGAGCGAAGGCGTACTCGTTGGCATCCTGGCTCTGCAAGAGTAGCTCTCGGACGAAGTCGCCGCTGCGAACGTAGTGCACCAAATTGCTGAATTCCACGCTGCCAAAAGGATAGTAGCCGAGGTCCTGGATGACGGCGCCGCCATAGGCATAACCGTGCGCCACCTTGAGCTGCTCTTCCGTGAGCCCTGGAAATCGCTTGAGGAGAAGTGGGCTGAGCTCATCGGTCCAGAGCAGGTCTACAATTTGCTCGTGAGTGAGCACGGAATATGCAAACGAACCATTGGTGCACAGGAGCATCACGAGAAAGACCGCTACGATGCGGATTCCCCATCGGCCCCGGCCATGGAACGCGGCACTTTGCAAAAGTCGAGTCCTAATTTGGTTTTCTGAGCTCATAGACAAGTTTCTTCGCTTCCTTCATTCTCTCTTTGTAAAACGAGGGACTGATGATGACTTTTTTCGCTCCGACGCGCACATCTGCCTTGATGCCCTTCTTCGACAAAAATAGGGAAAGCGCTAAGTACGTCTTGATCTCTTTCTCGAGAAACTGGATGGCACGCCGTCTGGAATCATCCATAGCTCACCTCCGGCCTGATACTCATGGCTCTAAACCTACTGGCCAAAGTCTAAATTCGGCCGAGAAGCACAAGAACTACAACGATGAGGAGAACAAGACCTATGCCCCCCGTCGGGGCATAGCCCCAGTCGCGGCTGTGAGACCACCGCGGCACAGCGCCCAGGAGAGCCAAAATCAAAAAGATCACCAAGATAGTTCCAAGCATTGTTTTCTCCTTCCCAAGTGATTCAGCCAAAGGTGTTCCTTTGAATCTTCCCCTTTGGGCCATGACCTGAGGCTCGAGACCTCAAGCCGAGAGATTTCCTGTACTCGTGGCGTTACTTCTCGTATGCATCCTAGCGTTCAGGTGCCAAAGTAACGGGTTGATCCAGATTGAATTTGAGGACCGTTTCCGCGGGAATGCTCACTTGCTTGCCTTTGGTGAGCACCTGGGCCCCTGCACCGCCGGCGGCGCCAACGGCAGCTCCGATGGCCGCGCCCTTTCCGTGTCCAACGATCGCGCCAATGATTGTGCCTATTACGGCTCCGCCTCCGACCATCTCTGCCGTGCGCTTGTTCGCGCCAAGTCCACTCCTGCCTTTTTGCTTCAGGTCGGTCGTGGTGACGTTATAGCGCCGCCCATTGACGGTGATCGACTGAATGTCCAGCGTGATCTCGGAGCTGCCCGCAACACCGCCGGAAGACACGTTTCGAATGATGAGTTGCGCGGGGGAACCCTTGGGAACGATCAATTCATTGGAACTGTCAATGACGTCCTGGTCCACTTGTGCGGAAAAGAGTTGATTTGATGAGGCCGTCTTCGAATCGATTGCTTCGTTGGTGAGGATCACAAGCTGGGTTCCGGCAGGAAGCAATTCCGGCTGGTGATCGTTGTTCGAAGCGCCATAATTTCTCCGAGGGCTATAGCTGGCCTGGCGCGCCGATGTGAGCTCGACGTTCTGAACCTGCGAAGCCCTGTAACGATGTACGACGCCGCGTGAGTTCTTGAAAGTAATCGTGCCGGACGTTCTTCTCACTAAAACCCCTGAAATGCGGGTTCCGTTTTGCAGAACCAATGTGTCGCTCACAGCTGTACCCGGCAGCATCAAAAGAAACAGGACAAAGGCACTCAGCATAAAGAATCTTTTCATGGTCAATCTCCTTTTCACTTTTCTTCAATTCGTAGGACCGAATTCTTTCCCTTTCGGTTCGGAGCTACCGGTTGATCCGCACTGAACGCAGCATCTGCTGGAACACATCTTCGTAGCTCTGGAACTCGCGTTCCGGTGCAGTGAAAACGATGAATACCAAGCCGTCCGGACGCGCCAGCGTGATCAGCCAGTCGGTCTCGCGACTCCCGCCCGTGATGGGCGAATCGTTCGCAAGGTAAGTGGAAAGGGCGTTTTGGCCATCGACGCGGATGTCCTCATGGTAGCGAATCACGCGCATGTTCCGATTCGATTGACGGAACTCCGCAACGAGTTGATCGGTGGCTTGTTCTAAAGCCGCCGCAGCACCCTGCGAAGAGTTCTGTCCGGATCCCTGCCCGTAGTCGCGACCCTGCAACTGCTGTCCGTAGCCGTCGACGTGCGGTTGGTAGATGTTTACGATGACGCCATAAGCCAAGGCCTTATTGCCGTTGCCGTCGTCCACGAGCCCACCGCGGGGCGCGATGGAGGCGGCATCGCCCTGTCCATAAGGCTGCCAGTTGTCGGGGTAGTCGATGTTCAAAATGGAGTTCTGAAAAGTCTTAAAACGGTCTGACGGCCAGTCGGCCTGCGTGCCGTTCCGTGCGCCGGTATCACTCTGCTGTTGCTGGGTGGGAATGGAAACGCGCTGATTCTCTCGTGCCGCCACCTGGTAGCCTGTGCCACCCCAGTCATAGTTGATTCGAAGAGTCTTCGACGCACCTCGGGAGGGGTCGCCGCCCATCGAAGCATTGGTTACCTGGAAGTCCAATCGATCGTTTTGCACGCGAGACTGTAACAGTTGACGGACATCGACGAATCGATCTTGGGAGCCATAGCTCGCGTTCCTTATTTGTAGTCTAGATGTGCCGCCCTGCCCGCGATTGTCACTGGTCTGCAACTGCCGGCCTGGAGAGCGTGGCGCAGGCATGGACTGGATGTAACGCTTGATATCGTCGAATTCCCTGGAATTTGTCTTGGATCCGCTCCGCGCCCCGCCGAGTTTGTCCACTTCCTCGGCCACGCGCTCCACGCGGCGGTCCGGGCTCGGGTGGTCGCTGAAGAACGCGACGTGATTTTTGCCCTGGTCCAATGCCTGGATCTTTTCGAGAAATTGACCCATGCCGCGCGGATCGTAGCCGGAATCGGCCAGGATTTGCGTGCCCATGATGTCGGCCTGACTTTCATCCGTACGCGAATACTTCAGCAGGAGAGATTTTAACGTGAAGCCCGCACCGAGCTGCGCCAGGGTCGCGCCCGTGGAATTGTTGCCCAGCAGGGCACCCAGGATCCCCAGCGGCAACTGCGAAGCAGAAGCCTTGCTGGCCTGGTTTGTGCCGTGGCGCAGCGCCACGTGAGAGGTTTCGTGTGCCATCACGGCGGCTAGCTGACCTTCAGTGTCAGCGGCTTCAATCGTGCCGCGATTGATGTAGACATGCCCACCTGGCAATGCGAAAGCGTTGATTGCCCGGTCGTTCACGCCCTTATACGTATATTGAAACTGGTAGCCCGGCGCATGTGCCGAAAGTCGGTGGCCCAGGTTGTTCAGATAATTGTCCACTCGCGTGTCATTCATCATGTTCAATTGCCGCTCGGCGTCCAGGGACACTTGCTGGCCGACCTCGGCGTCCTGCTGAGGTGAATACATATTCCACCCGGGCTTCAGTGGCGTGCGACCATCGGCCCAGGCCACCGGGGCCAGAAGAAGGGCCACCGCCGCTACTAGTGCCACCGCCTGCTGCAAACTTTGGCCGATAAACCCGGCCCGGGCGTTTCCGCTACCTCTTGAATTTTTCATGTTCCTTTCTACCTTTCTTCGGCGAGAACTGGCCGCCACCTAGCGTCCTGCGGCGCGATCACTTCTTCTTCTCTCATGTCCATGTCAGTTCGTTTTTCACCCAACGCGGATTCGCGAGAGGGAATGAAACAGTCCAAATACATTCAGGAGCCACAACACCACGCCGATGACCACGACTGCGTTCAAGATCGACTTGATGCTGCCTGCCATGGGGATGAAATGATTCACCAGCCACAAAAGGACACCAACGACGATCAGGGTTAATAGAATCTGAAGGAGAGGCATACTTTCTTACCTTTCTGTCTTTGCTGCGAGACGCTTCTGCACGGGCCCCAAGAATTGCTGCATGCTCTGTCTCATGAGGAACGCGTTGAATCGTTTCCACTTAACGAATAGCTGGACTGGCGATCCAGACAGGCCGTGCGATGATCGTGTTGTTCGATGTCCTCTGCGCTCGTGCCGGGTGTGGAAATCAAGCCGAAGGGGGTGGACTGGCCAACACTGCAGTCCTTTTTCCGCAAGTCAATCCTAGACTCCGTCAAGACGCATGTCTGTTCACTTGTATACAAGATCGTGGTTTATTGCGCGGCAATGACCCTCGACGGCGGGACTGAGATTCACGTTTGTTGATTTCTTGCTGAGATAGAAATTTTGTGATTGAACGTTAGCTCATGGAAACGGGCCACTCGAGCACACGTCCTCGCACTGGCTGATTCGCGCGCGCGCCATGATTGCGTTGATGGGCCGCTTCCTGGTCAAGCTTGATCGCAATTGCGGCCAGGCACTTTGCCCGTTCAATCCATTGAGATTCGCTGGCAGAAGGGCTTCGTGGAAAGCTGCAGTACGTGTCCAGAGATCCAAGCAGTTCGTCATTCTCGGCAACAATGCCCTCCGAACAGAAAGTATACAAACCAAAGAGTGCCGCATTCATCGCAACGGCGGCAAGCTCGCTTGGATCGTCGCTCGGCAGGGAAATGAGCGAAACCACGTTGCCAATCTGACAATCGAGAGCGCTGCAGATTCCATTCAGCACTTCCGGGAGGCGCTCACCGGAGGAGATCGATTGAAGAAGTTGTTCTTCCGCGCCCAATACATACTGGATTTTGCCATCAGAATCACGAGGCAGCATGCGTTTTTGCGACCGGCCGCCGACACGAGAATACGATTTATTCATATCTGCCTTCCCTTTTGCAGGCCGTGCTCATTTCACTCCCGAATTCAAGAAACTCGGGATTCGGATCTGGCAGTAGCAATCAAGAACTGTGACCGGCCCGGGCAGTTCTTGAGCGCTTGTCTTTCATTGCATAGAGGGCCATGTCCGCCGCGAATAACAGGGTTCCGATGGTATCGGCGTCCTCCGGGTAACTGGCCACTCCTGCGCTGACGGAAAGAGCTGGCTCTTCGGCATCGTTCCCCAGCAGCTCACAAATTCGCCGCGCTACCAATGTGGCGGCAGCCACGCCTGTCTCCGGGAGGACCAGAGCAAACTCGTCCCCGCCTTGCCGCGCTGCGGTGTCCACGGACCGGCAGCAGTCCGATAGGGTCTGCGCGAGCCGGCACAGCGCCCGGTTTCCCGTCAAATGCCCAAATCGGTCGTTGATCTGTTTCAATCCATCCAGGTCCAACAGTAGAAGAGAGAATCCCCGCTCGGTACGCTTTGTTCGGCAGATCTCCGCCTGCAACACCTCGAAAAGACGGCGATGATTGGCCAAACCGGTCAGCGAATCGCTGAATGTCTGGCGCCGTAGTTGTTCCTCAAGCACCCACTGTTCCGTGATATCAACAGCGATGATTTCATAGCCATCAAAATCTCGATGCTCGTCAAAGATGCCATGGCCGCTCAACCTGGCTTTCAGAGTCGTGCCATTTTTTCGTCTCCACTCTATTTCGACCGGCTCGATCTGCATCGTCTCCGGCATTTGGCCGGCTAATGGCGCTCCGGGACCAAGATTAAGGACGATTTCAGACGCACGATTCGCCGCCAGCAGATCTTCTTTGGTTTCATAGCCAAGCATCGTCACGAGAGCCTGGTTGACGTCCAGAAACTTTCCTTCCGCATCGCATCGGCATATTCCGTAAGCGGGATTCTCCACCAGCGCGCGATACAGCGATTGCGAATGCCGCAAGGCCTTTCCGGCCTCTTCCAGTTCGGCGCGCAGTCTCTTTTCGTTCAAGACGCGACGAACCGCCATGGGCAATTGAGCGATGTGCTCTCGCTCCACGTAATCGAATGCACCATCAGCGATTAGTTGCGCGATGGATTCACTTCCCATGCCGGTGGTCACGAAGAGCAAGGGAATCTCCTGCACCGTTTGACGGAGGAGTTGCAGAGCCTGCGGTCCTTTCCAACTCGGGCTGGGGTACTCGGCAACCACGACATCGTAAGATTGAGAGTGGAGCCGCTCCGTACACTGTGTCAGGTTCAAAACGAAATCGGCGCTGACGGTGAATCGCGCTTTCTTGAGCTCTTCCAGGCAGCTCTCTATTACGTCCGCATCGCGGTGAACGAAAAGGACGCTAAGGGAGCAGCGTCTGTGAGAGGCCGCACTTTCCGGCCGAAAACTTCTCCGGGCGGACTGGAATTCGTTCTGAGCAAGGTTCGACATGGATTCCCACACGTACACCGTCGAAGCCGCCCAAAGACATCCGGATGAGCGGCTAGGAGGTAGACCCCTTCCAACTAACGATATGCCGGTAAGAAATCGACGTCTGTTCAGTATTGTACATTTGCGGTACTGGTACCATACAGTCCGGCGGATGCCGTTGACGCCCCCAGGAAGGCAAAACCTCAGATTGGCGAGGTAATAGCGGCCATTGGAGCCGGGTGTGCAAAACGAGACAGATATCAGGCGTTCCCACGTCGCAGGATTGCGCGGTTATTAGGGACCCGCATCAGGAGAACGGTCATGTTGATCTGCCCCATGTGCCACAGTAAACGAATTCATCGATCAAAACGAAAAGGGATTCTGGAACAAGGCATTCTGGCCGTGCTTTTCGTCAGGCCATTCCGCTGCGAAAGATGCGACTACCGATTTTTCCGCTGGTCACTCGCCGCAAATCCCAATGCATCCCGGCCAGCAACTACGCAGTAATCTAGGTCGCTCTCCGGGCGCAAAAGGGCTCGTAGCGGCAACCGCGCCGGTCTTTATGTGCGGATTCATTTGAAAAAGCAAGCGGTGAAAGCCGCCTGTAAACTATGCGATTGAGAACGAGAAGTTGGCTCCCCGGGCTAGATTCGAACTAGCAACCCTTCGGTTAACAGCCAGCAGAGTACTTTAATCACGTTTTGCCGGAGCTAAGCTAAACCGAGGAAAGCTAACGAATTGCACTAAAATCCGGAGCGTCACTTCCTCAGCTTTCATTCACCCTTTATTCGCTTTTTGCTGCCATTCGCCACAACTGATACTGCGTCTGTACTACGTTTTCATCGCGGCCATCGCTATGACAGCAGCAACGCCAGGTCTTCGGAGCGTAGGTCTCGAATCATGCCGTTCTCGGCGCCGATGATTGCGGCGGCAAGGTCGCGCTTGGTTTTCTGCAACTCCAGGACTTTCTCCTCAACCGTGTCGCGGGCAATCAGTCGATAGGTGAAGACGGGCCGCGTCTGTCCAATGCGATGCGCGCGGTCTACGGCCTGCGCTTCAACCGCGGGGTTCCACCAAGGATCGAGAATAAATACATATTCGGCGGCGGTGAGATTCAAGCCCAGACCGCCTGCCTTCAGGCTGACAAGGAAGAGACGGCAGTCTTTGTCATTCTGGAAGCGCTCCACTCGGGTCTGGCGGTCACGGGTGGCGCCGTCTAAGTATTCGTAGAGTATACCGTCTTGATTCAGCCGGGCGCGGAGAATCTTCAGCAAGCTGGTGAACTGCGAGAACACCAGCGCCTTGTGTCCTTCGTCGAGGACTTCACGCAGTTGCTCGAGCAGCACGTCCAGCTTGGCGCTGGAATCGCTGGAGCGTTTCGAATCGAGCAAGCCGGGATGGCAAGCAGCTTGCCGCAGGCGCAACAATGCCTCCAGGATCTGAATCTTGGATTTCGCCAGGCCGGCGGTTTCGATCCGCCTAAGCAATGAATCGCGGTAGTGCTGGCGCAACTCGTCATAGAGCTTCCGTTGCTCAGGTTCGAGTTCGCAATACACTGTTTGCTCGGTTTTGGACGGCAGTTCACGCGCCACCTGCTCCTTGGTTCGACGCAAGATAAAAGGCCGCAACGCCTGACCCAGCAGGCGGCGCGTTTCTTCGTCCGGATTGCGCATCGACACGCCCGCAACCTTGAAGGCATTGGCCGTGCCCAGCATTCCAGGGTTGAGAAACTCGAATAAAGTCCACAGCTCACCGAGGTGGTTTTCCACCGGAGTGCCGCTCACCGCCAGGCGGTGTCGTCCGCGCAGAAGCCGCGCGGCCTTCGACGATTCGGTTTCCGCATTCTTGACCACCTGCGCCTCGTCGAGCACGATGTAATCAAACTCGGCGTCTTTGAAGCTCCAGGCGTCCCGGCGCAGCGTGCCGTAGGTGGTGAGCACCAGGTCGTAAGCGGCGAAGTCATTGCCGTTGCGCTCCAAGCCGGTATGATCGAGCACGCGCAACTGCGGAGTAAAGCGTGCCGCTTCCGCCTTCCAGTTGAATATGAGCGACTTCGGAACGACCACCAGGGACGGACCGACGGGCTCGCCCGCGGCGCGCAGCTCGCGGCGGGATTCGAGCAGCGCCAGTACCTGCGCGGTCTTGCCCACACCCATGTCGTCCGCCAGGCAACCACCGAAGGAGAAACGCTGGAGGAAGTGCATCCAGCCCAAGCCTTCGCTTTGATAATCACGCAGCCGACCCACAAATCCCGCGGGCTGTGCCGCAGGTTCGACGCTGTGAAACCGTCGTAGCTCCTCGCGCACGCGTGCGAAGGTCTCATCGCAGCTGGCTTCTGGTTGCGCCGCCACTAGGGCGTCAAGCAGTCCCGCTTGGCTCTGACGGAAGCGCACATGACCTTGCTCTGGCTCACCCATTCCAGCCAGAGGGCCAATACGGCGCAGCCACTCTTCCGGCAGCACGCCATAGGTTCCATCATCGAGCCGCACCATCTTGTCCCCGCGGCGCAGGGCTTCGAGCAACTCGGGCAGGCGCGCTGTGGTGTTCCCGTACTCTACCTCACCGTGCAGCTCGAACCAATCCACGCCACTCGAAACTTCGATGCGGAATGCGCCTGGGCGCCGGAATATCTTTCCTTCAGCTTTGATGTCCCAGCCTGCCTCCACAAGCGAGCGCACGATGCGAGGCAGCTTGCTCGGCG
>WNFD01000607.1_pt1 | contig 85090 bp, 88 predicted proteins | sample 5400491 | NCBI WGS metagenome assembly WNFD01 (sample SAMN13153343, study PRJNA577476) | soil metagenome | isolation source: 120 cm saprolite under Douglas fir tree site 2 hole 2 replicate 2 | place: USA:California | collected 2015-04-18 | reverse complement strand
GTCGGTGGGCGGCTTCACGGTGCTGGCGCAGCGCCGGTTGCGCTCGCTCGGGATGCTGGGTGCCCTGGGCGCCACGGACAGGAACATCCGTCTCGTCGTGCGGGCCAACGGTGTCGTGGTGGGTGTCGTCGGCACGCTGGCGGGGGCCGCATTGGGCCTGGCCGCCTGGCTGGCTTACCGGCCGCGCGTCGAGGCGAGCGCCCACCACGTGATCCGTGCGTTCGCGTTGCCGTGGGTGGTGATCGTCCCGGCGATGGCTTTGGCCGTGGTGGCCACGTTCTTCGCTGCCTCGCGGCCGGCCCGCGCGATCACCAGGGTCCCCATCGTGACCGCCCTGTCCGGGCGGCCTGCTCCTCCGAAACGGGTGCACCGCTCGGCGGTGCCGGGCGTCATTCTGCTCGTCGCCGCCTTCTTCCTGGTGTTGTACTCCGGCAAGAGCAATGGCAACGGCGGGGGCGCACTCCCTGCGCTGGTCTTCGGGTTCGTCGCTCTCATCGCGGCGGTGATCCTGCTGGCTCCCCTGAGCCTGGCGGCGATGGCCAGGCTCGGCCGGCGCGCACCGATCGCGGTGCGCCTGGCCCTACGCGACCTGGCGCGCTACCGGGCCCGCTCGGGCTCGGCGCTCGCTGCTATCAGCCTTGGTGTGCTGATCGCCGTCCTCGTCTGCGTGGAGTCCGCGGCACGGTTCGGCAACGTCCTCGACTACGCCGGGCCGAACCTCGCGTCGAATCAGCTCATCGTCTTCACGCCCAACGGACCTTATGGGCAGGGGGGTCCGGGCAACGGTTCCAGTGGCCCGGTGACGGGCAGCAAGCTGCAGTCCATGGCGACGAGTGCGCGTGGCATTGCCGCCGCGCTCGGCTCCCACGACATGATCCGGCTCGACACGACCAGCGCCTCCCTCCAGCACGCCGCTCCGGGACGCAGTTGGTCCGGACCGATATACGTCGCCACCCCGTCGCTCCTGCGAGCCTTCGGGATCAAAACGTCCGATATCGATCCCACGGCCGACATCCTCACCGCGCGGCCCGGGCTGTCCAGCCTGTCCAAGATGCAGCTCACCTACGCCCCCCACGACTCGGTGCAGGTGAACGTCGGACCAGGTTCCAGCGGGTCTGGCGGCAACGGTCCCCCGGGTGGCGGCGGGAACCTAACATTCTCCTGCCCGAAGAACGGCTGCCTCGCCAACCCCGTGATCCAGGAGGTCAGCGCTCTTCCTTCCGGGACGTCGGCCCCCAACACGGTGATCACCGAGCACGCCGTCCACGAGTTCCACCTCCAGGCCAACATCACCACCTCCGGCTGGTTCATCCAAACCCCCAGCCCGCCCACCGCCACGCAGATCAAGAACGCCCGGCTGACGGCGGCCGCCGCGGGCCTGACCGTTGAGACCAAGTCCAGTGCCCCCGCGTCCGCCGAGATCATCAACTGGGCGACCGTCTTCGGCATCCTCCTGGCGCTGGGCATCCTCGCCATGAGCGTCGGCCTCATCCGCAGCGAAACGGCCAGCGACCTGCGGACCCTGGCTGCTACCGGCGCGAGCAGTTCAACCCGCCGCACCCTCACGGCCGCCACCGCCGGCGCCCTCGCCTTGCTCGGCGCGGTGCTCGGAACGGCGGCCGGTTACCTCGCCGCTATCGCCTATTCCAGCAAGAACTCGCTCGACGGCCTCTCCTCCCTCAGCAGCGTCCCGGCGAAGAACCTCCTGATCATCCTCGTCGGCATGCCGCTCATCGCGGCCACCGCCGGCTGGCTGCTCGCGGGACGTGAGCCCCAAGCCATCGCTCACCAGCCCCTGGAGTGAGCGAGCCGGAGGGGCGCAGTGAAGAGGGAATGGGGAGGCGGGCGGGGCCCCGGAGGCGAGCGGGAGACACGGAGCCAGCCCACCGTCCCACCGGCTGCACCACGCCGCTGACCCCGGCGCCGGCAGGAGCGCCGGGGAGCGGCTGCGGCCGGCCGTCATGTCCGATTCCCGCCAGCACCACCGGTCGATCTCGGCTTGAATCAAGACATGACGCTGGACTTCGACACCTGCTACCGGGCCGCCGCCGCCCGCGACCCCCGGTTCGACGGCCTCTTCTTCATCGGAGTCACCAGCACGGGCGTCTACTGCCGGCCGATCTGCCCGTCCCGTACCCCGGCGGGCAAGAACATGCGGTTCTTCCCGCATCAGGGCGCTGCGGAGGCGGCCGGATTCCGCGCCTGCCGCCGGTGCCGGCCTGAGGCCAGTCCGGGCTCGCCGGAGTGGAACACCCGGGCCGACCTGGTCGCCCGCGCGGTGCGGCTGATCACCGACGGATACGTCGATGAGCACGGGATCGCCGGGCTGGCGCGCCGGCTGGCCGTCACGGAGCGCCACCTGCACCGCCTGATGATGGCCGAACTCGGGACGGCCCCGCTCGCGCTGGCCAGGACGGTGCGATTGCAGACCGCGCGGCGGCTGCTGAGGGAGACGAGCGTGCCGATCACTGAGATCGCGTTCGCGAGCGGCTTCTCCAGCGTCCGCCAGTTCAATGCGAGCTTCCAGGAGTCCTACCGCCAGCCGCCATCCGCGCTGCGGTCCGGGAGCGCTGGGGCTGGAGGCGCTCGGTCTGGAGGCGCGCGGGCCCAAGGTGCGCGGTCCGGGGGTACCCGGGTCGGGGGTATGCGGGCCGGGGCCGCACGGGCCGAGCCGGGCATGGTGGCTGATCCGGGCGCTCACGGCACCTGGCTCTCGCTCCGGCTGGCCTGCCGGGAACCCTTTGACGCAGAATCCCTGCTCGGCTTCCTCGCCTCCCGGGCCATTCCCGGTGTCGAGCAGGTGACGGACGGCCGGTACACGCGGACGATACGCACATCGGCGGGCGCCGGGGTGATCGAACTCATCCCGCCGCTGTCAAGCGCGGTGTCGGCCGCCAGCGAGCGCGCAGCCAGCCATGATGGCCGGCCACCCGGCCCCGGGCAGGTGCTGCTCCGGGTCCGGCTCGCTGGGCTGGGCGGGGTTGGCCAGGTGGTCTCGCGGTGCAGGCAACTGTTCGACCTTGACGCCGACCCGGCGGCGATCGATTCGGCACTGGCCAGCGACGACGTGCTCGCCCCGCTGGTCCGTGCGCGCCCCGGGCTCCGGGTGCCGGGCGCCTACGACGGTTTTGAGCTCGCCGTCCGGGCGGTCCTCGGCCAGCAGGTCTCGGTAGCCGCGGCACGTACCTTCGCGGCGCGCCTGGCCGCCCGCTACGGCACGCCCCTCGGCGCGCCGGACGGCCACAGCGGCGTGCCGGACGACCAGAGCCTCGCGCCGAATGGTCACCGACCCGCGCCGGACGGCCGCAGGCCCGCGCCGGACGACAATAAGGACCTCGCGCCGGGTGACCATGGCGATGTGCCCGACGGCCAGAGCCTGGAGCCAGGCGACCGGAGTCTCGCGCCTGACGGCCACCGGCCCGCGCCGGACGGCCGACAGCCGACAACTCCCGTTCTGCTATTCCCCGGTCCTGAGCAACTGGCGGACGCCGACCTGTCCGGGCTCGGCCTGACCAGATCCCGGCAGGCGACGCTGCGGGCACTGGCTGGGGCGATGACCGCCGGACACCTCGACCTCGATCCGGGCACGGACCCAGCGGAAGCCGCGGCCCGGCTCAGCGAACTGCCCGGCATCGGGCCATGGACTGTCGCCTACATCCTGATGCGCGCTGTGCACGACCCAGACGCCTACCCGGAAACCGACCTGGGCTTGCGCCGCGCGATCGAGCGCCTCGGCTGTGCGCCTGCGCGGGCCGGCCGCTGGCGCCCCTGGCGGGCGTACGCCGCGTTGCACTTGTGGACGTGGGCCGCGGCCGCCCCGACCGCACCGCCATCGGCCACTTCGGGACCTGCTGTCGCAGGGTCCCCCAGACGCGGCCTTCCCCTGGCCGCAGTGTCAGGCGCCGCCGCCGGATCGCCCGCCGCCGGACCGCCCGCCGCCGGACTGCTCGCCGCCGGATCGGTCGCCGCCGGACCGCCCGGGTCGGCTGGCACCGATGGCCGCGTGCTGGTGGTCGGCGGTCGCAGCCGGTAGTCGTTTGGCTGGAAATGGAAGTTTTTTCGATGCTTCAGAGGAGATATTGATGTCCGCTGACGACGCGATCCTGGTCACGGTCCTCGACACACCGATCGGGCCGCTGAGCCTGCTCGCCCACGACGGTGCCCTGGTGGGTGGCGGATTCACCGCTGACCCCGCAGAACTGCACGTCCGCATGCACCCGTCGCTGCGCGGGCTCGGCCTCGCGCCGGCTCGCCAGGATGACCTGTCCTGGCTGGTCAAGCCCGTGCGCGACTACTTCGACGGGAATCTGGGGGCGCTCGACACGATCAGCGTGCGCCAGCCGGCGACGCCGACCAGGCAGCGGTTCTGGGCGGAACTGCGGGCGGTCGCACCGGGGACGACAGTCAGCTATACGGAACTGGCGCGACAGGCGGGCAGGCCGCGTGCCCCCCGGGCGGCCGGCGCCGCCTGTGCGGCCAACCTGATCGCCCCGGTGGTTCCTTGCCACCGGGCGCTGCGCGGTGACGGCAGCCTCGGTGGCTACTACTACGGCCTGCCACGCAAGGAGTGGCTGCTGCGTCACGAGGGATCCCTGTAACTTCTGGTGCGACCGGTGCTGTATCCGCTCAGCCCGGGCAACTCAGCCCGGGCAGCGGCGTAGGACGGCAGTCCCGGTCCCGCCCCGAGCACGCTGTTCACCTGCCCGGGCGGGCAGCCCGCCGGCCTCTGACCTAGACTCCTCGGCAGTCGAGAGGAGCCGGTTTAGTGCGCAAGGTGCTCATCGCGAACCGCAGCGAGATCGCTGTCCGGATCGTCCGGGCCTGCCGGGACGCCGGGCTGGCCAGCGTGGCCGTGTATGCCGAGCCAGACCTCGACGCCTTGCACGTCACCATGGCGGACGAGGCGCATGCTCTCGGCGGCCAGACTGCCGCCGACAGCTACCTCAGCATCGACAAGATCCTCAAGGTGGCGGCCGACTCCGGGGCGGACGCGGTGCACCCGGGGTACGGATTCCTGGCCGAGAATGCCGACTTCGCCCGGGCTGTCACCGGTGCCGGGCTGACCTGGATCGGCCCGCCGCCGTCGGCGATCGAGGCTCTCGGAGACAAGGTGCGCGCCCGGCACATCGCGCACGCGGTCGGGGCGCCGCTGACGCCCGGCACCGCCGACCCGGTCAGTGGCGCCGCCGAGGTCGAGGCCTTCGCCAGGGAGCACGGGCTGCCCATCGCGATCAAGGCCGCGTTCGGCGGCGGCGGCCGGGGGCTGAAGGTAGCGCGGACGATCGAGGAGATCGGGGAACTGTACGAGTCGGCGGTGCGGGAAGCCGTCGCCGCGTTCGGCCGCGGGGAGTGCTTCGTGGAGCGCTACCTGGAGCGGCCGCGGCACGTGGAAACGCAGTGCCTGGCCGACCAGCACGGGGACGTCGTGGTGGTCTCCACCCGTGACTGTTCGCTTCAGCGCAGGCACCAGAAACTCGTCGAGGAGGCGCCCGCCCCGTTCCTGACCTCCGAGCAGGTCGCGCTGCTTTACGAGGCGTCGAAGTCGATCCTGGCCGAGGCCGGTTATGTGGGCGCGGGGACCTGCGAGTTCCTCGTCGCGCAGGACGGAATGGTGTCGTTCCTGGAGGTCAACACGCGCCTCCAGGTGGAACACCCGGTCTCGGAGGAAGTGACCGGCATCGACCTGGTCCGCGAGATGTTCCGCATCGCCGACGGGCAGGACCTGGGCTACGGCGACCCGCCGCAGCGCGGGCACTCGATCGAGTTCCGGATCAACGCGGAAGACCCGGGACGGAACTTCCTGCCCGCCCCCGGCAGGATCACCGAGTGGAGCCCGCCGTCAGGCCCCGGCGTGCGGGTCGACGCCGGCTACGCCAGCGGCATGACCGTGCCGCAGGCTTTCGACTCGCTCATCGCCAAGCTCATCGTCACCGGAGCCAGCCGCCAGGAGGCCCTGGAGCGGGCCCGCCGAGCGCTCGGCGAGTTCGTGGTCGGCGGTATGCCCACAGTGCTGCCCTTCCACCGCGCCGTCGTTCGCGATCCGGCGTTCACCGCTGAGCCTTTTAAAATCCACACCCGATGGATCGAAACGGAATTCGCCCAGCAGCTGCCATCCTTCTCCGGCGCGGCGGACCAGGAAGCCGAACCCCCGCCCCGGCAGCGGATCACTGTGGAGGTGGGCGGCAAGAGGCTCGACGTGGTGCTGCCGGCCGGCCTACTGCCGGCCGACCTGCTGGCCGCCGATCCGGCGGCAGCCGGCTGGCCGGGCGGCGCGCCGGGGCAGGCCGGCCGTCCGGGCAGCGGGCGGGCAGCGGGTCGTGGGCAGCGGGCGCAGCGAGGGCGGGCCGGCGGCACGGGCCCAGGCGGTGGCACGGCCGCAGGCTCGGGCGGCGGGTCGCCGGCGAGCCGGGCCGGCGCGGACGATCTGGTCAGTCCCATGCAGGGAACGATCATCAAGATCGTCGCTGGCGAGGGGGAACGGGTGACCGCCGGTGACACCGTCGTCGTCCTTGAGGCGATGAAGATGGAGCAGCCGCTCACCGCGCATAAGGACGGGACGGTGACCGGGCTGGCCGTGGAGATCGGCCAGACTGTGCCGGCCGGCGGGATCGTCTGCCAGCTGAAAGACTGAGGCAATGCGCCTTGTCCCCGTCCGAGCGGTCGTCGAGAGCGTGCCGTGACGCGCCTGCCCGGCGACCCGGGGCCGGGCGGCTGGCTGCGGTTCGCGTTCGGATTCCGGCTTCCACCCGAGAACGTGCACTGGGTCCGGCATGAGCTGACCGATGCCGGCTGGCGGGGCCGGACCGTGGTCCGGCACCTGACGGTGATCCTGCCGATCTGCGCCGTCCTGGTGGTCGTCTTGGCCTTCGTGCTCCCCGCCCCGCTCTGGGTAAGCCTCACGATGGTTGCCCTCATCCTGTGCGGCAGCGTCTTCACCGTGGCGGCCTACGCAGACGACGTCCGGGCGGCCAGGCTCCGTCAGCACGGCCTGCCCGTGCCCAACGACCCCGACCTCGGCAGGCCCAGCCACTGACGCCGGCTGACCACCCCGGCTCTTCGTGACCACCGTAAAATTGCACATTGCACATAAGGTCCAGGGTTTCGGGTAGCTTGAGAGCACTACTGGACATCCCTGGAGGCTCGTACCAGGCCAGCGGGCAGCGCCATTTCACAACGCAAATCTGAGCGCTCAGGCGCGCCCTGCTGACGGCCAGCAAAGCACGGGGAAGAAGAGTAGATGAAGCGTTATCTCGCAGCAGCGGGAGCATCCGCGTTCGCTGTTCTAGGACTATCCACTGGCGGGGTTACCGTGGCGTCGGCGGCAGCCGTGTCCTGCCACGCGATCAACGGGCACGTCGCGGCCAGGGCGCTGCCCGACCGCAAGTGCACGCCCGGGGTGACGTACTCGGTGGTGACGCAGGCCACGATCGGCAGGACGATCTGCAAGAGGGGCTGGACCGCCACGGTCCGCCCTCCGGAGTCCTACACCGAGCCGATCAAGATTGCGCAGATCGCCCAATACCACTATGCGGACAAGCGCGTCAGCCAATACGAGGAGGATCACCTGATCCCGCTCGAACTCGGCGGATCGCCCAGATCGGTCAAGAACCTGTGGCCGGAATATGACGCGGGCCATATTCCCAATGCGAAGGATGCGGTTGAGAACGCGCTCAAGCGTGGGGTCTGCAGTCATAAGTTTTCCCTCAAAGTGGCACAGACCGCAATCGCGGTGAACTGGACCACGGCCCGCGCTCGTTTGCACGTGTGACCAGCGAGAAACCAGGCCCCTCGGCCGACCGTTTCTCATGATCACGGTGCCTTGTCAGGGCGACTGAAAATGTGCCGTGATCATGAAGTTCGGACTTCAGCGGACGTCGGATGGGCGCATGAGCCTGCGGGCGGCCTCGGTCAGGCTGCCCGATAGGGACGGGTAGACGGCGAAGGTGTTAGCCATCTGGTCGACGGTCAGGGATTGCTCCACCGCGAGCGACACCCCCAGGATCAACTCGCTGGCGCGTGGCGCGACGACCACGCCGCCGAGCACCATCCCCGTTCCGGGCCGCGCGAACAGCTTGACGAACCCATCCCGGAAGCCCTGCATCTTGGCGCGCGCGTTGGTGGCCAGCGGGAGCTTCACGGTCATCGCGTCCGGTTCGCCGGCCTCGACCGCGTCGGCGGTCACGCCTACCGTGGCGATTTCCGGGTCGGTGAATATGGTTGCGGCGACGTGGCCCAGCCTGATCGGCTGGACCGCCTCGCCGAGCGTGTGCCACATAGCGATACGGCCCTGCATGGCCGCCACAGACGCGAGCATCATCACGCCTGTGCAGTCACCGGCCGCGTACACTCCGGGCGCGGTTGTCCTCGACACCCTGTCCACCTGGACAAATCCGTGGCTGTCGACCACGACGCCGGCCTCCTCCAGGCCCAGACCGTGGGTCGCGGGAACCATGCCGACGGTGAGCAGGCAGTGAGAGCCGTGCACGGTCCTGCCGTCCTCCAGGGTGACCACGACACGGTCACCGACACGCTTGACCGCGCTGGCGCGGGACCGGCCAAGCACCGTCATCCCGCGCCGCCGGAACACGTCCTCCACCACGGCGGCCCCGTCGGCGTCCTCCTGGGGCAGCACCCGATGACGCGACGACACGAGCGTGACCTGTGAGCCCAGCGCCTGATAGGCGCTGGCGAACTCGGCGCCGGTCACCCCCGAGCCCACCACGATCAGCTCCGGTGGCAGTTCGGTGAGGTCGTACAACTGCCGCCAGTTCAGGATGCGCTCGCCGTCCGGCTCCGCGCCCGGCAGCACGCGGGGCAGCGCCCCGGTTGCGATCAGCACCGCATCCGCATGTACCTCGCGCTCGCCGGCCACGACGGTATGGGGGTCGGCCAGCCGGCCTCGGCCGGTAATGACCTCCACGCCCTCGGCCGCCAGCCGGAGTGCCACATCGGCCGATTGCGCCCGCGCCAGCGCCTTGACCCGGGCGTAGAGGCGGGGGGCGTCCACGTAGGGCCGTCCCGGCTGGCCAGGACGTCCCGGCTGGCCAGGCTGCCGTGAGTAGCCCGGCTGGGCAGGCTGCCCCGGCTGGGCAGGCTGCCCGGGCTGGGCAGGCTGCCCGGGCTGGGCAGGCTGCCCTGAGTGCCCAGGTCCGGGGGTTTCCTCCCCGGCCAAGCGGATGCCCAGGTCTGCTGCTCCGTCCAGGACGGACATGGTGCCCGAGGTCGCGATGAGGGTCTTGGAAGGCACGCAGTCGGTCAGCACGCAGGCACCCCCAAGCCCGTCGGAGTCCACCACGGTGACCTGCGCACCGAGTTGCGCGGCGACCAGCGCAGCCTCATATCCCCCGGGTCCGCCCCCGATGATGGCGATTCTCGCGCGCGGCTGGCTCACGGTGCCTCATTCTGTCGCATTGCGGCTCGTGCGCGCCCTCATGGTCGCCGGAGACACCCCGGCGACGCCGGCCCCGTACTCTAGTGAGCTGTGGAGTTGTACGCCGCCTACGGCAGCAACATGGACCCGGCCCGGATGGCCGAACGCTGCCCGCACTCACCGCAGCGGGGGAACGGCTGGCTGGAGGGCTGGCGGCTGACTTTCGGCGGCGAGGACATCGGCTGGGAAGGCCCCATGGCGACGGTCGTGGAAGACGTCGCCGAACGAGTCTTCGTGGTGCTCTACGAACTATCGCATCTTGACGAGCGGTCACTCGACCGCTGGGACGGTGTGACTATCGGCTACTACCGCAAGATCAGGGTCCGGGTCGAGACCCTCGACGGCGACACGAGCGCCTGGCTCTATGTGCTCGATGCCTACGAGGGCGGCCTGCCGGCCGCGAGCTACCTGGGGCTGGTTGCCGACGCGGCGGAGAAGGCGGGTGCGCCGGCCGACTACGTCAGCGGCATCCGTGCCCGCCCCTGCGCCTCCCTCGGCAGCTGACGTCCCCTCCCTGACCACGGCACCTGCTGCCCCGGGGATGCCCGCGCTGAATCAGGCCAGTACCACGATGACCAGTGCCAGCGTGGGAATCACCATCGCGGCGATCTGCGCCCAGGCCCAGGTCACCTGCACTGTGCCGGTCCCTGATGCGCTGCCGCTCCCTGATGCGCTGCCGGTCCCTGATGCGCTGCCGGTCGCGGACGCCGACGGGCTGGAAGGGCCGCCTGACGCGGTCGCCGACGGGCCGCCCGAAGTGGGCCCGGCCGCGGCGCGCTCGCGCTCACGGGCGGCGCGCTCATCGAGTTGCTTGGCGACGAACTCCGCCGCGGACCGGTCCAGCGCATCCTGGGCCTGCGGCGGCAGGCTCCCGTAGCCAGCGGGCGGCCGCGCCGCCTGCTGCGCCGTGCGGCGGGCACGAGATGGGCTCCTGAGCTTAGGCCGGGCGGACGACTGGACGGCCCAGCTATAGATGATCTTGTCGCGGGACGCGCCGGGCGCTGGCGTGCAGTGCACCCGAACCGCGTTGACCAGGTCCACCTTGGTCACCGCCGCCCAGGGCACCGCGTGCTCGCGGAGCGGGTTCAGCACGCTGATGCCGTTCGCATCGGCCACGATCCGCGGCCGCAGGGCGCACCCGTAAATCACGCCGGTGATGGCGACAAGCAGGACCGCCACGACCGCTGAGGAGTGACTGCGGCCGCCGATGGCAACGGCAGCCAGGCTGGCGACCGCGAACACGAGCCATACCCACCACAGGACAACTGAGCCCGCACTGCGGAACACCTGCCGGTCGCTAGGTTGCTGCTGCGGCGAGAACACGGCTGGCGGACTCCATGACCAGTCAGCGGAGCGTCGGGCGGCGCTCACGTCGCCCACTGTAAGGCCACCGGCCATGGTGCGGCCCCAGGCGTGCTCCAGTGGTCTTATAGACCACTAACGCCAGCCGGTCCGGCGCCGCAGCCAGGCGCGGGCATGCTCGCCCTGTGCTGCCTGGAAGGCCCGGACTGTGGGCAGGCCCGGCGGAGAGGGCAGCAGGGATTGCCGGGTGAAGTACCCGGCGACCGCGGCGACCACCGCCGTGACCGCGTCCGGGTCCGCCCCGTGAGCCGACCGGGCCCTCCCGAGGATCCACTCCGGGTCAGGCCCACCTTGCATGGCCACACTCGGGGCGAAGGCCAGCACGTCGAACCAGGGCGCGCCCGTGCACGCGTGCGGCCAGTCCACGAATACCACGCCGTCATCGGTGATCAGCATGTTGTCCGCCCGCAGGTCGCTGTGCAGCAGGGTGGGCCCCGCAGCCGCGTCCGCCCACCGGGACTCCAACTCGGCCAGCCGGTCCAGGTGCCGCACTGACCAGCTATCCAGCCGGGCGAGCAGGTCAGAGCGCGGGCCGGGGCCTGCGTGCCCGTCCCGCTCCAGGCCGACCTGACCGCTTGCGGCGAGTTTCCGCCAGCCGGACAGGTCCTCGGCGAGATACTCCGCGACGCCCGGTACGGTCGCGACCGGGGACGGCGTGCATATCCGGTGCATTTCGGCTATGGCGTCGAGCACCTGAATGAGTTGCGGGAGTTGCCACGGCTCCGTGGGCGGCTGGCCGTCGACGTCGGCGAACAGCAGAGCGACCCACTCACCGTCGTCGTACTGTCCGAGCAGCACCGGCGCGGGCACCCGCGGCGGGAGCGCAGCGGCGATCGCCCCCTCGCGGCGGTGCATCACCGGGGAGTCTGGATTGGCGGACGCGGATACGGCCTTGACGAACGCCCGGCGGCCGCCCGCGAGCCGCAGGCGGCAGGCCGCACCAGGGGAGAAGCCGCCCGGCTGGCTGGCCGCCGCGATCACGGCCGACCCGAGGGAGCCCTCTGCCCAGTCGCGGACCCTGGCCGGCAGGTCCTGCCATGGCACGCGGGGCATGGCCCGGACGGTACGGCCGCGCAGCAGGCGGCGGCAAGCCAATTAGCAGCCACGCGACTGGGGGTCAAGGGGTCGCGGGTTCATCAAATCCCGCCGTCCCGACGAAAGGTTCCGCAGGTCAGGGTCGTCTTCTCTGGTGTGAGAGACAGCCCTGACGGGTGTCTGGGGACCAGGTCTCTCACGCCTGCGTAGTTCCCTGGCTTAGGCAACCCCGGCCCAGCGAAGGCATCACCTGGACATGACCGTGGCTGCAGGCAACGCTGCCGGGGCTCCCCGTCTACGAGCCCTGGCACCTCTGCTTCGCCGATCCGCGCCGGATCCATCGGGATTGACGATGGAATGGCTGGCCGGAACGCTGGTCGGGTGACCGGGGAGCGGGTGGAGGCCCAGCAGTCTGAGGCGCAGCGGTTCGCGGAGTTGTTCCGTGCCGTGTACCTGACGTTTCATCGCCGCGATGGCCCGCGCGGCCAGCTGTCTGGCGCCTCGCGGGCGGTGCTGGAGCACCTGGCCATGGCCGGGCCGCTCACGGTCGGCGAGGCAGCCGGGCACCTGAGCCGGGCGCAGTCGGTGATCAGCGACATCGTGAGCCACCTGGAGCGCCAGGGCCTGCTGGAGCGCGAGAGCGACCCAGCAGACCGGCGGCGCACGCTGATCTGGCTGACGGCGGCCGGCCACGACGCGCTGCGCCGCGACCGCGAGGTACTCAGCCTGGACCTGCTCGCCCGGGCGCTGGCCGGGCTGCCGCCTGGCCAGGCCGACACGCTTATCGCCGGGCTGCGGGCCCTGGTCGACCTGGCTGCTTCCCCTGCCACTATTCCCGATCCGGCTGGTCCGGAGCGATCCGAAGGAGAGACATCATGACCAGCACAGCGACCTGCGAAAGCTGCGGAATGCCCCTGGAAACCGGCCGGTACTGCGGCTACTGCACCGACGACCACGGCGAGCTTCAGGCATTCGACGAGCGGTTCAGCCGGATGGTGGCCTGGCAGGAGCGCCGCAACCCGGCCGCGACCCGTGAGGAACTCGAGCGCCAGACCCTCGACTACATGGCCACCCTGCCCGCCTGGCGCGACCATCCGCGTGTTACCCAGCGCGGCTAGCCGCCACGCGGCCGACGCGGCTACGCGCAACCCGGCAGCGGAGCCGGGTCGTCCGTGAGCTGGCCGCCCGCGAGCAGGTGAGCCGGTGCGGGTGCCGCGGCAGCCTGGCCCGGTGGATACAGGCCTGGCGGGCTGGCGGGTTCGGCGCGCTGATGCCGTCGGCCCGCCAGGTCACCGCGTGGATCCCCCAGGTCCCGAAACCGTCCAGGACGGGACTGATCAGAGATGAAGAGCAGGCAGGCACGGTCTTCCGCAGTGACCATGGAACTCGGCAATCACATGATCTTGGGAACGTGCCTGTACTGCTCCCTGACACGCCGCAACGGCCATCAAGCCATCAACCGGACACGCCACTATGCCGGGGCCCTGCTCTCATACCGGGCGTCACGAACCAGCTTCGTCGTTGCTGTCTGTCACCAGCGGGTGCTCTACGATCGTCTGGCCGTCAAGCTCGATCAACCGGCGGCTGCCCCTTCCGGCGATCCGCATAAGCCTCCGCCAGCTCAGCCTGGAACTCCTCGTCAAACAGCTCATGCCGGTGCAAGCGCAAGAACACGAACAGCTTCGCCCGCCGCACCGCCTTGATCACCGCTTGCTCCGCCGCCGACGGCTCCGCCGGCGGACGCCACGCAACAGGGCGCATCGACCTTCCTCCCGGATCGTAGACACAATTCACCATCCGCTACGAACAGGAAGTAGCACACGGGACAACCGTCAGCCGGGGCAACGCCCGAACCCAACCCCACTACTTGACCGAAGGTGCCCTAGGCGCGGGCGCTGTCCTGGAGTGTTTGCGGGGCGGTCCCGGTGCCCCGGATGGCGGTGAGGGCGGCGGCCGCCATCACGCGCACCCCGACCGCGATGGCGCGTTCATCGACGTCGAACGTGGCCTGGTGGATGTCGAAATCCTCGGACGAGCCGGGCCGGCGGGTGCCGAGCCGGGCCAGCGAGCCCGGGATCGATTCCAGGTACCAGGCGAAGTCCTCGCCGCCCATGCTCTGCGGGGTGGTCACCACCGCATCCGCGCCGAGCACCTGTTTCGCCGCGGCGGCGAGCATCGCCGTGCTGGTGGGCTCGTTGACCGTGGGCGGCACGTTTCGCTGGTAGTCGAGTTCCGCGATGACCCCGTACGCGCTGGCGACCGACTCGATCAGGGCCTTCAGCAGGTCCGGCGCCTCGTGCCAGGCCTCATCGTCGAGGCAGCGCACGGTCCCCTCGGCTATCCCGTCGTCCGGGATGGCGTTGGCCGCCGTGCCCGCGCTGACCCGGCCCCACACCAGGCTGAGGCTCGACCGCGGATCCACCCGGCGGGACAGCGCCGCGGGCAGTTCAGTCACGATCTTGCCCAGCGCGTACACCAGGTCCGCTGTGAGGTGCGGCCGCGCGGTGTGACCGCCAGGCCCGGTGACCCGCACGGTGATCTTGTCGCATGCGGCCGTGATCGGGCCGGTCCTAGTGCCCACCTTCCCGACATCAAGCCGCGGATCGCAGTGCACGGCGAAAATCCGGTCGGCCGAGGCAATGCCGCCCGCCGCCAGCACGTCGAGGGCGCCCCCGGGCACCTCCTCGGCGGGCTGGAAGATCAGCCGGACCCGGCCCGGCAGCCGCCCGGCCGCCGCCTGCCGGGCCAGGAACAGCCCCGCGCCGAGGGCGACCGTGGTGTGCACGTCATGCCCGCACGCGTGGCAGACGTTCGGCACGGTGGACCGGTAAGGCACCTGCTTCTCGTCGGAGATCGGCAGCGCATCGAGATCGGCGCGCAGCGCCACCAGCGGGCCATCCAGCGCCGTGCCGATGTCCACCAGCATTCCAGTGCCCTTGGGCAGGATCACCGGGCGCAGGCCGGCCGCGGCCAGCCGCAGCGCGACCCGCCGCGTCGTCCGGTGCTCGTGGTAGCCGAGCTCCGGGTGCGCGTGCAGGTCCCGGCGGAACTCGATGAGCTCGGCTTCATGCGCGGCCAGGAACTCATCGAGTTCCGCCGGCACGTCACGGTGCGGCATGCGAGGCCTCCCCAGGGCCGACAAAACGATCCTCAGCGAACTCGGTCACCAGCGCGTCGACCACCTCGGTCAGCCCACCGCACGTCGCCAGGACCGCGCGCTGGCGCTCATACGAGGCGCCGCAGTCCAGTACCTCCGACACCACCTCGAGCTCGGCCGCGCAGCCGAGCCGGTCCGCCACCGGCCTGAGCTCCGCCACCAGCTCATACAGCTCGTCACGGAGCGGCGCCGTGGATCCCGAGGCATCAGTGATCACGATGGCATCCAGCCCGTATCTGGTCGCCCGCCACTTGTTGTCACGGACCACCCAGGCTGGCCGCCTGGGCAGGGTGTAACCGCGGTCCAGCTGGCTGTCGAACAGCTGCACCAGGCTCTGCGACAGAGCACCGACCATCCCGACCTCGTGCAGCGTGGGGACACCGTCGAACATGCGGATCTCCACCGTGCCAAAGTCAGGGTGCGGACGGATGTCCCACCACACTTCCTTGATGCTCCGGATCGTTCCGGCGCGGAGCAGCGTGTCCATGTACTCCTCGAACTCACTCCAGTCCGCAAGTAAATGCGGTGGTCCCGCCGTCGGTAGCCCACCGAAGATGACCGCCCTGCTCGAAGCGAGCCCCGTGTCGTGCCCACCCCAGAACGGGCTCGACGCGGTCAGCGCCAGGAAATGCGGCAGATACACGGCCAGGGCATTGACGATGGGAATCGCCCTGCTCCCGTCACGAAGTCCCACATGGACATGAACACCAAAGGTCTGGATCCTGCGGGCAAGCCACTGCATCTGTTCGACGAGTTCGGCATAGCGCTGAATGGGCACCATCTTTGCATCCCGCCAGTCACTGAGGGGATGTGTTCCGGCGCAGGTCAGCATCGTACCGCGCATATCCGTGATCCGCTGAAGTTGAGCGATTGTCGCGGCAAGGTCCCTCTTTGCCTCCGACACGGTGCTACAGATCCCGGTCACGATCTCCACCGTGGACTGCATCAGCTCATAGTGGATCCTGGCCGCCACACCGCCCTCACCAGCGCCGACCAGCGCAGAGATGACCTCGCGGGCGTCCTGGCGCAACAGCTTGCTGCCGGAATCGATGAGCTGCAGCTCCCACTCGATGCCGAGCGTCGGCCCGGGAGACGGGTTCCACCAGATTCCCACCGCCGACCTCCATGGGTAATCGCTAGAATGCAATGCGATGTATCACGAGGCCGCGTTCGTGTCCATACATCAGCAAAAGGACCGCTTCAGTACACATTGGGCGGGCGGTACACACCCCACACATCGCGCAGCGCGTCACATACCTCTCCCACAGTGGCCCTGGCACGCAGCGCCTCACGCAGCGGGTAGAGCATGTTCTGGCTGCCTGCCGCGGCCTTCTTGAGTTCATCGATCCGGCGCTCGAACTCACCCTGGTCCCGGCTGCCGCGCAGCACCGCCAGGCGCCGGGCCTGGTCATGCTCGATCGCGGCGTCAGCGCGCAGCAGCTGGTACGGCTCCTCACCGTCCGTAGTGAATTTGTTCACCCCGACCACGACCCGCTCGCCCGCGTCGATCTCCCGGGTGACCTGGTAAGCGGACCGCTCGATCTCGGCCTTCTGGAAACCCTGCTCGATGGCTGCGACGGCACCGCCAAGGTCCTCGACCCGGGCGATCAGCTTGGCCGCCGCGTCCGCCAGGTCATCGGTCATCGACTCCATCGCGTACGATCCCGCGAACGGGTCCACGGTGAGCGTGAGGTCAGTCTCGTGCGCGAGGACCTGCTGGGTCCGCACGGCCAGCCTCGCCGCTTTCTGGCTGGGCAGGGAGATGGCCTCATCGTAGGAATTCGTGTGCAGCGACTGGGTGCCGCCGAGCACCGCCGCCAGGGCCTGGATCGTCACCCTGGCCAGGTTCACCTCGGGCTGCTGCGCGGTGAGCTGGACCCCGGCGGTCTGCGTATGGAACCGCAGCATCTGGGAGCGGGGATCAGCGGCCGAGAATTCGTTACGCATGATGTTGGCCCAGAGGCGGCGGGCCGCGCGGAACTTCGCGATCTCTTCCAGCAGGGTGGTCCGGGCCACGAAGAAGAACGAGAGGCGCGGGGCGAACTCATCCACCGCCAGGCCGGAGCGGATCGCGGCGCGCACGTACTCCTTCGCGTTGGCCAGCGTGAACGCGACCTCCTGCACCGGCGTGGCCCCCGCCTCGGCCATGTGGTAGCCGGAGATCGAGATCGTGTTCCAGCGCGGGATCTGCTCGCGGCAGTAGGCGAAGGTGTCGGCGACCAGCCGGAGCGAGGGCTGCGGCGGATAGATGTAGGTGCCGCGGGCGATGTACTCCTTGAGGATGTCGTTCTGGATGGTGCCGGTGAGCGCGTCTGACGGCACACCCTGTTCCTCGGCCACCAACTGGTAGAGGAGCAACAACACCGCCGCGGGCGCGTTGATCGTCATAGAGGTGGACACCGTGCCCAGCGGGATGCCACGCAGCAGGGTGCGCATGTCGTCGATGGAGTCGATCGCCACGCCCACCTTGCCAACCTCACCGCGGGCAGCCGGCGCGTCGGAGTCGTAACCCATCTGTGTGGGCAGGTCAACGGCCTCGATCAGCTGGTGATAGCGCTCATTCGACTCGGCGGCGGTGGCGAAGCCGGCATACTGCCGCATAGTCCACGGCCGCGCCGTGTACATCGCGGGATAAACGCCGCGGGTGAACGGGTACCCGCCGGGCTGCCCCAGCTCCACCTCCGGATCGAACCCCTCCGGCTGGCCTGGGCCATACACCGGCTCGACCGGCAGCCCTGACTCCGACTCACGTCCCATTACCCCAGAGTAGGTCGCCGATGTAACGGAGCCTAGGCGAGCCCCAGACCCCGGGCTGGGGCCGGGTCGCATACCACAATGGCGAATGATTGACTACTCCTTGTGAAAAATCATCTGGTCGGCCACCAGGCGCCGGTCCGGCGAGCCATCGCTGGCATGGTTGCCTGCCTGATCAGCGGGCTCGCGCTGGCATCCGCGACCGCGGCGCCGGCGCGGGCCCAGATACCGGGCGGCAACACCACGGTCGTGGGCGGCAGCCAGCTCAGCGGGCGCGGTGTGATTGTCAACTACCCCGCCCGCGGAGCCCCCCGCCTGCCCGCCGTGCCTGCGTCCGCCTACGTGATCGCCGATGCGGGCACCGGGCAGGTTCTCGCGGCCAAGGACCCGCATGGCTGGTTCGCCCCGGCGAGCACGCTCAAGGTGCTGACCGCGCTCACCCTGATGCCGGTGCTGAGACCGGATTCCACCGTCGTCGCCTCGCATCAGGCCGCCAGCGTCGAGCCGAGCAAGGTCGGGCTGATCGCCGGGCGCCGGTACCTGGTCTCCGACCTGTTCAAGGCGCTGCTGCTGGTCTCCGCCAACGACGCGGCGATATCCCTCGCCCAGGCGACCGGATCTTTCGCCAAGGGCATCGCCATGATGAACGCGGAGGCGCAGCACCTCGGGGCGGACGACACGGTGGCCAGGCAGCCCAATGGCCTGGATGCTCCCGGCCAGCACGTGTCCGCCTACGACGAGGCGCTCATTGCACGGGAGGCGCTGAAGCTGCCGATGTTCATGCGCGACGAGCAGCTGGGCACCGCCCGCTTCCCGCTCGCGCAGCGTCACATGGTCACCCTGTACAACCAGAACACCATGCTCACCGGCTACCCGGGGGACATCGGTGGCAAGATCGGCTGGACCACCCCGGCCGCCGCCACCTTCATCGGCCTGGCCAGACGGCATGGCGTGACGCTGATCGTGACGATACTGCACTGCGTGCCGATGACCGAGATGACGTACGCGGCCCGCCTGCTGAACTGGGGCTTCACCATGGACGGGGCGGTAACGCCGGTCGGCACGCTGGTCAGCCCGCAGCCGGCGCGTACCCCGCCCAATGTGCCCAGGCCACCGCACCGGGCCGCGGCCCGCCCTCTGCCCGCGGGCCGCACTGTCCCGGTCGCCGCCGGGGCTGGGGCCGCGCTGCTCGCTGCGCTGCTGGCTGGCTCGGCCCTGCTGGTCAGCCGGCGTCGCCCGCGGTCAGGAAGCCGACCCGTTCCCTGACCGTGGCCATGGTCTGCCTGGCCATAGGGAGCGCCTTCGCCGCGCCGCGGGCCAGCATGCGGTCCAGTTCAGCCTCGTCGGCGAGCAACTTCTCGGTCCGCTCCCGGATCGGGGCCAGGGCACCGGCTACCACCTCGGCCAGGTCCTTCTTGAACGCGCCGTAACCCGCGCCGGCGTACCTCGCCTCCAGGTCGGCGACCTCCTGGCCGCTCAGCGCCGAGTAGATCCGCAGCAGGTTGCTGATCCCCGGCTTTTCGGTGTCGTCGGCCCGGATCTCGCTGCCCGTGTCGGTCACCGCCCGCGCGATTTTCTTGCGGACCACGTCGGGCTCGTCGAGGATGTCCACGATCCCGGCCAGCGAGGACGCCGACTTGCTCATCTTCGCCGTCGGCTCCTGCAGGTCGTTGATCTTCGCTACCCCGCCGAGAATGTAGGCGGCGGGCACCGCGAAGGTGGGGCCGAACCGGTGGTTGAACCGGATCGCCAGGTCCCGGCTGAGCTCAAGGTGCTGGCGCTGGTCCTCCCCCACGGGCACCTGCTCGGTCTGGTACAGCAGGATGTCGGCGGCCTGCAGGACCGGGTAGCTGAACAGCCCCAGGCTCGCTTGCTGCGCGCCGCCGCGAGCTGCCTTGTCCTTGAACTGGGTCATCCGGCTGGCCTCGCCGAACCCAGTCAGGCAGCCCAGCACCCAGGCCAGTTCAGCGTGCTCGGGCACGTGGCTCTGGATGAACAAGGTGCACCGGTCCGGGTCGAGCCCGGCCGCGAACAACTGCGCGGCGGCGATCCTGGTCCGCCGCCGCAGCAGCGCCGGATCCTGCGGGACCGTGATCGCGTGCAGGTCCACCACGCAGTAGAGCGCGTCGTGGGTGTCCTGCAGGGTCACCCACTGACGCACCGCACCTAGGTAGTTGCCGAGGTGGAACGAGTCGGCGGTCGGCTGGATGCCGGAGAACGCGCGTGGGCGGGACATGAGCTGAGTCTAGTAGCGGGGTCGCGGGGATACAGGCGGGTGCGGGCTGCGCTGCGCCTTCGGCGCTTTTACGCGCTGCCCGCACCCGCCTGCACCCCCGCTCATGGCTGCTCGATCGGCTCAATGGGGGTGGGATCAGAAGGAAGGGACGGGGGCTACTGGGCCGGTGACCGGGAGGACGATCAGGCATGGGACCTTTACGGGGTGGGCTGGGTCTAGGGCGTTGAGCATGTCGGCCATGGCGATCGGGTCGTTGACGATTTCTAGGTGATCGCTGGCGTCCAGGACGCATTGGCGGTTGACGGTGATGTTGGTGACATTCGACGCCGCCGGCAGGAAGGCGTTGGTGTACGGCGTCACCACCTCATCGCCTCTGGTCTCGATGACGGTGTATTGGACGGCGGGCACGGTCGGGTTTGCGTTAAGGCTGGTAAGGAACGGTGAGCCCGCTTCCTGCTGCACGCAGGCGGCACGAACCGGACGGGCGATTCGATCTGGAGATCGCACTGCGGGCACGCCGACTGCTCAGCCGGGCGGCGGGAGGGGCTTAGGGTGTGTCCCGTGGATCTTGGCCGTCGCGAGCGGCCGTCCGGAGGGATGGATCGCAAGGCGGAGGAGGAGCCAATAGCGGAGCTATTGGCGACGACGACAACGCCGCGAGGCGCCCTCCGGCGGACGCGCAGCAGGCCGAAGATCCACGGGACACACCCTTAAGAGGCTGAACCCCTGCCTACGACCGGCACGATCTCGGGCGCGTCGAGCAGCAGCGCGTCCGCGGCCTGGTCGGTGGCGGCCTCCTGGGAGGCGCGTTCGGCGGCGATGGCGGCCCGGTAGTGCCCGAGTTCCCTGGCCTCCTGGCGGGCATCCCAGCGCAGCGGCTTGGCCATCAGGTCGGCGGCCTCCGCCGCGGCCGTCAGGCCGCGGTCCCAGGTCTCGATGGAGATGCGCGTCCGGCGGGCCAGCACGTCATCGAGGTGCCGGGCGCCTTCGTGGGTGACCGCGTAGACGACCTCAGCGCGCAGGTAGTCGTCGGCGCCGCCCAGTGGCCGACCCAGGTCCGGCTCCGCCGCGATGAGGCCGAGCACCTCCCCGGTGAGCGACCCGTACCTGCCGAGCAGGTGCTCGATCCGCGCCACATGCAGCCCCGACGACCGGGCCAGCCGGTACCTGGCATTCCACAGCGCGACATAGCCGTCGGCGCCGGCTAGCGGCACCGAGTCGGTGCAGGAAGGCGGCACCCGGCCGTCCAGCGCGTGCGCCACCGCGTTGACCGCGTCCCTGGCCATCACCCGGTAGGTGGTGTACTTGCCGCCGGCGATCATCACCAGCCCCGGCACGGGGTGGGCGACCACGTGTTCCCGCGACAGCCGCGAGGTGGACTCGGACTCACCGGCCAGCAGCGGCCGCAGCCCGGCGTACACCCCGGCCACGTCGTCCCGGGTCAGCGGGACCGCCAGCACCCGGTTGACCTGGGCGAGGACGTAGTCGATGTCGGCCCGGCTGGCCGCTGGATGGGCCTTGTCCAGCGACCATTCGGTGTCGGTGGTGCCGATGATCCAGTGCCGGCCCCAGGGAATGACGAACAGCACGCTGACCGGCGTGCGCATGATGATCCCGGTACGCGAGTGGATGCGGTCGCGGGGCACGATCAGGTGCACGCCCTTGGAGGCGCGCACGTTGATCACTCCACGGCCGCCGACCATGGCCTGGACGTCGTCGGTCCACACCCCGGTCGCGTTGACCACCTGCTGGGCGCTGATCTTCAGCTCTGCGCCGGTCTCCAGGTCCACCGCCCGCACCCCGGTAACCCGCTCGCCTTCCCGCAGGAAACCGGTGACCTGGGTCCGCGATGCTACCTGGGCCCCGTAGCCCGCCGCGGTGCGGACCAGGGTGACGACATAACGGGCGTCGTCGACCTGCGCGTCCCAGTACTGGATGGCCCCGGTGACCGCCGACCGTTTCAGGGCGGGCGCCAGCCGGAGCGTGCTGCGCCGGGTCAACTGCCGGTGCCCGGGCAGGCCCCTGGCCTGGCCGAGGGAGAACCCGAGCAGGTCATACGCGGTCACACCGGCGCCGATGTACCCGCGCTCCCACACGTGGTGGGTAAAAGGGAACAGGAACGGCACCGGCCGCACCAGGTGCGGTGCGAGCCGCTGGAGCAGCAGGGCACGTTCGGCGAGGGCTTCGCGGACCAGGCCCACATTGAGCTGCTCCAGGTAGCGGAGCCCGCCGTGGATCAGCTTGCTGGATCGCGACGAGGTCCCCGATGCGAAGTCGCGCGCTTCCACCAGGCCCACCGAAAGCCCGCGGGTCGCGGCGTCCAGCGCCACGCCCGCACCCACCACGCCGCCGCCCACCACGAGAACCTGATGCTCGGCCCCGGCGAGCGTTGCGAGCGCCGCGGACCTATCATCGGGGCAGAGTCTTGCCGTGTCGTCCCCCCCGGCCATCACAACGGGAACGCTAGCATCCGGCCAGCCCGCGAGTGCTCCACCGATCCCCGGCCTGCCGCAGGTCCGTGGCCTGCCGCAGGTCCGTGGCCTGCGGAGAGTGCGTGGCCGACGGAGAATCCGTGGCCGGCTGTCGCTTGCTGGCGTGCCTCGCGTACTACGTCCACCGGCTCTACGCTAGCGGCGCGGCGGTGCGTACGGCGCGACGACCACCTCGACCCGCTGGAATTCCTTCAGGTCGGAGTAGCCGGAGGTAGCCATGGTCCGGCGCAGGGCACCCATCAGGTTCAGCGAGCCGTCAGCCATGGTGGACGGGCCATGCAGGATCTGCTCCAGCGTGCCGATGGTGCCCACCTTGACCCGGGCCCCCCGGGGCAGGTCGGGATGGTGCGCCTCGCTGCCCCAGTGGTAGCCGCGGCCTGGCGCCTGCTCCGCGCGGGCGAACGGCGAGCCGACCATGACCGCGTCGGCGCCACAGGCCAGCGCTTTGGCGATGTCGCCGCTGCGGGTCATGCTCCCGTCCGCGATGACATGCACATACCGGCCGCCGGATTCGTCGAGGTAGTCGCGCCGCGCGGCGGCCACATCGGCGATCGCCGTGGCCATCGGCACGGCGACGCCGAGCACCGCGGCCGTGGTGTGCCCCGAGCCGCCGCCGAACCCGACGAGGACCCCGGCGGCCCCGGTCCGCATGAGGTGCAGCGCCGCGGTGTAGGTGGCGCAGCCACCCACGATGACCGGGACGTCGAGTTCGTAGATGAACTGCTTGAGGTTGAGCGGCTCGGCCTGCCCGGAGACGTGCTCGGCGGACACGGTGGTGCCGCGAATGACGAAAATATCGACGCCCGCGTCGATAACTGCCTTGTAATACCGAACGGTTCGCTGCGGTGACAGCCGTGCGGCCGTGATGACGCCGGCGGCGCGGATCTCCTCGATCCTGCGGCCGATCAAGTCTTCTTTGATGGGCTCGGCGTAGATCTCCTGCAACCGGCGGGTGGCAGCCTCCTCGCCGAGCCCGGTCACCTCGGCGAGGAGCGGCTCTGGGTCCTCGTAGCGGGTCCACAGCCCCTCAAGGTCGAGCACGGCGAGCCCGCCGAGGCGTCCGATCAGCACCGCGGTCCGCGGCGAGACGACGCTGTCCATCGGGCAGACGACCAGCGGCAGGTCGAACCGGTAGGCGTCGATCTGCCAGGCGATGGACACCTCTTCGGGGTGCCTGGTCCGGCGGGAGGGGACGATGCCAATCTCGTCGAGCGCGTAGGCACGGCGGCCGCTCTTACCGCGGCCGATCTCCACTGTTGTCATGGCCGCACTGCTGTTGTCATGGCCTCTGTTGTCATGGCGTCACCACGGGGATCACGGCCGCCGCCTGGCGTAGTTGGGTGCCTCGGCGGTCATCTCGATGTCATGCGGGTGGCTCTCCGCCAGGCCGGCTGCGGTGACCTGCGTGAACTTCGCCTGCTGGAGCTCGGCGATGGTGGGCGTCCCGCAGAAGCCCATGGCCGCCCGCAAGCCGCCGACAAGCTGGCCCGCGACGGCGGCGAGCGGCCCGCGGTAGGGCACCTGACCCTCGACGCCCTGGGGGACCAACTTGTCCTCACGGAGCACGTCGTCCTGGAAATAGCGGTCCTTGGAGTAGGACCGGCCGCGCTCGGTGTTCCGCATGGCCCCCAGCGAGCCCATCCCCCGGTACAGCTTGTACTGCTTGCCGTGGATGAAGACCATCTCCCCAGGCCCCTCCTCGCACCCGGCGAGCAGGCTGCCCAGCATGACGGTGTCCGCGCCCGCGGCGATGGCCTTGGCGATGTCGCCGGAGTGCTGCAGGCCGCCGTCCCCGATCACCGGCACGCCCGCCGGCCGCGCCGCTTGCGCGGCCTCGTAGATCGCGGTTACCTGCGGTACCCCGACGCCGGCCACCACCCGGGTGGTGCAGATGGAGCCCGGCCCCACGCCGACCTTGACCCCGTCGGCACCCGCGTCGATCAGCGCCTGCGCGCCGGCCCGCGTGGCAATGTTGCCGCCGATCACGTCGACCTTGGCGTTCGCCTTCACCCGCGCCACCATGTCCAGGACCGCCTGGGCGTGGCCGTGCGCCGTGTCGACCACCAGGAAGTCGGCCCCGGCCTCGGCCAGCGCCTGCGCACGCCGCTTGGCGTCCTCGCCCACGCCGACCGCCGCGCCCACCACCAGGCGTCCCTCGGCGTCCTTGGTGGCCAGCGGGTATTCGTCACTCTTGGTGAAGTCCTTCACGGTTATCAGGCCGCGCAGCCGCCCCGCCGCGTCCACCAGCGGCAGTTTCTCCATCTTGTGCTGCCTGAGCAGGCTGAGGGCCTCGTCCCTGGCCACCCCGACCGGCGCGGTGACCAGCGGCATTGCTGTCATCACGGCGGTGACCTGGCGCCCGTGGTCTGTCTCGAAGCGGATGTCCCGGTTGGTGACGATGCCGAGGAGGACTCCATCGGGCGCCGTCACCGGCACGCCGGAGATGCGGAACCTGGCGCACAGGCTCTCCACGTCGGCCACGGTGGCGTCCGGGCCGCAGGTCACCGGGTTGGTGATCATGCCAGCTTCGGACCTTTTCACCATGTCAACCTGCTGCGCCTGTTCCTCGATGGACAGGTTGCGGTGCAGCACGCCGACGCCGCCCTGGCGGGCCATGGCCACTGCCATCCGGGCCTCGGTCACCGTGTCCATGGCCGACGACACGAGCGGGATGCTCAGGGTGATCCGGCGGCTGAGCCTGGCAGTCGTGTCCGCCTCGCCCGGCATGATCGCCGAATGCGCGGGCAGCAGCAGGACGTCGTCGAAGGTGAGGGAAGCAGGAGCGAACTTGACGGCGTCGGTCATGGCACCTTCCGCAGGGTGGTGGCTGACGGTGCCAGTCTAGGGCGTGTGCCGCGGCTCGCTGGCCGACGCCCCGAGGCTGTCGCCCCGAGGCTGTGCACCGCGGGTCAGCGGATGCGCCGCGGGCGGACAAGGGAACTCCAGTCCCGCGCAAGCCTCCTGGAGCCACTGGCTGGGACGCGGGCCAGCCGGGCCAGCATTCCCGCCGCCACCACGCTCGTCGTACCTGCGACCCCCGCGACCACCGCTCCCGCGGCGGCCGCCCTGAGCCAGGCGGCGATCCCACCGCGTGATGGGGGCACCGGAACACTGCCGGTAGGCCGGCGCGCATGGGCCGGGCGGGGGAGGACGCGGGGCCGGGCATCAGGGGCAGCGTCCCTGGCGTCGATATCCGCCGTCAGCGCGCTCAGCAGCGCCACAGCTGGATCGTGCAGCATCGGCGCGGGAGTGGCAGCGCGTGCCGCGAGCACTCCCACGATCTCTTCGGACCGCCGGATCTCACTGAGATCGACGGCCCCGTCACCCGGATCGCCTGTTGCCACCCGCCCCCGAGTGAACTCCACACCAGGTGTAACGCCGGGCGCTCCAGGTCCGCGCCCCGTGATCACGCAATCGACTCCTCGACCGCAATCGCCCGGAGCCGGGCCAGCGCCCGGTGCTGGGCAACTCGAACGGCTCCTGCTGACATACCAAGTACATTACCCGTCTCCTCGGCTGACAGACCGGTGACCACGCGTAGTATCAGCAGCTCACGGAGGTGAACGGGCAACCGGGCGAGCAGCGTCCTAGCACGTTCCGCCTCAATGCAGGCGACAACGGTCTCCTCAGGCCCTGGGTGCTCGTCTGGGCCGTCGGGCAGATCCTCGGTGGGCACCGCCAGCCGGGACGCGCTCCGGACGGCGTCCGCCACCTTGTGCGAGGCGATGCCGAAGACGAAGGACGCGAACGGCCGTCCCATATCGCGGTAGCGCGGGAGCGCGGACAGCACCGCGATGCAGACCTCCTGGGCGACGTCGTCGGCCACGTGGTAATGGCCGGTGATGCGGCCCAGCCGGGCCCGGCAGTACCTGACCACCATCGGGCGGATGTGCTGGAGCAAGGACTCGATCGCCGCCGGGTGCCCCCGGACGGCCAGGCTCGTCAGGTCGCGCAGGCTGGTCCCCTCGGCCACTCCCGCACCGCCGGCGAACCGCGCCTCGGGCCACGCGCCGTTGGCCGGTCTGCCGTCGGGCCACGCGCTGCTGGCCGGTCTTGCCTCGGGCCATGTGCCGTTGGCCGGTCTGCCGTCGGGCCACGCGCTGCTGGCCGGTCTTGCCTCGGGCCACGCGCGGCCGGCCGATCTCGCCTCGGGCCATGTACCGCTGCGGCCTGCGCTGAGCCGTCCGTCGGTGCCGTCCCGCGCGTCCATCAGCTGCTTCTCCGCAGCGTCCCCCGCGCCTCTTAGCTGCTTCTCCGCCCCGTCAGCCGGATCAGCCGCGCCCGATGACGATTCCCGCCACCCTTCGCCGCCCACGGCCCGGATGATGCATCCCTCCGTCACGAATGAATGATGCCCACGAAAGCCCGTGGTTCCGCCATGGATGATGGCAACGGAATGGTCACATTGATGTACCGCCTCGACACGGTGCGCCATAAAATTACAATCCGTAATCACTTGACTACAGATTGTAATTGCCTTTGTTTGCGTTCTATGCGAATCCGCCCGAAGCCCATCCAAGGATGCCCGAAGCGCACCCAAGCGGACCCTCACGTGCCGCGGATGCCGCGTGCCGGGTGCCCTGGACGCCGCGTGCCAGGTGCCACAGACGCCGTGCCAAGTGGCACGGACGCCGCATATGCCCAGGAGCAGACGAGCCAGCCCGCATGATCCGGAGATCATGCGGGCGGGCACCGTCAGTGCATTTCCCGTTAGTGAGCGCGGTCAGCCGCACTCACCCGGCCGGCTCAGTGCGAGTGGCCGTGACCACCCTGGTCGGCTGGCTCCTCCGCTGGCCGGTCCGCCACGAGCACTTCGGTCGTCAGCAGCATGCCCGCGATGGACGCGGCGTTGCGCACCGCGGAGCGCGTCACCTTGACCGGATCGATCACGCCCGCGGCGACCAGGTCGCCGTATTCACGGGTGGCCGCGTTGTAACCGTTGCCGAAACCCAGCTCGGCGATCTTGGCCACGACCACGGAGCCCTCGGCGCCCGCGTTCTCCGCGATCCAGCGCGCCGGAGCGAAAAGCGCCTTGCGCACGACCCCGACGCCGGTTGCCTCGTCGCCGGTCATGCCCAGGTCGCCCAGCTTCGCCGCGGTGTGCACCAGGGCGCTGCCACCGCCGGGGATGATGCCTTCCTCGATGGCTGCCCGGGTGGCTGAGATCGCGTCTTCCAGGCGGTGCTTCTTCTCCTTGAGCTCCACCTCGGTCGCTGCGCCGACCCGGAGCACACACACTCCGCCGGACAGCTTGGCGACCCGCTCCTGTAGCTTCTCCCGGTCCCAGTCCGAGTCCGTCGCCTCGATCTCGGCCTTGAGCTGGCGAACCCGGTCCTCGATGGCGGTGTGGTCACCCGCGCCGTCCACGATCGTGGTGGTGTCCTTGTTGACCACGATCCTGCGGGCCTGGCCGAGCGTGTCGAGCCCGACCATCTCCAACTTGAGGCCCAGTTCCTCGCTGACCACTTCACCGCCGGTGAGCACCGCCATGTCGCCGAGCATGGCCTTGCGCCGCTCGCCGAAGCCGGGTGCCTTCACCGCGGTTACCGCTAGCAGCCCGCGGATCTTGTTCACGACCAGCGTGGACAGGGCCTCGCCGTCGACGTCCTCGGCAATCACCAGGAACGGCTTCTTCGTCTGCGCGACCTTCTCGAGCAGCGGCAGGAAATCCGCCATTGAGGAGATCTTGCCCGCGTGCAGCAGGACATAGGCGTCTTCGAGGACCGATTCCATCCGCTCCTGGTCGGTGATGAAGTACGGAGAGATGTAGCCCTTGTCGAACTGCATGCCCTCGGTGAACTCGAGTTCCAGCCCCATAGTCGGCGATTCCTCGACGGTGATGACCCCGTCCTTGCCGACCTTGGCGAACGCTTCGGCGATGAGCTCGCCGATCTTGCTGTCCTGCGCGGAGACGGTCGCCACGTGCGCGATCTCCCCCTGCTCCTCGACCTCACGCGCGGACTCGATCAGCAGGTCCGACACGGCGGCTGCCGCAGCGTCGATCCCGCGCTTGAGGGCGATCGGGTTCGCGCCAGCCGTGACGCTGCGCCTGCCCTCGTGGACCATTGCCTGCGCCAGCACCGTCGCCGTGGTCGTGCCATCCCCGGCCACGTCGTTAGTCTTGGTGGCGACCTCCTTGGCGAGCTGGGCACCCAGGTTCTCGTACGGATCCTCCAGCTCCACCTCCCTGGCGACGGTCACGCCGTCGTTGGTGATGGTGGGAGCGCCCCACTTCTTGTCGATAACGACGTTGCGGCCCCGTGGGCCCAGCGTCACTTTCACGGCGTCCGCGAGGCGGTCCACGCCGCGCTCCAGTGCGCGCCGCGCTTCCTCGTCGAACTCCAGCATCTTGGCCATGAGCACCTCAAACTTGCTTGTTATGACTGTGCGAAGAGCGTCCAGCTAGTTACCCGCGGTTAATTAATCACGAGCCACCGCCCCGGACACCAGTCCGGCGTCCGGGGCGGCACGGCTCGATACCGCGGGCGTCTGTCGCGGGACGCAGCCCGCGCCACATGATCCCCGTGCTTACTTCTCGATGATGGCGAGCACGTCACGAGCGGAGAGCACCAGGTACTCCTCGCCGTGGTACTTCACCTCCGTGCCGCCGTACTTGCTGTACAGCACCACGTCGCCGACCTTGACATCCATCGGGACGCGCTTGGCGCCGGCATCGTCGAACCGGCCCGGGCCCACCGCAAGGACTTCGCCCTCCTGGGGCTTCTCCTTGGCGGTGTCCGGGATCACGAGACCGGATGCAGTGGTCTGCTCGGCCTCGAGCGTCCGGACGACAATCCGATCCTCGAGCGGCTTGAGAACTACCTTGGTGGCGGTCGTCACGATCTGACCTCCCCCTTCGGAAAGGCTATCTGAAATGACATAGAGGGAACGACCACGGCTGACTGTCGTCGCGGGTGCCAGACCAGCCTCGTCGCATTAGCACTCTACTCTAGTGAGTGCTAGTTCCGAACAGTATCGCCGCTGCCCGAACTCGTCAACACGGGCCCGGCCGCAACCTCACGCGGAGCCGCCCGCAACCCGGTGCGGAACCCGCCCTAGACCATAACCACGCTGGTCACCGGCATGGATGAGTCGGCCGGGAAGTCCAGCGGCGAAGACGGCGCGCCGCGGGCCATCAACTCGGCCCCGAGCGCCGCCACCATGGCGCCGTTGTCCGTGCACAGGCCCGGCCTTGGCACCCGCAGCCTGATGCCCGCCGCCTCGCAGCGCTCCGCCGCGAGGGCTCGCAGCCGGGAGTTTGCCGCCACCCCGCCGCCGATGATCAAGTGATCAACGCCGTGAGCGCGGCAGGCTTGGACCGCCTTGCGGGTGAGCACGTCCGCCACGGACTCCTGGAAGGAGGCCGCCACATCGGCCACCGGCACGCTGAGCCCAGCCTCCCGGCGTGCCTCCACCCAGCGCGCCACCGCGGTCTTCACCCCCGAGAAGGAGAAGTCGAAGGTCTGATCACGGTATTTGCCGCGGGGGAAGGCGATCGCCGTCGGGTCTCCCGAGCGGGCCGCCGCGTCGATCGGCGGGCCGCCGGGAAAGGGCAGCCCGAGGAGGCGTGCCACCTTGTCGTATGCCTCGCCCGCCGCGTCGTCGATGGTCGCGCCCAGCGCCCGGACCTCACCGGTCACATCGGGCATCAGCAGCAGCGACGAGTGACCTCCGGACACCAGCAGGGCGACCACGGGCGCCGGCAGCGTTCCATGTTCCAGCTGATCGACGGCGATGTGCGCGGCAAGGTGGTTGACCCCGTACAGCGGCTTGCCCAGGGCCAGGGCGTATGCCTTCGCGGCGCAGACACCCACCAGCAGCGCCCCGGTGAGCCCCGGCCCGGCCGTGACGGCGATGGCGTCCACGTCGGCCAGGGTGACCCCGGCGGTGGCCAGCGCGCGGTCCACGGCGGGGACCATAGCCTCCAGATGCGCCCGGCTGGCCACCTCAGGGACCACGCCACCGAACCGCGCATGCTCAGCCACGCTGGAGGCGACCGCGTCGGCGAGAAGCTCATGGCCGCGGACCAGGCCGGCGCCCGTCTCGTCGCAGGAGGTCTCGATGCCCAACACCAGCGGAGTGGTCACTCGGTGCCCCCGGCCCGCTGCCGGGCGTGCTTGGCCCGCCGGACGCGCCCCCGCGTGATGGCCCGGGCCCCTGCGGGCCCCTTGGCGCTCTCCAGGACCCGCCGCATGACCAGGGCGTCGGTACCAGATGGCTGGTAATAGCCGCGCCTGAGCCCGATATCGGTGAACCCGTGGCGACGGTAGAGGTTCTGCGCCCGCGGATTGTCCACCCGGACCTCCAGGAAAACCTCTTTGCAGCGACGCCGCGCGGCCTCGGCGAGCAACCCGCTGAGCAGGGCGGCGCCGATCCCCTCCCCCCAGCGGTCCTCCGCCACGGCCATTGTCAGCACGTCCGCCTGGCCGCTGCCGGCGGCGAGCAGGCCGGCGTAGCCGACCACTCCCGTCCCGTCCTCGGCCACCAGGTAGTAACGGCCGTCCGGGACCCCCGCGAGTTCGGCGGCCAGCATGCCCTCCGTCCATGCCTCCGGGCCGAACAGGGCGGCTTCCAGGCTCAGCACGGCCGCCAGATCGCCGCGGGCCATGGGACGCAGCGCAGTACTCACGACGGGGTCACCCGCTTCGGCGGCCCGGGGGCCTGGGCGTCCGGCCTGCGCAGGTACAACGGCTCCGCCGGGAGCATCGGCAGTTGTTCGGCCAGTCGCCGCGCTGCCAACTGGGCGAGCGTGCCCGCGGCCGGATATTCCGGACCGATCCGCTCACCAAGCAGCCCGGGGTAGAGCCCGGCCCCCGCGCCAGCAACCGGGCAGCCGGCCCCGATGGCACCGGGAGTGCTCACGGCCGGGCCGGTCAGCCGCTGCCCTGCGGCCGAGTACCGGGCCCAGTACAGCTCCCTGCGCCGGGCATCGGTGGCGACGACGAAGTCACGGCCCGCGGCCGCGGGCACCGCGTCGCAGGCGATGACGTCAAGCGTGCACACCCCGTACACCGGGATGCTGAGGGCGCTGCCGAGCACGCGCGCCGTGACCAGTCCCGCACGCAGGCCCGTGTACGGGCCGGGGCCGGTCCCGACCGCTACCGCCGTGACGTCCAGCCGGGTCACCCCGGCATCGGCGAGCACCTTCTCGATGGCCGACGCCAGCAGTTCACCGTGCCGACGGGCATCGACCGACGCCACCTCCGCGAGCGCGTGCACCCCGTCATGCAGGGCGACTGTCACGGCCGGCGTCGCGGTGTCGAAGGCGAGCAGCAGCACGGTTAAAAAGCCTAGTTGACATCTTCCCCGCCCCGGGCGGCGGCGACTTCGGCCCCTTCCCAGCCCGGGGAGCCGGAGACTTCGGCCCCTTCCCCGCCCGGGGAGCCGGAGACTTCGGCCCCTTCCCCGCCCCGGGAGCCGGAGACTTCCGCTGCGGCGACCGGGCCGCTCCCGCTCATTTCACCTGGGCGAGGATGTCCCGCGCCACAGCAAGCGCTCCGGCCTTGAGCTGTGCCGCGGAGACCGGCCCGTACCCGCCCTTGCTGGAGTGGTCGAGCCCTTCAAGCACCACGGTGACCAGCACGTTGCGATCACGTATCACCACGGTGAGCAGATCGGTGGTGTCACCGCCTGCAGTGGTCACCTGGAGTGCGGAGAATGCCGCAGTGCCGAACCCGTGCATGGTGGTCACCGCGGCCTTCGGCAGATGGCTTGCCTTGGGCGGTCTGGTCTTCTCCGCCAGCGCTTGGCGATAGGCATCGATGGCCGCGAAGGTCGCGCTGCCGTTCCCGCTAGCCAGCCCGTTCGGTGCGTAGGCCTGCGCCTCGACGTCCAGCAGGCGGTACACCGGCCGCGCGTCCAGCGTCCAGTCGCACAGGCTGTCCGACTGGCCATTGAGCGAGCTGGGGACCACCTTGGTCCGCGTTCCCGGCAGGTATTGATCCAGCGTCGCCGTGGACACCGCCGTGCACGTGTTCGGCACGGTCTGGAACTCGCCGGGCAGGAAGGTGGTGACAATCTGGTCGGGCAGTGGCGCCGTGCCGCTGGCGCCCCGCGTCAGCTGCCAGACCCCGCCAGCGATGACGACCGCCACCGCGAGCACGCTCCCCCAGAGGACGAGACTGCGCCGCGTCTTGCGGGCACGGGCCGCCGCGAGCCTGCCGCGGGGACGCCGACCGGGTGCATCTGCCGCCGCGTCGCCACCCTGGCCGCCGGGCGGCCCCGGCTGATCGGGACGACTGGGCCGACCGGGACGACTGGGCCGCTCCTGCTGATCTGCCCAGCGTGGCTCGATGGCGAGACCCGCCCACGGCGGAAGCTCCTCGTCATCATTCGCGGGATCAGCGTCCGACCATCGAGGGGCGCCCCGGCGTGGTTCAGGCATCCTGCTGGACCGCGGGGGAGGAGGCCCTTGCTTGGCCACGGCTCGCCTCCGGGGAAGGGATCGGACCGTGCACGACGGCGCGGAACATTGCCAGGACGGCAGGTCTTCCGGGAAGGAGCCGGCCAAGGCAATGCGGGGACAGACGGAAACTATAAAGCCTTTGGCATACCCGCTAGGGCACAACACGCGGATTCCGCCGCGGCCGCCCAGCGTTCCCCGACACCAGAAAGCCGCACCGTCCGGCTGTCGTCGGCCGTGCCGCCCCCGGACCCGGCCCCGACCGTGGCCCGGGTTATCGCGATGGTGACTTCGAGGCGATCCGCGGCGAGCCCCTCGACAAGGCCCTCGCCCCATTCCACCACGGTGACCGAATTGCCGATGTCAGCGTCCAGGTCGAGGTCGTCCACCTCTGCCGGGCTGGCGAGCCGGTAGGCCACCGGGCCGCGGACGTTCAGCCCCTGCCCGATGCCCTGGACGAGCGTGGTCTTCCCGGCGCCAAGCGGCCCGCTGAGTACCACGAGGTCACCCGGGCGCAGCAGCGCGGCGAGCCGCTGGCCCAGCGCGCGCATGTCGCCTGCCGTCGCCACCTGGATGCCCGCAGCCGCCGTGCGGCCCGCCGTGGCGCTCACGCGGTGTCTCCCGCTCGCCTCCGGGGCGCCTTGGGACGCCTCCTTCCCTCGTCGCTCGTCCCTCGCTCCTCAGTCCAGGCGGCGCCGCGCCCCTCCGGCTCGCTCACGCCGAGCGCTCACGGGTCACTTGGCCCGAGGTGGCGCGGGCCACCAGCGCGGTGATCGACTCGTTCACGAGGTCGGGGCACTCGAGTATCAGGGCATGCCCCGCGCCGGCTACCCAGACCAGCTCGGCACCGGGAATCTGGCCGGCCAGTTCCAGGCCGAGCGCGGGGGAGATCAGCCGGTCCAGTTCGCCGATCATCACGGTCACCGGGACACGTCCCAGGACGCCGAGCGTAGCCCGCATATCGACCTTATAAAGGGCCTGGCTGTACTCCGCGACCACGCTCATCGGCGTCGACCTGATCATCTGCTCAAGGAAGTCGACCACGGCCGGGTTCACCCCGGGGTCCCCGAAGCCCAGGTAGCGGGTGCTGAGGAACGACAGCTCACCGGCGGCCCGGCGGCCGCGCTCCACGAGGATGGCCCGGTAGCCGGTAGCCGCCCCGCGCAGCATCACCGGCAGCGTCCGCTGCAACACGAGCCGGAGCGGCCCGGGCATCCACGGGCTGCCCGCCTCCAGGCCGCCTGCCGCGCTGGAGATGAGCGCTATCCCCACGACCTTCGTGCCGAACAGGTCCGGCCGCTGGCCCGCCAGCGCCATGATCGTCATTCCGCCCATGGAATGACCGACGAGCACCACCGGCATATCGCCGGGCGCGACCGCCTTGATGACCAGGTCCAGGTCGGCGCCCAGCCGATCGATGCTGGCCGGGCCGCCCGCCGAGCGGCCGGAGCGGCCGTGGTCGCGCTGGTCCCAGAAGACCAGCCGGTAGCCGCCGAGATCCCGGCGCTGGAAGTGCCAGCTGTCCTGGTTCAGCGTGTACCCGTGGCAGAAGATGATGGTGACCGGGTCGGCCTGCTCGACGCCGATCTGGCGCCCGATCTCGTGCGGGCCGCCCGCACTCGGAGGTTCGTCGATCTCCACGTGCAGCGGGACCCCGTCGTCCGCGAGCACGGTGAGAACACGCCCGCGCAGCGTACCGAGAGGCTCAGGCTCAGCTGCTTTGCGGATCAGCCGCACACGCCCGACCGCGATGCGCTCCGCCGCGAGGATCGCACCTGCCCCCGCGGCCGTCGCGCCAGCGGCCAGCCCAGCTACGCCGGTAATCCGCCGCCAGCTAGCCATAGATCCTCCAGCCGGGAGCCTGCCGCGTGCGGTCACGTCAGCCGCGTGGCGCAGTCACCGCGCCCGGACGTTCCGTGCCGGGGAACTCCGTGCCTGGCAGACCCGTGTCCGCACCGTCGCGCACAGACTCTTCCTCGTATGCTACTCCAGAGTAGGTTCGGGGCATCCGGCCGCCGAATCTGGTCACGATCTCATAGGACAGGGTGCCGAGCGCATCGGCCCATTCCTGCGCCGTGGGCTCCCCCGAGTCACCCGGCCCGAACAGCACCACCTCGTCCCCCGTCGCCGCGGGCTCGGGGCCGAAATCGACCACGAACTGGTTCATGCAGACGGTGCCAGAGATCAGCCAGCGCCGCTCGCGGGCGCCGACCTCGACCACGCCGAACGCGTTCCGCGGCACACCTTCGGCGTAGCCGAGCGGGACCAGTCCCAGAGTGCTCTCCCCCTGCGTCACGTAACGATGGCCGTACGACACGCCCGTCCCAGCCGGCACCCGCTTGGCCTGCACCAGCCAGGCCCGCACTGTCATGGCCGGGCGCAGCCAGTCCGGCGCGCCGCCCGGCAGCGTGGACAGGCCGAAGACCGCCCCGCCCGGCCGGACCATGTCGAACCAGGTCTCGGGGAGGGTGAGGGTCGCCGGAGTGTTGGCCAGGTGGCGCACTTCGGGGCGCGCACCTGCCCTTTCCGCGAGCAAGACCGCATTACCGAACGCTTCCTGCTGCGCGACGATCGACGGATGCCCGGGCATGTCGGCGCACGCCAAATGCGACCATAGGCCGACGATACGGACATGACCGGCGGCCTCGGCGGTCAGCGCGGCATCCACCACGGCCGGCCAGTCGGCCAGCGTCGCGCCGCCGCGCGACATCCCGGTGTCCACCTTGAGGTGCAGGCGGGCGGGCCGGTCAGCCCGCGCCGCCGCCCGCGCGACCTCGTCGACCATCGCCGTGCTGGCCGCCGACAGGTCCACGTCCTGGCGGATGGCGATCTCGTGCGCGGCGCCCGGCACCCCCAGCAGGGACAGCATCCGGCCGGCGATGCCGGCCTTGCGCAGCGCCAGGGCCTCGTGCACGTGTACTACGCCGAGCCAGTCCGCGCCGCCGGCCAGGGCGGCGATCGCGGCCGGGATCATGCCATGCCCGTATCCGTCGGCCTTGACCACGGCCATCACCTGCGGGCCGCCGACATGCGCCCGCAGCGCCGCGACGTTGTCCCGCACGGCGTCCAGATCAATGAGTGCTTCAGGAAGACCGTCCATGACGGTCCAGTGTGCCAGCCGCCGGCCTGTGCGCCCGGACGGATCACTCCGTAGCGCCCGCCGGGCCAGACCCCGCTAGCGCGTCGCCCCGACCGCTTCCAGCCCGGTGAATGTGCCGTTCTACCCGTCACAACCGGTGCGATGCCACATTCACCGGATTCGCGGGCGGCTCGCCTGGCCGCTGGGGCTTCGACTGCGGCCGACGGCTCCCACGACCGCTCACGGCTCCCGGATGTGCGCGTCCAGCCCGGCGAATGTGCCGTTCTACCGGTTACAACCGGTGCGATGTCACATCGACCGCTTCTCGTGAGGCTGCGCGGGGGCGCTCGGGCCTACGGCAGCGAGTTCAGGCGCGCCGAGCGGATCGCGGCGGGCAACGCGGCGATCACGTCGGCCGCCCCGATCGGCGCGTCGGCCGGGCCCGCCGCGCCGGGGCCGCCCGCCCTCCTTGATGCGCCTGCAGCCAACCCCGGCTCCGCGCCCTGGCCCGCGGCCGCCAGGCGTGCGGCCAGGCCGTGCAGATACGCGGCCACCCCGGCGGCCTCACGCGGCCCCAGGCCCTGCGCCAGCAGGGAGCCGGCCAGGCCTGAGAGCACATCCCCGGTCCCAGCTGTGGCCAGCCACGAGGTGCCGGTCGGGTTGACCAGGGCCGGCCCGGCCGCTGAATCCCCGTCAGCGGCCGCGACAACCGTGGTCGAGCCCTTGACCAGGACCGTGGCGCCCAGCTCGGCAGCGGCCATCCTGGCGTGCTCCAGACGGCGCGCCTCGACGTCGGCCGGATCGGTGCCGAGCAGCCGCGCCAACTCACCCGCGTGCGGGGTGAGCAGCGTCGGGGCGGAACGCGCCAGCATCCCCCGGTCCGCCGCGACCAGGGTGAGTCCGTCCGCGTCCACGAGCACGGGGACGTCGGTGGCGAGCACCGCGGCCAGCCGCTCGCGCGCCTGCTCATCCGTGCCCATGCCCGGCCCGGCCACCCACGCCTGGACCCGCCCCGCAGCCTTGATCTCCTCCCCGGCCCGCAGTTCGCGCTCGGTCACCGTGATCACCGTCTCCGGCCAGCGCTGCCGGACCACCGCCACGGCGGATTCCGCGGACACCAGACGGATCATCCCGGCGCCCCCGCGCAGGGCGCCGCCGACGGCCAGCGCGGCCGCGCCGGTGAACCGGTCGCTGCCCGCCAGGATGCCCACCACGCCGCGGCGGTACTTGTCCGAGTCCCGCTGCGGCTGCGGGAGCAGCGCGGCCACGTCGGCCGCCTGCATCCCCTCGACAGCGGGCGACTCCAGGTAGGACCCGAGGCCGATGTCGATCAGCTCGACCACTCCGGCGTGCGTGGCCCCTGGGTCGATGAGCAGGCCCGGCTTCCAGGTGCCGAAGGTCACCGTCACGTCTGCGCGCACCGCAGCCCCGTCGACCACGCCGGTGTCAGCGTCGACCCCGCTCGGCAGGTCGGTGGCGACCACCACCGCTGGCGACCGCGCCGCCAGCCCGGCGAGCGCCGCGTATGGCTCCCGCAGGCCGCCACGGCCGCCGATGCCGAGCAGGCCATCGATGACCAGGTCCGCGGCGTCGATCGCGGCTGCCGCGGCCGGGTCGCCGGCGTCGGTCAGCCGTCCGCCCGCGGCGCGCAGCGCTGCGGCACCCTCCTGGTGCACCCGCCCCCCTGCCGCTACCGCCAGGACCGCCGCCCCGCGCCGGGCCAACCGGGTGGCCGCATGCAGTGCGTCGCCGCCGTTGTCGCCGCTCCCGGCGAGTACGACCACCCGTGCCCCGTACACCTTCCCCACCAGGCCAGCGCAGATGGACGCTAGGCCAGCCGCGGCCCGCTGCATCAGCGTGCCTGGTGGCAGCTGGGCCATGAGGGCACGTTCGGCTATCCGAATTTTTTCCACCTCGTGCGCGTTTCTCAACCTTCGGCCACCACCATCGCGACGCTGGCACCCGCATCATGGCTGAGCGACAGGTGCCAGCGGCGGACGCCCTGCTGGCCGGCCGCTTGCGCAACCGTGCCGCGGATCGTGAGCGCGGGGCGCCCGGTGGCGTCGTGGCCGACCTCCACGTCGGCCCAGCGCAGCCCGGGCGGCGCGCCCAGGGCCTTGGCCACCGCTTCCTTGGCGGCGAAGCCCGCGGCGAGCGATGGCAGCGGGGCCGCCCGTTCGCTCTCCGCGAACAGGCGGTGTGCCAGTGCCGGAGTCCGGCTCAATGCCGCCTCGAAACGGGAGATGTCTACGATGTCCACGCCGATGCCCACGATCACGCTCCCAGCCTCCCATGGGCCGCCATCGCCGGCTGGTGCTGCCGGCACTGCCAGCCGCCCGGGCAGAAACCGGTTGCCTCCTGGCCGCGCCCCCGCCTAGCGTCGGGTCATGCCGAGCCTGATCAAGACCGTCACGTTCGACTGCGCCGACGCGCTGGTGGCCGCCCGGTTCTGGGCGGCCACGCTGGGATCTGACATGGACGAGGAGTCCACCGCGTCGAAGGCGTATGTCGAGGCGGCCGGGTGGGGCGGGCCGAACATGTGGTTCGTCCAGGTACCCGAGGGCAAGACCGCGAAGAACAGGATGCATTTCGATCTCCGGGCGCCAGGAGACGTCGGCGCGGAGGTCGAGCGGCTCACTGAGCTAGGCGCCACGGTGGTGCGGCAGGACGCCGCCCACACGGTGATGCGCGATCCGGAGGGCAACGAGTTCTGCGTCGAGCCCGGCCCGGCAGGAGCCCAGCCAACCTGACAGTGACACGCCCGGCCCATGGCGGCCTGGCTGGCGGATCCCGTGGTCTGGCTCGGGGCCGCGATTAGCTGGCGGATCCCGTGGTCTGGCTCGGGGGCCGTCGTTAGCTGGGTCGCTTGTGGCTTCACGACTGCGGGAGGCGGCACGTGCGGCCACAACGGCGGGGGGCGCCCGGCCAGTCCCTCCGCATGAGGGCCCCAGCCACCTCGCCCGCTGCGGAGCAGGGGTGTTCTGTCACGTCCGCCCAGGTGTAACGGAGCGTGACCTGGCCCGCAGCGACGTTCGCGTTGTCCCGCCGGGTGTCGCGCCGACGGAACTCGTCGGGGTGAGCGGCGCGCCCGTCAAGCTCGACCACTACGCCGAAAGCCTCGTATAGGACGTCCTGGTACTGGCGCCGGCCACCCCGCCGCACTGGATGCTGCCGCGTGCCAACTGGGAGGCCATGCGGCCGCTCGACACGGTTCACGTACCTGAATTCGAGCAGAGAGTGCGCACCCTCGCCCGCGACATCGAGCGCCATGGCCAAGTCGGCGCGCCAGCGCATCCTGGGCCGTAGGGCCATCGTTGCCACGATCCGCTCGGCCGTGGTCCTGCGGCTGCCGCAGGCCAGGAAGATCCAGCCGAGTGCGCGGTCCAGTGTGCCGGCCGCCTGGCCCAGATCGAGCACCGTCTCCTCGATCCGGGTTCTGGCTGGTTCGAGCGCTGGGTGGCGTGCGTGTGCTAACCGCCTCGAGTAATGCAGGACGGCCCCGGGAATGCGATCGACAGGTGCCCCGCTCGGCACCGTTAGGTGAATGAGGGGTTCGGGTTTCGCCAGGAGCCCGGACAACTCGGCAGCGGTCTGGTGGCTGAGCACCGCATCCGGGCCGCCACGAAGGACAGCCGCCCAAATGAGCGCAGCACGCGGTGGTTCTCCGCTGAAGGTCGCGTAGACACCGCGCTGCAGTCGCTGCCAGCGCCCGGTGCGCAAGCGCGCCACGATCGCCTTGTCAGTCATCCCGGCGTCCAGGACTTGCGCCCTGGTCAGCACGCCGCGCTGGGTGATCAGCGGGGCACGTACGCGCTCTGGGACGTCGTCTGCCACCCATCCAGCGTCGAACGGCCGCCCGCAATCCGCCCAACGCAATCCCGTTCTGTGGACAACAAGCCCGACTATGCCGGATTCCCTGTGGATAACCCTTATTGGTGAATGTTTTTGCCCTTCCTGGGGCAAAAACATTCACCGATAACGAGATGCCCGGGCCCAGGGGGGCCCGAGAGGCTGGGCTGGGCGAAGGGAGCAATGGTGAACCCGGCCGCGTGGGGCTACTCGACGGTGACGGACTTGGCTAGGTTGCGGGGCTGGTCTACGTCGTGGCCCTTGGCGGTGGCTAGCTCGCAGGCCAAGACCTGCAATGGCACCGTGGCGACCAGCGGCTGGAACAGCGTCGGCACGGCGGGCACCTCGATGAGCGTGTCCGCGAACTGCTTTACCTCGCTGTCGCCCTCGTCCACGATCGCGATGACCCGAGCGCCACGGGCCCGGATCTCCTGGATGTTGGAGACCAGTTTGTCGTGCAGCACCCCGCGGCCGTCCGCGGATGGCACCACGACCACGACCGGGAGCCCGTCCTCGATCAGCGCGATCGGCCCGTGCTTGAGCTCGCCGGCCGCGAAGCCCTCGGAGTGCATGTAGGCGAGTTCCTTGAGCTTGAGCGCTCCCTCGAGGGCGACAGGGAAGCCGACGTGCCGTCCGAGGAACAGGACGCACCGCTCGTCGGCGAGCTCGCGGGCCAGGGCGCGGACCGGCTCCATCGTCTCGAGCACCCGCTCCACCTCAGCCGGCATCTGCCCGAGATGTCCGATCTCCTCGTGGATCTCGTCGTCGAATTTCGTTCCGCGTACCTGGGCCAGGTACAGGCCGACCAGGTAACAGCCGACCAGTTGGGTGAGGAACGCCTTGGTGGACGCGACGGCGATCTCCGGGCCCGCATGGGTGTACACGACCGCGTCGCACTCGCGCGGGATCGACGAGCCGTTCACGTTGCAGATGGCAAGCACCCGCGACCGCTGCTCGCGGGCGTGCCGCACGGCCATCAATGTGTCCATAGTCTCCCCGGACTGGGAGATCGCGATGACCAGCGTGGTCCGGGTGAGGATCGGATCGCGGTACCGGAACTCGCTGGCGAGCTCGACTTCGCAGGGGATTCGGCACCAGTGCTCGATGGCGTACTTCGCGATCATCCCGGCGTGATACGCGGTGCCGCAGGCCACGATGATGATCTTGTCAATCTCCCGCAGTTCCTCGACGTCGAGGCGCATCTCGTCCAGCATCAGCTGCCCGCCCGGCCCGATCCGGCCGAGCAGCGTGTCAGCGATCGCCTTGGGCTGCTCAGCGATCTCCTTGAGCATGAAGTACCGGTAGCCCGCCTTCTCGGCGGCCGACACGTCCCAGTCCACGTGGTATTCGGTGACGTCGGCCGGCCTCCCGTCGAAGCCCGTCACGGTCACGCTTTCGGCGCGCACCTCGGCCACCTGGTCCTGGCCGAGTTCGACCGCCCGCCTGGTATAGGCGATGAACGCGGCCACGTCGCTGGCGAGGAAATTCTCGCCGTCACCCCTGCCGATCACCAGCGGCGAGTTGCGGCGGGCCCCGACCACCGCGCCCGGATCCCGCAGGTCGACCGCGACCAGGGTGAACGCTCCGTCCAGCCGCTGGCAGACCTTGCGCATCGCCGCGGCCAGCGTGCCCGGGGGCAGCGCGATGGCCCCGGCACCTGCCTGCGCCGCCGACATGTACTCCTCGAGCAGGTGCGCCACGACCTCGGTGTCGGTATCAGAGGAAAGGGTGTGGCCGCGGGACTCCATCTCGGTTCGCAGCGCGGCGAAGTTCTCGATGATGCCGTTGTGCACCACGGCCAGGTGGCCGAAGCAGTCGGAATGCGGGTGCGCGTTCCGGTCGTTCGGCGGCCCATGCGTGGCCCACCGGGTATGCCCGATGCCCACGGTGCCGGGCAGGTGCGAACGCTCCGCGAGCGCCGCGACCAGGTTCCCCAGCTTGCCCGCCCGCTTCTCGGTGATCATCTCGCCGACGCCGATCACGGCGACTCCGGCCGAGTCGTACCCCCGGTACTCAAGGCGGTGCAGCCCCTCGATCACCACGTCGAGTGCCTGGCGGTGACCTGCGTACCCCACGATGCCGCACATGAGAGCCAGGCTAACGCCTGCGGGTGATCACCGAGGCTGCTGACCCACCTTGACGAGCTGCACACGCCTTGTGACAAGGCCAAAACCATACGTAACGAAAATAGCCCGCCTGGTCACGTCACCGCGCGGACTGCTGCCGCCAGCCGGTCGGCCACCTGCTGGGCCTGATCGGCGTCCGCGGCCTCCACCATGACCCGGACCGCCGGCTCGGTACCACTGGGCCGGACCAGCACCCGGCCGGTGGTGCCCAACTGCTGCTCGGCCGCGGCCACAGCCGCTGCGAGCTCCGGTGACGCGGCGACTCGCGCCTTGTCCACCCCCGGGACGTTGACGAGCACCTGTGGGTACTTGGTCATCACCGCCGCGAGTTCGGCCAGGGGGATGCCCTGGCGCGCCGTGGTGGCCAACAGGTGCAGCGCGGTCAGCAGGCCATCTCCCGTGGTGGCGTGATCGAGCATGATGATGTGCCCGGACTGCTCCCCGCCCAGTGTGTACTTTCCGGCGCGCATGGCCTCAAGCACGTACCTGTCCCCCACCGCGGTCTCGATCACCGTAATCCCGGCGTCCCGCATCGCCACCCGGAAGCCGAGGTTGCACATGACCGTGCCGACGACCGTGTTGCCCGGCAGGCGATCGGCGTCGGAGAGGGCGAGGGCGAGCACGGCCAGGATCTGGTCCCCGTCGATCACTTCCCCATCGGCGCCGACCGCCAGGCACCTGTCGGCATCCCCGTCATGCGCGATGCCCGCATCCGCCCCGTGCTTGAGCACGGCGGCCGCCAGGGTGTCCAGGTGGGTCGAGCCGCAGCCTGAGTTGATGTTCAACCCGTCAGGCTCCGCGCCGATCGCGATGACCTCAGCGCCCGCCCGGTGCAGCACCCGGGGCGCCACGTCAGAGGCGGCCCCGTGCGCGCAATCGACCACAACCGTGAGCCCCGCCAGCGGTGCCCGCCGCTGGGTCGCGGACCCGTTAGGCAGCGAGGCGAGCAGGTGTTCCTTGTAACGCTCGCGTTCGGCCGTGGCGTCGCTGACCCGGCCGAAACCCGCGGCCGGCGGCCCGTGCTGACCAGAATCCCGGCCAGCCGTGAGCCTGGCCTCGATCTCGTGCTCGACCGCATCGGGCAGCTTGAAGCCGCCCCGGGCGAACAGCTTGATCCCGTTGTCCCGGGCCGGATTGTGGCTGGCGGAAAGCATGACACCGAGGTCCGCGTCGAGATCGCTGGTCAGGAAGGCGACCGCAGGAGTGGGGATGACGCCCAGCAGCCGTACGTCCACGCCGGACCCGGCCAGGCCCGCGACAACCGCGGCTTCGAGGAATTCCCCCGAGGCTCTCGGGTCGCGCCCGACTAGTGCCACCGGCCGCTTGCCGAGCTTCTCAGCCTTGGTAAACGCGCCTGTGGAGCGGAGCACCGCGGCGGTCGCCGCAGCAAGTTCCATGGCGAGCTGGCCGGTCAGATCATCCCCAGCCACACCACGGACACCATCAGTTCCGAAAAGCCGACCCATCAGACGTGCCCCCGTATTCCGTGCTCAGTGATCCGTCAGCGGAGTACTTTTTGGCTGCACGTCGCCCAGGTGGGCACCTCGCGGCGTTGTCGTCGTCACCGATAGCTCCGCTATCGGCTCCTCCTCCGCCTTGCGATGCACCCACCTGACCGCCGTTCGCTCAAAGGACTCCGCTGACAGACCACTAGTGGTCTGAGGGGTTTGCCAGCCGCTTTGCACGCCGGTCTGGTCAGCGCTTCGAGTACTGCGGCGCCTTCCTGGCCTTCTTCAAGCCGTACTTCTTACGCTCCTTGACCCGCGCGTCGCGGGTCAGGAAACCGGCCCGCTTCAGGGTCAGCCTGTTCTCCGGGTCGACCAGAATCAAGGCGCGCGCGATCCCCAGCCGCAGCGCGCCCGCCTGACCGGTGACACCGCCGCCGGTGATCCGCGCGACGACGTCGAACTGGTTGTCAGCCCCCAGGCTGACGAAAGGCTCACTGATGAGCTGCTGGTGAACCTTGTTCGGGAAAAAGTCGTCCAGCGACCGGTCGTTGATCCGCCACTGCCCGCTGCCCGGGGCGATGCGGACCCGCGCGATCGCTTCCTTGCGACGGCCCGTGGCGAGTGCGCTGCCGGTCACCACCGGCTTGCGCGCCGCCTGGCGCGCCTCGGCGTCCGCCGTCGTCTCGGTGGTGTATTCCGACACGTGCTCCGCGGCGGTTTCTGCCGTTTCCACGCCAGCGTCTTCTGCGAGCGCCTGCGTGCCAGTGGACTCAGCCACGGTTTCCTTCCTCGTACTTCCTCATCGGCTTCTCATCGATGCGCCGGGTCGCCTCCGGGTACCCCAGTGGATGTCACTGTGGACCAGGGCAGCGACCTTACCGGCTGCCCGCGCGGCCAGCCGGTGCCTGCTGCGCGATCTGCTTGATCTCGAATGGCGCGGGCTGCTGCGCCTGATGGGGATGGTCCGGGCCCGCGTATACCTTCAGCTTGCGCAGCATGCTCCGGCCCAGCGAGTTCTTCGGGAGCATGCCCTTGACCGCCTTCTCCACCGCCCGTTCCGGGTGCTTGGCCAGCAAGTCACCATAGGCCATCGAATGCAGCCCGCCGGGATAGCCGGAATGCCGGTAAGCCCGCTTGTCTTCCAGCTTCTTGCCGCTGAGGGCTACCTTCTCCGCGTTCACGACGATCACGAAATCGCCCGTGTCCACATGGGGCGCGAAGATCGGCTTGTGCTTGCCGCGCAGCAGGATCGCTACCTGGCTGGCCAGGCGGCCGAGCACCACATCGGAGGCGTCGATGACGTGCCACTGATGCTGGATGTCAGCGGCCTTCGGGCTGAATGTGCGCACAGTCATAAGCCTTCGCGTGGTGGGGCAATCTTGGATCCGTATCCGGGGCAACCGCCAGGTACGGGAGTCCGCCGCTTCTGCCGCCGCGTAACCAGCCCCGCTGAGCGGGCACCGCGGGCATGCAGACGCGCCATGGACGCTCTGAAGAGGATACCGGCCCTGGCGGTGAACGGCAAAGCGAGCCGAACGGCGTCGGCACGTTCCCACGGCGTTGCCTGGCCGGCGGGTGGCCCGAGCGGCACTGATACACAGGACCCGCCCTGGCTTCCCCGCCTGGAACGCTACGCTCACGGCATGGGCTACCCGGGTGATGAGGGCATCGGCCCGCCGCCGGACAGCCGGCCGGAGCGACCGTCGCGACGCCGGCCGCCGACGGTGCAGCCGCCCGGCGGAGAGGGGCCTCCGAGCGCGGAACGACCGGCGCACGCCCGGCCACCCGGCCAGCAGACCGGATACACCCAGTCACCTGGACCTGCCGGGTCACCCGGATACACCGAGCCGCCCGGATCCGCCCGGCCACCCAGACCCGCCGCGCCACCCGGATCCGCCGCGCCACCGGGATCCGCCGCGCCACCCGGATACACCGCGCCACCTGGATACACCGAGCCGCCCGGATCCGCCCGGCCACCCAGACCCGCCGGGTCAGCTGGATACACCCAGCCACCCGGATCCGCCGCGCCACCTGGATACACCGAGCCGCCCGGATCCGCCGGGCCACCCAGACCCACCGCGCCACCAAGACCCGCCGCGCCGCCCGGCTACACCCAGTCACCTGGACCTGCCGCGGCACCTGGATACAGCCAGCCACCTGGATCCGCCAGGCCACCCGCATCCGAAGGACCGCCGCCCAGCGGACGCAGGCATTCCAGGAATGCCGGGCCCGATTCGGGTGCCTCCGCGGGGCAACAGCCCGCACGAGGGGGCCAGCGCGCGCCACGGCACACGCCGCCGACCCCGGCTCCGACCGGGACGCCGGCCTCGCCCAGCGGCTCCAGGGAGAACGTATGGCGCCGCCCGGCGGGCAGGCTGGAGCATGAGATTCAGGGTGGTGTCGGGCAGCGATCTGGTGACCGGCCGAGAACGGGTGGTTCGCTGTGGGGCGTGGGGGCGTTCCGGACCACGGGCCCGGCTGGGAGGGGGCCGCTGCGGGGCTTTCCTCCGGCGCCGGGCGCGCCGGATCCCGTCTACCCGCCGGGGCAGTTCTCGCCCTGGAACCCTCCCGCCGTGCGCTCCGCCGGGCCCGGGGGTCGTCCAGGGGCGGCCTCCTGGCCAAACGTGGCCTCAGAACCGGGGTACTCGCTGCTCGCCGTCAGCGATCCGTCCGCTGACATGACAGCAACCCAGACCTGGGCCGTCCTCGACGCGGGCCAGCTTGGTGACGGATGGACTGCTCCGCCAAGCGACCCGCAGGCCGCAGCGGGCACCGGTGCCGCCCTGGCCCAAGGTGGCGCTGCCGCCCCCTGGCCGGCCATCCCGGCTGATGCTCCCGGGCAGGGCCCAACTGCCTGGGCGAACGGCCCAGCCGAAGGTGCGAGGGAACCGCTCCCCGGCTCGATCAGGCAGTCCCCGGGGGGGCGCAGAGCCGGCCGGGACGCCAGTGACACCGAGGCGCGCGGGACCGCCGTCCCGGATGCGGAGGCCACTGGGGAGACCGCCGGCCGGTACCAGGCGGACGCCGAGACGACTGGCAGGTTCACGGCCGGCCCGGAGACCGCCGGCCGGTACCAGGCGGACGCCGAGGTCACCGGCGCCGACGGTCCGGGCAGTCCCGCGGGAACCCGGGTATCACGTGCCGCCGCCCTCGGACGCAAGCCACGCAAGCCCCCCAGCCGTGCCCGTGTGTGGCTGTTTCCCATCCTGATGGTGCTGGCCGTGGGCACCCTGGTCACGGTGGCATATCTGCATTTCGTCAAAGGGCAGGCCAGTCAGCCTCGGGTGTCCGCGCCATTGCGGACGGCGGCGGCTTCCAGCAGCCCCACGCCGTCCCTGGGCCCCTGGAAGCACATCACGACCCGCAGCGAAGACTCCGTTCCGCTCACGCTTACCGAACTGTTCCCGGCCCAGTTCTCTTCGGGCGGGACGAGCGGCAGCAGGACGATCGACCAGGCGGGGCGCGACTGCCCGGCCGCGGTGCTCGGGGCAGGGCTCCAGTCGGCCGTCGGCAAGGCGGGCTGCACGCAGGTGATGCGGGCCAGTTACCTGACGACCGATCAGAAGATCATGGGCACGATCGGCGTGCTCAATCTCGTGAATGACGCCGCCGCCCAGCGGGCCGGGCAGGCGACGGGCTCCGCAGAATTCATCGACCAGCTTCCCGCGGCCCACGGGCCCACGCACAATCTGGCCAAGGGGACGGGCCTTGAAGAAGCGGTATATAAAGGCCATTACCTGATCTTGATATGGGCCGAGTTCTCGAACCTGCACACGCCGACAACGGCGGCCCAGCGCGCCGAGTTGAAGACATTCTCGGACAACCTGGTCAGCGGCACCGCGAATGTGAGCCTCACCAGCCGCATGGTGATCGGGAAACCGCAGATCCCCTGACAGCGTCCCGATCCGCGACGCAGACCTCGCTCCCCGAGCCCGGTGCTGAGCAAAGTAGGTCGATGTGAGCATCGTGCCCCCTATAGAGGACTCGGTGTCACATCGACTCCATGGGGGGTGGGGCGGGCTGCGCTGGTGCGAAGGCGGCGGGTGAGCCGGGCCCGTTCCGAAAGCTGAGCGGGGTCCGGGTACCGGATCTCCTCCAGGCAGAGTCCGTGCGGCGCGGCGACCGTTACGGCCGGGTCACGGACCTGGGCCGCGAGCAGTCGGCTCGGCCAGCTGGCCGGTTTGCTGCCTTCACCGACCTTGAGCAAGGCTCCTATCAATGCGCGCACCATGTTGTGGCAGAACGCATCGGCAACGACGGTCGCTGTGGCCACCGACGGGGATGTCCGCGCCCACTCCAGGCGCAGCAGTTCCCGTACGGTTGTCGCGCCCTCGCGGCGGCGGCAGAAGGCGGCGAAGTCGTGTTCGCCGGTGCAGGCCGCGGCGGCCTCATTCATGACGTGGACATCGACCCGGTGGCGATACCACAGCGTGTCGTGCCTGCGCAGCGGCTCGGCAGCCGCTGGATCGTCGCAGACCCGGTAGGAGTACCGCCGCCACAGGGCGGAGAACCTGGCGTCGAAGCCGTCCGCCGCTGGGCCGATCCGGTGTAGCCGGACATCCGCCGGGAGCAGCCGGGACATCCTGCGCACTGCGGAGGGGCCTATCTGCGACCAGGATGCGCCGGGCACATCGACGTGGGCCACCTGTCCGCGGGCGTGCACGCCCGCGTCGGTCCGGCCGGCCACGGTGAGCGCCGGTGACGCGGCCATGCGCAGCAACCGGCCGAGCGCTTCTTCGACGACATCCTGGACAGTCCGCTGGCCCGGCTGGCGAGCCCATCCAGAGAAGCCGGAGCCGTCGTAGGACAAGTCAAGCCTGAGCCGGACAGACCCCGGATCCGCCGGGCGGCCGGTGCCGACCGCCAGACGGTCCATGTCCGTACCGAGTTCCCGGCCGACAGTGACGAGTTCTGGGCCGGCCGTGCCGAGTTCCGGATCAGCCATGCCGACTTGCGGGCCGGCCGTGCCGGGTTCCGGGCCGGCCGTGCCGGGTTCCGGATCGGCCATGCCGGCTTGCGGGCGGGTCATACCGACGGCCAGAGGGCCCGGGCCAACGGCCGGGGCCCTCGTAGCCTGCTCGCTAGTCGTCGGCCTTGTGAGCCGACTTGGTGCCCGCGTCGTCAGCCGACTCCTTGTCAGCCGACTCCTCGTCAGCCTGGTCGGTAGGCTCGGCCGCACTGGCCTCGGCTTCGGCGTCGCCGCCTTCCGCCTCGCCAGTCGCGTCGGCCACGACTGGCTCCTCGGCAGCGTCTTCGGCCGCGGCAGCCTCCTGTGCGGCAGGCTTGGGCCGGGCGGTCCGGCTCGGCTGCGCGCGCCGTGCACGGCGGCGGCGCGGCTTCGCCTCAGCCTCCTCGCTGACCAGCTCGATAACCGCCAGAGGGGCGTTGTCCCCCTTGCGCGGCCCAACCTTGGTGATCCGCGTGTATCCGCCGTCACGGGACTCGAACCGCGGCCCGATCTCGGTGAACAACGTGTGCACCACGCCCTTGTCGGTGACAACGGTGAGCACTTGGCGGCGGGCGTGCAGGTCACCTCGCTTGGCAAAGGTGATCAGACGCTCGGCGTAGGGGCGCAGCCGGCGCGCCCTGGCCTCCGTCGTCGTGATCTTGCCGTGCTCGAAAAGCGCGGTGGCCAGGTTCGCCAGCATGTGCCGCTGGTGGGCCGAGCTGCCACCCATCCGCTGGCCCTTGGTGGGCGTGGGCATCGAAAGGTTCTCCTAGGTTCGGTACAGTGTCCAGCCCGTCAGTACTGCTCGGTCTCGACGTAGCTCTCGTCGTCGTCGGCGCCGTAGCTGTCCGCCGCGCTTCCTGGGTCGAATCCCGGTGGGGAATCCTTCAGCGCGAGCCCCATGTCGGTCAGCTTCTGCTTGACCTCCTCGATCGACTTCGCGCCGAAGTTGCGGATGTCGAGCAGGTCCTGCTCGCTACGGGCGACGAGTTCGCCCACGGAGTGGATGCCCTCGCGCTTCAGGCAGTTGTATGAACGAACCGTTAGGTTAAGTTCTTCGATCGGCAGGGCCAGGTCCGCGGCCAAGGCCGCGTCGGTGGGCGACGGGCCGATGTCGATGCCCTCCGCGTCCACGTTGAGCTCCCTGGCGAGGCCGAAGAGCTCGACGAGGGTCTTGCCCGCGCTCGCCACCGCGTCCCGGGGACGCATGGACGGCTTGGTCTCGACGTCGAGGATGAGCTTGTCGAAGTCGGTCCGCTGCTCGACACGCGTCGCCTCGACCTTGTAGGTGACCCGCATGACCGGCGAGTAGATCGAGTCGATCGGCACCCGGCCGATCTCCTGCCCGGGCTGCTTGTTCTGCGCGGCGGACACGTAGCCACGGCCGCGCTCCACCGTCAGCTCCATCTCCAGCTTGCCCTTGCCGTTCAAGGTGGCGATGTGCATACCCGGGTTGTGCACTTCCACGCCGGCCGGCGGCGCGATGTCCGCCGCGGTGACTTCCCCGGGGCCCTGCTTACGCAGGTACATCACCACGGGCTCATCCTGCTCGGACGAGACGACGAGTTCCTTGAGGTTCAGGATGATGTCGGTGACGTCCTCGGCGACGCCGGCCACGGTGGAGAACTCGTGCAGCACGCCCTCGATCCTGATGCTGGTCACGGCCGCACCGGGAATCGAGGAGAGCAGAGTACGCCGGATCGAGTTCCCGATCGTGTAGCCGAATCCCGGCTCGAGAGGCTCGATCACGAACCTCGACCGGAACTCGTCGACCTGGTCTTCGGTGAGAGTTGGACGCTGAGCGATGAGCATTACTACCCCTTCCCGCGACGCCCGCTATTTGACAGTCGCGATCCTTTTGACGGCAGCTGCCGTCCCCCGCCGCGGGCCGCCCGTGCAGCGGCGGCTCCGGCGAGCAGTTACTACTTCGAGTACAGCTCCACGATGAGCTGCTCCTGAACCTGCGTGTCGATCTGAGCCCGGACCGGGAGCGTGTGCACGAGGACACGCATCTTGTCCGGGATCACCTCGATCCACGCCGGCACCTGACGCTCGCCGACCTCAGCCCGCGCCACAACAAAGGGCGTCATCTCCACGGACTTGGGCGCTACTTCGACGATGTCGCTCTCGGTGACCCGGTAGGACGGAATGTCCACCTTCTTGCCGTTGACCTGGAAGTGGCCGTGGGTGACCAACTGGCGGGCCATGTCCCGGCTCTTGGCGAATCCGGCCCGGTAGACCACGTTGTCAAGGCGGCTCTCCAGGATCTGGAGCAGGTTCTCGCCGGTCTTGCCGCGCCTGCGGGTGGCCTCCTCGTAGTAGCCATGGAACTGGCGCTCGAGGATCCCGTAGACCCGGCGTGCCTTCTGCTTCTCCCTGATCTGGAGCAGGTACTCGCTCTCCTTGGGACGATTCCGGCCGTGCTCACCCGGTGGGTACGGCCGGATCTCGATGGGGCACTTGGGCGAATCGCACTTGGACCCCTTCAGGAAGAGCTTCATCTTCTCGCGGCGGCAGAGCTTGCAGTCCGCGCCCGTGTATCGAGCCATCTGTCGCTTTACTCCTCAGACCCGGCGCCGCTTCGGCGGCCGGCAGCCATTGTGCGGAACCGGGGTGACGTCCTGAATGGAACCCACCTCAAGGCCGGTCGCCTGGAGCGACCGGATGGCGGTCTCCCGTCCCGAGCCGGGGCCCTTGACGAAGACGTCGACCTTGCGCATGCCGTGCTCCATGGCGCGGCGTGCGCAAGCCTCCGCCGCCATCTGCGCGGCGAACGGAGTTGATTTACGCGACCCCTTGAAGCCGACCTGGCCAGAGGAAGCCCACGAAATAACGTTGCCGACCGGGTCGGTGATCGACACGATCGTGTTGTTGAACGTGCTCCTGATGTGGGCGTGCCCATGAGCGACGTTCTTCCGTTCCTTGCGGCGCACCTTCTTGGCGCCGGTACGGCTCTTCGGAGGCATCTGCTCCCTGCTCCTGGAGGTCGTCGGATCGCGATGTGGGGTCGCGAACTACTTACTTCTTCCCGGCCTTCTTCTTGCCGGCCACTGTCTTCTTCCGGCCCTTGCGGGTGCGGGCATTCGTCTGGGTGCGCTGGCCGTGCACTGGCAGCCCGCGCCGGTGACGGATTCCCTGGTAGCACCCGATCTCCACCTTGCGGCGAATGTCGGCCTGCACCTCGCGGCGCAGGTCTCCTTCTACCTTGTAAGTGGCTTCGATCCAGTCACGGAGGCGGACAAGCTCGTCGTCCCCCAGGTCGTGAACCCTCGTATCGCCGCTCACACCCGTTGCCTGCAGCGTCTCAAGCGCGCGGGTCCGGCCGATTCCGTAGACGTAAGTGAGAGCGACCTCCAGGCGCTTTTCGCGGGGGAGGTCAACACCAACCAGTCGTGCCATCTGCGGGCAGTTCTCCTTCGTGTCGAGGAGGTCGTACGCGCCGCCTCCCAACCCCTGCCCGGGTAGGGCCCCGGCCTCCTACCGGGGGTGGCCCGCGTCGGCTCGCGGCCGACGCGGGATGCGGTGCGTTGTGTTGTCTAGTAGGTGGTGTTGTTACGCCATGGCTTGGTGGAGCGTCAGCCCTGGCGCTGCTTGTGCCGCGGGTCGGAGCAGATGACCATAACCCGGCCATGCCGCCGGATGACCCGGCACTTGCTGCAGATCTTCTTCACACTCGGCTTAACCTTCATCGTGGCCTCCTCCGGAGCCGGGCCGCTGCGTGCCCCGCGCCGTCAGTTGTTACTTGTACCTGTAGACAATCCGGCCGCGACTCAGGTCGTACGGACTCAGCTCCACGACGACCCGGTCATCAGGCAGGATGCGGATGTAGTGCATCCGCATCTTCCCGCTGATATGGGCGAGGACCTTGTGCCCGTTGTCTAGCTCCACTCGGAAGAAGGCATTGGGTAGTGACTCGACAATCTTGCCCTCGATCTCGATGGCGCCGTCCTTCTTGGGCATATCCTCCGCGATTCGCTGTTGGGCCCGCTGGCACTGGCTGGTGGCTTCGTGCTGGCGGGAGCGTTGTTAACTGATCGTGCCGTGCTTGTCGTGCGCATGGACTCGTGAGGCTCCCCCACGACCCGGTTCATGCTCGTGCGTGCCGACCGGGTACGGGAGGCCCTCCACAAGGACTGCCCCCGCGCATCCGGCTAAGGCCATGCACAGAACAGCTCACGGGCCGCAGCAGATTCTACGCGACTCCGCGCTACTATGCGAACCAAGACAGAGCCTGGAACATTCCCGACAGATCGGCCCGGGCCGACCCCATGGTCGCCTCGGCAGCGACCGGCACCTGAGGGTGCCCCGGCAACTCCCAGACACCCCACTCTACCTCGGAATCCAGCCCGCCCGGCCGCGACCTTCAGAGGTCGCGGTGGCGGTCCCGGCCGCGGTGGCGGTCGCGGTGGCGGTCCCGGTTGCGATGGCGGTCCCGGCCGTGGTGGCGGTCGCCGCTGGGCGGGTTGCTGCCGGGCGGGTTGCTGCCGCCTGGACTGTGACCGTGATGGCCGGGGGCACCGGTGATCCAGCGTCCGAACATCAGCAGTCCCCATGGGCCGACGACCCACACGAACCAGGGCATGGCCAGGCTGGCGCCGGTCGCGAGCCAGATGACGACGCAAATCGAGGCAATCGAGAGCCAGCTGCCCCAGGCGGCCTGCCAGGCCGGGGAGAACCGGCCGTGGGCGGCCATGAGAGCGCCGGGTGGGCGAAACCACGGAAGCCGTACGTCCCCGCCTCCTCCGCTCCCCCCGCCCCGCCCGCGGCGCATCGAGGCGTCGGGAAGCTGGTACAGGTCGATAGCCGGCAGATCCGCCATCAGGGCGTCGAGTTCCCCCACGGTCTTCGCGGCATAGGCCTTGTCGAGGCGCTCGTTGAACTCCTCAAGATCGAGCCTGCCCGCCGCGTGATGCTCGCGCAGCAGTGCGGCGGTCCGGTCACGGTCGGCGTCGGAGGCGCGGATTTTGGGATCGTTCGGCATCGGCAACCCTCCTCAGACCTGCGGATGTGCCGTTGAGTCGGCCAGCCCGTCAGCCGCACCTGTCGCCGGCTCAGCGAGCCGGGAGAACCAGCCGCGCCCGCCGTCCGGTGCGGTAAGCACCCAGGGCCCTTCGGCGGTGATGGCCACCGTATGCTCGAAATGCGCAGACCAGGTCCCGTCGGCGCTCACCACCGTCCAGCCGTCATCGAGCAGCACCGTGTCGGGCTGGCCGAGAACGAGCAGGGGCTCGATGGCCAGCGCCATCCCCTCCGTCAGCTCCGGCCCCCGGCCGGGCTTCCCGCGATTGGGGACCGCCGGATCCATGTGCATCTCGGTGCCGATGCCGTGGCCGACGTAGTCCTCGACGATGCCGTAGTCCCCGGCGGAACTGGACTTACCGGACGCACGGGCGCTGCGCTCCACCGCGTGCGAGATATCGGTCAGCCGGGCGCCGGCCCGCGCCTGGGCCAGGCCATGCCAGAGGGCCCGCTCGCAGGCTTCGATCAGCCGGCTGAGTTCATCGGAGATCATTCCTACTCCCACGGTCAGCGCCGCGTCCGCGTGCCACCCCTCGACGATCGCCCCGCAGTCGATCGAGACCACATCGCCGGCCCGCAGTCTCCTGACCGCGCTGGGGATGCCATGCACGATCTCCTCATTGATCGAGGCGCAGATCGTCGCGGGAAACCCGTGGTAGCCCTTGAACGACGGAACAGCGCCGGCGGCGCGGATCTCCTCCTCGGCCGCGGCGTCCAGGTCCGCCGTGGACACCCCCGGCCCGACCACTCCGGCCGCCGCGGTCAGCGCACGGGCTACCACCAGCCCGGCCGCGCGCATCGACGCGACCTGCTGTGCTGTCTTGAGCTGAATCTCCGGCTCACGCCTAATTCGCATCGGGCCTCCGCGTCCTCCTCCACGGTACCCGCGACGGCTGCCCCGGATGTCAGCGGTTGAAGCGGCGCAGCGCGCTGAGCGCCCGCTCGGTGATCTCGTCCACCGGGCCGGTGGCGTCGATGCCAAGGAGAATGCCCTCATCGGCGTAGAAGGCGACCAGCGGGGACGTCTGCTCCTGGTAGACCTCGAGACGGTGCCTGATGGTGTCCTCGCCGTCGTCGTCGCGCTGGAACAACTGACCGCCGCAGTCGTCGCACGCATTGATGTGGGCCGGCGGGTCGAACAGCGCGTGCCATACCCGCCCGCATCTGCGGCAGGTCCGCCTGCCGGACAGTCGCCGCACCACCTCGTCGTCGTCCACCACGAGTTCCAGGACCACGTCCAGCCTGGTCTCCCAGGACGACAGCAGCTTCTTGAGCGTCTCGGCCTGCGGCACGGTCCTGGGGAAGCCGTCAAGCAGGAACCCGGCCTGGGTGTCGTCGTCCTGGAGCCGGTCGGTGACCATGGCGATCGTCACCTCGTCGGGGACCAGGTCGCCCCGCTCCATGAACGACTGCGCGCGACGGCCTAGTGCCGTGCCGTGGCTGACGTTCTCGCGGAAGATATCACCTGTCGAGATCTTCGGGATGGACAGATGCGACGCTACGAACTGGGCCTGTGTCCCCTTGCCCGCACCGGGGGGCCCGACGAGGACGACTCGCACTACTTGAGGAAGCCCTCATAGTTGCGCTGCTGGAGTTGGCTCTCGATCTGCTTCACCGTATCCAGTCCCACCCCCACCGCAATCAGGATGCTGGTCCCGCCGAACGGGAACTGCGTGCTGGCCCCGACCAGCGCGAACGCGACCATCGGGATGAGGGCGACGAGGCCGAGGTACACCGAGCCGGGCGCGGTCAGCCGGGTGAGCACGTAGTTCAGGTACTCGGCCGTCGGCCGCCCCGGGCGGATGCCGGGGATGAAGCCGCCGTACTTCTTCATGTTGTCGGCGACCTCGGTGGGGTTGAACGTGATCGACACGTAGAAGTAGGTGAAGAACACGATCAGCAGGAAGAACGAGGCCATGTAGACGCCGAGGTTGTTCCAGGTGGGCGCCGATGTTGACGAGCCTGGTGAGATCAGGTAGCGCTGGATGAAGTTCACCCAGCCCTGCGGTTTCTTCTGGTTGCCGAACAGCGACGCCGTGAGCTGCGGGATGTAGAGCAGCGAGGAAGCGAAGATGACCGGGATGACGCCGGCCTGATTCACCTTGAGCGGTATGTAGGTCGACGTCCCGCCGTACATCTTCCGGCCGACCATCCGCTTCGCGTACTGGACCGGGATCCGCCGCTGGGCCTGCTCCATGAAGACCACGAAGGCGACGATGGCGACGGCCACGGCGAGCACCACGACCAGCACGAAGGTGTGCCTGGAGCGGTAGATGGTGAGCATGTAGCCCGGGATCACCGCGATGACCTGGGTGAAGATCATCAGGGACATGCCGTTGCCGATACCGCGATCCGTGATCAGCTCGCCCAGCCACATGATGACCGCGGTGCCCGAGGTCATGCAGACGACCATCGTGGAGATGGTGAAAACCGAGGGATTAGGGATCAGCGGGGTGGTGCAGCCCGGGAACAGGTTGCCCGACCGGGCCAGCGCCACGATCCCGGTGGACTGCAGGATGCCCAGGCCCACGGTGAGGTACCTGGTGTACTGAGTGATCTTCGCCTGGCCCGACTGGCCCTCCTGGCGGAGCGTCTCCAGACGCGGGATGACCACCGCCAGAAGCTGCAGGATGATGCTCGCCGTGATGTACGGCATGATGCCGAGCGCGAAGATCGACAGCTTCAGCAGCGCGCCGCCGCTGAACAGGTTGACGAGCTGGTAGACGCCCGCCTGGCTGCTTGAGCTCACCAAGCCGGTGCAGACGTTCACGGCCTTCTCGGAGATTCCCGGTGTCGGAACGGTCGCGCCGAGCCGGAAAAGGGCAATGATGCCGAGCGTAAACAGCAGCTTCCTGCGCAGGTCGGGCGTCCGGAACGCCCGTAGGAACGCGGTCAGCATGCGCCGTCCTCACGTAGATGGGTCAACGTCATGGTGCAGCGCCGATCCGACGGGTGACCGCGGTGGCGGATTCGCCGCAGTGTAACGCTTTCGCTGCACTGTAACAGGCGTGGATGCCTTCCCTGGCCGCACGCACAGCGCCCGGCGACGGCGGACGGCCACCCTGGGCCGCCGCCGCCATCGGAGTGTCTTTCACAGCTCAGTGACCGTTCCCCCCGCTGCGGTGATCTTCTCGCGGGCGGCCGCGGAGAACGCGTGCGCGGTCACCCGGAGCGTGACATCGGCGTCGCCGGTGCCAAGTACTTTGACCAGGTTGCCGGCCCGTACCGCGCCCTTGGCCACGAGGTCCTCAGGCGTCACGTCGCCGCCCTGCGGATACAGTTCGGCGAGCCGGCCGGTGTTGACCACCTGATAGGTGGTCTTGAAGCGCAAGTTGGAGAAGCCCCTGAGCTTCGGCACCCTGCGCTGCAACGGCATCTGGCCGCCCTCGAAGCCGGGGGCCACCTGCCCGCGCGCCTTGGTGCCCTTGGTCCCGCGGCCCGCGGTCTTGCCTTTGCCCGCCTCGCCGCGGCCCACCCGGGTCCGGGCGGTGTGCGCCCCGGGAGCAGGGCGCAGGTGATGGATCTTAAGCCCGGCCCGGCCGCGCGCGCCGCCGCCGGTACCCGGCTCCCCCGCCGCGTCAGCACGCGGCTCCGCCGCGGCGTCGGCACCGGGCTCGGCCGCCGTTCCAGTTCCAGTGCGCGGCTTGGCCGCAGCGCTGGTGCGCGGCTTAGCCGCGGCACCGGTGCGCGGCTTGGCCGCAGCGCCGGCCGCCCGCTGCGGGCTGTCTGCGTCTGCCATGTCAGTCCACTTCCTCAACGGTGACCAGGTGGCGCACCACCTTGATCATGCCGCGGAATTCGGGCCGGTCGTCCTTGACGATCACGTCACCGATCCGCTTCAGCCCGAGCGAACGCAGGGATGCCCGCTGCACGTGCGTGCCCCCGATCCCGGACCGGGTCTGGGTTACCTTCAACTGTGCCATCGGCCTGCTCCCGGTCAGCTATTCGTGGACCCGGCGCCGGCTGCTGCCGCTTGAGCGCGCAGCATGGCCGCCGGAGCCACGTCCCCGATCGGCAGTCCCCGCCTGGCCGCGATCTCCTCCGGCCGCTTCAGGCTCTTCAGGGCGGCCACGGTCGCGTGCACGACGTTGATCGGATTCGACGATCCCAGGGACCGGGACAGCACATCGTGGACGCCGGCACACTCCAGCACGGCGCGCACCGGACCACCGGCGATGACGCCGGTGCCGGGGCTGGCCGGCTTGAGCAGCACGACGCCCGCGGACTCCTCGCCCTGGACGGTGTGCGGGATCGTGCCGGCGATGCGCGGCACCCGGAAGAACGACTTCTTGGCCGATTCGACGCCCTTGGCGATGGCCGCGGGCACCTCCTTGGCCTTGCCGTAGCCGACGCCGACCATCCCGTTGCCATCGCCCACGATGACCAGGGCGGTGAAGCTGAAGCGCCGGCCGCCCTGCACCACCTTGGCGACCCGGTTGATGGTGACGACCCGCTCAAGATAAGCGGTGCCCTTGTCGGCGCCACCGCCGCGGCGATCGTCACGGCGGTCACGCCGTTCCCCGCCACCACTGCCGCGCCGCGGAGTTGCTGCCATCAGAACGTCCTTCTCTCATATGTATGCGCGAACCTGGGCGTCATAGCGCCAGGCCGCCTTCCCGCACGCCGTCCGCGAGCGCCGCGACACGTCCGTGATATGCATAGCCGCCCCGGTCGAAGACGACCGCCGTGATCCCGGCGTCCGACGCGCGCCGTGCGAGCAGCGCGCCGACCTGGCGCGCCTTGGCCGTCTTGTCGCCGTCCGCACCGCGGATCGACTCGTCCAGGGTAGACGCGGCAGCCACCGTGATGCCTGCCCCGTCGTCGACGAGTTGAGCGAACGTGTGCCGCGCGGACCGGGTGACTGTGAGCCGCGGCCGCGCCGCACTGCCGGTGACCTTCTTGCGGACCCGCAAGTGCCGTCGGGCGCGCGCGGCGCCGCGGCTGCGGGTGATGGTCTTGCTGCCAGCCATGTCCTACTTCCCAGCCTTCCCGGCCTTGCGGCGGATCTGCTCGCCGGAGTACCGCACGCCCTTGCCCTTGTACGGGTCGGGCTTGCGGAGCTTCCGTATGTTGGCCGCGACTTCGCCGACCTGCTGCTTGTCGATTCCCTCGACCACCAGCCTGGTGGGTGTCTCGACCCGGAACGTGATGCCCTCCGGCGGGGACACCTTCACCGGGTGGCTGTAGCCCAGGGCGAACTCCAGGTCCGCCCCCCGCGCCTGCACCCGGTAGCCAACGCCGACGATCTCCAGGGTCTTGCGGTACCCCTCGGTCACCCCGGTCACCATGTTGGCCACCAGGGAGCGCGACAGGCCGTGCAGCGCCCGAACCTCGCCCTCATCGTTCGGCCTGGTCACGGACAGGGTGCCGTCCGATTGGGAGATCTCGATGGGCGGGGCTAGCTGCAGGGACAGGCGCCCCTTGGGCCCCTTCACGATGACCTCGCGGCCCTCGATGGTGACGTCCACGCCGCCGGGGATAACCACCGGAAGCCGTCCAATTCGTGACATCGACGTCTCCTCACCAGACGTAGGCGAGGACTTCCCCGCCTACGCCCCGCCTGTTCGCCTGCCGGTCGGTCAGCAGGCCGCCCGAGGTCGAGATGATGGCGATGCCAAGGCCGCCAAGCACCCGGGGCAGGTTGTCCTTTTTCGCGTACACCCGCAGGCCCGGCTTGGACACCCGCTTGAGCCCGGCGATCGAGCGCTCGCGGGTGGGCCCGTACTTCAGCGAGACCACGAGGTTCTTGCCGACCTCGGCGTCCTGCACGGCGAATCCGGCGATGTATCCCTCCTGCTGGAGGATCTCCGCGATGTGCACCTTGATGGTGGAACAGGGCATGCCCACCGTGTCGTGGTATGCCGCGTTGGCATTGCGCAGACGGGTCAGCATGTCCGCGATCGGGTCGGTCATCGTCATGGCCTGGTGGCCCTCCTCGCCGGGGTTTCCCTGGGGACCTTCGGCGTGGTCGGTGGGCGCGGGTCGCGCCCAGGTCGGTCGTTGCCCGTGCGCGGGTCGCGCCCGGGCTGGGGTTGCAGGTGCCTGGCGGCTACCAGCTGGACTTGGTGATGCCCGGCAGCTCGCCGCGGTGTGCCATCGAGCGGAAGCAGATCCGGCACAGGCCGAACCGCCGGTACACCGCGCGCGGCCGGCCGCAGCGCGAGCACCGCGTGTACCCGCGCACCTTGAATTTGGGCGTGCGGTTCGCCTTGACGACCAGCGCCTTCTTCGCCACTCCTCAGCTCTCCTTGAACGGGAATCCGAGCCGTCGCAGTAGCGAGCGGCCCTCGTCATCGGTGGTCGCCGTGGTCACGACGGTCACGTCCATGCCACGCTGCCGGTCCACCTGGTCCGGGTTGATCTCATGAAACATCAGCTGCTCATTCAGGCCGAACGTGTAGTTCCCCCGGCCGTCGAACTGCCGGTCGCTCAGCCCGCGGAAGTCACGGATCCGCGGGAGTGCCAGCGCCAGCAGGCGGTCACAGAATTCCCACATGCGGTCGCCGCGGAGGGTCACATGCGCGCCGATCGGCATGCCTTCCCTGAGCTTGAACTGAGCGATCGACTTCTTCGCCCGGGCCACGGCCGGCTTCTGGCCGGTGATCACAGTCAGGTCCCTGACCGCGCCCTCGATCAGCTTGGCGTCCCTGGCCGCCTCGCCCACACCCATGTTGACCACGATCTTGGACAGGACCGGGACCTGCATGACGTTCGCGAAGCCGAACTCCTCACGGAGCGCCGGCGCGATCTCGCGCTTGTAGCGCTCTTTCAGGCGCGGCGGGACGCGCTCGGCGGGCGATTCGGCCGCCGCGGCCGCGCCGTTGGACGCGGTCGCCTGCCTTGACTTAGTTGCTGGCATCAGATGTCCTTACCGCCCGGGCGGGTGATCCGGATCTTGGTGTTGTCCTCGTCATACCGGAATCCCACGCGGGCCGGCTTCTTGGTCTCCGGGTCGATCAGCTGGACATTGCTCACGTGGATGGGCGCTTCCTGGGTCGTGATGCCGCCCTCCTTGGCACCGCGACGGCCCTGGTAGTCCACCTTCTTGTTCTTCCGGATGATGTTGACGCCGTGGACCAGCACCCGCTGCCGGTCCGGGTAGGCCAGGATGACCGTCCCCTCGCGGCCACGGTCCTTGCCCGCGATGACCACCACGTGGTCACCCTTCTTGATCTTCATGCTGGCTGCCTTCTTGGCCGCCGGAGCCTTCTTCGCCATCACAGCACCTCCGGCGCGAGTGAAATGATCCGCATGAAGCGCTTTTCGCGCAGTTCCCGGCCGACGGGCCCGAAGATGCGGGTCCCGCGAGGATCCCCACCGTCCCTGATCAGAACCGCGGCATTCTCATCAAAACGGATATAGGAACCGTCAATGCGTCGGCGCTCCTTGCGGGTCCGAACCACGACCGCCTTGACCACGTCGCCCTTCTTCACCCCGGCACCGGGAAGGGCATCCTTGACCGTTGCCACGATGACATCGCCGATGCCCGCGTATCGCCGGCCAGAGCCGCCGAGCACGCGGATACACAAGATCTCCTTGGCACCGGTGTTGTCGGCGACCTTGAGCCGCGACTCCTGCTGGATCACGTCAACTCCTGCTTCCTGACCCGGGGTTCCCGCAGGGGGCAGTCCCCCACGGGGTAGCTACTTGGCTTTCTCGATGATCTCCGCGACGCGCCAGCGCTTGGTCGCGGACAGCGGCCGGGTCTCCATGAGCCGCACCCGGTCACCGACGCCGCAGGCGTTCTCGCCGTCGTGGGCCGTGTACTTCTTCGTACGCCGGATGACCTTGCCGTATTTGGGGTGCTTCACCCGGTCCTCGACGATGACCACCACGGTCTTGTCCATCTTGTCGCTGACCACGTAACCCTCGCGGACCTTCCGGTAGCCGCGGCCGGCTGTCTCGTCCTGTTGGTCACTCACTGTCTTCCACCTCCTCCACGACGGTCACGATGCCAAGCTCGCGTTCCCGCTTCACCGTGTAGATGCGGGCGATCTCCTTGCGGATGGCACGGAGCCGTCCATGGCTCTCCAACTGGCCGGTCGCGGCCTGGAAGCGGAGGTTGAACAGCTCCGTCTTCGCCTCGGCCAGCTTGTTGTCGAGCTCTTCCTCGGTGGAGTTGCGCAGTTCGCCGGCGGCAAGGGCCTTAGCCATCACGCCTCACCTTCCCCGGGGGGCTCCGGGGGGTTGTCCCCCCGGGCTAGCAGGGCACGCTTCACGAACTTTGCCCCGTGCAGCAAGCAGAGCATGGGGAGCTTGTGCGTGAACATCACGCCTCACCAACCTCTCGCTTGACGAACTTGCACTTCATTGGGAGCTTGTGCATGGCGCGGCGGAGTGCCTCCCGGGCGACCGGCTCGGCCACCCCGGAGAGCTCGAACATGACGCGGCCGGGCTTGACGTTCGCCACCCACCACTCTGGTGAACCCTTGCCGGAACCCATCCGGGTCTCGGCCGGCTTCTTGGTCAGCGGCCGGTCGGGGTAGATGGTGATCCACACCTTCCCGCCACGGCGGATGTGCCGCGTCATCGCGATACGGGCGGCCTCGATCTGCCGGTTCGTCACGTACGCGCGCTCCAGTGCCTGGATGCCGTACTCGCCGAAGGCCACTCGGGTGCCGCCCTTGGCGTTACCGTGCCGATCCGGCCGGTGCTGTTTGCGGTGCGCGATCCTGCGCGGGATAAGCATGCCTCAGCCCTCCTCGCCGGCGATCGCGACCGGCGCCGCCACGGCGGCCGCGGCTGCCCGCGGCGCATCGTCCGGCCCGCCCTGGCCCCGCTCGTCGCCGGGACGGCGGCGGCGCGGCTGCTGCGGCGGACGGTCCCGGCGCTGGCCCGCGCGCAACGCGGCCGCGGCCGCCTCGCGCTCGGCGCGGGTCGTCGGGGCCTCGCCACGGTAGATCCAGACCTTCACGCCGATCCGGCCGAAGGTGGTCCTGGCCTCATAGAAGCCGTAGTCGATGTCGGCGCGCAGGGTGTGCAGCGGGACCCGTCCCTCGCGGTAGAACTCCGACCGCGACATCTCGGCACCGCCGAGGCGCCCGGAGCACTGCACCCGGATCCCCTTGGCCCCGCCCTTCATGGACGTCTGCATCGCCTTGCGCATGGCCCGCCGGAACGAGACCCGGCTGGACAACTGCTCGGCCACGCCCTGGGCGACCAGCTGGGCATCGGTCTCCGGGTTCTTCACCTCAAGGATGTTGAGCTGGATCTGCTTGCTGGTCAGCTTCTCCAGGTCTCCGCGTATCCGGTCGGCCTCAGCGCCGCGGCGGCCGATGACGATGCCGGGCCGCGCGGTGTGGATGTCCACCCGGACCCGGTCCCTGGTGCGCTCGATCTCCACCTTGGAGATGCCCGCGCGCTCCATCCCTCGCTGCAGCATCCGCCGGATCGCCACGTCTTCCGCGACGTAGTCCTTGTACAGCTTGTCGGCATACCACCGGCTCTTGAAGTCGGTGGTGATGCCAAGCCGGAACCCGTGTGGGTTCACCTTCTGGCCCACTAGCGGGACCTCCCCTTAGGCTCGTCCGAGACGATTACCGTGATGTGACTGGTGCGCTTGTTGATCCGGTAGCCACGGCCCTGGGCGCGCGGCCGGAAACGCTTGAGCGTCGGCCCCTCGTCCACCCAGGCCCTGGTGACCACGAGCGAGCCGGAGTCCGCCTGCTGGGCATGCTCCGCGTTGGCGATGGCACTCGCCAGCACCTTGCCGACGGGATCGCTCGCCGACTGCGGCGCGAAGGCCAGCACCGCCCGCGCCTGTTCGGCAGGCATCCCGCGGATGAGGTCCACCACCCGGCGGGCCTTCCGCGGCGTGACGCGTACATACCGCGCCTTCGCCCTAGCTTCCATCCAACTCTCGCCTTTCAGTCCTGGTCCCGAACTTCTGCCCGGGGTCCGGGGGTTGCCCCCCGGGCTGGTACTGCCGGTGTTCTCGTCTTATCTGCTGCGTTTACTTTGCTGGGGAGGGGCCGCGCCTAGCGGCGGCTACGGCGGTCATCCCTAACGTGGCTGCGGAACGTGCGTGTCGGGGCGAACTCCCCGAGCTTGTGGCCGACCATCGCCTCAGTGATGAAGACCGGCACGTGCTTGCGGCCGTCGTGGACCGCGATCGTATGGCCCAGCATCGCGGGAATGATCATGGATCGTCGTGACCATGTCTTGATCACGTTTCTGGTGCCCTTGTCGTTCTGCGTGTCCACCTTCTTGAGCAGGTGGTCGTCGACGAAAGGGCCCTTCTTGAGACTACGAGGCATCGTGAGGTGCTCCTACCGCTTCTTCTTGCTGCGCCTGCGGGAGATCAGCCGGTCGCTTGGCTTGTGGGCCTTCCTGGTGCGCCCCTCCGGCTTGCCCCACGGGCTTACCGGGTGACGGCCACCCGAGCTCTTGCCCTCGCCGCCGCCCAGCGGGTGGTCAACGGGGTTCATCGCGACACCGCGAACCGAGGGACGGTGCCCCTTCCACCGGTTACGGCCCGCCTTGCCGAGCTTGACGTTGCCCTGCTCGGAGTTGCCGACCTCGCCGACCGTGGCCCGGCAGGACGCATCTACCCGCCGGATCTCCCCGGACGGCATGCGCAGCTGCGCATAGCCCGACTCCTTGGCGAGGAGCTGGACACCGGAGCCAGCCGAGCGTGCGATCTTGGCGCCTCCGCCGGGCCGCAGTTCGATGGCGTGCACCACGGTGCCGGTCGGGATGTTCCGCAATGGCAGGCAGTTACCAGGCCGGATGTCAGCACCCGGCCCGTTCTCCACCCGGTCCCCCTGGGACAGCCCCTCCGGGCACAGGATGTAACGCTTCTCGCCGTCGGCGTAGTGCAGCAGCGCGATCCTGGCCGTGCGGTTCGGGTCGTACTCCAGGTGTGCCACCTTCGCCGGGACGCCGTCCTTGTCCGCCCGGCGGAAATCAATCAGCCGGTAGGCGCGCTTGTGGCCACCGCCCTGGTGCCGCGCGGTGATCCGGCCGTGCACATTCCTGCCACCGCGCGAGTGCAGCGGGCGGACAAGCGACTTCTCCGGCTCGCCCCGAGTGATCTCGGAGAAGTCGGCGCCGCTCGCGCCCCGCCTACCCGGGGTCGTCGGCTTGTACTTGCGGATACCCATCTGTGCTCAAGCTCCTCTGGATGTGGTCGGCTGCCTAGCTGACCGGGCCGCCGAAGACATCGATACGCTCACCCTCAGCCAGGCTGACGATGGCGCGCTTGGTGGCGACGCGGGTGCCCCAGCCTTGCCGGGTCCGCCGCCGCTTTCCCGGCCTGTTGATCGTGTTGACACCGGTCACCTTGACCCCGAACACGGCCTCCACCGCCTGCCGGATCTGGGTCCGGTTGGCGGCCGGTGTCACCAGGAAGGTGTACTTGCCGTTATCGGCCAGCCGGTAGCTCTTCTCGGAGATCACCGGTCGCAGCAGGATGTCCCGCGGATTCGCGATCTTGCTCACCGCCGCCCCTCCTTCGGCTTCGCGCTGGCCCGGCTGATGAACGCTTCCAGGGCCGGCTCGGTGAACACCACATGATCGCTGACCAGGACGTCGCGGGTGTTGAGTTGCTCCGTCGCGAGCACCCGGACGCCGGGCGCGTTGCGCAAGCTCTTCCAGGTCAGCTCGTCACCTGCGGCCGCGACGACCAGCACCGCGCCCGACAGCCGCCCGCCGGCCTGCCCGATGGCCGCGCCCAGCACGGCGAGGGCATCCCTGGTCTTCGGCTCGTCACCCTCGACGAACCCGCTGACCACGGCCACCCGGCCGTGACTGGCCCGGTCGGAGAGGGCGCCGCGCAGCGCGGCGGCCTTCATCTTCTTCGGCGTGCGCTGCACGTAGGAACGGGGCACCGGGCCGTGCGCGGTCCCGCCGCCCGCGTACTGCGGCGCCCGGATCGAGCCCTGCCGGGCACGCCCTGTGCCCTTCTGCCGGTAAGGCTTGCGGCCACCGCCGCGGACAGCGGCGCGGGTCTTCGTGGAGTGCGTGCCCTGGCGTGCAGCAGCCTCCTGTGCCACCACCACCTGGTGGATCAGCGGAATGTTGACGCCGCGGCCGAATATCTCGTCGGGGAGTTCCACGTCCTTGTCCGCGGCACCGGACGCGGAGACGACGCTGACGACGGTGCTCATTTTTCTGCCTCCCTCGCGGGCGCTTCGCTTGGTCGTGCCGGAGGCGCGCAAAACAGCAGCGCGGGAAGGCGGGTCCTCGCCGCCGGGACACCGCAACGGCCCTGGCGGTGCGTCGTGCCGGAGGCACGCAGGCCAGCACTATGCGGCGTTCGGCCCGGCGCCTGCGGCACCACGGGTGAGCAGCCGGAGGCTGACAGTGGGAGTCTCACCTGGCCTCCCTCGGGGCGGGCGTCTTGACGGCGCTGCGGACGAAGACAAGCGCGCCGCGGGGACCCGGCACGGCGCCGCGGATCAGCAGCAGGCCGCGCTCGGCGTCGACCGCGTGCACCGTGAGGTTCGGGGCGGTGGTACGGACGCCACCCATCCGGCCGGCCATACGCACACCCTTGAACACGCGGCCTGGGGTGGCGCACGCGCCAATGGAGCCCGGCGACCGGTGCTTGCGCTGGGTGCCGTGTGAGGCGGACAGGCCCTTGAAGCCGTGCCGCTTCATCACGCCGGCGAAGCCCTTGCCCTTGCTTTTACCGGTCACGTCCACCAGTTCGCCCGCGCCGAACGTCTCGGCGGTGACCTCCTGGCCGAGCGTGTAGTCCGTGGCGTCATCGGTCCGCAGCTCCACCAGGTACCTGCGGGGTGTCACGCCGGCCTTGGCGAAGTGGCCCGCGACTGGCTTGGTCACCTTGCGCGGGTCGATCTCCCCGTAGCCGAACTGCACGGCCGCATACCCGTCCGAGCCCGGCGTGCGCACGGCGGTTACGACGCAGGGGCCGGCCTCGACGACGGTGACCGGCACGATCCTGCCGTCGTCGCTGAAGACCTGGGTCATGCCGAGCTTCGTGCCCAGCACGCCCTTGATCTGCTTGGTCATATCTCCTGGCCTCCCTCGCGGGCGCTTCGCATGGTCGCGCCGGAGGCGCGCGAGAACGCAGGGCGGGAGGCGGGTCCTCGGTGCCCGGGCGCCGCAAAGCGGCGTTCGGCCCGGCGCCTGCGGCATTCGAGGCCAGTCTGAGATTGGAAGAGCTGACTCATTTCAGTGCGGTCCCTCAGAGCTTGATCTCGATGTCGACGCCTGCGGGCAGGTCCAGCCGCATCAGCGAGTCGACGGTCTTCGGCGTGGGGTCGATGATGTCGATCAGGCGCTTGTGCGTGCGCATCTCGAAGTGCTCGCGCGAGTCCTTGTACTTGTGCGGCGAGCGGATGACGCAGTACACGTTCTTCTCCGTGGGCAGCGGGACGGGCCCGGCAACCCGCGCGCCGGTGCGCGTCACCGTGTCAACTATCTTCCGCGCCGAGCTATCAATGACCTCGTGGTCATAGGCCTTGAGCCGGATGCGGATCTTCTGTCCCGCCATGTGGCTTCCCGTGTCCTTCGCTTTTCGCTTCTGTCGCTTCCGCGTGTGCCGCGAGGCGCTTGCTGACTCGCAGTGATGCGGGGGGCCCTGGGGCCCCCCGCATCCCTACTACTTGATGATCCTTGTGACCCGGCCGGCACCCACGGTGCGGCCGCCCTCGCGGATGGCGAAGCGCAGGCCTTCCTCCATGGCGATGGGCTGGATCAGCTCGACGCGCATCTCGGTGTTGTCGCCGGGCATCACCATCTCGGTGCCTTCCGGCAGGTAGACCACGCCCGTCACGTCCGTGGTCCGGAAGTAGAACTGCGGACGGTAGTTGTTGAAGAACGGGGTATGCCGGCCGCCCTCGTCCTTGGACAGGATGTAGACCTGGCCCTCGAACTCGGTGTGCGGCGTGTTGGTGCCCGGCTTGATCACGACCTGGCCGCGCTCGACCTCCTCGCGCTTGATGCCGCGGAGCAGCAGGCCCGCGTTGTCGCCCGCCTGACCCTCGTCGAGGATCTTGTGGAACATCTCGACGCCGGTGACCGTGGTCTTCTGCGCCTTCTCCTTGATGCCGATGAGCTCGACTTCCTCACCGGTGTGCACCTTGCCGCGCTCGATCCGGCCCGTCACCACCGTGCCGCGGCCGGTGATGGAGAATACGTCCTCCACCGGCATCAGGAACGGCTTGTCGGTGTCGCGGACCGGCTCGGGGATGCTGTTGTCGCAGGCATCCATCAACTCGAGGACCTTCGCGCCCCACTCGGCGTCGCCGTCGAGTGCCTTGAGCGCGGAGACCCGGATCACGGGCAGATCGTCGCCGGGGAACTCATAGATGCTGAGCAGTTCCCGGACCTCAAGCTCGACGAGCTCGAGGATCTCCTCGTCGTCCACCATGTCGGCCTTGTTGAGCGCGACCACGATGTACGGCACACCGACCTGGCGGGCCAGCAGCACGTGCTCGCGGGTCTGCGGCATCGGGCCATCCGTCGCGGCGACGACCAGGATCGCGCCGTCCATCTGCGCCGCACCGGTGATCATGTTCTTGATGTAGTCCGCGTGACCGGGGCAGTCCACGTGGGCGTAGTGGCGCTTCTCGGTCTGGTACTCCACGTGCGAGATCGAGATGGTGATCCCGCGCTCCTTCTCTTCCTTCGCGTTGTCGATCTGGTCGAACGGCGTGAAGGGATTAACGTTCGGGTATTTATCGTGCAGCACCTTGGTGATCGCCGCGGTCAGCGTGGTCTTGCCGTGGTCGATGTGCCCGATGGTGCCGATGTTCACGTGCGGCTTGGTCCGCTCGAACTTGGCCTTCCCCACTGGTTTTCACTCCTCGTTGCGATCTTCCCCACCATGTGGTGGGGCCAGGCGCTTCATCGGTGCGCCGTGTTCCTGACATGTTTTCTTAGGGCCTACTCGCCCCGGGCCTTCGCGATGATCTCCTTGGCAATACTGGGCGGAACCTCGGCATACGAATCGAACTGCATGCTGTAGTCCGCCCGGCCCTGCGTCCGGCTGCGCAGATCTCCCACGTAGCCGAACATCTCGGACAGCGGCACGACCGCCTTGACGACCCGGACCCCGGAGCGTTCCTCCATGGCCTGGATCTGGCCCCGCCGGCTGTTCAGGTCGCCGATGACCTCACCCATGTAGTCGTCGGGGGTCCTGACCTCTACGGCCATGACCGGCTCGAGCAGCACGGGATCGGCCTGGGCGGCCGCCTTCTTGAAGGCCATGGACCCGGCGATCTTGAAGGCGAGCTCGGATGAGTCCACCTCGTGGTAGGCGCCGTCGGTGAGCGTCACCTTCACGTCCACCATCGGGTAGCCGGCCAGCACACCGAACTCCGCCGCCTCCTGGCAGCCCGTGTCCACCGACGGGATGTACTCCCGGGGGATGCGGCCACCGTGGATCTTGTTCTCGAACTCGTAGCCACCGCCGTCGCCGCCGGTCGGTTCCAGGTTGATGACCACCCGGGCGTACTGGCCGGCCCCGCCGGTCTGCTTCTTGTGGGTGTAGTCGACCTTCTCGACCTTCCTGCGGATGGTCTCCCGGTAGGCGACCTGCGGGCGGCCGATGTTCGCCTCGACCTTGAACTCGCGCCGCATCCGTTCCACCAGGACCTCGAGATGCAGTTCACCCATGCCCGAGATGATGGTCTGCCCGGTCTCGTCGTCGGTGCGGACCTGGAAGGTCGGGTCCTCCTCGGCGAGCCGCTGGATGGCGATGCCCAGCTTGTCCTGGTCGCCCTTGGTCCTCGGCTCGATCGCGACGTTGATGACCGGCGCCGGGAACGTCATCGACTCCAGGATCACCGGGGCGGACTGGGCGGACAGCGTGTCGCCCGTCGAGGTGTCCTTCAGCCCCATCACGGCGACGATCTGCCCGGCTATCGCGGACGGGCGCTCCTCGCGCTTGTTCGCGTGCATCTGGTAGATCTTGCCGATCCGCTCCCGGCGGCCCTTGGTGGAGTTCAGCACGGCCGTGCCGGTCTCCAGGGTGCCCGAGTAGATGCGGATGTAGGTCAGCTTGCCCAGGTGCTGGTCGGACATGATCTTGAAGGCCAGGGCGGCGAACGGCTCGGTGGGATCGGGATGCCGCACGACCTCACGGTCCTCGGCGCCGACCTCGTGGCCCACGATCCCCGGGACGTCCAGCGGGCTCGGCAGGTACTCCACGATCGCGTCCAGCATCGGCTGCACGCCCTTGTTCTTGAACGCGCTGCCGCACAGCACCGGGGTGACGCGGCCGGCGATGGTAGCCCGCCGGATCGCGGCGTTCAGCTGCTTCTCGTCGGGCGTGGTGCCCGCGAGGTACAGCTCCATCATCTCCTCGTCGTTCTCGGCGATGGTCTCAAGCAGCCGGTCCCGCCACTCGCGGGCCGCCTCGACGTGGTCGTCGGGGATCCCCACGATGTCGTACTTGTCGCCCTTGCCCTCGGTCTGCCAGAGCAGGGCCCGCATGTTCACCAGGTCGATGACACCGCGGAAGTCGGACTCCACGCCCCACGGCAGCTGGATCACCAGTGGGGTGGCGCCGAGCCGGTCACTGATCATCTCGACGCACCGGTGGAACTCGGCGCCGACCCGGTCCATCTTGTTGACGAAGCAGATCCGGGGCACGCTGTAGCGGTCCGCCTGCCGCCAGACGGTCTCCGACTGCGGCTCCACGCCCGCCACCCCGTCGAACACGGCGACGGCGCCGTCAAGGACGCGCAGCGAGCGCTCGACCTCCACGGTGAAGTCGACGTGACCGGGCGTGTCGATCAGGTTGATCGTGTGGTCCCGCCAGATGGCGGTGGTCGCCGCCGAGGTAATGGTGATGCCGCGCTCCTGCTCCTGCTCCATCCAGTCCATGGTGGCGGCGCCCTCGTGGACCTCACCGATCTTGTAGTTGATGCCGGTGTAGAACAGAATTCGTTCGGTTGTGGTGGTTTTGCCCGCGTCGATATGCGCCATGATCCCGATGTTGCGGACCTTGGCGAGCTCTACGGCGGTCTGGGTCGCCACTGCTTCGTTTCCTTCGCTGATCTTCAGTGCCTTGCGGCTATTCGTTATGTATATGTAGGGGCCTTGTCATGCTGGGGCATCCGTCCCTAGCTACCAGCGGTAGTGGGCGAACGCCTTGTTCGACTCGGCCATCTTGTGTGTGTCCTCGCGGCGCTTCACGCTCGCCCCGAGGCCGTTGCTCGCGTCGAGCAGCTCGTTCATGAGCCGCTCGGTCATCGTCTTCTCGCGGCGCTGGCGGGAGTAGTTGACGAGCCAGCGCAGCGCCAGGGTGGTGCTGCGGGAGGCGCGCACCTCGACCGGGACCTGGTAGGTCGCGCCGCCGACGCGGCGGGGGCGGACCTCCAGGGTCGGCTTCACGTTGTCCAGGGCACGCTTGAGCGTCACCACCGGGTCGTTGCCCGTCTTCTCCTTGGCTCCCTCAAGCGCGCCGTACACGATCCGCTCGGCCAGGGAGCGCTTTCCGCTCCGCAGCACCTTGTTGACCAGAGCGGTCACCAGCGGCGAGCCGTAGACAGGATCGGTGACGAGCTGCCGTTTGGTCGCGGGGCCCTTGCGCGGCATGTCAGCTCTTCTCCTTCTTCGCGCCGTAACGACTGCGCGCCTGCTTGCGGTTGCGGACGCCCTGGGTGTCGAGGGAACCCCGGATGATCTTGTAACGTACTCCGGGGAGGTCCCGCACCCGGCCGCCGCGGACCAGCACGATGGAGTGCTCCTGCAGATTGTGGCCGACGCCCGGAATGTAGGCGGTGACCTCGATCTGGCTGGTCAACCGGACGCGGGCGACCTTGCGCAGCGCGGAATTGGGCTTCTTCGGGGTGGTCGTGTAGACGCGCGTGCAGACCCCCCGGCGCTGCGGGCTGCCCTTGAGCGCAGGGGTGTTGTTCTTGGCTACCTTGTCCTGGCGGCCCTTCCGGACCAGCTGCTGGATCGTGGGCACCGCGTCTCCGTCTTCATTAGCGCGCCTTCAGCGCGACGTCTACTGCTCCGCCGGTACTGCTCTTCATGCCGGTTCAGGGCGCTATGCAAGCGCCTGACCTGCAGGTTTCCTCGCCTCTCCGACCCCCGAGGTCGGGTGTGTCGCAGTCACCACGGCACACCGGCCCGTAAGGGTCCGAACGGCAAGAGTGGGAAAGGCTCCGCGCGCGTGGCCGTTCGCCGCTCCCGGCCTTCCGGCCATGGAGCCCGCCGCCCGCTAGCGCGCGCGTGCCCGCGTGTCACGGGCACGATGCCCTAGAGTACCCAACGTTTTGCCCGCAGGCAAAGCGAACAGCGATCATCACGCCGGAGGGACAAACGGAAGCCGCTTTTCCCGGCCAGCGCACCAATTCACTGCCCAGGCGGTCAGCCGGGCAAGCGCCGCTGCCCTCTCACCGCCAGCTTGCACAACGGCAGCAGAGTGCGGGATATTCCGCGCAGCGAAAGGCGCCCGGCCGCATCGCGGCCGGGCGCCTCGCTTTGGTGCGCAGTTGTTACCTGTTGTAGGAGCCGAAGTCGTACTCCTCGAGCGGGATCGCATCACCGGCGCCCTGGCCGAACGCGTAGCTCGGGGCCTCCTCGTACGCGGCCGCGGGGTAGACCGATGACCTGGCGTCGTCGGTCGGCTCCACGCGGATGCTCCGGTACCGGGGCATCCCCGTGCCCGCCGGGATGAGCTTGCCGATGATGACGTTCTCCTTGAGGCCGAGCAGCGGGTCCGACTTGGCGTGGATAGCCGCGTCGGTGAGGACCCGCGTCGTCTCCTGGAAGGACGCCGCCGACAGCCACGAGTCGGTGGCCAGCGACGCCTTGGTGATGCCCATGAGCACCGGCCGCCCCGACGCCGGGGTGCCGTTCTCCTCCACCACCGCGCGGTTGACTTGCTCGAACCGTGGCCTCTCGACGAGTTCGCCGGGGAGCAGTTCGGTGTCACCGGACTCGAGCACGTTCACCCGCTTGAGCATCTGCCGGATGATGATCTCGATGTGCTTGTCGTGGATGGACACGCCCTGTGACCGGTATACCTCCTGCACCTCGTGCACCAGGTGCAGCTGCACCTCACGGGAGCCGAGGATCCTGAGCACCTCGTGCGGGTTGACCGCGCCCTGGATCAGCTGCTGGCCGACATGCACGGGATCGCCGTCTGCGACGAGCAGCCGCGAGCGCATGGGCACCTGGTAGGCGATTTCCTCGGCACCGTCGTCGGGGATGACAACGATCTTGCGGGTCTTCTCGGTTTCCTCGAGCTTGATCCGTCCCTCGACCTCGCTGATGGGCGCCATGCCCTTGGGGATCCGGGCCTCGAAGAGCTCCTGAATCCTGGGCAGGCCGTGCGTGATGTCCTGGCCCGCCACACCGCCGGTGTGGAAGGTCCGCATGGTCAGCTGCGTGCCAGGCTCGCCGATGGACTGCGCGGCCACGATGCCGACCGCCTCGCCGACGTCGACCCGCTTGCCGGTGGCCAGGGACCTCCCGTAGCACTTGGCGCAGACGCCGATCTTGGCCTCGCAGACCAGCACGCTGAACGTGCGGATCGAATCGCGCCCAGCGGCGACCAGGGTGTCGATCAGTGACTCCGTGGTGTCGCTGTCCACCGTCGCCAGCACCGTGCCATCGAGCTCGATCTCCTCCGCCACACTGCGGCCGGTGCCCGTGTTCTCGATGTTGGGGAGCTTGCGCAGGCGGCCCTCGGCGTCGGTTTCGGCGATCTTCATCGCGATCGACCGGTCGGTGCCGCAGTCCTCCTCGCGCACGATGACGTCCTGCGCCACGTCCACGAGACGCCGGGTGAGGTACCCGGAGTCCGCGGTACGCAGGGCGGTGTCGGCCAGGCCCTTGCGGGCGCCGTGCGTCGAGATGAAGTACTCGACCACCGACAGCCCCTCACGGAAGCTGGACTTGATCGGCCGGGGGATGGTCTCGCCCTTGGGGTTGGAGACCAGGCCACGCATGCCGGCGATCTGCCGGACCTGCATCGGGTTGCCACGGGCGCCGGAGTTGACCATCATCCAGACCGAGTTGGTCTCGGGGAAGGCCGCTTCCATGTCCTTGGCGACATCCGCCGTCGCGTGCGTCCAGATCTCGATGAGCTCCTGACGGCGCTCCTCATCGGTGATCAGGCCGCGCTCGTACTCGCGCTGCACCTTGTCCGCGCGCTTCTCATAGGCCTCGAGGATCTCCGCCTTGTTCGGCGGGGCCACCACATCCTCGATCGCGATCGTCACGCCGGCCCGGGTCGCCCAGTGGAACCCGGCGTCCTTGAGCGCGTCGAGCGCCGCCGCGACCTCCACCTTCGGGTAGGTCTCCGCGAGCTCGTTGACGATCGCCGAGAGCTGCTTCTTGCCCACCTCGTAGTTCACGAACGGGAAGCTGGCCGGCAGCGTGTCGTTGAAGATGCACCTGCCCAGCGTCGTGGTGAGCCGGAACGGAGCACCCTCCGTCCAGCCTTCGCGCGGGGTGAACCCACGGGGCGGGGTGACGCCGGACAGCCGGACCTCCATCTTGGCCTGGAGGTCAAGCTCGCCCTGGTCGTAGGCCATGGTCGCCTCGGCGGTCGAGGAGAACAGGCGGCCTTCGCCCTTGACGTCCTCGGCCTGCCGGGTCAGGCAGTAGATCCCGATGACCATGTCCTGGGTCGGCATGGTCACCGGCTTGCCGTCGGCCGGCTTGAGGATGTTGTTGGTGGACAGCATCAGAATCCTGGCCTCGGCCTGGGCCTCGGCGGACAGCGGCAGGTGCACGGCCATCTGGTCGCCGTCGAAGTCCGCGTTGAACGCGGTGCAGACGAGCGGGTGGATCTGGATGGCCTTGCCTTCCACCAGCTGCGGCTCGAACGCCTGGATGCCGAGCCGGTGCAGCGTCGGTGCGCGGTTGAGCAGCACGGGGTGCTCGGTGATGACCTCTTCGAGCACGTCCCACACCACCGGCCTGGCCCGCTCCACCATCCGCTTGGCGGACTTGATGTTCTGCGCGTGGTTCAGGTCGACCAGCCGCTTCATCACGAACGGCTTGAACAGCTCGACCGCCATCTCCTTGGGCAGGCCGCACTGGTGCAGCTTGAGCTGCGGGCCCACCACGATGACCGAGCGGCCCGAGTAGTCGACCCGCTTGCCCAGCAGGTTCTGCCTGAAGCGGCCCTGCTTGCCCTTGAGCATGTCGGACAGCGACTTGAGCGGGCGGTTCCCCGGCCCAGTCACCGGCCGGCCACGGCGGCCGTTGTCGAACAGCGAGTCCACGGCCTCCTGCAGCATCCGCTTCTCGTTGTTGACGATGATCTCGGGTGCGCCGAGATCGAGCAGCCGCTTGAGCCGGTTGTTTCGGTTGATGACCCGGCGGTAGAGATCGTTCAGGTCGGAAGTCGCGAAGCGGCCACCGTCCAGCTGGACCATGGGGCGCAGGTCCGGCGGGATCACCGGGATGCAGTCCAGCACCATGCCCATCGGGCTGTTCCGGGTGGACAGGAACGCGGACACGACCTTCAGCCGCTTCAGCGCGCGGGCCTTGCGCTGGCCCTTGCCGGTGCGGATGGTCTCGCGGAGGCTGAGGGCCTCACCCTCAAGGTCGAAACTGGCCAGCCGCTCCTGGATGGCCTGAGCGCCCATGCCGCCCCGGAAGTAACGCCCGAACCTGTCCCGCATCTCGCGGTAGAGCTGCTCGTCTCCCTCAAGGTCCTGGACCTTGAGGTTCTTGAACCTGTTCCAGACCTCCTCGAGCCGGTCGATCTCCCGCCCGGCGCGATCCCGGATCTGGCGGCACTCCCGGTCCGAGCTCTCCCGGAGCTTGCGGCGCGCGTCGCCCTTGGCCCCTGCGGCCTCAAGCTCGGCGAGGTCCTTCTCCAGCTTGGCCTGACGGGCCTCGACGTCGCTGTCGCGACGCTGCTCGAGCTGCCCGCGCTCGACCGAGAACTTGGCCTCAAGCGATGGCAGGTCACGTGCGCGGGCATCGTCGTCCACGTGCGTGATCATGTAAGCGGCGAAGTAGATGACCTTTTCCAGATCCTTGGGCGCCAGGTCGAGCAGGTAGCCGAGCCGGCTGGGCACGCCCTTGAAGTACCAGATGTGGGTGACCGGCGCGGCGAGCTCGATGTGGCCCATCCGCTCCCGGCGCACCTTGGCCCGGGTGACCTCGACTCCGCAGCGCTCGCAGATGATGCCCTTGAACCGCACCCTCTTGTACTTGCCGCAGTAGCATTCCCAGTCCCTGGTGGGACCGAAGATCTTCTCGCAGAAGAGGCCATCCTTCTCCGGCTTGAGGGTCCGGTAGTTGATGGTCTCAGGCTTCTTGACCTCACCATGCGACCACTGCCGGATGTCGTCCGCGGTCGCGAGGCCGATTCGCAGGTCGTCGAAGAAGTTGACGTCAAGCACTTGTGTTATCCCCTGAGGTAGATCCGACTATGGGCGGCCTGGTAGCACCATGCTGTTGGCACGTGCTACCCGCTCGCTCATACCTCTTCAACGCTGCTCGGCTCGCGCCGTGACAGGTCGATGCCGAGTTCCTCCGCGGCGCGGAAGACATCCTCATCGGTATCGCGCATCTCGATCGCGGCACCGTCGCTGGAGAGCACCTCCACGTTCAGGCAGAGGGACTGCATCTCCTTGATCAGCACCTTGAACGACTCGGGAATGCCCGGTTCCGGGATGTTCTCGCCCTTGACGATGGCCTCGTAGACCTTGACCCGGCCGAGCACGTCGTCCGACTTGATGGTGAGCAGTTCCTGGAGGGCGTAGGCAGCACCATAGGCTTCCAGGGCCCAGACCTCCATCTCGCCGAACCGCTGGCCGCCGAACTGCGCCTTTCCGCCGAGCGGCTGCTGCGTGATCATCGAGTACGGCCCGGTGGACCGTGCGTGGATCTTGTCATCGACGAGGTGCAGCAGCTTGAGGATGTAGATGTAGCCGACCGCGATCGGGTCCTTGAACGGCTCACCGGTCCGGCCATCGAACAGGTTGGCCTTGCCGCTGGCGCCGACCAGCCGGTCCCCGTCCCGGTTCGGCAGCACGCTGCCGAGCAGGCCGGTGATCTCTTCCTCACGGGCACCGTCGAAGACCGGTGTGGCCACCGCGGTGCCCGCCTCTGCCGCGTCCGCGCCGATCTTGCGCAGCCGCTTCTTCCAGTCGGCGTCGTCGCCTTCGATCTTCCAGCCGGACTGGGCGACCCAGCCGAGGTGTGTCTCCAGCACCTGGCCGACGTTCATCCGGCCCGGCACACCGAGCGGGTTGAGCACGATGTCCACCGACGTGCCGTCCTCAAGGAACGGCATGTCCTCGACCGGGAGGATCTTCGCGATGACGCCCTTGTTCCCATGTCGGCCGGCCAGCTTGTCGCCGTCGGTGATCTTGCGCTTGGCCGCGACGTAGACGCGCACGAGCTCGTTCACGCCGGGCGGCAGCTCGTCGCCATCCTCCCTGGTGAACACCCGGACACCGATGATCTTCCCGGACTCACCGTGTGGCACCTTCAGCGAGGTGTCGCGGACTTCCCGCGCCTTCTCGCCGAAGATCGCGCGCAGCAGCCGCTCCTCGGGGGTCAGCTCCGTCTCCCCCTTCGGGGTGACCTTGCCGACCAGGATGTCACCGGTGACCACTTCGGCCCCGATCCGGATGATGCCGCGGTCGTCCAGGTCCGCCAGGACCTCCTCGGAGACGTTCGGGATGTCCCTGGTGATCTCCTCGGGGCCGAGCTTGGTGTCTCGCGCGTCCACTTCGTGCTCTTCGATGTGAATCGAGGAGAGAACGTCGTCCTGGACGAGCCGCTGGGAGAGGATGATCGCGTCCTCGTAGTTGTGGCCTTCCCATGGCATGAACGCGACCAGCAGGTTGCGGCCGAGCGCCATCTCACCATGGTCGGTGCACGGGCCGTCCGCGATGACCTGGCCTTCCTCGACCCGCTGGCCCTCGGCCACGACAGGCTTCTGGTTGAAGCAGGTGCCCTGGTTGGACCGGCGGAACTTGGCCACCAGGTAGGTGCTGCGGGTGCCGTCGTCGTTGGTCACCGTGACGTAGTCCGCGCAGGACTCCTCGACCACGCCCGCCTTCTCCGCGACGATGACGTCGCCGGCGTCCGTGGCTGCGCGGTACTCCATGCCGGTACCCACCAGCGGCGCCTCGCTGCGCAGCAGCGGCACCGACTGCCGCTGCATGTTCGAGCCCATCAGGGCGCGGTTGGCGTCGTCATGCTCGAGGAACGGGATCATGGCCGTCGCTACCGAGACCATCTGGCGCGGCGAGACGTCCATGTAGTCCACGTCGTCCGGCCGGATGTAGTCGACCTCGCCACCCTTGCGGCGCACCAGCACGCGGTCTTCGCTGAACGTGCCGTCAGGGCCAAGTGGCGTGTTCGCCTGCGCGATGACGTGCCTGTCCTCCTCGTCCGCGGTGAGGTAGTCGATCTGGGTGGTCGCCCTGCCGTGGGTGACCTTCCGGTAAGGCGTCTCGACGAACCCGAAAGCGTTCACCCGGGCGTAGGAGGAGAGCGAGCCGATCAGGCCGATGTTCGGGCCTTCCGGCGTCTCGATCGGGCACATCCTGCCGTAGTGCGAGGAGTGCACGTCCCGGACCTCGAAACCGGCCCGCTCACGGGACAGGCCGCCCGGGCCAAGCGCGGACAGCCTGCGCTTGTGGGTCAGCCCGGCCAGCGGGTTGGTCTGGTCCATGAACTGGGAGAGCTGGCTCGTGCCGAAGAACTCCTTGATCGCGGCCACGACCGGCCTGATGTTGATCAGGGTCTGCGGCGTGATCGCCTCGACGTCCTGCGTGGTCATCCGCTCCCTGACCACGCGCTCCATCCGGGCCAGGCCCAGCCGGACCTGGTTCTGGATCAGCTCGCCCACGGTCCGCAGGCGGCGGTTGCCGAAGTGATCGATGTCGTCGGTCTCGACCGGCATGATGACGTCGCCCGACTTCATCTCGTCCTCGCCGGCGTGCAGCCGGACCAGGTACTCGATGGTGCCGACGATGTCGTCCTCAGTGAGCGTGCCCTGCCGGATCGGCAGGCCGAGGCCCAGCTTCTTGTTGATCTTGTAGCGGCCCACCTTGGCCAGGTCGTAGCGCTTCGGGTTGAAGTACAGGTTCTCCAGAAGCGCCTGCGCCGACTCCCTCGTGGGCGGCTCGCCCGGGCGGAGCTTGCGGTAGATGTCGAGAAGAGCGTCGTCCTGGCCGGTGGTGTGGTCCTTCTCCAGGGTCGCTCGCATCGACTCGTACTCGCCGAAGCGCTCCAGGATCCGCGCGTCGTCCCAGCCCAGCGCCTTGAGCAGCACGGTGACGCTCTGCTTGCGCTTGCGGTCGATCCGGACGCCGACGCTGTCCCGCTTGTCGATCTCGAACTCGAGCCATGCCCCGCGCGACGGGATCACCTTGCAGCTGAAGATGTCCTTGTCGGACGTCTTGTCCACCTGGCGGTCGAAGTAGACGCCCGGCGAGCGGACAAGCTGCGAGACAACGACACGCTCGGTGCCGTTGATGATGAACGTTCCCTTGGGGGACATGAGCGGGAAGTCGCCCATGAAGACCGTCTGGCTCTTGATCTCGCCCGTGCTGTTGTTGATGAACTCCGCCGTGACGAACATGGGGGCGGAGTAGTGCATGTCCTTGTCCTTGCACTCCTCCACGGAGTACTTGGGCGGCTCGAACCGATGATCACGGAACGAGAGGGACATGGTCCCGGTGAAGTCTTCGATCGGGCTGATCTCCTCGAAGATCTCCTCAAGGCCCGACTGCTCGGGAACGTCCTTGGCCCCCGCCTTGCGCGCAGCATCGATCCGGCTCCGCCAGCGCTCGTTACCGAGCAACCAGTCGAACGAATCAGTCTGCAGTGCTAGGAGGTCGGGTACCTCAAGAGGTTCCTTGAAGCGGGCGAAGGAGACGCGACGAGTGGCGGAACTGGCGGCCGAGGCGCTGCGCGATGCTGCCAACAGGGGTCCTTCCGAGCTTGTGGCCGAACTATCACCGCACGCACGCGAAACGCCCGCGGACACGCCGCAAGGGGTTCGAGGATGCCGAGGACGTCAGAGTGCAGCGCAAATTAGCAGCATAGCCGATGGCTACACCACTCGTCAACTGTATCTCACTATGAGGTTCACGGTTGCTCCGCAGCATTGCTCGTTCTAGGCAAAACGTCAAGCCCACGCAGCGTGGTCCGGCGATCTGAGTGGCGTGACGAACGCCACATTCGACTCTATGTGTAGGAGATGCTTCTCCCGGGTAGGAACTAATGTTTACCCCTGATTATTCCGAGTGCGAACCATACTCGCGCACGGTCGTGTGCCGGGCCGGCCCGACGGGCCGGCCCGGCACACGCTGCGTTCGGGGATCGGCTACTTAACCGTTACGGTGGCGCCGGCGCCCTCCAGGGCGGCCTTGGCCTTGTCCGAGGCCTCCTTGTTGACCCGCTCAAGGACCGGCTTGGGTGCACCGTCCACCAAGTCCTTGGCCTCTTTCAGGCCCAGGCTGGTCAGGCTCCTGACCTCCTTGATGACCTGGATCTTCTTCTCGCCGGCCGCCTCAAGGATGACGTCGAACTCGTCCTTCTCCTCGACCTCCGCCTCGCCGCCGCCGGCTCCGGCCGGGGCGGCCGCAGCGACCGCGACCGGCGCGGCGGCCTTGACGTCGAACGTCTCCTCGAACTGCTTCACGAACTCCGAGAGCTCGAGGAGGGTCATCTCCTTGAACGCGTCGAGCAGGTCGTCGCTACTGAGCTTCGCCATGGTGCTGAGATCCTCTTCCTGGTTCCTTCATTCCTGATTGCCCTGGGGGCTATGCCACGGGAGCGCTGGCACTGTCGGCCGCGCTCTCGGTTCCACCATCAGCCACGCCTGCCGCATCCCCGGCGGCACCATCGGCGCCTTCCCCGGCAGCGGACCCGGCGCCATCCTCGGCGGCGGCGCCATCCTCGGCCGCCGACCCGGCGCCATCCTCGGCGGCCCGCTTGACCCGCAGCGCCTCGACGAGCTGCGCCATCTGGGTCGGCAGCGCGACGAACACGGCCGCGGCGCCCGACATCGACGCCTTCATGGCGCCGGCCAGCCGGGCCAGCAGCACCTCACGCGACTCGAGATCGGCGAGCTTGTTGATCTCCGCCGGCGTGATCGCCTTCCCGTCAAGGACCCCGCCCTTGATCACGAGAAATGGGTTGGCCTTCGAGAAGTCACGCAGCCCCTTGGCCGCCTCGACCACGTCGCCCTCAACGAAGGCGACCGCCGACGGGCCGCTGAGCAGCCCGTCCAGTTGCTCGGCGACGCCCGCCTCGCTGGCAGCGATCTTCGTCAGCGTGTTCTTCACCACGGTGAACGTGGTGTGCTCGCCGAGGGATCCGCGCAACTCAGCCAGCTGCGCCACCGTCAGGCCGCGGTACTCGGTCAGCACCGCGCCCGCCGAGGTCTGGAAACGCTCGGTGAGCTCGGCGACCGCGGCCACCTTCTCCGCCCTCGCCATGGGCCTCCTTTCCTGGTCCGCGACCCTCCCCTGAGCAGGGGCCTGGCCGGAGACGTCCGGCGTCGGCACAAGGGCACCCAGGAATGCGAACGCCCCGGCGCAGGGCACCAGGGCGTTTAGCGCTACCCGGTCCGGAAGCGGACCAGGCGTAGCGATTCAGCTCGGTCACCTGCGTGGGCCGCCCGCTCTCGCGGGTCCTTCGGTCATCACGTGGGCACGTAACAACAGCCGACGGTCTTTGGCAGGCCTTCAGAGTACGCGCCCGGCCGCGGACCACCAAATCAATTCAGCGGCCGCGTACCGCGGCCAATGGGCCGACCGCCCGCAACCGGCGGCCCGCCCGCGCCCGGGCCCTCAAGTCAGCTCGCTGCGGCTTCCTCGAGGTCATCGATCAGCCCGCGCGTCTTCGCGGGATCGACGGGGATGCTCGGGCCCATGGTCGTGGTCAGCGCGACCTTCCTGACGTAACGGCCCTTGGCCGCCGACGGCTTGAGCCGGAGCACCTCATCGAGCGCGGCGGCGTAGTTCTCCACCAGCGCTGTGTCAGGGAACGAGGCCTTGCCGATCACGAAATGCAGGTTCCCGTGCCGGTCCACCCGGAATTCGATCTTGCCGCCCTTGATGTCGCTGACCGCCTTGCCGACATCGGCCGTGACGGTACCGGTCTTGGGGTTGGGCATCAGACCGCGCGGGCCGAGGACCCGGCCGAGGCGGCCCACCTTGCCCATCAGGTCGGGCGTGGCGACGACCGCGTCGAAATCGAGGAAGCCGCCCTGGATCCGCTCGAGCAGGTCATCCGAGCCGACATAGTCCGCACCCGCGGCCCGGGCCTCCTCAGCCCGGTCTCCAGTCGCGAACACCAGGACCCGGGCGGTCTTGCCGGTGCCGTGCGGGAGCAGGACGGTGCCGCGGACCATCTGGTCGGCCTTGCGCGGGTCCACGCCAAGGCGCAACGCGACCTCGACGGTGGGGTCGAACTTCGTGGTTGCGGTCTTCCTGGCCAGGCCGACTGCCTCGGCGGGGCTGTACAGCCGCGCCCGGTCGATCTGCTCGTCGGCCTGCCGGTAAGCCTTGCTGCGCTTCATGATCAGTCTCCAAACGTGTACGGGAGGTCGTGGTCAGCGGACCAGCGCCTGGCCCTGCCACTGATATGCGATCGGCGACAACGTGCCGCGCGACCGATTTATGCCCGCCGCGGAGTCAGCCGTCGGCGGAGTCAGCCGACGACCGTGATGCCCATCGACCGGGCGGTCCCTGCGATGATCTTTTCCGCCGCCTCGATCGTGGTCGCATTCAGGTCCGGCATCTTGGTCTGCGCGATCTCGCGGACCTGCGCCTTGGTCACCGAGCCGACCTTCGTGGTGAGCGGCTCCCCGCTGCCCTTGGGTACGCCAGCAGCCTTCTTGAGCAGCTCAGGAGCGGGCGGCGTCTTGGTGACGAAGGTGAACGACCTGTCCTCGTAGATGGTGATCTCCACGGGGATGACGTTCCCGCGCTGGGCCTCTGTCGCGGCGTTGTACTGCCTGCAGAAGTCCATGATGTTGACGCCATGCGGGCCGAGCGCCGTGCCCACCGGCGGGGCCGGGGTGGCCGCACCCGCCTGCAGCTGCACCTTGACGACTGCAGCGATCTTCTTCTTCCTCGGAGCCATCAGTACTGTTCCTTACCTAACGACGGATGCGGATCAGATCTTCGAGACCTGATCGAAGGAGAGCTCGACCGGGGTCTCCCGGCCGAATATCGAGACGAGCACCTTGAGCTTCTGGGTGTCCGGGTTGATCTCGTTGACGGTGGCGGGCAGCGTGGCGAACGGGCCGTCCATCACGGTAACGGACTCACCGACCTCGAACTCGACCGAGGCCCGCATGATCTCGGCCTTGGCCGCCTTCTCCTCGGGCTCCGGCGCGAGCAACCCGGCCACCTCGTCCAGGCTGAGCGGCGAGGGCCTGCTGGACAGCCCCACAAAACCGGTGACGCCCGGCGTGTTGCGGACGGCAGCCCAGGACTCATCCGTGAGTTCCATCCGGACCAGGATGTAGCCCGGCAGGACCTTCTCCGAGACCTGCTGCCGCTTGCCGCCCTTGATCTCGGTCACCTCGTGGACCGGCACCTCGATCTGGAAGATGTAGTCCTCCATGTTGAGCGACTGGGTCCGGCTCTCCAGGTTGGTCCGCACGCGGTTCTCGTATCCGGCGTAGGAGTGCACGACGTACCAGTCGCCGGGCAGGGACCGCAGCTCCGCCTTGAACTCCGCGATGGGGTCGGCTTCCTCCTCGGCATCCCCAGCGTCGTCGGCCTCACCAGCGTCGCCAGCATCGGTCTCATCGACGCCGCCAGCATCATCGGCATCACTGGCCGCCTGGGCATCAGCGGCCTCCATCACCTCGTCGGCATCAGCAGCCTCGCCGGTACCAGCAGCGTCGCCGGTACCAGCAGCCTCGTCAGCCACGGCGGCGTCGGCCGACTGGGCAGCCGTAACCTCGGCCTCGTCGTCCGGCCGGCTGGGGCTCACCCCGGCCTGGCCGTTCGTGACGGGTCCATCCGCCGCCTGATCACCAACGTGTACTTGGAACTCGGACACGATAACTCTTTCTCTCCGCTCTTCCTGGCGGCACCGGCGCCAGGACTTCCTGGCTATGCCGGCCCCCGGATCTTGCCGCGGTCCCGGCCTTGCCGCGTGCCTCGCTGCGGCTATGGCTCCCCCGGAGCCGTCAGCCGAAGACTGCGAGCACCAGCTTGGTGAACCCGTAGTCCAGGCTCGTCACGATCGCAACCATGACGAGTATGAACACCATGGCCACCGTCGTGTAGGTGACCAGCTCCTTACGGGTCGGCCAGATCACCTTGCGCAGTTCGGCTACGACCTGCCGGAGGAACAGCGCAGGGGTAGTCCGGCTGCCCTTCGCCGGGCCGCCGGGCTTAGGCCGTCCCGCGACCTCACCACGCGTCTGAGTCGCCATGTCCTCACCTGAACAACGCTGATCGGTTCACTGGCTGGTACCACCGGCCCGCGAAAATCCGCGGACCGCACTCGCAGGGCAGGAGGGACTCGAACCCCCAACCACCGGTTTTGGAGACCGGGACTCTGGCCAATTGAGCTACTGCCCTCTGGCTGCGTGACCGGCCAGGCAAGTGCCTGCCGACGGTCCGCACGACGACTGCCTAGCGACTGCCACAGCCCATGCTGACAGACAGCGGCCACCGGGTGGACCACCACCAGTTGCTGAAGTCTATGTCGCCAGAAGCCGCCCGTCGAACCGCCAGGCCAAGAAACCCCGTAACCTCCCGCCGGCCTGCGGGCGCGCCTGAGGGGTACCACCAGCCGCACCCCCGCCCGCCTCGGTTTATTCGGCCCAGCCCCGGCCGGGTGGTGCCACCATGGATGTCATGACCTCAGTTCACCCACGCATCTCCGGCCGCGTCGCCGCCATCGCCGAGTCCGCCACACTCGCCGTTGACAGTAAGGCCAAGGCGCTCAGGGCCGCCGGCCGGCCCGTCATCGGCTTCGGCGCCGGCGAGCCCGATTTCCCGACCCCTGACTACATCGTCGAGGCCGCTCAGCGGGCATGCGCCGAGCCACGGTTCCACAAGTACACGCCGGCCGCGGGGCTGCCCGAACTCAGGGAGGCGATCGCAGCCGTCACGGCCCGCGACACCGGGTACCAGGTGAGCGCCGCACAGGTGCTGGTCACCAACGGCGGCAAGCAGGCCGTGTACGAGGCCCTGGCGACCCTGGTCGACGCCGGTGACGAGGTGCTGCTGCCTACGCCGTACTGGACCACCTATCCCGAGTCGATCAAGCTGGCCGGCGGCGCCGTCGTGCCCGTGCCGACCGATGAGAGCACCGGCTACCTGGCCTCCGTCGCCGACCTGGAGGCGGCCAGCACCGAGCGGACCAAGCTGCTCCTGCTCACCTCGCCGTCCAACCCGACCGGCGCCGTCTACCCGCCGGAGCAGCTCGCCGAGATCGGCAGCTGGGCCGCTGGCCACGGGGTCTGGGTGGCGACCGACGACATCTACTCCCACCTCGTGTACGGCGATGCGCGCTACGCTCTGATGCCCGCCGTGGCGCCGGAGATCGCGGAGACCTGGGTCAGCCTCAACGGCGTGGCCAAGACCTACGCGATGACCGGCTGGCGGGTCGGCTGGATGATCGGCCCCGCCGACGTGGTCAAGGCCGCGGCCAACCTCCAGTCGCACGCCACGTCGAATGTGTGCAACGTCGCGCAGGCGGCCGCGCTGGCCGCGGTCAGTGGAGACCTGTCGGCGGTGGCGGAGATGCGCACCGCCTTCGACCGCCGCCGCCAGACCATGACCACCATGCTGAACGATATTCCTGGCGTGATCTGCCCCCTTCCTGACGGAGCCTTCTACTGCTATCCCTCGGTCAAGGGCGT
>WNFD01000150.1_pt1 | contig 85659 bp, 84 predicted proteins | sample 5400491 | NCBI WGS metagenome assembly WNFD01 (sample SAMN13153343, study PRJNA577476) | soil metagenome | isolation source: 120 cm saprolite under Douglas fir tree site 2 hole 2 replicate 2 | place: USA:California | collected 2015-04-18 | reverse complement strand
GGCGCGGCTGGCCGCGCGGTGGATGTCCGAGAGCAGCGGGTAGTTGGAGATCCCGACCGACTTCGCCCAGTTCTCGTGACTGAAGGGGCTGTCCGAGCTGACACCCAGGACCTGGGTCTGCGGCGCCTCGAAGTCCTTGATGCAACGATCGAAGGCGGGCATGCAGGTGGATCAGCCGGGCGTCCAGTCGAGCGGATAGAACAGCAGCACCACGTTCTTGCCCCGGAAGCTCTTCAGGCTCACATCCCGGAGCCCGATCGTCTTCAGGGTGAAGTCCGGCGCGGGATCGCCCACGCCCGGGGCCTTGTCCTCGCTCATCACCTCATCCCTCCCTCATCCGCCGCAGGCCCGGCCGGGTATTGAACGTGGCTCGCGCGGGCGGCCGCGCCCCGCCGGCCTCGGCCGCCCCGCGGGCGCGCGAAGGCCGCACCGGCATCGGCGGCTTGCGCCGTCCCGGCCGGAGCTCGAGCCGCCGCGCCTCGAGCGGCGCGTCCGCCAGCCCGAGGAATCCCGCCGCGGTGACCACGCGCCCGGTCTCCCACAGTCGCCGAAAGCGCTCCGGGTACGCGGCGTCCCGCAGCGCGTAGTGATCGAAGATCACGCGACAGCCGGTCTGATCGATGATCCGCAACAGGTGCTCGATGCCCCGGTCGATGAGCTCGGTGCCGAGCTGCGACTCGAGATACGCCGGCGGGCCGGACAGGTAGAGCAGCGTGGGGCGCTGACGGGCCAGGTAGGCGGCGGCCACCGGCGACAGCGGCCCCTGCACGTCGGAGGCGTGAACGAAGCGCGTGCCCTCGCGCCGGTCCTCGACGGTGAGCGCCACGACATAGCCCAGCGCGGTTCCGTCGGATCCGTGACCGAGCGGCGGCGAGGCCTGGAGGACCGCGTCCGCCGTCTCGAGCCGACGGCCCTCCGCCGCGACCGGCTCGGCGTGCCCTTTGAGGGTGCGCCAGAGCGTGGCCGCCCGCTGGGCCTGTCGGCCCTCGATGTGCCGCGTCGCGTCCTTGGCCCAGAGCTGCCGGCCCGCATAGAAGCCGGGATCGTGGCGGAAGTGATCCTCGTGGTAGTGACTCACGAAGACCAGCGAGGCCCGCGTCGCGTACGCCGAGATGCGATCGTTGGCGCGCCGCAGCGCCTCCCACTCTTCCTCCACCGGCGCCAGGTTGAAGCGGTTCGGCGCCAGCATCGCGCCCGGGTCGATCAGCACGCGCGTCTCCCCGCACTCCACATACGTCGCCATCGACCGCACGCCCAACGACTCCGCCGCCAGGGGAATGACCTTCATCCGCGCACCGCCAATCTCGGAACGGTTGTCCGCCATTGGGGGAGTGCGGGGGCCATATCTGGGCCCCCGCATACAAACAATGGACAGTTCCTAGGGCTCATGGCTGTGGGGCGCGGTGCGGGGGCCATTTCTGGGCCCCCGCATATGAAGAAAAGCTCGCGATCAATCACGTCCAAACCTCGGACCCGACGCCCGGTTGCCCAATCTCGCCCCTCACCTTCACGCCCCTCACCTTCACGCCCCTCACCCTGCCCTCTCCCCAGAGGGGAGAGGGCAAGAGCTAGATACACCGGCCCCCGTCGACCGGGAAGACGCTGCCCGTGATCATCGCGGCCTCGTCGGAGGCGAGGAACAGGGCCGCGGCGGCCAGATCCTCCGGCTTGTTGAGCCGCCCGAGCGGTACGGTGCCGCGGTAGCGGGTCATGCCCTCCTCGTCCACCTGCTTCTTGCCCATGAAGGTGGCGAGCATCGGGGTCTCGGTCGCCACCGGGGCGATCGCGACCACCCGCGCGCCGAAGGCGGCGAACTCGAGCGCGAGGCTCGCGGCCATGGTGTGCACCGCGCCCTTCGAGGCCGAGTAGCACTGCACGCCCGGCCGCGGGCGCAGGCCCGAGGTCGAGCCGGTGATGAGCAGCACGCCGCCCTTCTGCTTCCGAAAGACCGGCATCACGTGCTTGGCGGCCAGGAACACGCCCTTGACGTTCACCGCCATGATCTGATCGAATACCGCCTCGTCCACGTTCTCCACCGGCGTCGGGAACTGGGGCACGCCCGCGTTGGCGTAGAAGATGTCGAGCCGCCCCCAGCGCGCGACCGCCTGCTGGACGGCGGCCTGGTTGTCCGCCGACTTGGAGACGTCGGCCCGGATCGCGAGGGCCTGGCCCCCACTCCGCTCGATCTGCTCGGCGGTGGCCTTCGCCGCGTCTTCTCGCAGATCCACCACCGCCACCCGCGCGCCCTCGCGCGCGAAGAGCACCGCCGTCGCCTGCCCGATGCCCGAGCCCGCCCCCGTGATCAGGGCTACCTTATCCTTGAGTCTCATGGTCGCGCTCCTTTCGAATGGCTCCCGCCTTCCTTGATGTCCACGACCTGCCCGCCCGTCGCCCGCACCAGCTCGTCGGGCGCGATCGGGAATACGCACTCCGGCAGCCCCGCCGCCGCGTATACCAGCTCGTAGCCGAGCAGGTCGCGGTCCACGTACACCGCCAGCGGGCTCACGAGCCCGATCGGCGGCACCCCGCCGATGGTGTAGCCGGTGGCTTTCTTCACCGTGTCCGGATCGGCGCGGCGGATCCGTCCGCCCGCCAGCTCAGCCAGCCGCCGCTCGTCCACTCGGTTCGCGCCCGAGGCCGCCACCAGGAGCGGGCGCCCGTCCGCGGTGAAGACGAGCGACTTCACGATCTGGCCGACGGCGACGCCCAGCGCGTCGGCGGCCTGCTGCGAAGTCCGCGCGTGGACCTCGAGCTCGATCACGCGCCGGTCGAGGCCGTGCTCGGTGATGGCCGCCTGCACCTTCTGGACCGCCGGCTTCACCGCGCCTACAGCACCAGCTCGGCCATCAGGTCGAGCGCTTCCTCCTGCACCGCGCCGCAGATCAACGTGGTGATGCCGGAGCTCTTCCAGCGGGGCAACCGCTCCCGGATCCGCTCCTTCGGCCCGCAGAGGGCGACCTCGTCGACCAGCGCGTCGGGCACCGCGGCCGCCGCTTCCTCCTTCTTCCCGCCCAGGTAGAGATCCTGGATGCGCCGGGCGTCCGCCTCGTAGCCGTATCGGGTCACCAGCTCGTTGTAGAAGTTCTTGCCGCGGGCGCCCATGCCGCCCACGTAGAGCGCGAGCCGCGGCTTGACCAGGGCGCGGCAGGCCGCCGCGTCGGGGCCCACCACGATCGGCACCGTGGGGGCCACGTCGAAGCGCGCGAGCGACTTCCCGCCGCCCGCTGCCTTGAAGCCGGCCTCGAGGCTCGGGGTGAACACCGCCATGCGGTCCGGCGAGAAGAACACGGGCAGGAGCCCGTCGGCGATCTCGGCGGCGAGCGCCACGTTCTTCGGACCGATCGCGGCGAGGTAGATCGGGATGTCGGCCCGGCCGTGCAGGATGGACTTGAGCGGCTTGCCGAGCCCGGTGGCGTCGGGCCCCGAGTACGGGATCTGGTAGTACTCGCCCTTGTGCTCGACCGGCCGCTCGCGCCGCCAGACCATTCTGACGATGTCGACGTATTCCCGCGTCTTCGCCAGCGGCTTGCCGAACGCCACCCCGTGCCAACCCTCGACGACCTGGGGGCCCGACACGCCCAGACCGAGAATGAAGCGGCCGCCCGAGAGCTGGTCGATCGTCATCGCGGTGGTGGCGGTGAGCGTCGGCGTGCGGGCCGGGATCTGCATGATCGCGGTGCCGACCTTGATGCGACTGGTCTGGGCCGCGATCCAGCACAGCGGGGAGACCGCGTCCGAGCCGTAGGCCTCGGCCGACCACACCGAGTGGAAGCCCAGGCGATCCGCGTGCTGGACCAGCGACAGGTCGATGCCGAGCTGCGAGCGCGAGTAGCCGATATTGAGTCCGAGCCGCATGGTGTCCTCCGATCAGAGCCGCTCGAGCGCCGCGATGGACAGCCGGCGGGTGCGCCCGGACCCCGCCCACCGGTACTGCTGGAGCCGTATCCGTCCCCGCCGGACCGGCACGCCTTCCTGCACGAGCAGCAGCCGCTGCGTCAGCATGCTCCCGACATTGCGCCTCAGGCTGATCCCGCCCTGGGCGTTGACCACCCGATGCCACGGCAGATGCGCGGGCACGTGCTTCATGGCCTGCCCCACCGCGCGGGCCGCCCGCGGATATCCGAGGAGGGCCGCGATCTGCCCGTAGGTCGCCACCTGCCCCCTCGGGATCCGGCCCACCAGCCGGTACACCGCCGCGTGAAACGTCTTCATGACCGCCCCAGGCCGAACTGGAGCTCGTACAGCCGCGAATAGAGCCCGCCGAGGGCGAGCAGCTCGGCGTGCCCGCCCGCCTCCCGGATCTCCCCGCGGTGCAGCACGAGGATTCGATCCGCCCGCTGGATCGTGGACAGCCGGTGCGCGATGACGAGGCTCGTCCGCCCCTCCAGCAGCCGCGCGAGACCGACCCGCACTCGCGCCTCCGATTCCGGATCGATGCTGGAGGTCGCCTCGTCCAGTGCGAGGACGCGTGGATTATAGATGATGGCGCGCGCGATGGCCAGCAGCTGACGCTGTCCCTGCGAGAGATTGACGCCGCGCTCGCGCAGCTCCTCGCGGAGCCCGCGCGGCAGCGCCGCCACGAAGCGCTCCGCGTTCGCGGCTTCGAGCGCGCGCTCGATCGCCGGGCGATCCACGGCTCCGTTGCCGGTGAGGCGCAGATTGTCCTCGACGGTGCCCGAGAACAGGAATACCTCCTGGGGCACCAGCCCCACATGCCGGCGCAGCGTTTGGAGATCCCACTCGCGCACGTCCACCCCGTCCACCAGGACCCGGCCCCGCACCACATCGTAGGCCCGGATCATAAGTCGCGCGATCGTCGTCTTGCCCTCGCCGGTGGGGCCGACCAGGGCCACCCGCTCGCCGGGAGCGATGGTGAACGAGCAGTCGCGCAGCACCCATTGCTCGCCCTCGTACGCGAACCACACGTTCTTGAACTCTACGGCGGGGGTTGGGGTTGGTGGAGTTGCCACCGGGGCTTCCTTTTTTGTATCCGCTCGGCTCGCCTTCGGCTGCGCCTCGCCCTGCAACTGCCTGTCCACGCTACCGTCGGCGGGGGTGGGCGACGTGATCGACGGGTGCGTATCGAGCAGGCCGAAGATCCGCTCGGCCGAGACCACGGCCGCCTGCATGACCGTGTACTTGGCGCCCAGGTCGCGGATGGGGAGATAGAAGCGGCCGGTGTACTCGAGGAAGGCCACGAGGCCGCCGAAGGTGAGCGCCCCGGTCACCACCTGCCCGCCCCCGTACCAGAGCAGCAGGGCCACCGCGGCGGAGCCCAGGGCCTCCACCGTCGCGTAGAGGGAGGCGTCGTAGAACGTCGACCGGAACTGGCCGGCACGCAGGGCGCCGGAGAGCTGCGCGAACGTCTCCCGCTCCCGGGCCTCGCGCGCGAAGAGCTGGATCACGCTCATACCCTGCAGCGACTCCTGCAGGAAGGCGTTCATCCTGGCCAGGCGGGTGCGGACCACCCGATAGCTATCCCGCGCGCGCACCCGGAAGTAGGCCGCGGCCAGCACCAGCAGGGGCACCAGCGCGAACGTGACGAGGGCCAGCTTCCAGTTCATCCCGAGCATGATCACCACCACTCCGGTGAGCACGACCACGTCGCCCAGCAAGGACACCAGCCCGCTCGTGAAGAGCTCCTGGATGGCCTCCCCGTCGTTCAGGACCCGGGTCATCAGCCGGCCGACGGGGCTCCGGTCGTAGAAGCGCGCATCCTGGCGCTGCAGGTGCGCGAACAGCGCCGCGCGCAGGTCGTGGATGACCCGCTGGCCGGTGAGCTGGGTGAGATAGGCCTGGGCCGCCCGCAGCGCGTAGAGGGCGAGGAGGACCAGCAGGAACAGCGCCGCGACGCCCCCGAGCCCCGCCCAGTCGCGGCGGAGGATGTGGTCGTCGATCGCGACCTTGATCAGGTAGGGCTGGATCAGCTCCAGCACCGCCACCGCCGGGAAAAGCGCGCAGGTCGCGAGCACGAGGCGGGTGTGCGGGCGCGTGAACGCCCAGAGGCGCCGCATCAGGCGCGCGTCGTACGCCTTGCCAAGAACCTCGTCTTCCTGCCCGGGCTCACGCATTCGCCAGCTCGTCCTCAAGCTGCGGGGGCCCAGAAATGGCCCCCGCTCTCCCCCACTTTCGCGCCTCAGCTCGCCGCCCGGCTCGCTGCGCACCCGTCGACCGACTGAGCTCAGGCATTGGCGAGCTCGTCCTCTAACTGTTGGACGCGCCAGAGGCGGGCGTAGAGGCCACCCGCGGCGAGGAGGTCGGCGTGGCGGCCCTGTTCGACCACTCGGCCCTCGTCGAGCACCACGATCGCGTCGGCCTCGGCGGCCGCCTTGAGGCGATGGGTCATCAGCAGCGTGGTGCGCCCGCTGGCTGCCCCCCGGAGGGCTCGGGTGATCTCCCACTCCTTGGCCGCGTCGACCGAGGCCAGCACGTCATCCAGGACGAGGAACGGCGGATCCGCCACCAGGGCGCGCGCCAGCGCCACCCGCTGCCGCTGGCCGCCCGAAAGCGTGAGCCCGCGCTCGCCGACCACCGTGTCCCAGCCACCGGGCAGCGCGCCCAGGTCGTCCGCCAGCCCGGCGGTCCGGGCCACCGCCTCCAGGCGCTCCGGGCCCGCGCTCTCGTCGGCCAGCCGCACGTTGTCGCGGAGCGGGCGCGAGAAGAGAAAGGATTCCTGCGGCACGTAGCCCACCGACCGCCGGAGCCGCCCGAGCGGCAGGTCGAGCACGTCGTGCCCCGCGACCCACACCGTGCCGCGCGGCGGCTCGTAGAGCCGACACAGCAGCGTGCCCAGCGTCGACTTGCCGCTACCCGTCGGTCCCACCACCGCCACCACCGCCCCCGCCGGCACGGTGAACGACACGTCACGCAGCACGGGGCCTCGGTCGTCGTAGGCGAAGGCGAGGTTCTTGAACTCGAGCGCGCCGCCCGGCAGGAGCTTGGGAGCTTGTTCTGGCGCGCTTTTCTTCATATGCGGGGGCCCAGAAATGGCCCCCGCACTCCCCCAATCCGCTGACAGCCCGTCCACTACCGCCGCGGACAACCCGCCGCCCAAACCGTCATGCGGGCGCGCTTCCAAGCCGTCATGCGCCCGCTCGTCCAACACCTCGGTCACCCGCGCCATGGCGGCCAGCCCGCGCTGGATGCTCGCCAGCGTCCAGCCCAGCGCGATGGTGGGCCAGGCGAGCTGGGTCAGGTAGCCGTTGAAGGCCACGAAGGCCCCGAGCGAGATCCGGCCGTCCACCACCGCCTTGCCTCCGAGCCACATCACGATCAGCACGCCCATGCCCGAGACCAGCCCCATCAACGGCCAGGACACCGACTGGATCCGCGCCAGGGCCATGTTGCGCGTGAGATATTCCGCGTTGAGGCCCTCGAACTCGGCCACCTCGCGCGCCTCCATGGTGTACGCGCGCACCACCGGCATGCCGGTCAGGTTCTCCTGCACCTTCGCGGAGAGGGCGCCGAGCTGCTCCTGCACCGCCGAGGAGCGCACTTCCACGTCGTGGTGGAAGCGCTTGGCGATGATCACCAGGGCGGGGAACGGCGCCATCGCGAACAGGGTGAGCCACGGGTCGATGAGCCACATGGCGGTCAGAGCGCCCCCGAAGGCGAGCGTGGTGCCGATGAGCATCACGGTGCCGAACCCCGCCAGCGCCCGCAGGGTGGAGATGTCGTTGGAGACGCGCGACATCAGATCGCCGGTCCGATGCCGGTGATAGAACGCGGGCGGCAGGGCGAGGAGCCGCGCGTACAGGTCGGCGCGGATGTCGTGCTCCACCCACTGGCCGGCCCCCAGCATGGCGAAGCGCGAGCCCAGGCGCGCGGCGCCGTGCGCCGCGGCCAGGGCCAGGATCAGGAGGACGTACGGACCGATGTGGGCGGCGGTGCCGTCGCGCTCGAGCGCATCCACCGCGCTCTTCACCGTCCACGGGATGCTCAGCGAGAACGTGGTGGCGAGGAGCAGGCAGGCCGCGCCCCCGAGGTAGCGGAGCCGGTAGCGGTCCAGATACGGCAGGAGACGTCTGAGCGACGACACCGAGTCAGTATAGACCAGCCGCGCGCCGGCGCCAGTCCGGGCGCGGGCGAGACCGCCAACGTCAGCGGGCGGGAGGGGCGGGCGCGCCGTCCCGGTACGGGAGCAGCGCCGCGTAGATCGTGAAGACGGTCGGCGCGGGCACGTGGTGGCGCTCGGCCAGCCGCACCGCGTAGCCGTGGAGGGCCTCGAGCTCGAGCCGCTTGCCGTGAACCAGGTCGTGGTGGAGCGACGAGAACGCGTTCGGCGCCACCGTGTCGAGGAACTTGAATCCCTGCTCCAGCATGCCGTCGTCGAGCTTCACCCCGGCGGCTCTTCCGATCGCGAGGATCTCGGTCACGGTGCGCCGGTACACCTCCCGCACCTCCGGCACCGCCCGCAGCACCCCGGCCGGACACCGGGTCAGCGCGGTCATCCCGGCGTGAGTGGTGAGGAACACGTACTTCTCCCAGAGGGCACGGGTGACGTCGCCCGCGAGCTCGGCCGGAATGGACGCCTTCTGGCAGGCCGCGAGCAGGGCCCGGGCGCGCGCGGTCTCCCGCCCGTCCATCTCGCCGAAGGTGAGATGCCCGCCGAAGGTATGCGCGATGACTCCCGGCGCCTCGATGGTGGCGAACACCCGGACCGCGCCGCCCAGCACGTGGCCGGCCCCGAGCACGCGGGCGAGCTTCTCCTCGTTGTCCACCCCGTTCTGGATCGACAGCACGCCGGTGTCGGGGCCCACCACCGGCCGGATCAGCGCGGCGGCTTCTTCCGTATCGAAGGACTTCACGCAGAACAGCACGAGATCGGCGGGCGGGAGACCGTCCAGGCGCTCCACCGCGGGCGCCCGCACGCTCCATTCCCCCTCCACCGCGGACCTGATCCGGAGGCCCTCCGCGCGCAGCGCGGCCAAATGCGCCCCGCGCGCCACGAAGGTCACGTCCTCGCCCGCGCGCGCGAGCTTGGCCCCGAAGTATCCGCCGGTCCCGCCCGAGCCCATCACCACGATGCGCATGGGCGCCATGCTGCGAGAGGCCCGCCGGGTTGTCAAGCTTCGCCGTGGTATCCTCGATCCCCGTGAGCGATTCCTTTCGCGACGTCGCCGTCGAGGCGGCACTCCAGGCCGGCGCGTTCCTCCGATCCCGCTTCGGCGCTCGGCACGACGTCAGCTACAAGGGCAGCCCGACCAATCTCGTCACCGAGATGGACCGGGGCGCCGAGGCGATCATCCTCGACGCCATCCGCGCCCGGTTCCCGGGGCACGGCGTCCTCGCCGAGGAGAGCGGCGCGCGGAGCGGGAGCGAGCCGCACCGCTGGATCGTGGATCCGCTCGACGGCACCACGAACTACGCGCACGGGCTGCCGATCTACTGCGTGTCGATCGCGCTCGAGCTGGACGGCGACCTGGCGGTGGGCGTCCTCTACGATCCCAGTCGCGACGAGTGCTTCGTGGCCGAGCGCGGCCGCGGGGCCACCCTGAACGGCGCGCCCCTGCGCGTCTCCGCGACGCCGACGCTCGGCCTAAGTTTGCTCGGCACGAGCTACCCGAACGACCTGCGGACCGCCCCGCGCAACAACCTCGCCGAGCACGCCGCCCTCATCCAGCGCTGCCGCAGCGTGCGCAGCCTGGGGTCCGCCGCGCTCGGACTCGCCGGCGTCGCGGCCGGCCGGCTCGACGGCTACTGGGAGCAGCGGCTGGGCGCCTGGGACATCGCGGCGGGCGCGCTGCTGATCCGGGAGGCGGGCGGCACCGTGACCGCGGTGACCGGGGCCCCGCTCGACCTGGCGGCGCCCACCATCGCGGCCTCGAACGGCCCCATCCATTCCGACCTGCTCCACGCCCTCAAGGAGGTCGCGGCCACGCAATGACCGAGGAGACGAAGGCCCCGCCGGTGCACGTGAGGACCATCCGCGTCGAGGTCGCGCGGGCGGGAGAGCACGAGCTCGAGATCACCGCGACCCTCGTCGACGAGCGGCCGCGCGACAACCCGCGCTGGTTCGGCGCCGAGCCGCCGCGCGTGATCCACGACATGCGGCTCGGCCTGCGGGTGCGCCATCCGGACCTGGTCATCACGGAAGCGCGCAGCGAGATGGCCTCGCATCCCTACACGATCTGCCCGGACGCCCTCCCGCCGCTCCAGCAGCTCGTCGGGCTCTCCATCTCGCGCGGCTTCACGCGGGAGGTGAACGAGCGCTTCGGCCGGCAGCGCGGCTGCGCCCACTTCACCGCGCTGATCCACGCGGTGGCGCCGGCGGTGCGCCAGGGGGCGGGCGTCGCCTTCACGGATCACGAGCGCCCCGCCGAGGTCGCCCCGTGGTTCGTGAACACCTGTCAGGCCTGGCGAGAGAACGGCCCACTGCACCGGCTGATCCAGGCGGGCGACGAAGCGGGGCTGCGCGGGCTCTCCGCGTACCCGCGCGGGCCGGAGGGTCCCTAGAGGCCCGGCACCGGGTGGCGCCGCCCGCCCAGCACGAGGGCGGACCGGCCGCTCCCCTCGTCGGGCTGCACGTGGTGGAGGAGCTGGTAGGTCGCGGCGCGGCTCAGCCGCGCGTCGAAGCGGCCCTCTTTCACGCGGCAGCGCGGGATGCCCCGCTCGTCCACGCGGAGCGTGTCGAGCGCCACCGGCTCCTGGGTGAGGTCGTTGAGGGTGGCGGTGAGCCCGTCGCCGAGGGCCTCCACCCGCTCGACGACGAACGGCGTGTCCTCCACCTCCACCGGGGCCCGCGCGGGCCCGATCTGGAGAAAATGGCCGCCCTCGTCCACCCGGAGGTTGTCGTGCAGGTTGGCGATGATGCCGGGGTGGGTCACCTCGGCATCGTCGTGGAACCAGACGCCGTCGCGATCGATCCGCAGCCGCGGCAGGGTCCAGGTCGAGGGATCGGGCGTGGGGCTCACGGGAAGGTCACCGCGCAGAAGGTCACCGCACCCTGCGGGTCCGGCCACTGGGTGTAGCGCAGCAGGCGGCCCCGCGCCTCCGGCAGGAGCCGCAGCAGCGTGTAGATCGGCGAGAGGCCGCAGATGCGGCGGGCGTCGTGATCAGCGGCGACCCCGGCGTAGAAGCCGCGCGCGTCGACCCCCACCACCGACTCCAGCATGGCGCGATCGTCCCGCTCGACCCGCGCCAGCGACGTGGCGGTATTGCGCTTGGGATCGCCGAAGCGGGGCCCCACGTGGGCCAGGTCCACGCCCGCGACCAGGCACACCCGCCGCGAGGACGCCGCCATCGTCTCCCGCAACGCGTCCACGAAGCGGGGGACGCGCGGGTCCGCCTCGGGATCGCCGCCGCTCAACTGGGATTCGTGCAGATACGAGGCGAGCACGGGCAGGATGGCGAAGGGCCGGCGGCGGCCCACGATATGCTGGAGCATCACCGCCTGGAACTCGATCGAGTGCTCCGCGCGGTGCGCCGGCTCCGAGGCCAGCAGGTCCTGCCCGGCCCGCCGGCTGAGCGCCTCGTAGAACTCGCGGTCCACCGGGACGGGGCCGAGCGGGGTGTCGTAGGGCTTGAGCGTCACCGCGAACGGATCCGCCATGCCCGCGTGACAGGTGCCCAGCACCACGTAGAGGTCCGCGTCCGAGCGCTCGAGCACTTCCCGATACGCCCAGGCGTACGTCGAGCCGCCACGGTGGAAGTCGATATGCGGGGCGATTACAGCTCGAGTTTGGGGAGCCGCAGCCGAAGGCGAGATAGCTTTGGGAGCCGCAGCCGAAGGCGAGGCGACCGGATCAGTAAGGAAGTCCCGGTTGCCTGCCATATCCGGCCCGTCAGGGCCGGAAAAAAACCCGTCGATCTGCGCCCGAAGCGCCGCCGCCTCGTCGGCGTAAGCGCCACCGGCGTGGGCGGCGGGACGCACCGGGCTCTGCCGGAAGGCGTCCTCGAGCGCCCGGCGCCGCTCCCGGAAGCGGTCGCTGTCGAGGAACCCGGCAGCATCGAATCGCTCGACGACGTCGGCGATCTGCTTCGCCGTGGGAGCCTGGCCATGCCGGCGCCCGAGAATCCCCTGGATCTCCTCGACCGAATGCTCCCCGTCGAAGAGCGAAACCAGGTCCAGCAGGCCGGCCGGGAGCACCGCGATCTGATCGGTGAAGCCGGCGGGATCCCGGAGGGCGACGCATCGCTGCCCTTCGTGCTCGACGGGAAAGGCCTCGAGGGCCCGGAGCCGCGGGTTGCCGGCGGAGGTCACTCGACTTCGAGATAGTTCAGAGCCGACGCAACGTAGATCTTTGCCGCCTCGACAACTTCCTCCGCCCTGACGAACTCGTCGACCTGGTGCGGGATCAGCCGGTCCCCCGGACCGCAGGTGACGATCGGGATGCCCAGCTCCATCCGGAGGATCGTGCCGTCGGTCGAGCCCGGCACGCCGCCATACTTGGGAGCCCGGCGCGTCGCCTGCTTGACTCCCCGGACCATCGCCGCCACCAGGGCCTCGGAGCGGTCGACCCGGGTGGCGAGCCGGAAGGCGTTGACCGGCTCCCACTCCACCTTGATTCCAGGCTGGGCGGCGGCCGCGTCGCGGCAGATCGCCTCCAGCTCGGCGCGGATGCCGTCGGCCCCGATGCCCGGGGTCAGCCGGATGTCGAACGTGGTCTCGGCCAGCGCCGGGATGACGTTCGATTGCGGCACGCCGACTCCGGGCGGCGGCCCCTGGATGATGGTCGGGGTCACCGTCGGCGGCTTGAGATAGCGGCTCTTCTCGCAGGCCTTCCGCAGCCGTCGCTCGAGGCCGGGCGCCGCGGCCAGCAGCCGGCCGAGCCCGGTGATCGGATTCACGCCCGCCTGGGGCATGGCCCCGTGGGCCATCTTGCCCCGCACGCGGAAGCGCGCCCAGACCACGCCCCGTTGCTCGAGACAGAGCTCGTTCTCCTCCGGCTCGCAGATGATGGCGGCGTCCAGCTCGCGGCCCACCGCGGTGCCGCAGAGGTGGCGGACGCCGATCATGCCGTCCTCCTCGTCGACGAGCGCGCCGAGGACCAGCTTGCCCCGCAGCGCGACGCCCGCCCGCCTGAACGCGGCGGCGGCGACCATGGCGGCGGCCAGCCCGCTCTTCATGTCGGCGGTGCCGCGGCCGTAGATGCGACCGTCCACCATGTCGGCGCCGAAGGGCGGGTGCGACCACTCGGCCGGATCGCCCTCGGTCACCACGTCGGTGTGCCCCTCGAGCAGCAGGCTCCGGCATCCCGGGCGCTTCTCGCCGAGCCAGCCGATGACGTTGGGACGGCCGGGGGCGACCTGCTGCACCCCCACCTGGAAGCCCTCGCGACGGAGCCAGGCCTCGACGAAAGCGGCCACGCGGGCCTCGGTCGCTTCCGGGTCGCCGGGGCGGTAGACGCTCGGGATGCGGACGAGCGAGCGGGTCAGCTCCACGACCTCGTCCGCGTCAATCTTGCGGAGGACTTGCGACAGCGCGGTCACAGCAGAAGCGGGGCGCCTATTCCAACGGGAACGAGAGGATGATCGCGTCGAGCCGGATCACGCGATGCTCTTCCCCGGCGATGTAGAAGTAGTGCCCTTCCACCTCTTCGGGGTTCTCCTCGAAGGCCACCACCGAGCGGACCGGCGGCATGTCCCGGAAGGCATTGGCCCCCTCGTCGAAACCGTCGCCGCGCCCCACCACCTCGCCGTAGCGGATCGGCGAGCCCTTCGGGCAGTGCACGCGCACGTCGGCGGGTGGCTCGGCCATGAGCCGAACGAGGAGGTTGATGCCGTACACCTGGAACTGGATATCAGACATTGATCCCTCTGATGGTGGATTTCTTCGATACTACCACAAGCGCTGGGTAGCAACCGGCCCGGGCGCAGGCTCGGCCAAGTGCCTGATCACGCCCCAATTCCGGGCAGTGCCCCCTGCTCGCCGTCACGCTCGATCCCCTCCATCTTGCCCTCGAGCCGCCCCAGCCCGGAGGCCGCGTCGTCATACTTGTTGCGGGCATTGGTCAGGTGCCGTCCGACCACGTCGAAGGACTCGCGGAACTTGTCCAGGTCCCCCCGCAGGCGGCCGAGCCGGGCCTGGATCTCCTGAGCGTCGCGCTCGATCCGGAGGCCCCGCAGCCCCATGACGATGACCCGCAGGTAGGCATAGAAGGTGTTGGGCGAGACCGGCACCACCCGGCGGCCCAGAGCGTAGGCGGCGGGCGGCTCCTCCTCGCTGTCCTCCTTCACGATGATCTCGTAGTAGATGTTCTCGGCCGGGATGTACATCAGCGCGAAGTCGAAGGTGCCCTCGTCGGGCAGGATGTACTTCTTGGCGATCTCGTCCACCCGGTTCTTGACGTCTCGCAAAAACGCGCGGCGCAGGGCGGGCCGCCGCTCCTCCTCCGTCTCCTCCAGGATGCGGCGGAAGCCCTCGAGCGGGAACTTGGCGTCCACCGGCACGAGCCGCTCGCCGATGCGGATGGCCGCGTCCACGCGATCCCCGGTGGCGAACGCGTGCTGCAGTATGTACTGTTCCCGCGGCAGCATCTGGGCCAGCAGGTTCTCCAGCAGGGCTTCGCCGACCCCGCCCCGGATCTTCGGCGACTTGAGCAGCTGCTCGAGGCCCGCGATGTCGCGCCCCACGTCGAAGACGCGCTGGGTCACCTCGCCGAGCTTGCCGAGGCTGCCCTGCACCGCGCCCACCACCTGGCCCACGTGCTGGAGCTGCTGCTGCACACCGCTGCCCACCTGCCCCATCTCCACCGTCATCCGGCTCGCGAACTGGTGCAGCTCCTCCTTCACGGTGGCCAGCGTCTCGCTCCGGGCCTGGTGGGCCTCGGTGCGCGCGGTCTGGATGTCGCGCTGCAGCAGCAGCAGGGCCTGGTCCGGCTGCTGACGGGCTGCCTCGAGTGCGCCGAGCCGCGCCACCGCTCGCCACAGGGCCAGCGCGGCGACCCCGACCAGCAGCGCCAGGACCGCGACGACGACCCACGGCCACGCCGCGGTCACGCGGGGCCCCCGCGCCGGCCCCGCCAGTGGCGGCACACCGGCCGGAGCCGGCAGGGCGCGCACACCGCCTCCACGCGCCGGTCGAGACACTGCCCCGACATCCGAGTGTGGCAGAGCGAGAAGTCGTACTTCACCGGGTCGGCCGGATCGAGCAGGCGGAGCCCGGCGGTGATCTCCTCGGCCATCTTCCAGTTCCGGCTGCGCCGGCGCGTGAGCCCGAGCGATCGCGCCATGTTCTCGATGTGCGTGTCCACCGGGATCAGGAGCGCGGCCGGGGGGATCTCCGTCCAGAGGCCGAAGTCCGGCGGCTCGCGGCGGACCATCCATCGGAGGAAAAGGTGCAGGCGCTTGCACGGCCCGCCGGTGGACGGCCGTGGGAACCAGTGCCGGAACCCGTACGAGAGTCGGTTGCGCGGGAACACCGCCGAGAGGTCCTGGGAGAGGAACTCGCCGACGAAGCGCTCGAGGGCCGGACCCACGTGCGGGTCCTCCGCGGAGAAGCCCGCGCGGAAGCAGGCGCCGAGAGAGCCGTGGCGGATCAGGACACGCTGGGACGCCAGGCAGAAGGCGGCCAGATCGCGCGGGCGATTGAAGCGGTAGCGGAAGCCCTCGAAGCGCGCCGCGTGCTTGGCCGGATCGAAGCCCAGGACGAAGCGGGCGGGCGCGTCGCCCATGCGGGCGAGAGCCCAGTCGATCCAGGGACCGAACAGATCCACCCGGCCGTAGGCCATGCAGGCGGACAGCAGCGCGACCACCTCGCGGTCGGCCGGGTCGGGGTAGCGGATCGGGAAACGGATGGCGTCGAAGTCGGCGCGGGCCGCCCAGTCGAACTCGCGGTAGAGCCGGTCGAGCGGCTCCTGGAGCCGGGACGATGAACGCATCCGCCGCTGATTCTAGCACGGTCCCTTGTGGCCGTCGGTGGGCGGCTGCTATCATCGCCGCACTCTCCGAGCGGAAAGGAAGCCCCGTCATGCTCAAGATCGGGATCGTCGGCATGGGTGTCATCGGTCACCGCGTCGCGGAGGCGGTGACTCGCGGCATTCCCGGGACCACGCTGGAGGGCGTCAGCGTGCGGAAGCCGGCGACCGCGGGCAGCTTCCCGGTGCTGCCGCTCCCGACGCTCATCGAGCGCTCGGACCTGATCGTGGAGGCCGCCACCCAGGCCTCGCTCCGCGAATTCGGCCCGGCGGTGCTCGCCGCGGGCAAGCACCTGATGGTGCTCTCGGTGGGCGCCCTGGTGGGCGTGCTGGACGACTGGGCGCGGCTGGCTGAGAAGCACGGCTGCCGCATCCTGGTGCCCTCCGGCGCCATCGCGGGCCTCGATGGCGTGAAGGGTGCGCGGGAAGGCGCGATCACCGCCGTCACCATGGAGACACGGAAGCCACCGCGCGGTCTGGCGGGCGCGCCCTACATCGAGCAGCATCGCATCGATCTCGACGCCATCACCACCGAGACGCTGATCTTCGAGGGGCCGGCCACCGACGCGGTGAAGGCCTTCCCCGCGAACGTCAACGTGGTGGCCGCGCTCTCGCTGGCCGGCATCGGCCCCGAGCGCACCCGGATCAAGCTCTACGCGGTGCCGGGGCAGGCGCGGAACCAGCACCGCATCACGGTGGAGGGAGAGTTCGGCACCCTCCGCATCGAGGTCGAGAACGTGCCGTCCGAGAACCCCCGGACCGGCCGCCTCTCCTATCTCTCCGCGATCGCGATGCTCCGAGAGATGGGCGCGGCCGTGCGGGTCGGCAACTGACCAGATCCCCCAAGTAAGCGCACGCCCGGCGAGCGGAGGAGCGCGCATGCTCAAGGAGTTTCGAGAGTTCGCGATCAAGGGCAACATGGTCGACATGGCCGTCGGCATCGTCATCGGCGCCGCCTTCGGCACGGTGGTGACTTCGCTCGTTAACGACGTCCTGATGCCGATCATCTCGGGCATCATCGGGAGCCCAGACTTCAGCAATCTCTTCGTGACCCTGCGGAATCCGACCGGCGCCGCGTTCCCTTCGGTGAAGGCCGCCCGCGAGGCCGGCACGGTCGTCCTCGCCATCGGCATGTTGCTGAACGCGGTCATCACGTTCGTCGGCGTGGCGGTCGCACTCTTCTTCCTCGTGAAGGGCATCAATCAGCTGCGTCGGCAGGAGGCGGCGGTGCCGCCGGCCCCGCCCGCCCAGTCGGCCGAGGAGCGGCTGTTGACGGAGATTCGCGACCTGCTCAGGCGCTGAGAGGGAAGGTGCAACGACCGGGCGGCGCCAGCGGCGAAGCGCGAACCCGAGCGCGGCCATGGTGGTGCTCCAGAGCAGCCTGGTCGCAGGTTCCGGAACAGGCGGAGCCGGGCCCGTTGGCTGGGGGAAAGCAGAAGGGGCTGGGTGCCTTTGTGGGAACCCAACCCCTTCTTAGTACCGTCTAGATCTAGACCGCTCGACGCTTCAACCGCCTGCCCACCATCCGAAGAGCCACCATGCTGGTCCCAAACAGAAGGAGCGACGAAGGCTCCGGGACTGGCTCGAGCCCCGTGCTGACAACCCCCGTGTTCCCGGTTCCATTTAGGCCGTTGAGGTTGTTGCTGAAGATATCAGCCACAAACGCAGACCCTGCACTGTTCGCAACGAAATCGGCGATCGTCGCATCAGCAACGTGGAACAGGATATCGGTGTTGAAAGCGCCGCCGGCGCCATTGCTGCAGCCCGGGCAATTGATACCAAAGTCGAAGAACCCGGCTCCATTCATGTGGAAGCCACCCGCCGGACCCGCCGCCGCTGCCAACGCCGGAGTATGCGGATCGACCGTAATGTCGCCCACTACCACCCCATTGGCATTGAACCCGAAAGCCTGGAAAGCACCGGCGCCCGTCTTGACGAACCAGTTCGGACTGTTGAGGTGCACGGTCACGTCGACAGCAGTACCGATTTGCGAGAGCGTCACCGTACCAAACGGCGGAGTTCCGCACCCCCCCGTGCAGTGATCCACGGTGAAGTCAAACTGCACTGCATCGGCAGGCTGGGCTCCTGCGAGCAACCCAGCCAGCACGACGCCAAGAGCTACTAGTCTCCCAATTACTCTCATAGCCTACCCCCCCCGATTGCCCTTTATCCGGCACCACTGGACAGCAGCAAGACTAGTGCCGTGGCCATATCAAAAATGGGTATGCCGACTTTTCAATACGTTGCGTCCGTAGAGCTCAGGGAGAGTATGCACGTAGGTGCACGATATGGAATCAGATTTGGGCAAGCATGGGAACGCCGCTTCCATTCTTCCCCAATTAGACCTAGGCATGGGCGATCGCTCATACCTCGTCTAGTCCGACTTCGTGGGCTTGATGTCCTCGCCCGTCAGCAGCCACCGGCCGCCACAGCCGCCCTTCACGAAGTCGGTCGCCTCGTTGTAGAGAGTCCCGAACGTCAAGGCCATGGTCGCAACCCACAGCACCCCGCTCACGCCGCATACGACGGCTTTCCCGGGCACGTAGAAGACGTCACTAACCACGGCGGCCGCGGTGGCTCCTGCACCGGCTGGCTGATCGGCTGGCGACGGGTCGCTCGCCCGGCTTTCGAGCCCACTTACTCCAATCAAGAGAGCGGTCAACAGCGCGGCGACGAATCGGTTCCAAGTCATTCCTGGATCCTCCTATGCAAATGCGCGTGAGCAGCGCTCTCTCGAGCCACAGCTACGAGACGCGGCTCACGTTGTCCAGGCCATGCTGCTTGGCCTTGCGCGCCACGGTGGACTGGGTGATACCCAGGTGCTTCGCGGCGAGGGCCTGGGTCTTGTAGCGGGCCAACGCGTCCCTCAGGAGCTGGTGCTCCACCTTCTGAAGCGCCTTCCGTAGGGTCGGGACGCTTTCCGCATGGGCTGCCCGCGCTTCGCCCGCCAGGCGGAGTAGAGCCCTAGGCAGGTCGGCGACATCGATCGCCTCGCTGGTGGTGGTCACCATCAGCCGCTCCACCAGGTTCAGCAGCTCCCGGACATTGCCGGGGAACGGGTACCTGGAGAGCGCGCGCAGGGCCTCGGGTGTGATGCCCCGCCGACGCTTGACCTTGCGTTCCAGCCGCGAGAGGGTCAGCTCCACCAGGCGCGGGATGTCCTCGGCATGGTCGCGGAGCGGTGGAATCTCCAGGCACAGCACGTCGAGCCGGTAGAAGAGATCCCCGCGGAATGTCCCCGCGGCGATCATTTCCTTCAGGTCCCGGTTGGTCGAGGCGATGATGCGCACGTCCGGTCTCTTCGCCTTGACCGCGCCGACCGCCCATACCTCGCCGTCCTCCAGGAAGCGCAATAGCTTGACCTGCAGGCTGAGCGGCAGGTCGCCGATCTCGTTGAGCAGTAGCGTGCCTTTGTGCGCCAGCTCCACCAGCCCGATCTTGCCCTTGGAGTCGGCACCCGTGAAGGCGCCCTTGGCGTAGCCGAATAGCTCGGCCTCCATCAGCCCCTCGGGGATTGCGCCGCAGTTCACCTCGAGGAACGGCCCTCCGCTGCGTGCCGAGGCTTGGTGGATCAGGCGCGCGAACAGGCCTTTGCCGGCACCCGTCTCCCCCAGCAGCAGCACCGTCGAGTCCACCGCGGCATATTGCAGCGCCGTGTCGCGCACCCCCGCCAGGGCCGGACTCTGAGCGACGATGTCCTCGAACTGCACGTCGCGGCCCACCGCCATGGCCAGCGTGGAGCGGGACTGCTCGGCCAGCTCGACGGCGTCCCGCAGCCGGCTCATCACCTGCCCCATTCCCGTGATCTCGCGGATGGTCACGACGATGTACGAGAGGTCCTTGTCGGCTGCCGAGATGGGGACCCCGGAGACCAGCAGCTTACGGCCCGTCCGGAGGGTCTGGATCGTGGATACCGCAACGCGGCCGGCGGCCACTTCTCCGCCGATGGACCAATCGAAGTCGCGATCCACGCCCAGTTCGTGAACCGGTCGGCCTGCAGCCTGCTTCGGCTCGAAGCCCAGGAGCTCCCCGGCCACCCGGTTGCTATGGAGCATGATCGACTGAGGATCCAGGATGCACAATCCCTCACGTGCACCGTCGACCATGGCCTCCAGCATTTCGAGCCGAAGGCCCGAGGCGGCCTCGCGCAAAGGGAGCGTTGCATCCGGCACCGGCTCGAAATTCGCCGACGTCTTGCTCAAGTCAATCGACACCGCTCCCTCCTATCGAGCGCACCGGTCCGCGAGCATCCGCGAGAGCGAGAGCATGACCGATGCCAGGCCAGAATTCAAGGGCGCAATGCTAATCGAAGCAAGCACTTGACCCTGGCGGACGAGATGGACCAGACGGCGGCGCCGGGCGCAGAGGTAAGCGTTTATCCCAATGTGGATAAGGGCTGGGTGTCTTGTCTCCTATTGCTTCCCGCGCAAGGATTCGCGCGGGGCGTCGGCCTTCGCGGGTCGATACGGATATGCGGGCCTGCATTGCTGGACGTCTGAAGGGACTAAGTTGCTGGTAAGACGCGGAGAATAGACGCCCCTCACTCCTGTGCCCCTATTGTTTCGAGTGCGCGTCCATGCAGCCACGCATAATTATGCCTCCGACGCGCCCGGATTCGTGTCCCGAGCGCAATCCGACTCAACTGCTTGACAAGTCTGGGCATCTTGCCATCTCCGACCAAACTTCATGGATCCTGGCACATCGCCTGCAGTACAGCCGCTCGACTTCCAGGAACACCAGCGGTTCAGGTTGGAATAGCACCTCCGACGCTTCGCGGAGGTTGGAGAGGGATCGAGCGTGAGCAACGCGGAGTCGCTCGTGGTCGTGAAGCTCGACCACAACGGTAGCCAGGCTCCGCTGGTCTTCGAGGTACTCGAGCAGGCAGGCCTGCTGGGCGAGGTCTCGGAGAACGAGCTCGAGCTGGTCGAGTCGGGAGCCGTGGGGTTCCGGGTCCCGAGGGATCGGATGGCAGCCGTGGTACTGGCCCTGGAGTGCAACGGGTTCGCAGACGTGAGGGCGTACGAGGTGCAGCCGAGCGGTGAGACGTCCGGATGAGGGGGGGGAGGCAAGCCACACGATTCGAGACTCAACAGCAGAGATGAGAGATCAAACGTGAAGTCGAGTGTAGTCCCATCACATGCCTCCCCGCACAAGACGCGGTGAGCACAGGAGGAAGCGGGAATGAAGAAGATCGTCGGGTACCTGAAGGACGAGCAGGGCATCGAGACGCTCGAGTGGATCGCTGTGGGTGCGCTGATCATCGGCGTGGCGCTGGTGATCTACCCTGGCACCCTGCAGCCTGCGTTGCAGAGCGCCATCAACACGATCGTTGGCAAGATCAACACGTAAGGGTGGGACGAGCGTAGAGCGATCACCGTCCACCCGGCGAGCCCCGGAGGCTGATTGGTCAGCCTCCGGGGCCACGCGGAAAGAGAGATAGCGAATGAAAAGGAGAGATAGCGAATGAAGAAGATCGTCGGGTACCTGAAGGACGAGCAGGGCATCGAGACGCTCGAGTGGATCGCGGTGGGTGCGCTGATCATCGGCGTGGCGCTGGCGATCTACCCTGGCACCCTCCAGCCTGGGTTGCAGAGCGCCATCAACACGATCGTTGGCAAGATCAACACGTAGGGTGGGACGAGCGTAGAGCGGTCAGGGTACACCTGGCGGGAGGGATAACGAACAATGCGAGTCTGGCGATTGGGAAATCAGCGCGGCACGTCGACACTGGAGTTCATCGTCGTCCTGCCTACGCTTCTCCTCATCTTCCTCGGCGGGCTGGAGCTTAGCCGGGCGTGGCTCGCCGTCAACATCGCCACCAATGCGGCGCGCGAAGGGGCTCGCGTCGGCGTGGTCACGCCCGCGCTCGGCACCAACCCCAACGCTCCCATCTTCGACAACAGCGCGGCCCTCGCGAGGATCGACGACATTCTGAAGGCGGCGAACCTTTATCCGGCGGCCAGCCGCGGCGTCACCTGCACGCCGCCTGCGGCGCCCCCGCCCGGGCTGAGCGGGTGCATACCCGATTCTCAGGTCACGGCCTCCGTCACGCTAAACTTTGTCACCGTCGTGCCGCTCTTCCTCCCAGTGCTTGGGACTCCGAGCGACCCCCTGGTCATGACCGAAACCACCATCATGCGGCGCGAATAGGAAGGTAGGGACACACCATGCGGCGGCGATTCTTGCTGATTCTCATCTGTGCTTCCGTCATCGGCTTCCTGGCGAGCTTCCTTGTCTACCGGGTCGTCAGCCAGGTGGCGAGCGCGCGGAGCGACCAGTCGGAGCAGATCGTAGTCGCGGCCGCGGAGCTGGGTCTCGCGGATACTCAGCTCGCGGGCCGGGGCGGCATCATGCCGATGCTGATCCCGGAAGGTCAGCGAGGGGTGACGATCAGGGTCGACGACGCCATGCGCGAAAGCGGGTTCGTTCTGCCCAATAGCCGGGTGGACGTCCTCGTGAGCATGGCCAAAGCCGGGTCGAGCGAGAAGATCGCCAAGGTGATTCTCCAGGACGTGACGGTGCTGGCTGCGGGCCAGACCGTCGAGATGAAGGACAACAAGCCGGTCACGAACACGACCGTCACGCTCGCCCTCACGCCGCAGCAGGTGGAGCGGCTGGCCGTGGCTCAGTCAGAGGGTCGCCTGATGCTCGCCCAGCGCAATCTCCGCGACACGCAGTTTGTCCGCACGCCGGGCGCGACGCCTTCCTCGCTGCTCAGCGACATCGCCCCGGCACCCAACCCGGAGGCAAAGCCGACGGTCCTCGCGCGAAGCGCGCCTCTCCCGCTCCCGGTAGTGGAGAAGTACCCGGTGGCCGTGATCCGCGGGACGAAGGTAAGCGAGCAAACGTTCGTGCGCGAGCGCGGGAATTCCTGGGCCGAGCAGCCGGGCCTGAAGCAATGAAGACCACAGGAGGTCGGTCAATGCGCCTACGCTTCCCTCGCGTCCCCCGTGGAGTCCTCGTCGCGCTCATGGCGGTGGTCGCCGTGGCCCCCGCCGTGCTGGCCGGGCCCGCAGGCGCCCAGGCACCGGCTCCCGTCTACATCGCGGTGGACGGCTCCCTTCTCCTGACCCTGGCCGAGCCGGCCCGCAAGGTCGCCGTGGCGAATCCCGCCATCGCCGACGTTCAGGTGATCAGCCCGGCCCAGCTGCTGATCGTCGGCAAGGCATCGGGGGTGACCTCCCTGATGATCTTCTCCGGCAAGGCGCTTCAGTCCTACAACCTGATCGTTCATCCCTCCTCCATCGCGGCGGCGGGCACCAGCGCCACGCTCCCGCCTCCTCACGTCGTACTCGTCCAGCGCGGGGAGAAGATGGCCCAGCAGCTGTTCACGCGGGGGCCGGACGAGCGCTGGCTCGAGCTTGGGCAGGTGCAGCCGGACACGGAAGTCAAGAAGTGAGGCCAAACGCAATGCCTCGACGATACCGCCGGGCGACTCGCGGCTGTCTCCTCATGGCGCTCGGGCTGGCGGTCCTGGGCCTGGGCCATACTGTCGCCTCGGCGGCAGACCCGGCGCTGCTCCGGCTCGAGGTGACCATTGGGAAGTCCCAGGTGCTCAACCTCCAGGAGCCGTTCGCGCGAGTCTCGGTCACGAACCCGGCCATCGCCGATGTGTTCGTGGTCACGCCGAATCAGATCCTCATTAATGGGAAGGCGGTCGGCACCACCTCGCTCGTGGTCTTCTACCCGAGCAAGACCATCTTCTTCGACGTCCTGGTTCAGACCGACCTGGCGCTCCTGCGGGAGCGGCTCAAGCAGGTCGCCCCGCGCGACGACATCCAGGTCCACGCCGCCCAGGACGCGCTCATCCTCGAGGGCAGCGTCTCCAGCGAGCGAACGACGGCCGGGGCCGTCGAGGTGGCCGGGGTCTTCGCTCCCAAGGGCAGGGTGATCAGCCTGCTGAGCCTGACCGACGTCAAGCCGCAGCAGGTGCTGCTCCAGGTTCACGTGGCCGAGGTCGCCCGTGCGGCGCTCAAGGAGCTGGGATTCAGCGCCCGCGCGCTCGGCTCCGCCTTCCAGGGCGCCGCCTTCCCGGGTAATCCGTTCTCCTTGCCCATCGGCACCCTCGGACCGGTGGTCGCCAACGGGGTCTTTGGTCAGAGCTCGCCCGACTTTCAGTTCGCCGGCAGCAGCTTCTTCCTCTCGTCGGGCCGGCGCGACCTGGCCGGTGTGGTGAGAGCGATGGCCGACCGCAACGTGCTCCGCACCCTCGCCAAACCGAACCTGGTCACCCAGAGTGGCAAGGAGGCCAAGTTCCTTTCCGGAGGCGAGTTCCCGTTCCCGGTCGCTCAGCAAAACAACACGATCAGCATCGAGTTCAAGGAGTTCGGCGTCGGCTTGGTGTTTCTCCCGGTTGTCGTGGACGGCGATACGATCAACCTCCGGGTCAGGCCCGAGGTCTCGAGCCTGGACTTCAGCCAGGGCTTGCAGTCCAGCGGTTTCAACATTCCGGTAATCAGGAAGAACGAGGTCGCGACCACCGTCAACCTGAAGGACGGGGAGTCGTTCGCCATCGCCGGCCTCGTCAACAATGAAGTTCGCCAGGCCGTGGCGAAGATCCCGCTGCTCGGCGACATCCCGATCCTGGGCGCGCTGTTCCGCAGCACCAGGTTCCAGAACAACGAGACCGAGCTCCTGTTCCTCGTGACCGTCAAGCTGGTCAAGGCCGACGCGCCCGGCACCGGACCCGACGCGCGACGCCTCATGGACCTCAGACCCGAGGAGAAGAAGGACTTCACCCTGGTACCGGGCATCCCCGGCGTCGGTGAGATCATGCCGCGGCCCTTCGGCCAGAGCAGCATGCCGGCAAATTAGCGGGCGCACCGCATGACTCCGACATTTCGGACCATCATCGTCGCCGATTCCGGCTCGCCGCTGAAAGGCTTGCTCGCGAGCAGCTCGGCCACCCTCGTGGTGGGTGAATTCAAGCGACTCTCGCAGGCGATCCAGGAGGGGCCCTCGAGGCGGCCGGACGTGGTCATCGTCGATCTCCCCGAGGACCGGGTGGGCGGGACAGATGGCCCCCCGGCCAAGATGGTCGAGGCCCTCGCGCGCGCCTTCCCGGAGGCGGCCGTCTTCGCCACCGGCCCGAGCGTCTCCGCAGATTTCGTCATCGAGGTCATCCGAGGCGGTGCGGTCGAATTCCTTCGTCGACCGGTCCAGGCTGAGGATCTCGCCGCGGCTCTCGAGAAGCTCCTCCGGATCCGGCGTCCTACCCAGCCCGTCGCGCGGCCCTGTCGGCTCACGTCGGTCTTCTCGACCAAGGGGGGCCTCGGGGTGACCACCGTCGCCACGAATCTCGCCGTCTGCCTGGCCGAGCGCGCACCCGGTCGGACTATCCTCATCGATCTCGACACCCGGCAATCGGACGTCGCCACCTTCCTGAACCTCAGGCCCACCTACTCCGTCGTGGACGCCCTCGAGAACCCCGACCGCCTGGATGCGTCCTTCCTCCAGGGCCTGGTCGTTCGCCACACCAGCGGTCTCGTCGTGCTCCCGGGGCCGACCCGCCTCGAGCGCGGTCAGCTCGTCGCGGAGCAGGTCCAGGTCATGCTGGAGATGGTCCGCTCTCACTTCGACCACGTCGTGCTGGATCTGCGGCATGATCTCGACCCGGGCACGATCGCGGCCCTCGAGGCCTCGGACAACATCCTTTTCCTCACCAGCCTCACGGTGTCCGCGCTGCGCTCCGGCGCGGCCGGGCTCGCCGCGTTCCGACACCTCGGCCTGAACCCCCAGCGCGTGAAGGTCGTGATCATGCGCGAGGGGACCGGGGAAGATGTCACCCCCAAGCATGCTCATGAAACGCTCGGCGTGCCCATCCACTGGCGCACACCGAGCGACTATCCTACGGTCGTGTCCGCGATCAACAGTGGCGAGCCGGTCGTCACCGCCGCGCCTCGATCGAAGATCGCCCGGAACCTGCGGGAGCTGGCCGGAGGTCTTTTTCCCAGGCCCGGCGCGGCGCGGCCCGCCGCCGGGCGCTCGGCGCCGCTGACGCGCCTGATCTGGAACACCAAGGGCATTCCAGGAGACGGATAGATGCCACTCTTTCAGAAACGTACCCCCGTCCGCGAGCCGGTTCCGCTCCGTGACGTTTCGGTCACCGGCAACGGCCACGATCCGCAGCCCCGCGGCCGGGAGGCGTACTACGAGCTCAAGACCCGGATCCACCGCCAGCTCATCGAGCGCCTCGACCTGGCCAAGATCGACCTCCTCCCGCTCGACACGGTCCAGCAGCAGATCCGGCGGATCGTCGAGGACATGCTCGTCGCCGACGACACTCCCCTCAGCCGGCAGGAGCGCGAGCAGATCGTCCTCGAGGTGGAGCACGAGACCTTCGGCCTCGGCCCGCTCGAGCCGCTGATGCAGGACCCCACCGTCTCGGACATCCTCGTGAACGGAGCCAAGACCGTCTACGTCGAGCGCCGCGGCCGGCTCGAGCGCACCCACGTGATCTTCCGCGACGACACCCATCTGCTCCACGTCATCGAGCGGATCGTCTCGACCATCGGCCGCCGCATCGACGAGTCCTCGCCCATGGTGGACGCCCGTCTCGCCGACGGCTCCCGCGTCAACGCCATCATCCCGCCCCTCGCCCTGGACGGGCCCGTGCTCTCCATCCGGCGCTTCGCCGCGGATCCCTACCGCATGAACAACCTCGTCGAGTTCGGCACGGTCACCCCGGCCCTGGCCGAGATCCTCCGCGCGGCGGTGCAGGCCCGGCTCAACATCCTCGTGTCCGGCGGCACCGGCGCCGGCAAGACCACGCTGCTGAACGTCCTCTCGAACGCCGTTCCCAATACCGAGCGCATCGTGACGATCGAGGACTCGGCCGAGCTGCAGCTCCAGCAGGACCACGTGGTACGGCTCGAGACGCGGCCGCCCAACATCGAGGGGCAGGGCTCCGTGACACAGCGGGATCTCTTGCGCAACGCCCTCCGCATGAGACCCGATCGCATCGTGGTCGGCGAGGTGCGCGGTGCCGAGGTGCTGGACATGCTCCAGGCCATGAACACGGGCCACGATGGCTCTCTCTCGACGGTCCATGCCAATTCCGCGCGCGATGCCCTCTCGCGACTCGAGACCATGGTCCTCATGTCGGGCATCTCCCTCCCCGTGCGGGCCTTGCGGGACTACATCGCTGGGGCGCTCGACCTCGTTGTGCACCTCTCTCGGCTCTCCGACGGCACGCGCCGGGTCGTCCGGGTGACCGAGGTCGTCGGGATGGAAGAGGATGTCGTGACGACCCAGGATATCTTCCTCTTCGAGCAGCAAGGGATCGACGCGGACGGCCGGGTGCTGGGGTTTCACCGCGCGAGCGGCGTGCGGCCTCATTTCACCGACCGGCTCGCCCGCGCAGGCATTCAGCTCGACCCGGATGTCTTCGATCCCTCCAAGCGACAGGCGGTGCGGTGATGCCTCTGGCCGTAGCCCTACTCGTCTTCGCGTTCTTCTTGATCCTCGTCGTCGGAATTTGGTGGGTCTCCCAGGCCCAGCGCACGGTCCGCGAGCGCCTCAAGCACGCCGGAGCACCGAGCTCGCGGACGGACATCCTCCGCCCCGAACCGGATGCCCTGCGAGGGCTGGCCGGGGCCCTCCGTGACACCGGCCTTCCGCAGCGCCTGGCGCGGCTCGCCACGGAGGCCGGTTACAAGGCCACGGCCGGCGATCTCACGCTCGTGACTGCCGCCTGCGCCGCGGTCGGTGGGGCCGCCGCCTGGCTCCGGACCGGGGGCCTCTTCTGGGGCATCCTCACCGCGGTGGCGACGGGCTCCATCCCTGCGGTCTATCTGCTCTACAAGCGCGCACGCCGCATCACGCGCTTCCAGACCCAGTTCCCCGATGCCCTCGACATGATCACCCGCGCCATCCGGGCCGGGAACGCCCTGAGCGGCGCGATCAAACTTGTCGGTGAGGAGATGCCGGATCCCACCGGCGCGGAGTTCCGGCAGGTGGACGACGAGATTCGGCTCGGGACCGAGCCGAGCGAAGCACTCTTCGGGCTGGAGACCCGGATGCCCACCGAGGACGTGCGCTTCTTCTGCACCGCCATCAGGATCCAGCGCAGCGCGGGCGGGAACCTGGCCGAGATCCTCGATCGCCTGGCCGAGGTCATCCGGGAGCGGTTCAAGATCCTCAGCTACGCCCGGGTCCTCTCATCGCAGCACAAGTGGTCGGCCGTCTGCGTGGGCCTGAGCCCCGTCATCTTCGGCATGATGTTCCAGCTCCTGAACCCCGGGTACTTCGACGTGATGCTGACCGACCCGATCGGCCCCGTCTTGATCGGGGCCGGCCTCGTCCTGGAGGCGATCGGCTTCTTCACGATCTGGCGGATCGCCCAGATCAAGGTGTGAGACAGCCATGAGCACCCTCACCGTCGCCATCCTCTCCTTCGTGCTCGTCGCCGGCGTGACCCTGCTTGCCGGCCTGACCCTGATGCGCTTCTGGCCGGCTCTCCAGCGGGAGCGCTTCGGGGGCGCGGGAACGCCGACGCCAGCGGGCGCGACGTCCATCCTGCGGTGGAGCGACGACCCCCGGTCCGGGTGGGAGCACACCATCGAGAAGATCGGGCGCGCCGTCGGCGGCTCCGAGGCGACCGCTCCGACGAAGTACCGTCGCCGGCTCATCTGGGCGGGCTTCTACGAGCCCCGTGCGGTCCTGCTCTTCCTTGGCGCCAAGGTCGCCCTCGGGGGAGGGCTGGGCTCGTTCTATTTCCTCTACAGCCTCGTGGCCCTCAAGGCGGTGCCGTTCCCGCGACTGGTGGCGGTCTCCCTGATCCTGGGCGTGATCGGCTTCTTCCTTCCGGATTTCTGGCTCCACAATCGCATCAAGGTGCGCCGCCGAGAGATCGTCCATGCCCTCCCGGACGTCCTCGACCTGCTCATGGTGTGTGTCGAGGCCGGACTGGGCTTCGATGCCGCGGTGGCCCGGATCGCCGAGCAGCCCATGAAGCGGGAGAGCCCGCTCCACAAGGAGCTCCTCCGCATGCACCTGGAGGTGCGCGCCGGCAAACCGCGACAGGAAGCGCTGCGAGCCCTCGCGGAGCGGACGGGGGTCGAGGAGCTGCGATCGATCGTGGGCGCGTTCATCCAGACCGAGAAGCTCGGCACCCCGCTGGGGAAGACCCTGCGGATTCACGCCGACGCCGCCCGCGTCCAGCGCCGGCACCGCGCCGAGGAACAGGCCCACATGGCGCCGCTCAAGATGCTCTTTCCGACCGTGTTCTTCCTGATGCCGGCGTTCTTCCTCGTGACCCTGGCCCCTTCGTTGCTGGGCCTGATGAAGCTCCTCAAGGCGTTGAGCCATTGACCACGGAGGTAAGAGGATGAATCTCAAGACGACCCTTTCGTTGCTCCTGGCGGCCGCCCTCGCCGGCTCGGCGAGTAGCGCCGCCGCGCAGGACGTCACCGCCGCGGTGCGAACCTGGAGCGGACAGTCGTGGCAGATCGCCCAGCCCTCGCTCGAGGTCTTCTACACGATCGTGTCGAAGAGCCAGGAGGCCCAAGGTGGCGGCGGGACCGGAGTCGGCCAGCTCGGCGGTATGACCAACCTCGGGCTCGGCGTGCTCGGCCGCCAGGCCGTGGATCCGTCTCTCTTCACCCTCAACCGGCTCTTCGGCAGCCAGGCGCCCGACACCATCCAGGGCCACCGGCAGGCGCAGGAGATCACGGTCTACCGGGGCGGCGTGGCCACCCAGATCGCGGTCGCGAGCATCGCCACGCTGGCCTTCGCGCGGCAGCCAGTCCAGGACAGCTCGCTGCCCCCGTACATCGCCGATACTCACGTCCGCTCCACGGCCACCGTCCTCCTGACGGATGGCACCCGCGTCGAGGCCGACTACGTGAACCTCGGCGGCATGCTTCTGCGCGGCACGATACCGGGGGGCCGCATCGACATTCCCTGGCAGGACATCCAGACAGTCGAATTCCGCCGTTGACGACATGCACGGGAGGCGCGCGATGAAACTCCGTTGGCTCCGCGACCAGCGAGGCAGCATTCTCCTCTTCACCACGATCCTGGTCGTGCCGCTGATGATCATCTTCGGCGGCCTGGCCATGGACCTGGCCTACCACGGCACGGTCGACGACGAGCTGCAGCGGGCCATGGACGCGGCCTCGCTCGCGGGAGCGGGCAAGCTCGGCTTCGACTCGTCCGTGTTTCCGACCGTGCGGAACTTCGCCAAGTCCTATGCTGCTGCTAACCAGTTCAAAGTGGGTACGATCGACCTCAACCTGAACACCGCCAACGACCCGAACAGCAACATCGTCCTGGGGATCTGGAACGCCGGCACCTTCACGCCGTCTCTCGATGGCAGCAAGGTGAATGCCGTGCGCTGCCAGTACGCCACGACCATTCCCACGTCGTTCCTGAGGCTGATCGGCATCAACAGCCTTGCGACAGCCGCCCAAGCGGTGGCCATCGCCAACCCGCCGGCCACCCCTGGCTGCGGGACCCCCATCCTCCCGATCGCGGTGGCGCCCTGCGCATTTAAGGACGCCGGCGGGGCATTCAACAACAGCAACGGTTGCGGCACCGGAATCACCTGGATATCTTCCTCCGGGGGGGGTTCGCAGAATACCTGCAATCAGCCGAACGCTCCCCAGACGTGCAACACGGCAGCGTGGACGAGCCTGGACGGCACCTCAAACCCTAATCCGCCCTACTTGAAACCAGCAATACAAAACGCTGGGAGCCCAAACCCCACCTGCAACGCGACCGTTGGTAGCGGACAGGACACGATCTTGCAGAACGGTATGGACAACACCGTGTTCAAGACCCTTCGCGATACTTTCGTCGCATCGCGTGTCACGCCGCTTCCCAGCGGTGACGTGCTGAAAGCCGATGGGAGCGTAGCCTATCAGGCCTCAAATGGCGGGTGGGAGACAGGCGTCATGGTGGTTGAGTCGGACTGCCCCCCCAAGGCAATGAATGGCGAGCGAAAGATTCTGACGTACAGCAAGTTCGTGGTGACGCAGATCTTTGACCAGGGTAATCGCTGTATCGTCTCGCCAAACTACGATTCTCAGGCTGCAGCATACTGCAGCACATCACACCCGAACTGGCGCATTGTATTTGGCTATTTCAGGTGCGACCAGTTGGGGCACATGGCCACCCTGGATCCGGTGCCGAGAGCGGCGCTGGCGCAAAAGTTGAGACTCGTCCGGTGAGGCATCGCTTTCTCGCGCTGCTGCTGTTCCCCGTGCTCGTGGGTAGTGGCGGTTGTGTCGCGGCTGGGCTGGCCGCGATGGGACCGGTCGTGGGCTCACTCGCGGCGCTGGGGGACCGGAGCGTGGAGCGGACGATCCCGGCGGATCTATCCACGACCTGGGGCGCCACGGTGGACGCGCTGGCCCGGATGGCCGTGCGCGTGGAGCAGACCGAGAAGTCCGGCAACCGGTGGCAGCTCACCGGAACCTACGAAGCCGTCACCGTGTACGCGACGCTCGAGCGCGTCACTGCCGGCATGACCAAGGTTTCGGTCCGGGTCGAGGCCGGGCGAATCTATGCCGACAAGCGGACCGGCGAGGAGCTGCTGAACCAGGTCGGCGCCTCGCTGGCGAGCCTCACCGGATCCGGCCCGCATGATGCGGCCGCGGCGGCCGAAGCGTCGGCCGCGCGGCTCGGCGCCTTGCAGCGGGCGATCGAGCGGCTTGGCACGAAGGTCGAGGAAGCACGGGACGGACGGGATGCGCGGCGCCCGGTCGGCAGCCCGGAAATCTCCACGCCATCGCCGACCGTGACCACGAGCCCGATCATCACGGTGCCTGCCTCCGCGGGGGTGGCCACCGTTCCTGGACCGCAGCCCGCCCTGGTGCAGCAGCGCTCCGTGCCTGCCTTTCGACGGGAAGAGCGGGAGGCGCAGAGTGTTCCTTCAACTGGTCCACGGGAGCGGCGGAAGGATCCGACGGACGACATCATGGCGAGACCGCTCAGCTCCGTGGAGGTCCTGACGCCCGTGGAGGGCCTGACGATCCGGCCAGCCGGTCGGTAACGGCGCCCGTCCACGTCTGGTTCTCGACATGAGCGAGCCGGGGCAACTCGCGGAATCACGGGGTGGATGGTCGCGTCGGTCTCGGCGATACTCGCCCTTCAACCGGAGCCGCGGGCTCAGACGTCTTCCGGATGACGCGGTCGGCTTTGCCTTCTTTTGCTCCCTGCTCCTCCATGCCGCCCTGATCTTTGGGCTCGTCCGGGCCACTGAGGCCCCGCCATGGTCTCGGGGTGCCGAGACGTCCCTCGTCAGTATGGTCGACCTCGTCCCCTCTGCGCCGGCCAGTCCGCGACTCCCCGAAGGCAAGCCGGACCGGCCTGCGAGACGCTCGACGCCATCTCTCCCACCCGCCCCGACGATTCGTACCGGTCGGCCGACCACGCCGGCGTCCCGGCAGGCAGACCCGGTGAGGGCGGCGGCCGCGAGCATGCGGATCGCTCCCACGCTTGCCCCGCAGGCGGCAAGTGGGACGCCATCCCAGGCCGCCGAGGCTCGAGCTGCCGCGCCGGAGCCGACGAGCCCGGCCGGCAATGGGCCGGTCGCACTGCTCTCCCCTTCCGAGATCGACAATCCTCTGGACGCCGGGTCGCCCGAGCCGCCACCACTATCGGCTCCTGTCACAGCGCAGGCTGCGCCCCCACTATCGGCTCCCGTCAGCGCGCAGGCTGCGGCGCCCGCGCGGGCGCTGACTCCGGCTCCAATGATTCCCGGCTCGACAATCGCGGCGGCGCTCTCGAGCCTTGCCGCCGAGCCACGGCCCGCGCTCGAAGAGGCTGCGCCCGCTCCCCGGTCTGCCTTCCCTCCTCTCGAAATGGCCAGCCCGCCGGCGGTCAGCACGCGCCCTGTCGAGCCCGTCCCTGCAGCCCCCCCCAGGCCGCCCGCGGTCGAGGCTGCGGGCGAGGCCAGGCCCGCGTCACCGCTCGGCCTGGGGCTCGGGCAGGTCCTGGTGCGACTCGAAGGACCGAGGGAGCGCGTGACCGATCGGCCCACTCAGACTATCTCCGGACGGCTTCTCGGCGGCGCAGCCGAGCGGGTCGTCCTCTACGTCAACGGGGAGCCCATCACGGTGAGTCCCACCCAGCGCGCGTTCGAGGTTTCGGTCCCCCTCCAACCCGGTTCCAACAACCTTCGGGCCGTCGCAACCGGCCCCGCGGGACTCGAGGCCGAGGACGTGATCACGGTCACGTACGTGACGCCCACGCCGACCAGCGGCATCGTCCTGGCTTCCCCGGCCGACGGGCTCACGCTCGGACCGGACGACCCCCCGGTCGTCGTCGTCGAGGGCCAGGTGGATGACAAGACCATTGGCACCCTGTGGATCGTGGCGAACGATCGGCGCGTTCCGGTAACCGCACGAGAAGGACGGTTCCGCCAGGTTCTGATAGTCTCCGAGCCACTGCTGCGGCTGTGGGCCGAGACCCCCGCGAACGGGAGCCCGCCCCAGCGGAGCCCGACCGTGACGGTCCACAGCGCGGGAGCCGCCACGCCGAGCGGGGTACTCGTCGTGCAGTGGCCACGGGGTATGGAGAACTCCGACGTGGAGGTCAGCGCGACCTGGCGGGCCCAGGCGGATCGCCTCGATGCGCCTGGGCAGACGGTGAGGCTAGCGGCGCTCGCGAAGCCAGGCGACGGAACACCCTCGGAGATCTTCTACCTGAGAGGTGTGAAGCCCGGCGTCTACACCCTGGTCGTGCGCTCTCGAGGAGCCGTCGCGTCGGGCGACGTGCGCTCCACGTTCTACCTCTCGGACAAGGCCGGGTTCCGCGCGCGTCCGCTCGGCGCAGCCCGCCTGAACGGTGCGCGAACGGTGCTGACGAGGATCCTCATGCCGTACGGTGTCCTGTGGAGCCAGGACGACTGGTTCAGCGGCATGAGCGAGAGCGTGGACACGGTGACCAAGTTCCGCGTCCCGGAAGGCATCAGCTGGGTCGAGCGAAAGGCCGATCTGCCATGAGCAGGCGGCGCGCGCTCCTCCTCCCGCTGCTCGGACTGATCCTGCTCGGTAGCGTCGCGGCCACGGTGTCGGACCTCAACGAGGCCGGCAAGGCTGCCTACGGCAAGGGCGACTTCGGCACCGCCGAGCGCCTGTTCAGCCAGGCGCTGGTCCAGGCGCCGGACGAGCCGTTGCTCCACTATCACCGAGGCATCGCCTTGATGCGCCTGTCGCGCTGGCGCGAAGCCTCGACGGCCTTCGAGACCGCGCTGCGCCTGAACCCTCCTGGAGATGTCGCCAGGGTCGCGCGTGAAGGCATCCAGTCGCTGGGCCCCCTTCTGCGCCAGCCCGCAGCACGCAGCGCCACGCCGGACGAGACCGCCGTCACGCTCCACCGGGCCGGAGGGAACTGGTTCGCCCAGGTCCGTCTCAATGACTCCAGGACGGCCCGGTTCCTCGTGGACACCGGCGCCAGCACCTGTGTGATCTCGCCCGGGCTCGCGAGCGCGCTCGACATCCAGCCGGACCGCCGGGCCGAGCCGGTTCCATTGCAGACGATCTCCGGACTCACGAGTGGGCACGTCGTCAAGATCCCGTCGCTCCGCGTGGGCGACGTGGAGGCCCAGGACGTGATCGCCGTGGTCCATCCGGTCGGCCCGTCCATGGACGGCATCCTCGGCAACACGTTCCTCTCGCGCTTCACGGTGACCCTCGACCCGGAGCGGGGGCTCCTGCGTCTGAGCTCCCGGTGAGGCGGCCCGGCCGCACTCCTCCTGCGCGGGCCTGTGCTTTCCCTGACCGGTCGGCGCCGGTGCCCTTCAGCCGCCTAGAGCCAGCAAGCCGGCGCCGATGACTGCGATCAGCGCCCCGATGGGCAGCGTCTTGCGGCGTTCGGCCTGTCCGGTGCGCAAGAGGTAGAGAATCACGACCCCGCCTCCTAACTGCGCGAGCGCGAAGGCGATCAGCGCCCCCTTCCAGCCGAGCGCGCTTCCCAGCATCGCCACCAGCTTGATGTCACCGCCGCCGATTCCCCCCCGGGTCACCACGGCCAGCAGGAGGAGCAGCCCGCCGCCCACGACAACGCCAAGTCCCGCCTGGATCAGCGAGGGCCCGCCCTTCGCGACGGCAGCCAGCGCCAGCGCATACACGATACAAGGCAATGTGAGGACGTCGGGGATCATCTTGGTCGTGAGGTCGACGACGGCAATCGCTGCGAGCGCGCCCAGGAGCGGCAGGAGCGCCACCCATCTCGGCGTGAACCCGAGGCGCTGAAACGCGAGCAGGGCGAACACGAGGCCCAGAGCCGCGACTGCTGCTAGCGGCCCTGGGCGGGTGAGCCGCGCCAGCGGATTCTCTATTTGGTCGTGGATGGCGGTGCCGAGGAAGGGGGGCCAGGAATCAGCCGAGGTCCCGGGCGATGCTCGCGGAGCTGCTCCTCGAACTGGGCATCCCCGCGCCGGCCGACCCACTTGACGTAGAAACGAATCTCGGGAACATACCAGTACTCGTCGACATCCCTCCGATCCGTCTCGCGAACCACCTTCACGGCGTTGAACCGGCCGGCCGGAACTTCCACCATCTCGGTCGCTACGACCGAGAAGCGGTCGGCGATCTCGGTCTTGCTGTTGGCGTCTTCATAGGTGGCGTGGTGGGTCCACCGCCGTCCCCCCTCCAGCGGCCAGACGAACCAAGGCACAGGCGGACTCATGCGCGACTCGACTTTCTGCTCCCGCATGGTACCCGCCCAATGAAGCTCTCGTGTGTAGAAGTGCTCCAGGTCGCCCACCCGGACCAGATAGAACGTGACCTTGTTGATCTCGCGGATCTCGACGACCTCCACGGTCTTGGTGCCCGTCTCGGACCCGCTCGTCCACCCGTACACCCAGCGGTCCCCTGGCCGCCACTCCGGGGGTGAGCTGATGGCCGGGGCCGATGCGGGCGCGGGCGGAGCGGAAACGGTCGAGGTAGTTGGAGTTGCGCAGCCGCCCATCGCGTTCACCAGGACGGCTAGCCCTGCAATCCAGACGCTGCCGGCGGGCGACGGGACACGCCTGATCATCGAAGGCATGTTCTCACACTGATCCCGCCACTCAAAATAGTCCGGCGGAGCGCGCCAACCCCCAGAAAAGCTGGGCCTCACGCCTCAGGGTTGTGGTAGAAGAGTTCTCGACCCACTCGCCCGCATCGGCCCGAGGCAGGAAGCGGATGGCGCCGCGCGAAGTTCACTGGATGGCTGAGCCCTGGGAGGGTCGCCATGAAGAACGTTGGGATCATCGCAATCCTGGCCGGCATCGTGGTCATCATCCTGGCGCTCGTCGGCGTGGTCGGACAAGGCGGCGCGGGCCGGACCGTCATGGTCGGGGCGGTCATCCTCCTGATCGTCGGCTACCTCCTCTACAAGCGAGGCCAGCGCCCCCCGGCCTAGCAAGGTCTCGCCCATCACGAGGCCCGCTCCGCCTTGCGGAGACTCATCGCCAGCCATAGCTGGTAGGTTCCCAGCGCCGCGAGAATCAGGGTGTACGGCTGCAATAGTGCGCCGCCGCTGATCGGCACGGGCGGGATCCAAGGCACGACATACAGCAACCCGAAGAGAATCTGCAGCAACAGGGGCAACCGTCCCTGTCCAGTGGCCAGCAGCGCGTCGACCATCAGTAGAATCCCGAGCATGATGATCGGCGTATCGTACCGTGGCACGTAGACGTTCAGGAGCATGGTCCACGTGATCGTGCAGGCCCACGTGAATCGCAAGCCGGTCGTCCATCCTTCGGGAACGTGCCGCCAGAGGCTCACGAGCCACGGCACAATACAGGCGCCGAGCGCAGCCAACAGCAGCAGAGGCAATGCTCCGGACCATCCGGTCAGCATCCTGATGAACGAGTTGAGATCTACGTAGAGTGACGGCGGGGAAAACACCCCCTCGCTAGCCGTGGTGGCGACTCTGCCGAATTTCAGCAGCGTGAGGACATAGTCAATACAGCCGCGCCAGCCCACGACCATCAACGACACGGTACCTACTACCGCTGTGCCGCAGAGGAAGCCGAGCAGCATCCGCCATCGGCGACCCACGCCGAGCATTGGAAGAAGCAAGATCAGAAGGGTGGGCTTCGACAGGCACAATGACAGCGCCACTCCGGATCTATACTCCCACCCTTGTCGTTGGAACCAGATCGCGAGGGCGATCCAGAGAAACAACAATGCCGACACCTGCCCATTGAATATGAGCGCGACAGACACGGGTTGAAACGAAATCGCCAGGAGGAGCGCAAGGGGCAGGAGGCTCCGCGGTAATGACTCCCCTGATAGCCATACCAGTGTGAACCCCGCGCAGATGAAGGCCACCGACACGGCTTGCCATGCCACCAAGGCCGACTTGAAGGGAAGGCGAGCAAATGGTTGAAAGATCAGCGCCTCGAATGGAGCATGGGCATAGAGTGGAGCCCCTCCAGCAACGCGTGGGAAGAGCCTATCGTATTCCTTGAGGAATGACTCAGGCTCGTACAGGTCCGAGGACGACTCGTTGAGCATGCGGCCAACCGTGTAGAACGCCATGAATTCCTCGGGGCGCCGCTCGTCGGAGCGCAGACCCGCGACCTCATGCCGGACGATCACCCAGAGGATGATGGCGGCGGCAACTGTCGCAACCACCTGCGCGACTCTGGTTCTGACTTGGCGTTCGCGCGTGTGCAGCTCCTGGGTGGATTGAAGCCTTTTCGAGCGGCCATGTCACCATAGCACAACTTTGCCTACGGCCTGACGATCGGACCGGAGATCATCTCCCACGAGGAGGTGCCGATGGTCTGGCAGGAGCAGTCGGAGGAGAGCCGCCGGCTCCGGCGGGCTCGCGGTCACTAGTTGCCGTCGTCACGTTTCCCGTCATCGACGAGGAATAAACACGGCGGCGAGTCCGTCCTGGTAGGCTAGCTCGAAGCGCGCGTCACGGCGAAGAAGCGATACGAGGGCCGACTTCCTCTGCCCGATCACGATTCCGGCCCCGAGCAGCTCCGGATCCGAATCCCACCCTTCCTGACCAGCCCATGTCGCGACGGATCGGAGAATCCTTGCGTCTCCATAAAGAGGCGCCCTGCCGTCCATGCTGACGAGAAATCCTGGAAGGCGCCACATCAGGTACCCTCCCCAGTCATAGTGGTTGTAAATCGGACCCGAGTAACCTCCCTGTTCGATGGCTGCTGCCGCCGCCGCAGGGAATGTCTCCGCCACGACGACCTCGAGCCTGTCTCTGCCCACCTTCAGTGAAACACCTGCCACGGCCACCGTCGCCACGGCAGCGATGACTCCAACCCGCCAGGGACCGGACAACCGGCTCACACTCCGCCCCTCTCGAGACCAGTTCGCCACAAGCACGATGAGAGCAGCAACGACCACGAACCAGACATCACGACCCGCCCGGAAGGAGAGGAGTATTCCCGAGACCAGGAGCAATGCCGGCAACGCCCGGATACTCTTCTGTCTCCCCAGCACGAAAACCCCTCCCAACGTGACGGCCAGCATGATCCAGTCAAAGATCGAGCGAAACTGCGGCGCCTGAAATTCCTGGAGGTAGAGGGACGGGTGGATAACTGTGATCGCGTCGTATACGGGCAGGTAGATGCGGAACCCGTAGGGGTTCACGAGAGTCGCCAGGCCACAAACCACCAGCAGCCGCGCCATCCACCAGAAGCGCCTCTGGCGATTCGGACGGTCGCGGCCGCCGTCACCCTCGATCAGTGGCTCGAGGGCGGCGACTCCCAGCACGAAGAGCCCGTACACGAACTGAATATGGACGTTCGCCCAGAGGACGAATACCGGGGGCAGGAACAGCAATGGCCACCTCTCACCGGATTGCCGTGCCATGAGGACCAGACTCACCTCGACGATGAAGAAGAAGATCGTCGGCAGCCACGGCCTCGGATGGATCAAAACCGGGGCCATCGCCAGAATCCCGGCCGCGGTCAAGATGCACGCGATGGCGGGATCTGGCTGGAACCGGTCCATGAGGGCATGAAGTGCCCAGGTGATCAGGATTGCCAACGCCGCGGTGTAGAGCACGAGCCCAAGGAGACCAAGACTCCGGTAGAGCCCATACACCAGGACCTCGAACAACCAGCTGTACGCGATCCACCGCTTCCCCAAGCCATAGCTCGAAAAGGCATCCGTGAAGGGGATCGCTCGATGCTCGACGATCCACTGCCCGTAGCGGAGATGGGACCAAATGTCCGGATCTGTGATGGGCCTGACCGCCAGGAAAATTGGCAAGGAGTACAGGAGTACGAGTAGCAGCGCTCGTGGCGCGGTCGGACGGCTGACCTGCAGGGGCCCGGGGCGCTCGGTCATCAGTTGTCGATCGCGTGGAATGATTGCACAGCGACTGCAGGTGAGGCAAGATTCAGAAGCCTTGCGGGACCGCAACCATGATCAGCTGAGGGGAGCCACCGTCATGCCTGCCAGAGACTCCGCAGAGTCCCGACCACGACGCACTTCCTCGATCAGGTCGGCTCCTAAGACACCGCGACCCGAACCACCGGTTGTCGAGGCATTCTTCATCCTCGGAACCATACTGATTGTGGTGGGCTTCCTCTGGTCCATCGCCAAGTCCTGGCCGTCGCTCGATCCCCTCGCCCTGGCCACGCTGGTCGGGATAGGCTTCCTCCTCGTGGTCGTTTGTGAGCGTCTGCGCATAGTGGTCCGAGAACTCCGGACGCTTACGACCCTCATGCGCAGTGCCATCGCGGACGCGCAGCAGGAGCCCCCCGCTTAGGAGCCGTCGCCGGGCGGATCAGGGACAGAGCCAGACGGCGCGCCGAGGCATGCCGCGGAAGACCAGCTCTCGAAGATCACAGATGAAAAGCTGAACGATCCCGTATAGGATCGCGACCGCGGCCAGCACCGCAAGCGTCAGGATCAAGACGCGAAGCGATCTCGCCAGCCAACGCGTCGAGCGGGCGGCTTCCTCGGGCGGGCGCTGGACGTCGCCGTGGAACTGGTCATCGCCCGTCACCGGCGTGGCCCCTCGCGCGGGACCATGATCAGATTGGCCCGGCAAAACGCCCACTTCTTGCCGCTCACGCGCTCGCGGTTCGACGCTGGTACCATCAGCATGAACTTCTCCTCCTGGAGGCTGCCGGGCTCCAGTTCGACGACCCGGACCGGAAGCTTCTGCTCCTTGCATCTGGCCTCGAGCACCTTCAGCGCGTCATCCGGTGGGGAAATCAGCCATACGAGACCGGCTACGATCACGATCGCGGCGCCGATCTTGAAAGAGTGCTCCAGCAGGAATGAGGCGACCCGACCTGGCGTGATGTGACCTCCCTTCGCACTCGGGGGGCGGCCGATGGTCGACCCTTTTGCTGGTGACTGTCAAGCGCCCGACACAACGCTTTCACGAACGTCCTGTGCGGGATTAGACTAGAACATCGGCCGCAATGTGCTCGGCGGTGGTGAGGGTCGCCGGCCCATTGAGCAGGGCAACATGCGGCCTGCACACCGGTCAGCCCTTCTGGAGGGATCCCTGCCAGCCTGGGTGCTCGAAGCTGTCTTGCTTGCGCCTGCCATAGCCCTGGCGCTGGTGCGACCCGGACTCGGCTCAACGTGGTTCGAGGCTGTGGAGCGGGTGCTGGGCGGCCTGGCGCGGCGGCGGGCGCTCGCAGTGTTGACCGTCGGCGCGACGGCTCTCGTCGCACGCCTCGCCCTCCTGCCCCTCATGCCCGTCCCCGAGCCGGACATCCACGACGAGTTCAGCCATCTCCTCGCCGCCGACACCTTCGCCAGCGGGCGGCTCACCAATCCTACCCCGTCGATGTGGGTGCATTTCGAGAGCTTCCACATCATTCTTCGGCCGACGTACATGTCCATGTACCCGCCCGCGCAGGGCCTCGTGCTTGCCGCCGGCACATGGCTGGGACAACCCTGGGTGGGCGTGCTGCTTTCGGTCGCGGCGGCGTGCGCGGCCGTGTGCTGGATGCTGCAGGGCTGGTTCCCGCCGAGCTGGGCACTTCTGGGAGGGATGCTCGCCGTCTTACGTTTCGGCCTCTCAGGGTACTGGGTCAACAGCTACATGGGTGGAGCGGTGGCGGCTACCGGCGGCGCCCTGATTCTCGGGGCTTTGCCCCGGCTCAAGCGAAACGTGCGGCCCTGGGACGCGCTGCTCATGGGCTTGGGCCTGGTCATCCTGGCCAACAGCCGGGCCTACGAGGGTCTCGTGCTCAGTCTGCCGGTCGGTCTGGCGCTCTTCGCGCAACTGCTCATGAACCGGCGGGCCCGGGTCAAGGCTCAAATCCTCCGCGTGCTCCTACCCATCGCCGTGGTGCTCACCCTGGCGGGGCTCGCGATGGGCTATTACTCCTGGCGCGTGACCGGCAGCCCTGTCCGCATGCCCTATGAAGTGAACCGAGCGACCTATGCGAGCGCGCCCATCTTTCTCTGGCAGTCCCCCCGGCCTGAGCCGGTGTATCACCACGCGGTGATGCGGGACTTTTACCGCCGCTTCGAGCAGGCCACCTACGAGGAGGAGGTTCAGACGGTGTATGGCCTGATCCTCGCCAAGCTGGCTTTCGTGATCCCGTTCTTCGCCTTCTACTTCGGCCCGGCGCTACTCCTGCCCTTGCTGATGTTTCCGCGCGTGCTCGGCGACCGACGCATCCGCTTCCTCGTGGCTGCAGGAGCAGTGGTGATCCTCGGGCTTGCGGTAGAGGTCTTCTTCCTTCCGCACTACGCCGCCCCTCTGACGGCCCTGAATCTCGCGCTGGTCGTCCAGGCTCTCCGCCATCTGCGAGTGTGGCGCTGGGACGGTCAGCCGGCGGGAGCTTTTCTCGTCCGTATCTTGCCCCTGGTTTGCGGTGGCGCTCTGGCGATACGGCTGATCGCACCCGGATTAGGACTGCCTCTCACCGAGACGACGGTATGGTGGATCAGACTTGCGCCGAGCGAGCGCGGACTCGAGCGTGCGCGCCTGCTCGCCCACCTCGAAGGCACGCCAGGCCAACATCTCGTCGTCGTTCGGTACGGACCCGCGCACGACCCACGCACGCAAACCGAGTGGGTGTACAACGCCGCCGACATCGATCGCGCCAAGGTGATCTGGGCGCGGGAGATGGATGGCACCGAGAACGCTCGCCTGCTCGAGTCCTACCGCACCCGGCGTATCTGGCTGATCGAGCCCGACCGCCAGCCGGTTCAACTCCAGCCCCACCCCTTCGAGCACAGACGCCCGCCGGAGCGCGCCGGACCTCGACCCCCGTCCTAGCCATGCTCAACGTCGTCATCTGAAGACTCTCGACGCGCCCTACCTCGATTGTCCCCCCCGCGGTGCCGCCTCTCTATTTCGCCCTCGCCACTACGTCCATCTCGCCCCGCGGAACTCGGAGTCGACACTGCTAGCACGGCGAAGATGGGGCGCAGCCAGGCGCTAGCACGAATGGACTGACCTGTGCCCGTATTGCTCACGGAACACTCATGACAGACCCTTCTGCACATTCTTAGCGCACGCTGGCGCCAGCGGCCGTATCGCGGGGCGGGATTTCGTAGATCGCCACGTCTCCGAACCGCTGCACTTCAACGATCGTCCCGCGCTGCCGCCAGCCGACGAGCCGTTCTGGCGGCACGAACCTGCTGTTGTCTCCGGCCACGATCCAGCGCACGCCCTCGGCGCGATAGGCCCGCGGATCCATCGGCACGCGGCTCGTGATGACCTCTCGGCGCTGCACAGTACCGATCGGGAACCCGAAGCCCGTCGTCCCCGAGTCAATCTGCAACTCCGGCAGGCCACCGATCTGCGCGTACCGCGGCGCTAGCTCCGGCGCGCAGAAGACGAGGTCGCCGGCGCGCGCCTGCCGTCGCAGCCAGGTGATGGCCGCACTGTCGTTCGCGCCGACGGCCGGCGGCTGCCGAAAGAAAATCCCCTGTGGAATCCCCGCTGCCGACACGGCGAAGCATGCCAGGAATCCGAGTCCCGGACACGCGGCGAGAACGAGCACCGCAATTGCGGCAACGCGCGCGAGCGGGCGCGATGACGCGCTCCAGAGCCGCCCGATGACGATGCTCGAGGCGATTCCCAAGGCGAACATCGCCACGGTTCCGAACTTCACGATGTCCCACGAGTGCGCGTAGCGGAGCAGGTTCAAGAGCACGAGCCCGCCGGTGCTCACGCCGCCCAACACCAATCCCCAGGCGATGTCGCGCCGCAAGAGAAGCACGAGCCCCGTGATCCCGAGTGGCAGCGTCCATCCGAACGTGGCCAGGTTCCAGATCACGTTCGATGCCGCACCTTCCGTTTGACTCCACGGATGGAACTCGATCTCGGGTCCCGTGTGAGGCACGGAGGCGAAGAAGCCACCGAACCGGGTCGCGACGGCCAGCGTCACGGCCGCGCCCGCGATCCACGCCAGCGATTCACGTGGCGCCCGGCGCAGGTGGAGCACGCATTGCACGAGACTCACCGTCGACAGCAAAGCCAAGAACAGGACAATCTGACTGATGGCGAGCGCCAAGAAGAGAACGAACAACACTCCGGCGCGCCACTTGGGCCGGCCGGCACGGGGGTCGAGAGCCAACCCCAGCGTCGCCAACGCGAGCGGAATTCCAAGCGTCCAGGGATGCTGGAAGAAATACGACACGAGCGGCGGGTTCGCGATCGCGCCGCCCGCCTTGACGAGCCCGAGCAGACGGAGCACGCCTTCGGGCGCGCCGATCGGGGCGAAGAACCATCCGAACGGACCCGCGAACAGGACCGCGACCGGCAGAATCCAACCGCGCCGCGCTCCCAGCAGGCGTTCCCCGAGCCCCCACGCCATGCACCACGTGTAGAACCACGCGACGATCGTCACCACGTCGATCGCTCGCTCGACCGGCAAGCGGGTGATCGTACCGGCCATCGCGACGAGCACGTCGAAGCCATAGTGGTAGCGGAGCAGGAACGCTGGAAAGACGCCGTGGCGCGGTGGATAGATGCCGTTCTGGATTTGCGACGCGATCGATTGGTGCCCCGCGTGCCACAGCTCATCGTGGAAGGACCAACCGAGTGCCGCGGGTGCGAAGAGGAGCGTGGCGACGATCGCCGGAGTCCACATGGCGCGTGGAAGCGGCTGACCGAGGGAGCTGCCGCCCCGGCGGTCGCTCCACCCGAGCGCGGCGCACGCGACTCCCGCGACGCTGGTCCCGATCCAAAGCCCGCGAGTGAACGAATGCGTGACGAGTCCGATCGAATGGACCGCGAGCAGCCAAACCGAGACTGCCACGGCCGGCGCTGTCAATCGCGCCATAGGATCGTCAAGCGTCGCGCGCCGGGTTGCGACCCGCGCGCCCCAGAAGATCGCGGCCACGAAAACAAGGAGCGCGATTGCGGCTGGGGATTGGGGTTGTGTTGGATCCATCAATGGCTCTTCGCCGGCAGTGTATCACGCGCGCCCGACCGACTTGGACGCGGTCTGATGCGCTAGGGCCTTGCGAGTCAGCGGTCAGGAGGTGAGCCAGAAGTAGCCTGCGCCCTGGGCGTGGTAGCGCACCTGCTCCGCGAGGGTGTCATTCACAGGCCATTTCCGGTAGTCATCGCAGCGGCGGCGGGGCCGATCCCGGTCACGCCGCCATCAGGAGGGGTCGGCATAATCTGTGCGGCGCACGCCTTACCTGTTATAGCGTAGTGGTCATGGCACCACGGACGTTCCGAAACCGCGCCGAGGTCCAGGCGTGGAACGACGCGATGGTCCGCAAGTACGACCTCGACCGTTTCCACAACCACCCGAGCGTGCTCGTCCGCTGGATCGAGGGCGAGCGGGTGCGGCGCATCTGGGCGCTTCTGGCGCCGCGGGCGAAAGATCGGGTCCTCGAGGTCGGCTGCGGCGCCGGCCACCTCCTGGCGCGCGTGCCGGCCGGCCGGCGGTTCGGCGTGGACCTCGCTCACGTGCTGCTCCAGCGCGCCCGCGGGCGCCTGGGGGCCGACGCCGCGCTCGCCCAGGGGGACGCGGTCGAGTTGCCGTTCCCGTCCGACACGTTCGAGCGGGTGTACTGCTCCGAGGTCCTCGAACACCTGCCGGATCCGGCCGCCGCGCTGGATGAGATCCGTCGCGTATTGAAGGCGGGCGGCGTTGCCGTGCTCTCGGTGCCCAACGAGTCGCTCATCAACGCCTCCAAGACGCTTCTCCGGCGGACGGGGCTCTTGCGCCTGTTTCTGCGCGCCGACCGAGCCGAGTACGAGATGCCCGACCGCATGGATGACGAGTGGCATCTCCACACGTTCGACCGCGCGAGCTTCCTGGCACTTGTCCCGCCGAGACTGCTCGTCACGCACGTGCTCGGCGTACCGCTCCGCTGGCTCCCGCTGCGTTACGTCGTCCGCTGCGAGGCGGCCTGAGGGTCGACGGTGCCTCGCCAAAGGCTTTATCTTGACGGGCCCAGGGGCGATCGCTCACGCCAGAGGTGATGCAAGAGCCCAGCCCATTGCATCGGAGGCGGCGGATCCAAGGCAGCTCGCGGCCGCCACTCTCCCGAGATCCGCTGCTCTACGGAGTCGTCCTGATCGGGTTTGCGGCCTGCGCCCCCTTCTTCCGCTACGTTAGCTCGCTCGGCGATGAAGGAGTCCTGCTCCATGGGGCCGTGCGGATCTTGGGCGGCGAGGCCCTCTATCGCGACTTCTTCGGTATCCTCCCGCCGGGCGGTTACCTGATCGTGACGGGCTGGATGAAGCTCTTCGGAGTCGGCTTCGCCTGCGTCCGGGCGCTCGCGGTCGGTGTCATCGTCGGGATCGCAGCCCTGATCTATGCCGCCGCCCGCCTGTCGTCGGGAAGCCGCCCTCTCGCTGCGCTGGTCGCGATCACCTGGGCGGTGCTCTCACAGGGCGCCTTGACCGTCATCAACCACCACTGGTTCACCACCGCCGCCTCGATGGCTTCGGCCGTCGGTCTGCTCCTTGTGGTCGATGGCGCGCCCCGTCGAGGGGCCGCGTTCGTCGCCGGCCTGTTCGCCGGCATCGCCGCCATGGTGAGCTCGACGCGCGGAGCGCTCATGTGCGTCACTCTGCTCGCGGTGCTGCTTACCCTGCGCGCGGGCCGCGCCCGACTGCTGAGCGCGATGGCGGGAATGGCCCTCTTTCCGACGGCGATGATCCTCTACGTCGCCGCCAACGCCGCTCTAGCGGCGGCTTTCGACGATGTCATCCTGTATCCGGCTCTTCACTACGCCGGCATCCAGGCCGTCCCCTTCGGCACGGGAGCCTCCCCGCAGCACCTGGCCCTGGTCGCGCTCTTTCCGGTCGCGTTCGTCCTCGCCGGGGCCGCCCTTGCGCTCAACCGCGTCGCGCTGTGGCGCGATCCGCGGTTCCGTGCGTCGCTCGCGCTTGCAATCGTGGGCCTACTCGGGAGCTACCCGCGCCCCGATCACGTTCACCTCTCGTTCACCGTGCCGCTCGCCTGCCCGCTCTTCGCGCTTACCGTACTAGACATTCGAGGTCCAGGCCGGATCGCGGTGGGTGCTCTCTTAAGCGGCTTGTGCCTCGTGGGTCTGGCCGCCGCGATTGCGACTGCTCTCCTCGTGAGCAGCTCACCGGCGGTCGCAACAGCACGGGGCCCTATCGTGCCGGATCGCGATCTGCCGGCCCCAGACTTCGCGGCCCTCATGTTCCAGCTTGACGGCATTCCCACTGGCAGCGCCTTCTTTTTCTATCCCTACAGTCCCCTCCTACCCTACCTTACGGGACGCCGCCACGCCGCCGCCGTCGACGTGATGATTCCCGGGTATACGTCCGCCGAGCAGTTCCGTGACACATGCATGCGCGTCGCGACCGAAGCGGAGTGGGTGGTCATCGACCGCAAATGGAGTCCGAGCTTTTTCCACAGGATCTTCCCCGCCGTGCGCGATCCCGATCCTCCCGAGAAACGCGACTTCGAAGCGGCGCTCCGAGTAGCGTTCGACAAGATCGTCCATGTCTCGACGCGGTTTGAGCTCCGCCAGCGCTCAGGGCAGCCGCCCGGCGGTGCCCCGCGACAAGATCTGGCTTCCGCCCGCTCGGTATGCTTCCAGACCCGATGACGGAGAGGGAAGGGAAGGTTTTCCGGAGCGCCGTGTTATAAGGGTACATGTCGAAGCGATGACGAGTGGCGTTGAGGGACTGCGCGGTACCGGACCTCACGACTCAGCCGACCATGCCGAGGCCGTCACGTGACATCAGGAACGCCTAAACCGTCACTCTCCGTGGTCCTGCCACTACTGAACGAGCAGGACAACCTCGAACCCCTCCACGCGCGCCTCACCACGGTCCTCAAGAAGCTCGATCGATCCTACGAGATCATCTACGTCGACGACGGCTCGACCGACGGCTCCTGGGGCACGCTTCGCCGCCTCGCCGACGGCGATGGGCACGTCGGAGTGGTGCGGCTACGCCGTAACTTCGGCCAGACGGCGGCCCTCGCGGCGGGGTTCGCGCACGCGCGGTTCCCGGTCGTGGTCACGCTCGATGCCGACGGGCAGAATGACCCGGCCGACATCCCGAGGCTGCTGGAGGCGCTCGACGACGACACGGACGTCGTCTGCGGCTGGCGCCGTCACCGTCGCGAGCCGTGGCTCACGCGGCGGTTGCCCTCGCTCGTGGCCAACCGCATGATCCGCTCCCTAACGGGCGTGGCGCTGCACGACTTCGGCTGCACACTACGCGTGTACCGTCGCGCCATCCTAGCCGACGTCAATTTGTACGGGGATATGCACCGCTACCTGCCCGTCCTCACGGCGTGGGTCGGCGCGCGCCTTCGCGAGGTCGAGGTGAGCCACCACCCGCGCGCGGCCGGGACCTCGAAGTACGGCCTCCTGCGCGTGAGCAAGGTCCTCGTGGACCTCATCACGATCAAGTTCATCGGCGATTTCTCGACCCGGCCGAACTTTGTCTTCGGCGGGTTTGGGCTGGCGAGCCTCGGGTGCGCCTCGGCCGCGTTCGCGGTCACCGCGTACCGCGCGTTCGTGCTGGGGCGCGTGGAGGCCACACCGCTCATCTTCCTCATGGTCATCTTCTTTCTCGTCGGCGTTCTCGCCATCCTCATCGGCTTCCTGGCCGAGATCGTCATCCGTGGTCTATACGAGACCCAGCGCAAGCCCGCCTTCTACGTGCGGGACGTCGAGGGTCCGGACGGCTCCGAGTAGCCCGTGTGCGGCATCGTCGGCAACGTGATGGCGCGGGCAGACCGCCAGCCCGACCTCCGCGTGCTCCGGCGCATGGCCGACCGCATCGCGCACCGGGGGCCCGACGACGAGGGGTTCGTGGTGCGCGGGCGGGCCGGGCTCGGCATGCGGCGGCTCAAGATCATCGACCTCGAGACGGGTCGCCAGCCCATGACGGGCGAGGACGGGTCGACCTGGGTCGTGTTCAACGGCGAGATCTACAACTATCGCGAGCTCACTCGACGTCTCACTGCCGCCGGCCACCGGTTCACCACCGCCTCCGACACCGAGACCATCGTGCACGCGTGGGAGAGCCGGGGCGTCGGCATGCTCGACGACCTCGAGGGCATGTTCGCGATCGCCGTCTGGGACGAGGGCACCGAGACGCTGTTTCTCGCGCGCGACCGACTCGGCATCAAGCCGCTCTACTACGCGCCGCTCTCCGACCAGCTCGTCTTCGCCTCCGAGCTGAAGGCGCTCGTGGAGCATCCCGACGTGAGCCGCGAGCTCGACCCGGTCGCGCTCTCCGAGTATCTCGCCTACGAGTACGTCCCCGCGCCGCGGGCGATTCTCCGGCAGGTGCGCAAGCTCGCCGCGGGCCACTGGCTTACCTATGCGAATGGGCGCGTCAAGGTCGAGCCGTACTGGGACGTGGCCGGCCTGCGTCCGCGCGGCGTCACCAAGGCAGAGGCGGTAGAGAGCTTGCGCGCGGTCCTCGACACCGCGGTGCGCGAGCACATGGTGAGCGACGTGCCGCTGGGCGTGTTCCTGTCCGGCGGTATCGACTCGTCCACAGTGGCCGCCTTCGCGGCGCGCCATGCGAGCGGCCGGCTCAAGACGTTTTCGATCGGCTTCGACGATCCCTCGTTCGATGAGTCCGCGCGCGCGCGGCAGGTGGCGCGGACCCTCGGCACCGATCACCACGAGGAAGTGCTCTCCCTCCGGGGGGCGAGCGAACTCGTCGCCGGGCTCCCCGATCTCCTCGACGAGCCGCTCGGCGACGCGTCGCTGCTGCCCACGTACCTCGTGTCGCGCTTCGCGCGGCGCGCGGTGACGGTCGCGCTCTCGGGTGACGGCGGTGACGAGGTCTTCGCTGGCTATCCGACCTACCAGGCGCACCGGCTCGCGCGAGTGTACGCGCGCGTGCCCGAGGCCATCCGCGAGCGGTTGGTGCGACCGCTGGTCGGGTGGCTACCGGTGTCGCTCGACAACCTCAGCCTCGACTTCCGGCTCAAGCGCTTCGTGGAGGGCATGCCCTACGGGGTCGTCGAGCGCCACGCGGTGTGGATGGGCTCGTTCACGCCGGCCGAGCAGGGGGAGCTCTTCAGCCGGGAGACGCTCGCGCGAATGACGGCCCCGCCGTCGTACGCGACTTTCCACGCCCTCGCCGCCGCGCTTCCTGAGGTGCCGTGGCTGAACCGCATCCTCTACCTCGACCTCAGGGGCTACCTTGGCGAGGGCGTGCTGACGAAGGTCGACCGCGCGTCCATGGCCTGCTCGCTGGAGGTGCGTGTGCCTCTCCTCGACCGCCGCGTGGTCGAGCTGGCGGCGACGCTGCCGCCCGCGCTCAGGCTCCGCGGGTTGACGACCAAGTACGTGCTCAAGCAGGCGATGCGCGGGCTGCTGCCCGACGAGATCGTCGCCGGCCCGAAGAAAGGCTTCGGCGTCCCGCTCGGCCGGTGGTTCCGGCGGGAGCTGGCGCCGCTGCTGCAGGACGCGTGCTCGCCGGACGCGGTCCGGCGTGGTGGTCTCTTCCGTCCCGAGGTCGTGGAGCGGCTGCTCCGCGAGCACGGCGAGGGACGCCGCGACCACCGGAAGAAGCTCTACACGCTGCTGGCCTGGCAGCTCTGGGCCGCACGATACCGGCCCGTCTGATGCGCGAGCGGCTCCTCGCTTGGCTCGCGTGCCCGACCTGCCGCGCCGCGCTCGCGCTGACGGCAACGGCGCGCGCGGGCGACGACGTGCGCGAGGGCATGCTGGCGTGCACCCGGTGCCGCGCTCACTATCCGATCACACGCGGCATCCCGCGGATGATCCCCGGCGGTGTGACGCGCGAGGCGCGCGAGACCGCCGAGCGCTTCGGTTACGAATGGACGCGCTTCGGCGAGATCCGCCCGCAGTACGCGGCCCAGTTCCAGGGCTGGATCGCGCCGGTCGAGCCCGCGACGTTCGCCGGGCGCGTTGTGCTCGACGCGGGGTGCGGCAAGGGCCGGCACCTGCGGCTGGTCGCCCAGCACGGGGCGCAGGAGGTGATTGGCGTCGATCTTGGCCCCGCCGTCGAGGTGGCGGCGCGCAACACGGCCGACCTCGACAAGGTGCATGTGATCCAGGGCGATCTCACGCAGCCGCCCCTCCGCCCGGCCAGCGTGGATGTCATCTACTCGATCGGCGTCCTGCACCACCTCGGGGCGCCGGTCACGGGCTTCCGCGCACTCGCGTCATTGCTGGCATCGGGCGGGCTCTTTGTCGCCTGGCTCTATGCGCGCGAGGGCAACGGCCGGCTCCTGGCACTGCTCGAACCGCTGCGGCGAATCACCCGCGGGGCGCCGCTCGGCCTCGTGAACACCCTCGCGTGGGGGCTGACCGTGCCGCTCTGGTTCGCACTCCGGACCGCCTACGCAGCAGCGCGCGCGCGACCATGGCTTCAGCGGTGCCTGCCGTACGCGAGCTATCTCGTCGATCTCGTCCCGTTCCCGTTCCGCGAAGTGCATTCCATCGCCTTCGACCAGCTCCTGGCGCCGGTCGCGCACTACATGTCTCGGGGCGAGGTGGAGCGATGCTTCGCGGAGAGCGGGCTCGCGCTCACATCGCTGCGCTGGCACCACGCAAATAGCTGGAGCGCATCGGGACGTGCGCGCCTCGAGGGGGATCAGTCGACTTGCCCTGAGAGCACCGCCGTCCGGAGAACTGGGTAAACTGCTGTCATCAACTTAGAGGACACCATGTCTACCGTACACGATGATCCACTCTGGCCAAGCCGTCGAAGACAGCCCGAAACTGATGTGCCCCCGGAAGGCCCACCGACGACCGACGGGCTCCTCCCGGCTATGCCGGCGACGGTGGAGGACTCCGGCCTGGACTTCGGCTTCCTGACGGATCTCGCCCTCAAGGCCGTCTATGCGGACACGAGCTGCACCACGCAGCGGGCCGCTGAGAGGCTCGCCCTGCCGGTCGGCGTGGTCGATACCCTCCTCCAGCACCTCTATCGCGAGCACTTCATCGAGATCCGGGAAACGGTCGCTCTCCAGAACCGCCGGTATGCAATGCTCGATCGCGGCTGGGAGCGGGTGCGGCGGCTGCTGGACCTGAACGCCTATATCGGCGCGGCGCCCGTTTCTCTCAAGGCCTACACGGCCATGGTCAATAGCCAGGAGAAGCTCCGACCGCCAGTCAACCACGATGCGATCCGGGCTGCTCTTGCCAACCTTGTGTTGCCGGACACCGCCCTCCAGTTACTCGGCGTCGTGGCCAATTCCCGGCGCAGCCTCTTTATTACCGGCGCACCCGGGAACGGCAAGACCTCGATCGCCAGGGCCCTCCACTCGGCGCTCGATGGCGACATCTGGATCCCCAGGGCCATCGAGGTGGACGGCAACATCATCAACGTGTTCGACTCGCATAATCACGTACCGGTGGATCCCCAGCCGGCCACTCCCTACGACCAGCGCTGGATCAAGATCCGACGACCCCTCGTGACCGTCGGGGGAGAGCTCACCATTGAGAGCATGGACCTGACTTACGACCAGACCGTCAAGTTCTACGAGGCTCCGTTCCAGGTAAAGTCCAATGGCGGCACACTCTTGATCGATGATTTCGGGCGCCAGCGGGTGCAGCCTCGCGATCTCTTCAACCGCTGGATCATCCCGCTGGAAAATCGCGTCGACTACCTGACGCTACACACCGGCAAGAAGATCCAGGTCCCATTCGAGCAGCTGCTGATCTTCGCCAGCAACCTGGACTCCGCCGACCTCGCCGAGGAGGCCTTCCTCCGCAGGCTCGGCTACCGTCTCACGGCTGAGTCGCCAAGCCTCGAGACTTATGGGCGCATCTTCCGGAAGTACGTGGAGGCATGCCGCCTCCGCTACGATCCCCGCCTCCTCGACGTCCTCCTGGCGCGCTACACGCACGAGCAGCGCGACATGAGATCCTGCCAGCCGCGCGATCTCGTCGACCGCTGCCGGGACATCTGCCGCCACGAGAACCGTCCGTTCGCGTTGACCAAGGAACTTCTCGAACGGGCCTGGCTGTACTACTTCGGCGCCCACTCGGGGCACAGGTGACGATGGCGGGAAGGCGCGTACGGCCACTGTGAGTCAGGTGGCTCACCCCTCTCCGGACGGCTCGGCCTGCATCGCCACCAGCCGCCTGGCGTAGATGAACGCGATGGAACACACCACAACCCAACAGATCAGCCCAAGACCGAGTACGGTGCCACTCCACGCAGGACGCGCCAGGCTATTCGCAAGATACCAAGGAAACTTGCCCGCCGCGGTGGTGTAGTAGCCGAACAGGAAGGCGGTGCCGGCAATGTAGTAAACGGCCGTCGGCCCGGAGCCCAGACCTACCACCCACGGCACGAGCCAAACCAGATACTGGACGCCGAATCCCGGAATCACGGACACGAACAGGAAGATCAGGAAGCCGGCCTGGATGAACAGGACGTTCTGTCGAGAGCGCGGACGTGGCCAGAGAGAGGCGCCGACCACGAGGCAGAGGCTCACGATCTTGCCGTGCCGCACATACAGGTCGCCCAGCCAGGAGAGGCGCGCATTCTCCCGAAGGACCAGAGCCAGCAGCGAGAGGCCCCAGGAGCCGAACTGGCTGCTGTAGCCGAAGACTCGCGCGACCACCAGCTCCGGTGCCACGAGCAGGAAAGGCACTGAGCCCACCAGAAATGCGGCTCCCGTGCCCACGCAGAATTCAAGCCGGCGTCGCGTTCCGGGCAGAGACAGCAGAGCGGCCGGGGCGAGCAGGACGGGAAGAACCTTGATGTCCGTCGCCACTCCGAGCGCGACACCGGCGAGCCAGGCCGGCCGCTGCCCCTCGAGGAGGTCGATCGCCAGGAGCACAAAGAACATGAGAATCGGGTCGGTGTTGCCATGAAAGCCCGAAATGAGAATCGCGATTGGCGAAGCCGCGAACCAGAGGAGCGCGACACGTGTCTGGGTCTCGCTCAGCCGCCTACGCAGCAGTCGCACGAGCAGCGCGAGGCTACCCAGATCCGCCACTGCGCAGGTGAAGCGGAGCCAGAATCGAAATGGCAGGCCAGACAATTGAGCCAGAAAGGCCCATCCTTCCAGCACATGGATCATGAAGGGCGGGTGGTTGAACGGAGGGCAAGCCCGCTGTTCGATCTGGCCGCACCACTCGGTCGATATGCCATCCCGGTACAGCGCCAGGCCGCCGTCTCGTCTCATCTTCGCCACGTCGGTTTCAAAGATGAGAACGTCCGTCGATCCGTAGGTCGTGAGGGCGATGGCGGTTTTCAGCAGAAACGCGGTCAAGGCTACGAGCACGAGGGAGCGGGGGATACGGGACAAGGAGCTTGGGGTCGTGTCAGAGCGTACCGTGAACCTTGCAGGTACTGATCGGCTCACCCTCTACGACCGACCCGCCGGGGGCGAAGGTGACGGGGCAAGCTCGACGACGCGGTAGTTCTCCGCGAGACCACGGAGGCCCGCGAGCTCGGCGGAGGCCCGCAGCGCAAGCAGCATCGTCATTCTCTCGCTCGGCTCATCGCTTCCCGAGATGCGCCGCCAGGCCAGCGCCCCCAGGGGCTGCAGCGACGAGCTAATACCCTGGCTGACCGTGTACTCCGCGAACCGCTCGCGATAGCGCCCATCGAAGCCCTCGAGACACGCCGCCGACACCCCGCTGCGCTGCAGGTCGATCAAGACCCGCCCGGCCAGCGCCTGCCGGATTGCCCCGGTCTGGCTGCCGAACCCGTACGACATCGCGATGTCCCGCAGGAACCACTCGAAGATCGTGCACTCGAGAAGACACTCGTCGGTGTCGGCCCGGGCAGGATTCGTCCATCCGAAGCCTTCGTTACCGAGGCGTACTTGGAGCAGGTTCGTGCTCTGGACGATCGCCTCCGCGAGGGAGGCGGCCACACCCACCGCGGTTGTCTTGACGCGGGAATGACGTCGCCGCAGGAGATCGGACCAGCCCACCGTCGCCTCCCTACACCCATCACCGGGTTCGCTGCGTCCAGGCCGTGTCGGCGGCGCTACCCTTCCTCGGGGAGCGCCGAGCATGAGCGCCGGGCGCTGATGAGGATGTACCTCTTCCCCAGACCTCGCAGCGCCTGCAGCTCCGCCGTCGCGCGCATCGCCAGGAACATCGTCATCCGGTCGCTCGGCTCGTCAGTGTCCGCGATCCGCAGCCAGGCCCGCTCCCCCAGGACTTGCAGCGAGATACCCGCTCCGAGTGCCTCCCGATACTCGGCGAAGCGCTCACGATGAAGCCGCGTGAAATCCAGAAGGACGGCGGGGGAGAGTCCGCTTCGGTCCAGGTCCCGCGTAAGTCGCCCGCGCAGCGCCTTCCGGATCGTGCCGGTGTGCCGCCCGAACTCGACGGCCACGACAATGTCGCGAAGAAACAACTCGAACAGCAGGCACTCGAGGATGCAGGCCTCGCTCTCGAAGCGCTTGCGATCGGTAAGAGAGGACCCCTCTTCCTGAACCCGGATCCTGAGGAGGTTGGTGCTCCGGGTGACCCCCTCGGCGAGGGACGCGGCGACCCGGCTGGGCGTTGCCTTGACGCGTTGATCATCGCGCCAGAGTCGCTCAATCCATCGCATAGTGGCCCTCCCCCGGCCCCGGAACGCGCTTGCTATCTTCGCGGCGAGATTATCGCCTGAGTCGCGGGGGGTGCGCCAGCGATACATGGCATCGAGCGGGGGCCCGGCAAGCGGGGCCCGGCGGGCATACTCACGTCGGGCTTACAGCTATCCCGTGGTTGGTCTGAGAGCTATCGTGAAAAGGTTGCGCGGAGGCCGGCGGGCACCAAGCCGCGCCTAATCGGAGCGGTCCCGAAGGCGAGGCCTAGTGCCCCAATCCCTCCGCCTCCAGGTACCGCTCCGCCTCCAGCGCGGGAGAGGGAGAGCGCTTCCTCCAGGGCCGAGTCCCCGCCGCCATCGCCATGTGGTGGCGCAACGACGTGATCTAGGGGATGTCCATGCTGCCGCTGCTCGCTCTGGGCTTCGACGCGGTGGCGATCACCGTCTCGTCAGCGTAGAGCGTGGCGCGAAGTCACTTCTGGTCCAAAGCGTACTTGTGGCGGAGCTCCTGTCGCAGAAGAGTGGCCGAGTAGGCCGAGGCGCTCGGCCCTGGTTCTTCTCGAAGTAATTTGATCGCAAGCTCAGCGCGGTGGTCCCTGACGATGATCGCCGCAGTTGCGGGGCCCGAGTAGGCATACCCATACGACGCGTACGGGAATGGCGCGTAGGGCGGGTTCGGGAAGCTCCGGGACTCCCGCAACTGGTTAAGCACGACGAAATAAGGGGCGCCCTGGGCCAAGGCTAGTTCAGCCGCACGGAGTAATGCCATGTCGGCGACCCGCTCTTGACTCGTGTAGGTGTTTCCCTGGAAAGCGATCCGGAACATGTCGGGGGCCAGTTGGAGCTGAGTGTAGCCTCCGTCGGATCCAGCAGGCTGGTACCCGGTGGCGCTGGCAAGCGCGCAACCCCCGAAAGTCAGGGTCAGAAGAAGGACCCATCCGCGAGCCGAGGCGATTGAGGTGCGCATCTCTAGTCTCTCTACGGTCTAACGAAGCAAGCGGCGTTCCAACCCCCCGGAGGCTCGATTTTACGGGCAAGTTGCCGAGAAATCGCAAACCTCGCGTGCAAGGCTCACACCGTCCAGGTTGCACGCGCGTACCTGCACAGCACCATGGGTGAGGGCCGTGCCTGTTGTGGGTAAATGATTCCCTAGAGATGTGGAAGCCGATCGTCTGTGGCCGCGACTTTTATGGATCATCCGCTAAAGATCCGGGTTGTTGTCGATCTGGCACAACTCTTGATTGTGAGTGCGCTGTGGATCAACTTCCGATCCAGCGGGGGTGACACTGGTGACACTAGTGATTAACCGTCGGCGAACACGTGTGGCCATTGGGGTGGCGCTAGCCCTCATCCTTCTGGCCTCCTGGCTTGCTTTCGACCATCCGCTTCTGAGGGATCGAGCCACAAACTTCCCCCGACCCATCGGTAACCAAGACGGACACGATTCCGGAGCCGCGGATGGTCGCCCGGCCGGAGCTGACTCGACCGGTCTAGCCCAGGTGGTGTCCGAGCCCGCACAGGGAGGCACTCGTGCCCGCGGCGGGGATGGAGGTGTTTCTTCCGACGCCCACAGCTCGTATTCTTCGGGTGCAGTCGACTATGCACACACGGAGCAGGACGGGAAGGTTCGCTCGAGCGCCGAGAGGGGGACGACCGGGACCGGGACCGGTGGATCTGGCCCTGGATCAGGTGGGGCAATGCACGCACCTACAGCTAGCTCAACGCAAGCGGCGGGCCCTGGTCCGAACCCCGATGTGAGCACCTCGAGTGATGCGCTCCCATCAAGTCCTGCGGTCGGTACTCGGCCTCAACTCGTTGCGTCCGGCCGGAATGGAACTGCTCCCCAGTCGGGCCCGGCTCCTCCAGGCGCACCTGCAAATCAGCCCCCCCTCAATGCCGGCCAGTCTGGACCGCCCGGCGGGACGACCGGACCTGTGGTCCGCGCCGAGTCTCCCGGATCCGGTTCGAACACAGGGCCCGCCAATCCGGATCGCTCGGGCAGCGGCACATCCGGACCGGCGGCCGGCTCCGATGGGTCACGCAACCCAATCCCGGTTCCCGTTCCACCGTCTCTTCTCTTGTTCGGAGCGTCCGCCTTGATGCTTTGGTTCGTGTCGCGCGAGTGACGAGGTCCGTCGCGTTCCCGATGCGAGGCGTCACTCACTCGCTGAGAATGCCGGCGAGCGCAGCATGGAGAGGTGGTCCGAGCTCGGCGACACTCCCCAAGGAGCGAGCGAGGTTCGCCTGATCGACCGGGACGGCGATGCGCACCAGGATGCTGTCACCCCGTCGGGCAACGAGGATGCGACGCATCAGTGTCCATCGGAACGAGTACTCGCTTCCGTACGTGCGGCGCTGAATCTGGTGCCAGTGCACGATGGCATGCTGCTCGCTGCCTCGGTGGATCACCCGGGCACGCAGTGTGGCCGGAGACGAGCCGTCTAGCGCCACCGTGATGGCGACGGGCTCGACCAGCGCCACCTGCTCCTCCGGGTAGATGCGGTTGACGGAGACCCGCCTCAGCGGATCGTCCTGACGGGTGAACAGGGCGACCGAGATCCACGCGATTCGCTGCCCGCTGCGATAGGTTCGACGGACCGCCGCCCTCTCACGGGGGTCTGGCGGAAGCAGCGAGTCCGGGACCCCGTCTGTCGCCGTCCATCCAGTCAGGGTTGTCGGCAGCCTGTCGAGCACACCCGGCCCTTCTCTCTCCGGTACCGGCGGCGTCCCGTAAGCCACCCCGGCCGCGCCGGCAAGGAGCCCCAGCACGATGCCGAGGCGCCACTTGTTGCTCACCGGGACGTAGGCCGCGCCGTACGGATCAGGAGCCGGTCCAGACCGGCCAGCAGAACAACCGTCGTCAGAAACACGGTTGTGCCGCTGAACCGATGGAAGACGCTGGTGAGAGTGATCGGACCGAGGTAGTAGACGCCGAGCGCAGTGAGGACGAGGCGGAAGATGTTTGAGACCAGACCCAGCGGTGCCGCCGCGAGGGCCAGCGTGACTCGCATCCAGGTCGCGCGTGGTTGAATCTGAGCATATGCTGTCCCGAGTGCCACCAGGGCTGCGACGGCCAGGACACCGCTACACTCATCGGCGACCTCGAGCGTCACCCTCGGGAGGTGAAGCATGACCCCCTGCTGGAGTATCGGCACTCCCAACCAACCGAGCACCTTCGCCGTCACTCCGGCCTCGAAGAGGCGCGATTGATACGTGACCGCCTTGAAGGTGAGGTACGGAAAGGGAATCATGAATAGCAGATAGGCGATGGCGGGCCATAGATGGCCGGTCACCCGGGGTCCCGCCAGGAATAGCGCGATGCCCAGCAGAGCGAGTGGGAAAGATAGTCTGCAGAAGAACGTCTCACCGCTCAAGGAGCCGGCCTGGAAGATTCCGAGCGCGACGACGAAGACCACCAGTCCGACGCTCGCACTGCCGAGAGGTTCGACCCTGATCAGCTCGCGTCGCCGCCAAATTAGGTAGGCCGAGATGAGCGGGACCGCGAAGCCGTGGGAGAGACTCGGGAATTCGACCCACTCGACCGCCATGCCGGCAAGGACCGGCGCGTAGACCGCCAGGGCGGCGGCCGAGGCGACGGCAATCGGCACCCAGCGGGACGCCCCTTCGATCCGTAGACGCCCACGGGTCGCGCTGTCCTCGAGTCGAATCGGGTAAGCCGCCGGTCGCATCCACGACGAAGACTCAGCAACTAGTGTGCCGCGTCAAAGGCTAATTCTGACGACCAGTTGCGGGGTCCTCGGGCCCCAGCGGTGACGAACAACGTCGGGCAGTTTCCCATTTCTCGGCAGGATCGCACCGCGTCCGCTGGAAGCGCGGAAGGGCCGCGATGACCATCGACCAGCTCGGCCGCGAGGAGGGCCGGTCGGTCTTCCCCTCGGCAGACGTTAGTGCCCCACTCCCTCCGCCTCAAGGTACCGCTCGGCCTCCAGGGCGGCCATGCAACCGGTGCCCGCGGCGGTGACCGCCTGACGGTAGGTGAAGTCCTGGACGTCCCCCGCCGCGAACACGCCCGGCACCGACGTCTGCGTGGTGCCCGGCGTCACCTTGAGGTACTCGTTGGGATGCAGGTCCAGCTGGCCCTTGAACAGCGCGGTATTGGGCTGGTGGCCGATCGCGACGAAGAGGCCGTCCACCGCAGGCTCCGAGCGGGCTCCGGTCTTGATGTTCTGGAGCCGCACCGTGGTGACCTTGCCCTTGTCGGGATCCAGCACGTCCTCCACCACCGTGTTCCAGTGGAAGTTGATCTTCGAGTTCTTGAACGCGCGCTCCTGCATGATCTTGGATCCGCGCAGGGCCTCGCGCCGGTGCACGACGTCGACCTTGCGGCCGAGCCGGGACAGGTAGAGCGCCTCCTCGAGGGCCGAGTCACCGCCCCCCACCACCATGATGTTCTGGTCCTTGAAGAAGAACCCGTCGCAGGTCGCGCAGGTGGACACCCCCCGCCCCATCAGCTTGGCCTCGTTGGGCAGGCCCAGCAGCTTGGCGGAGGCCCCGGTGGCGACGATGACGGTATGGGCCTCCATGGTGACGTCGCCGCCGGTGACCTTGAACGGCCGGCTGCGGAGGTCCACCGCGGTCACGTCGTCCGCGATCATCTCGGTACCGAAGCGCTCCGCCTGCTTCTGGAACGTCTCCATCAGGGGCGGCCCATCGATGCCCTCGACGAAGCCGGGATAGTTCTCGACCAGGGTGGTCAGCATGAGCTGCCCCCCGGGCTGGATGCCGGTGAACATCACCGGCGACAGGTTGGCGCGCGCCGCGTAGATGGCCGCGGTGTACCCAGCCGGTCCCGATCCGATGATAATGACCTTGCGTGTCGTGGCCACGTCGTCCTCCTTCGTCGTCTCGCGCCTTAGGATGCGCGGAGCGGGCTACGGGATTCGGAGAATTGCCCGGAGCTCCGCCAGGTCGCGGATCTCGAAGTCGGGCGGCTGCATGTCGGTGGGGAGGCGGGTGGCCTCCCGGTTGATCCAGGCGGTCGGCATGCCCACCCCCCGCGCGCCGATCACGTCGATGTCGGCCCGGTCCCCCACGAAGAGGGCCTCGGCGGGGCGCAACGCCTTCATCCGATCGAGCGCGGTCTCGAAGATGACCGGCTTGGGCTTGCGCCAGCCCACCTCGTCCGAGATCACGATGGTCTCGAAGAGATGGGCGATGCCCTCCCGCTCGAGAATCGTCAGGCATGTGGGCGAGTAGTCGAAGTTCGAGACCACCGCGAGCCGGTACCGCTCCCGGAGCGCCTTGAGGAGCGGGGCGTGGTGGTCGGGGCATTCGACCACCTTGGACAGCTCGCGCATGTGGGTGGCGAGCAGCAGATCGCGCGCTTCCACGGACGGCTCGAGGCCCAGGCGCCCGAACAGCATCCCGAACCGTTCCGGGGCGCTGACTTCTCGATGGGCGTCGCTGCGAATACGCTCGGCCTCCTGCCAGCTCCAGAACAGCGCATCCACGAAGGCGGGCAGCTCCACGTGCGGCGCGAAGGGCCGGAACGCGGCGTGCAGGTGGCCGGCGGTGCTCCGGACCGTACGACCGTTGACCTGGATCTCCGGGAGCCGCTCCCGGTGGAAGAGCACGAGGGTGTCGAAGAGATCGAAGAGGACGGCCTGGTAGGTCACGGCAGCGGCTTCCGCTGGGCGAAGCCCTCGTCCATCCCGTGCCAGAACCGCACCGCGTCCTCCCCGAGCTTCCAGCAGAGATTCACGACCGGCCCGCCGCGCCCGGCGGGACCGTGACCGGGAAAGTCCACCAGGCCCGTCTCGAGATCCTTGACGACGCCGCCCATGGCCTGGACGTCCTGCAGGATCTGGCGCACCTCGATGCCCAGGCCGTCGAGGCGCTCGGCGCGCGCCTTCCAGTCCATCGCGTCGCGCCGCTCGCCTCCGGAGGCGGCCACCCGCGCCCGATCGTCCCGCAGGCGCTCCTGCAGCGCCAGCGCCTGGCCGTGGCGCTCGATGGCGGTCTCCATCAGCTCGGTCAGCCGCGGGATCAGCCGGTCGACCTCCTCCGGGGTGAAGAGCCGCGGCTCGCTCACGGGGCCTCCACGAAGATCGCGTGCACTTCCTTGGGCCCGTGCACGCCCCGGGTCAAGGTGAGCTCGATGTCGGCGGTCCGCGACGGGCCGGTGATGAAGTTGATCATCGCGCCCGACATGGCGCGGTCGGGATCGACGTGGAGCGCCTCCAGCATCACCCCCACCTGCTCGAGCGTCTCCACCAGCCGGTCGCGGCCGAACACCGCCACGTGGACGTCGGGCAGCAGCGAGGTCGAGCGCGGCCGGCCCGATCCGGAGAGCAGGATGAGCGTCCCGGTCTCCGCGAGCACCAGATCCGCCCCGGTGACGCCGAGCTGGGCCCGGGCCGCTTGCTCGCGGTGGCGAAGACGGGCCGCCTCGTCCTCCTGCCCCGCGCGCGGCGCGACGACCTCCAGGCCCTCGTGGGTCAGCACGGGAGCCGCGTCGAAGCCGAGCGAGGCGGGGTCCCAGGTGACTGCGCGAAGGGCGCCATGCTCGCGGGCGATGGCGCCGATCGCCGCGGGCACCGCGGCCAGATCCGGGACGCGATGGAACACGCCCGCGACGCGCTCGAACTCCGCGCGGAACCGCTCGAGCGCCTCCGGCCAGCGCTCGGCCAGCTCGCGCCGCACCGTCTCCGCGGCCGTCGCCGGATCGGCGGGGCGCGGCGCGGTCGAGGCGCCGAAGAGGCCCGGGGTCTTCGAGACCTCGCGGCGGATCCGCTCGAGGAACTCGGCGCGGCCGGTCACCGCAGCTCCTTCCACTGCTCCCGGAAGGTCCGGGCGGCCACCGGCGGAAGATCGCGGGTCCGCGTCCACTTCCCGAAGACCAGCGGCAGCCCCCGCAGCCGGCCCTCCTGGACGAACGGCCGCTGCAGCCACCGGCCGACCGTCGTGGAGAGCCGGTAGGCGGACGGCGACAGGAGAAGGCGCCGGAGGGCCTTGAACACCACCCGCTCCGTCCACGGGGCGATCTTCTCCCGATCGAGGTGCTCACGCAGCTCGACCAGCATGCGCGGGATGTCGATCCGCACCGGGCAGACGTCCTTGCACGCCCCGCAGAGGGACGAGGCGTGGGCCAGCTCGCGCACCGACGCGTTGCCCTTGAGCATCGCGGTGAGGAGGATACCGATGGGCCCCGGATACGTGTAGCCGTAGGCGTGCCCGCCGATCTGGCGATAGACCGGGCAGACGTTGAGACAGGCGCCGCACCGGAGGCAGTAGAGGGCTTCCCGGAGAGTCGAGGCGATCTGGCGCGAGCGGCCGTTGTCGAGGAGGATCAGGTGGAACTCCTCCGGCCCCTCCAGCTCCCCCGCCCGCCGCGGCCCGCGCACCAGCGTCGTGTAGGAGGACAGCTTCTGCCCCGTCGCGCTCCGGGCCAGGATCGCCAGGAACACCACGAGGTCGGTCATGGACGGGATCACCTTCTCCACGCCCATGAGGGCCACGTGGATCCGGGGCAGCGAGGTCACCATCCGCCCATTGCCCTCGTTGGTGACGAGGACGACGGTGCCGGTGTCGGCCACCGCGAAGTTGGCGCCGGTGATCCCCATGTCGGCCTGGAGGAACTTCTCGCGCAGCACTCGGCGCGCCACCGCGGTCAGGATCTCCGGATCCGCCTCGAAGCGTCCGCCGAGCTCCCGCGAGAACAGCTCGGCCACCTGCCCCTTGGTCTTGTGGATGGCGGGGGCGATGATGTGCGACGGCTTCTCGTGGGCGAGCTGGATGATGTACTCGCCCAGATCGGTCTCGACCGGCGTGACCCCGGCGTGCTCGAGCGCCTCGTTGAGGTCGATCTCCTCGGTGGCCATGGACTTCGACTTCACCACCATCCGCACGCCCCGGTCCCGGCAGAGGCGCACGACCATCTCGCGCGCCTCCTCGGCGGTGGTGGCCCAGTGCACCTGCCCGCCGAGCCGCTCGACGTTGTCGGCGAGACGCTCCAGGTGGACGTCGAGATGCTGGAGCGTGGCCTCCTTGATGGCGCGCGCCCGGTCCCGCAGCGCCTCGCCCTGCGGGAAGCCGGCGAACGACTCCTTGCGGAGGTCGATGAACTTGGTGGTGGCGATCTTGAGCGCTTCCTGCAGGAACTTATCTTTGAGCGCCGCGCCCGCCCGCTCGGGAAACGGCGTCCGCAGGAGGGCGTCGCTCATCCCTCGACCTCGCCGACGAGCACCTGGGCCAGGTGCACCGCCTTCACCGCGGACCCGCGCCGGGACAGCCCGCCGCCCATCTGCATGAGGCAGCCCGCGTCGCACGCGACCAGGCAGCGCGCCCCGGTGGACTCCACGTTGGCCAGCTTCTTGTCGAGGATCGACGAGGACACCTCGGGAAGCCGGACCGAGAAGGAGCCGCCGAAGCCACAGCACTCATCCGCTCCCGGCAGCTCCACCAGCTCCACCCCGGAAACCCCCCGCAGCAGCGCGCGGGGTGAGGCCGACTCGCCCAGCCCGCGGAGCAGGTGGCAGGAGTCGTGGTAGGTTACCTTCCCCTTGAACGGCGACTCGATCGTCGTGACGCCGAGCACCTCCACGATGAACTGCGAGAGCTCCCGCGTGCGCCGCGCCAGCGAGTCCGCGGCCGCGCGCAGCGCCGGATCGTGCTTGAGCAGGCCCGGATACTCGGTTCGCACCATCCAGGCGCAGGAGCCGGACGGCACCACCACGTGCTCCGCTCCCTCGAAGAGCTTCACGGTCCGCGCCGCCACCAGGGCCGCGTCATGGTGGTAGCCCGAGTTGAAGAGCGGCATCCCGCAGCAGGTCTGGCCCTCGGGAAACGCCACCTCGACCCCGAGGCGCCGGAGGAGCCGCACCATCGCGACCCCCACCTCAGGGAATAGCATGTCCCCCAGGCAGGTGATCATCAGCGCGGCGCGGACCGGGGCGGCCATGAGCCTCAAACCCGCTTCATGTGCGGCGGAGGCGGCGCGACCAGCACCAGCACCAGGAGCAGGTCGGCCGAGTCGTTGACGAGGCCGTGCTCGACGCCCGCCTCCGCCACCACCGCCTCGCCGGCCACCAGCCGCTCCTCGGTGCCGCCCACCGAGAAGCGCCCGGAGCCCTCGAGCACGTAGTAGATCTTGTCCTCGCCGTCGTGCCGGTGGGGCGTCTGCGACTGGCCCGGCGCCACGCAGTAGAGGTCGAGCTGGGTGCGCGCGGTGGTGGCGAGGCCGATCTTGGCCATCTTCTCCGTCGCGGCCTTCACGTGATCCCGCACGCGAATCTTCATCGCTCCTCCAGCGCCCGGGCCAGGAGCGTCACCGGGTGCACGACGTCCACCGACAGCCCCGCCTCCCGGCAGTGCTGGCGGATCTGCATGAGGCAGCCCGGATTGCCCGCGGTGACCACTCGGGCTCCGGTGTCGCGGATGCAGGCCGCCTTGCGGCGACCCAGCTCGCCGGCCATCTCGGGCTCGAGCAGATTGTAGACCCCCGCGCTCCCGCAGCAGAGGTCGGAGTCCGAAAGGTCCACCAGGGTAAGGCCGGGGATGCGGCGCAGCAGCTCGCGGGGCTGCGCACGGATCTTCTGGCCGTGTACCAGATGGCAGGCGTCGTGATACGTCACCGTCTCCGGCAGCGCGCGCAGCGGCAGCTCGCAGCCGACCAACACTTCGGAAACATCCCGCACGCGCTCAGAAAAGACCCGGGCCACGGCGTCCGGCAGCCAGTGGCGGTATTCCTTCATCGCCGAGCCGCAGCCCGCCGCGTTCACCACCACGACGTCCACGTCGGCAAAGGCCGGCATCAGCCGTTGGGCCATGGCGCGGAGCTCGTCGAGGCGTCCGGCGTGCAGATGGAGTGCCCCGCAGCATTCCTGGGCCCGCGGCACGATCACATCGTAGCCCGCCGCCGCGAGGAGCCGTGCGGTGTCGGCGTTGACGTCGGGATAGAAGAAGCGCTGCGCGCAGCCGAGCAGCAGGCCGGCGCGGCCGCGGCGGGGGCCGCGCGCCGGAATCAGCTCCGGCAGCAGCACCCCGGGCAGCGGCACCCGCGGGAGCAGCGCCTCCATCGCCTGCAGCTTCTTGAAGGGGGCCAGCACGCCGAGCCCGCGGACCACCGCCTGCATGCCGGACCACTGGTACATGCGGAGCGCGTGGAGCATGGGGCCGAGCCGCCCGGGATGCGGAAAGACGTTCAAGATGAAACGGAGGAGGGCGGGGTCGCGCGTGGGTGCCGTGACGCCGCGGCGCTCAAACTGGCCTCGCGTGGCCTCGAGGAGCTGGCCGAACGGGACGCCGGAGGGGCAGGCCGTCTCGCAGGCCCGACAGCCGAGACAGAGATCGAGGTGTCGAGCCATGGTGGGCGTGAGCCCGATCCGGTCCTCGGCGGCCGCGCGCATGAGATAGATCCGGCCCCGAGGCGAATCCATCTCCTCGCCGAGGACGCGATACGTCGGGCACTGCGGCAGGCAGATCCCGCAGTGCACGCAGGCGCGGAGGCCGTCCATGGAGGGCGGATCCTGGCCGTCGAAGGCCCCGAGCCCGGCGCCGACCGGCTGCGGCTGGCTCACAGTCCCCCCACGAACCGGCCGGGATTGAGCAGGCCGGCCGGATCGAACTCGGCCTTCATCCGTCTCATGATAGCCAATATTTCCGGATCTATGTCACCCCATACGTCACACTGCGCCTTAATATCGATCGGGCTTCGCTCGACGATCAGGTTGCCGCCCTCCGCCTCGAGCGCCCGCCTGAGTGGCAGCACCAGCTCGCTCACGACGCGGCCGGCATCGAAGCCGTCCCGGACCGAGAGCTGCAGCACGCCGTGCCCGGGCTGGGCAAGAAGCATCGCCTCGACTCCGGCACGGGCCGCGGCCGCCTGGGCCTCCCCCACCCAGTCCAGCAGGCGGCGGGGCTCGCAGATCGCGCGCAGCAGGATGGCTCCATCCACCGCCGCGCCGAGACCCGCCCACGCGGTGTCCGGCACCTCGTCGCTCCGGCCCCCGTGCCCGGCCGCGAGCCGTGCCAAGGCTTGGCCCTGGTGCTCGACGGCCTCGGCCGCGCTGCTGATCGAGAGGAGTAGCCCGATCGGGTCGATGGCCAGCCCGGCCCGGCGCAGGGCCGCGGCGTCGAGCAGCGCCGCCCGATCGGGCTGGAGCGGCGAGTCGAGCAGCCCGGCCACGAACGCCCCCGCGGCCTCACGGGAGGGAAAGCCCAGCCGCCACGAGCGCGAGGCGGGCGGCATCGGGTGCAGCCGCAGGGTGGCCTCGACGAGCACGCCGAGGGTGCCGAGCGAGCCGACCAGCAGCTTCGGCACGTCGTAGCCCGTCACCGACTTCACGACCTTGGCGCCGCCCCAGGTGAGCGTGCCGTCCGCCTGCACGAAGCGCGCGCCCAGCAGGAGGTCGCGCCCGGTGCCGTAGCGGAAGCGGAGCGGACCGCTCGCGTGCGTGGCCAGCACGCCGCCCACGCTGCGCGCGCCGCCGCCCGGAGGATCGAGCGTCAGCGCCTGGCGGTGCGGGGCGAAGTGGGCCGCGAGCGCGTCGAGCGTCGCGCCCGCTTCGACCGTCGCCACCATGTCTTCCGGCACGTACTCGCGCACCGCGCGAAGCCGGCTCAGCTCGAGCACCACGTCGAGCCGGCGCGGCGGATTGCCGAGCGCGGTGCTCGTGCCGGCCCCGCGCGGCGCCACCGCGAGACGCTCCGCCGCGCAGAGCGCGACGACGCGGCTCACCTCGTCGGCGGTCGCGGGGCGGACCACCATCGAAGGGATCAGCCCGTCAATGGCGTAGCGGGCCAGCGCGGGCGCCGCGCGCAGGCAGTGCTCGCGTCCGGCGATGTCGGCCAGTGCCTCGTGTATTGCCACCGCGGAGACGGCCACGCTCAGATCCAGGTGCCGGCGGGCAGCGGGCGCGCGGCGGGCCGGAAGCCCTCGCCGCAGGCCGGGTGCGAGGGCAGCAGCTTGCCGGGATTCATGATGGAGTCGGGATCGAACACGCGCCGCAGGCGCGCCATGAAGTTGAGATCCGCGTCCGCGAACTGCATCGGCAGGCTCGCGCGCTTGTCGAGCCCCACCCCGTGCTCGCCGGTCACGCTGCCGCCCAGCCGCAGGCAGGCGCCCAGCAGCTCCTCGTTCGCCTGCTTGGCGCGCTCGAGCTCGCCGGGAACCCGGTCGTCATAGCAGATCAGCGGGTGGAGGTTGCCGTCGCCCGCATGGAACACATTGGCGATGACGAGGCGGTGCCGCGCCCCGATGGCCGCGACCTCCTTCATGATCTGCGGCAGCTTCGAGCGCGGGACCACCGCGTCCTGGAGCAGCCAGTTGGGCGTGAGCCGCCCGAAGACGCCCGCCGCCTCCTTGCGCCCCTTCCAGAGCAGGGCGCGCTCCGCCTCGCTCTGGGCCACGCGGATCTCGAGCGCCAGGTGATCGCGACAAATCGCCTCGATCGGGCCGGACTGGGCCTCGATCTCCGCGGTGGGGCCGTCCAGCTCGATCAACAGCACCGCGCCCGCGCCTTTGGGGTAGCCGGCGCCCACGCCTTCCTCGATCGCGCGGATGACGACCTCGTCGAGCATCTCGAGCGCGGCCGGGATGATGCCGGCCCGGATGATCGCGGAGACCGCTTCGGAGGCGTCCTCGATGGTGGGAAAGGACGCCAGGATCGTCTTCACCCCTTCCGGCAGGTGGGTGAGGCGAACGATCACCCCGGTCACCAGGCCCAGCGTGCCCTCGGCGCCCACCATGACCCCGGTGAGGTCGTAACCCGGCCGCTCGTGGGTCTTGCCTCCGAGCTGGACAAGCTCGCCGGCGCCCGTGACCACCTCGAGCCCGAGCACGTGATTCACGGTGATCCCGTACTTGAGACAGTGCGGCCCCCCCGCATTGGTCGAGGCGTTGCCGCCGATCGAGGACACCATCTGGCTGGACGGATCGGGCGCGAAGAAATAGCCACGCTCCCGCGTGGCCTGGCTCAGCCACAGGTTGATGAGGCCGGGCTCCACGGTGGCGCAGCGGTTCGGGAAGTCCAGCTCCACGATGCGGTTCATGCGGGTCATGGAGACCATGACCCCGCCCTCCGGCGCCATCGCGCCCCCGATGAGGCCGGTGCCCGAGCCGCGCGGCACGATCGGCACGTGCTCGCGACGGCAGAGGCGGACGATGGCCGCCACCTGCTCCGCCGACTCGGGGAGCACCACCGCGTCGGGGGTGCCCTTGTAGAACGTGTGCATGTCGCACTCGTAGGTGAGACGGCCCTCGGCCGAGACGACGAGGCCGGCGGGGCCGACGATGTCCTCGAGCGCGCGGAGGAACTGGGGCGTCAGGGCCATGGGGGGAGCCTCAGGCTGACAAAATACCACCGGCCCCCCGGAGGAGGGCCGGCGATCTGCGTATGGTCACGAGGCGTTGCGGGAGGCTCTGGGGTCGGCCTGGGGTCAGCCGATCTTCCAGGTGTCGCCCGACATGAGTAGCTTGGCGATGTCGCCGGGGCCCCGGTCGGATACCGCCTTCTGCTCCTGCTGGATCAGGATCTCCTCGTAGGTGGTGTCGCCCGGCCGGCTGGCAAGCACCCCGATCGGGATCGGGTACTCGGGGGAAACGAGCTGCGCCAGCACCAGCGCGGTGCCGCCGTCGGTCTCGTCGTGCACCCACAGCGAGCTCTCCGGGACGTCCTTGACCTTGACCACCTTCGGCTTGACGCCTTCCAGCACGAGCCCGCGGCGGTCGTCGAGCGGACCGAAGACCAGCGGCTTGCCATGCTCGAGGCGCAGCTCGTGGAGCGCCTTCGACTCGCGGTCGTAGAGCACGCCCCACGCCATGTCGTTGTACACGTTGCAGTTCTGCAGAATTTCCACGAAGGCGGCGCCCTTGTGGGCGGCGGCCCGCTTGAGTGTCTCCTCCATGTGGGCGATGTTGCGGTCCACCGTCCGGGCCACGAAGGTGGCCCCGGCGGCCAGCGCGAACGCGCACGGGCTCAGGGGTCGGTCCGCCGAGCCGACCGGGGTCGACTTGGTCACCTTGCCCAGCTCGCTGGTCGGCGAGTACTGGCCCTTGGTGAGGCCGTAGATCTTGTTGTTGAAGAGCAGGATCGTCACGTCCACGTTCCGCCGGAGCACGTGCAGCAAGTGGTTGCCGCCGATGCTGAGCCCGTCGCCGTCACCCGTGACGACGAAGATCTTCAGCTCCGGCCGCGCCAGCTTGAGCCCGGTGGCGACCGCGGGCGCCCGGCCGTGGATGGTGTGGAAGCCGTACGTGTTCATGTAGTACGGGAACCGGCTCGAGCAGCCGATCCCGGAGATGAACACGATGTCTTCCCTGGGGATGCCCAGATCGGGCATCATCTTCTGCACCGCGCTCAGGATCGCGTAGTCCCCGCAGCCGGGGCACCAGCGCACGTCCTGGTCGGACTCGAAATCCTTCTTGGTGTACTTCGGGGTCGCGCCGGGCACTCCCGTGACAGAACTCACCGCGTCGCCTCCAGCAGTTGGTTGATGGCTTCGTAGATTTCCTGGCTCGCGAGCGGCAGTCCGCGCACGCGGTTGAAGCCCACCGCGTCCACGAGGTACTCCGCCCGGAGGATCCGGACGAGCTGCCCGCTGTTGATCTCCGGCACCAGCACCCGGCGGTACTGCCGCAGGATGTGCCCGAGGTCGGGCGGCAACGGGTTCAGATAGCGCAGGTGCACCGCGGCCACCGACTTGCCCTCGGTCTGCGCCTCCTCCACCGCGGCGGTGATGGCGCCGTACGTCCCGCCCCAGCCGACCACCAGCACGTCGCCCTCGGGAAGGCCGTTGATCGTGGTGGGCGGGATCTCCTGGGCCACGCGGCGCACCTTCTCCGCGCGCGTGCGCACCATGTGATCGTGGTTGTCCGGCTCGTAGGAGATATTGCCGGTCACGTCCTGCTTCTCGATGCCGCCGATCCGGTGCTCGAGACCCGGCGTCCCCGGGCGGACCCAGGGCCGCGAGAGCGTGGACGGATCGCGCAGGTAGGGGAAGAACCCCTCCTTCTCGGTGCGGAAGCTGACGGGAATGTCGGGCAGCGTCTTGACATCCGGAATCAGCCACGGCTCCGACCCGTTGGCCAGATAGCCATCCGAGAGCACCATGACCGGTACCATGTACTTGATGGCCAGCCGCACCGCCTCGTAGGCCATGTAGAAGCAGTCCCCCGGCGTGGACGGAGCGATCACCACCACCGGCGACTCGCTGTTGCGCCCGTAGAGCGCCTGCATCAGATCGGCCTGCTCGGTCTTGGTGGGCAGGCCGGTGCTCGGCCCCCCGCGCTGGATGTCGAAGATCACGAGCGGGAGCTCCGCGGTGACCGCCAGCCCGATGGCCTCGCCCTTGAGCGCGATGCCCGGGCCGCTGGAGGCGGTGACCCCGATGCACCCGCCGAAGGAGGCGCCGATCGCCGCGGTGACCGCCGCGATCTCGTCCTCCGCCTGGAAGGTGCGCACGCGGAAGCGCTTGTGCAGCGCCAGCTCGTGCAGGATGTCGCTCGCGGGCGTGATCGGGTAGGCGCCGAACACCACCGGGATCTTGGTGCGCTCGGCGGCGGCGAGCAGGCCCCACGCGAGCGCGCGATTGCCGGTCATGCTGCGGTAGGTGCCGGGCGGCATCTCGGCCGCTTCGACCCCGTAGTGCTCGGCGAACATCTCCGCGGTCTCACCGAAGGCGTGGCCCGCCTTGAGCGCGCGGATATTGGCCTCCACGAACTCGGGCCGCTTGGCGAACCGCTTCTTGATCGCGTCCAGGGTCGGGTCGAGCGGGCGCGTGTACACCCACGACACGAGGCCGAGCGCGAAGAAGTTCTTGCAGCGGTCCTTCTCCTTGGCGTTCAGCGGCATGTCCTCGAGCGCCTTCTTGGTGAGCCCCTCCATGTCGACCTGGTGCAGGCGGTACTTCTCGCCCAGCGTCGGATCCTCGAGCGGGTTGCTGGCGTAGCCCGCCTTGTCGAGGTTCCGCTTGTCGAACGCGGAGGGATTCACGATCAGGATGCCACCCGGCTTGAGATCGGCCAGGTGCACCTTGAAGGCGGCCGGGTTCATCACCACCAGGGCGTCGAGCTGATCCCCCGGCGTATAGACGCGCTGGCTGCCGAACTGGAGCTGGAAGCTCGACACCCCGAACAGGGTGCCCGCGGGGGCGCGGATCTCGGCCGGGAAATTGGGCAGCGTGGAGATGTCGTTGCCGGCCCAGGCCGCCTCGGTCGTGAACTGCTCCCCGGTCACCTGCATGCCGTCGCCCGAGTCCCCCGCGAAGCGGATCACAGCGCGCGTGAGGGTGTGGCGGGGCTTCTGCGCCGCCGGTCTCGCGGTGACGCTGTCACTCATCGGTCGATGTCCTTTCCGTCCAGGGGCGTGCCCGCATCAACGGCAGATTCCAGGCGGAGTGGCTCTGGTCACCCTAGAGTTTTGGGACCACGATCAGAGGCGTGACACTCCTTAGTCATGCTACCCAAACGTCTGAATAGAAGCAAGGTTGACTTCGGTCGGACCGCCAGACCGGTTGCGCGCGGAGCCGTCCCCGGGCCTAGAGCTCGAGCAGCTCCATCTTGGGGGACCGAGTCAGGTTCCGGCAGCCTCCCGCCTCGACCAGGACCATATCCTCGATGCGCACGGCCCCCTTCCCGGGGTAATAGAGGCCCGGCTCCACGGTGACGACGTGCCCGGTCTTGAGCTCGTAGTCCAGCCGGCTGATCCGCGGCAGCTCGTGGATATCGAGGCCCACCCCGTGGCCGGTCCCGTGGAAGAACCCCTGGTTGCGGCCGTTGACCACGCCGGTCATGTACCCTCGGCTCTCGAGCGTCCGGTTCACCTCGGCATGGATGGCGCCGCCGGAGGCCCCGTCCCGGATCAGCTCGATCCCCCGAAGCTGGCTGGCCAGCACCGCGTCGTAGAGGCGGCGCAGCTCGTCCGGGGCGCGGCCCTTGATCACGGTCCGGGTCATGTCGGCGTAATAGCGGGTCTGGGAAGACCGCGGAAAAATGTCGAAGATGATCCCCTGGTTGGGCCGGATGGGCCCGGTGCCCTGGTTGTGCGGATCCACCCCCTGGTCGCCGCAGGCGATGATCGTGTGCTCGGCGATGCAATCGTTCTCCATCAGGGAGACGTTGACCGTCTTCTTGAGATGCTCGGACGTGAGCGGCCGGCCCTTGTAGAGGACCTGGTCGCCGCGGATCACGCTCTCGCGCAGCACCTGGAGCGCCGCTTCCAGCGCGGCCTCGGTGTGCCGTTGCGCCTCCTCGATGGCCGCCACCTCCTCGGGGGTCTTCACGACGCGCTCCGGCAGGAACGGGCTCGGCCGGGGCGTCACGGTGATCCCCCGCTCGCGCAGCCGGTCGGCCAGCTCGAGCGGGAAGTCGCCGGGCACCTCGACCGCCTTCACCCCGTAGTCCTCCAGGAGCACGCTCACCGTGTCGGTGAGCTTCGGGTGGGGCCAGCGCTGGCGGGCCTTCGCGTCCCATTCGGCCAGCGAGAGCACCTCGTCCACGCGCGCCTGGGCCCGGGCCCGGTCCACCTCGAGGTCGGACATGAGCAGGGTCGTCCGCCCCTCGACCTGGAGGAAGACGAAGGGGTCGGGCGCCAGGAAGCGGCAGGCGTAGTAGAGATTCGAGTCGGCCTCGCTGGCCGCGATGATCAGGGACGCGGGGGAATCACTCATGCCACGGCTCCTCTCGGGCTCTACCGTATCACGAGGCCACGTCGACCGGCTTCTGGAGCTGCGCGATGAAGCGCGCCACCACCGGAGTGAGCCGCCGGCCGCGGCGGTGGATGATTCCGATCGGCCGCACCAGCCCGGGCAGCGCGAGCGGGGTGACCGCGAGCGTGCGCATCCCGGACTCGTTGAGCACGGTGGGGCGCGGCAGGATGCTGACGCCCGCGTTGATCCCGATCGCCTGCTTGATCGTCTCGACGTTGTCGAACTCCATGACCACCTCGACCTTGACGTCGTGCTGCTTGAGCGCGCGGTCGATGGCCTTGCGCACTGCTAAGTCGCGGTCGAAGGCCACGAACTTCTCGCCCTGCAGGTCGCCGGGGGTCACCGAGCGGCGCCGGGCCAGCCGATGGGCCGGGTGCGTGACCAGCACCATGGGCTCGTCGCGCAGGGGCAGGACGGTCAGCGCGCGCGTGGCGGCGGGATACGACAGGATGCCGAGGTCGGCCTCGTCGTTGAGCACGGCCTCCACCACCTTGTGGGGATGCAGGCACTCGAGCAGCACCCGCGCCTGCGGGTAGTCCGACATGAAGGGCTGCATGTGGCGGCTCATGTCGTGGAGCCCCACCGAGTAGATCGCGGCGACCCGCACCGTGCCTTCTATGCGCTCGCGCGCCGCCGCCAAGTCCGCCCGCGCCTTCTCGAAGCCCTGCAGCAGCGCGCGGCAGGCGTCGTAGAAGGCCTGGCCCTGCTCGGTGGGCAGGAGCGGCCGCCGCGAGCGGTCGAGCAGCGCCGCGTCCAGCTCGGCCTCGAGCTGCTGGATGGCCTGGCTCGCCGCGGACTGGGACACCGCGTTGGCGGCCGCCCCGCGCGAGAAGCTGCGGAGGCGGACGACGTCGCAGTAGAGCTTGAGCGTTTCGAGGTTCACGGCCGCCACTCTATCACTAGTCCCAGCTCTACCACTATTAGCAATGCTAATGCCGTGTTTTTTCACTTCTCGCTTGGCTAATGGTCTGGTTCCGTGTAATCTCACGGGACAAGTTTGGCTGCGGCGCAGTCTCACCGCTCGGGACCCCCGACGACGACGTGGGGTGGAGAGAGAACCGTGACGGAAGACGATGGCATGCCGGCGATGACGAACCCGGGGCTCCCCCCGGCGCAGGGCCTGTACGATCCGGCGCACGAGCACGACGCCTGCGGGGTCGGCTTCGTGGTGGACATCAAGGGCCGAAGGTCCCACGCGATCGTGAGCCAGGCCCTCACCGTGCTGAAGAACCTCCTGCACCGCGGCGCCTGCGGCTGCGAGGTGAACACGGGCGACGGAGCCGGCATCCTCATCCAGATGCCGCACCAGTTCCTCGAGCGCGAGTGCGGCCGGCTCGGCCTCACGCTGCCCGCACCGGGTCACTACGGCGCCGGCCTGGTCTTCCTGCCCCGCGACGGCGCCGACCGCGCCGAGTGCCGGGCCATCCTGGAGCGGACCGTGGCCGAGGAGGGGCAGGTGACGCTCGGCTGGCGGCCCGTCCCCACCGACTCCTCGCCGATCGGGCCCTCCGCGCGGGCGGTGGAGCCGGTGTGCGAGCAGGTGTTCATCGCCCGCGGTCCCGCCGTCCCCGACCGGGCCGCCTTCGAGCGCAAGCTCTACGTCATCCGCAAGCGGGCGGAGCACGCGGTCCGGACCAGCGCGATCGGCGAGCGGAAGTATTTCTACCTGCCGAGCCTCTCCGCGAACACCCTCATCTACAAGGGCATGCTCTCGGCCGACCAGATCGAGGGCATGTTCCCCGACGTCACCGATCCCCTGGTCGAATCGGCGCTGGCGCTGGTGCACCAGCGGTTCTCCACGAACACGTTCCCGTCGTGGCCGCTCGCGCACCCCTACCGGTTCATCGCTCACAACGGCGAGATCAACACCCTCCGGGGCAATATCAACTGGATGCGGGCGCGCGAGCCGCTCTGCCACTCCGCGCTGCTGGGCGACGACCTCAAGAAGATCGTGCCGATCGTGGTCGACGGCGGCAGCGACTCGGCCGTCTTCGACAACGTGCTCGAGTTCCTGGTGATGGCGGGCCGGCCGCTGCCCCTGGCCGTGCTCATGATGATCCCGGAAGCCTGGAGCGGGCACGAGGCCATGAGCGAGGAGACGAAGGCCTTCTACGAGTACCACGGCTGCCTGATGGAGCCGTGGGACGGGCCGGCCTCGATCGCCTTCACCGACGGCACCGTGATCGGCGCGGTGCTCGACCGCAACGGCCTGCGCCCGTCGCGCTACTACGTCACCAAGGACGGCATGGTGGTGATGGCCTCCGAGGTGGGCGTGCTCGACCTCCCGCCGGAGCGCGTGCTCCTGAAGGAGCGGCTGCACCCCGGGCGGATCTTCCTGGTGGACACCGCCCAGGGCCGGATCATCGACGACGCGGAGCTCAAGCACACCTACGCGGCCCAGTATCCCTACGGGGAGTGGCTGCGGGCGTATCTGACGCCCGTCGAGAGCCTGCCCGAGCCGCCCCACGTCCCGGAGCCGGATCACGAGACGGTGCTGGAGCGGCAGCAGGCCTTCGGCTACACCCACGAGGACCTGCGCCTGCTCCTGGGCCCGATGGCCGCCGGGGGAGAGGAGCCGGTGGGCTCGATGGGCACCGACACCTCTCTGGCCGTGCTCTCCGAGCGGCCGCGCCTGCTCTACGACTACTTCAAGCAGCTCTTCGCCCAGGTGACCAATCCCCCCCTCGACGGCATCCGCGAGGAGCTGGTCACCCAGATCGCGACCAGCATCGGGCCGGAGGGCAACCTGCTCGAGCCGGTGCCCGAGGCGTGCCGCCAGATCAAGCTCAAGACCCCGATGCTGAACAACGACGAGCTGGCGCGCATCCGCCACGTGAACCTGCCCGGCTTCAAGGCCACCACCGTGTCGATGCTCTTCCCGGCCGCGGACGGCGGGGCGGGCCTCGAGCGGGCCATGGACGAGCTGTGCGCGCAGGTGAGCTGCGCGGTCGCGGACGGCTGCACGTTCCTGATCCTGTCCGATCGGGGGATGGACGCGACCCACGCGCCGATCCCCGCGCTCCTGGCCACCTCCGGGGTCCACCACCACCTGATCCGGGAGGGCACGCGGTGCAAGGTGGGGCTCGTGATCGAGACGGGCGAGGCCCGCGAGGTGCACCACATGGCCCTGCTGCTGGGCTACGGGGCGGGCGCGATCAATCCCTACCTCGCGTTCGAGAGCCTCGACGACATGATCCGGCAGGGGCTCCTGCCCGGCCTCGATCACAAGACCGCGATCAAGAACTACATCAAGGCGCTGAACAAGGGCGTGCTCAAGGTGATCTCCAAGATGGGGATCTCCACCATCCACTCCTACCGCGGCGCCCAGATCTTCGAGGCGATCGGCCTCGGCAAGGCGCTCGTCGACCGCTACTTCACCTGGACCGCCTCCCGCATCGGCGGGGTCGAGCTCGACGTCGTCGCCCAGGAAGCGGTGGCGCGTCACCGGCACGCGCATCCGGAGCGCCCGGTGGGTGGCCGCGAGCTGGGCTGGGGCGGCGAGTACCAGTGGCGGCGCGACGGCGAGTACCACCTGTTCAACCCGGAGACCGTGTTCAAGCTCCAGCACGCCACCCAGAGCGGCCAGTACAAGATCTTCAAGGACTACACACGGTCCGTCGACGACCAGAGCCGGAACCACGCGACCCTGCGCGGCCTCTTCCGGCTGCGCGACGCGCCGGAGCCGGTGCCCCTGGAGGAGGTGGAGCCCGTCGAGGCGATCGTCAAGCGCTTCGCCACCGGGGCCATGTCCTACGGCTCCATCAGCCTCGAGGCGCACCAGACGCTCGCGATCGCCATGAACCGCCTCGGCGGCAAGTCCAATACCGGTGAGGGCGGCGAGGATCCCACCCGCTACCAGCGCGAGCCGAACGGCGACTCGCGCCGCAGCGCCATCAAGCAGATCGCCTCCGGCCGCTTCGGCGTGACCAGCGAGTACCTGGTCAACGCGGAGGATCTGCAGATCAAGATGGCCCAGGGCGCCAAGCCGGGCGAGGGCGGCCAGCTCCCCGGGCACAAGGTCTATCCGTGGATCGCGAAGGTGCGGCACTCGATCCCGGGCGTCGGGCTCATCTCCCCGCCCCCGCACCACGACATCTACTCGATCGAGGACCTGGCCCAGCTCATCCACGATCTGAAGAACGGCAATCCCAGGGCCCGCATCAGCGTCAAGCTGGTCTCCGAGGTGGGGGTGGGCACGGTGGCGGCGGGGGTGGCCAAGGCCCATTCTGACGTGGTCCTGATCTCCGGCCACGACGGCGGCACCGGCGCGGCTCCGCTCACCTCGATCAAGCACGGCGGCACCCCGTGGGAGCTGGGGCTCGCGGAGACGCAGCAGGTGCTGGTGATGAACAAGCTGCGGGACCGGATCATCGTCCAGGTGGACGGCCAGATGAAGACCGGTCGCGACGTGGTGATCGGCGCCCTGATGGGGGCCGAGGAGTTCGGGTTCTCCACCGGGCCCCTCGTGGTCATGGGCTGCATCATGATGCGGGTCTGCCATCTGAATACCTGCCCGGTCGGGATCGCGACCCAGGACCCGCGCCTGCGGACCAAGTTCGCGGGGCGCCCCGAGTTCGTCGAGAACTTCTTCCGCTACATCGCGGAAGAGGTGCGCGAGTACATGGCGCGGCTCGGCTTCCGCACCATGGACGAGATGATCGGCCGGGTGGACCGGATCGACGTCGCCCCCGCGGTGGATCACTGGAAGGCGCGCGGCCTCGACTTCTCCGCGATCCTGTACCGCCCGCCGGTCGGCCCCGACGTCGCGGTGCGGAAGGTGGTCGAGCAGGACCACGGCCTCGACCGGTCGCTCGACATGACCACCCTGCTGCCGATGTGCGCACCCGCGGTGGAGCGGCAGGAGCCGGTGGACATCCGCCTCCGCATCCAGAACGTCAACCGCACGGTGGGCACCATCCTGGGCTCCGAGATCACCACGCGCTACGGCGCGGAGGGGCTGCGCGACGATACCATCCGCATCCACTTCTCGGGCTCGGCCGGCCAGAGCTTCGGGGCCTTCCTGCCCCGCGGGGTGACCCTCACGCTCGAGGGCGACGCCAACGACTACATCGGCAAGGGCCTCTCGGGCGGCAAGCTCATCGTCTACCCGCCGCGGGAGGCCACCTTCGTGGCCGAGGAGAACATCCTGGTCGGCAACGTCGTGCTCTACGGGGCCACCGGCGGCGAAGCCTATTTCCGCGGAGTCGCGGGCGAGCGGTTCGCGGTCCGGAACAGCGGCGCCCTCACGGTGGTCGAGGGCGTGGGCGATCACGGCTGCGAGTACATGACGGGCGGGCGCGTGGTGGTCATCGGAGGGACCGGCCGCAACTTCGCGGCCGGCATGTCGGGCGGCCTCGCCTTCGTGCTCGACGAGGCCGGCGACTTCAAGGCGCGCTGCAACCTGGGCATGGTGGATCTGGAGCCCCTGGTGGACACCGAGGACGTGGAGCTCGTCAAGGATCTCCTGGCGCGGCACATCCGCTTCACCCAGAGCCCGGTGGCGGCCCGGCTGCTCGTGGACTGGGAGCGAAGCCAGTCCCGGTTCGTCAAAGTGATCCCGCAGGACTACAAGCGGGTGATGGCCGCCATCAAGAAGGCGCAGGAAACCGGTACGTCCGTCGACGAGGCCGTCATGGCGAGCGCGCATAATTAGCTCGGAGGGGGGCTCCGCCCCCCTTCCGATGCCTCCCCCCGGAAGAACCGATTGCGCCGGCAAAGCCGGCGCTCGAACACGGCAGGGTTGACGTGAGCGGCCACGGCGTTAGCGAGTAGGAGCGGACCAGAGGAGCGATGGGCAAGATCACCGGATTCATCGAGTGGAAGCGCGACAAGCAGCCGTACCGGCCGGTCGAGGAGCGCACGCGCGACTGGCGGCAGGTCATGCTCCCGTGGCCGGGCGAGACCCTGCGCAAGCAGGGCGCGCGCTGCATGGACTGCGGCATCCCCTTCTGTCACCAGGGCTGCCCGCTCGGCAACCTCATCCCGGACTGGAACGACCTCGTCTACCGGGACAAGTGGCGGGAGGCCATCGGCCGCCTGCACGCCACCAACAACTTCCCGGAGTTCACCGGCACGCTCTGCCCGGCGCCCTGCGAGGGCTCCTGCGTGCTCGGCATCAACGACGACGCGGTGACCATCAAGGCCGTCGAGCTCGCGATCATCGACCGCGCCTTCGAGGAGGGCTGGATCGCGCCCGAGCCGCCCGCGGGGCGGACCGGCAAGACCGTCGCGGTGATCGGCTCCGGCCCCGCCGGCCTCGCGACCGCCCAGCAGCTCGCGCGCGCCGGCCACCAGGTCACCGTCTTCGAGCGCGCGGACCGGATCGGCGGGCTGCTCCGCTACGGTATCCCCGAGTTCAAGATGGAGAAGCGCGTGCTGGACCGGCGGCTCGCCCAGATGGAGGCGGAGGGCGTGCGCTTCGTGGTCTCGGCGCACGTCGGCGTGGGTCGGCCGGTGGAGGCGCTTCGGCGCGCGTTCGACGCCCTCGTGCTCTGCGGCGGCGCGTGCGCCCCCCGCGACCTGCCGATTCCCGGGCGGGAGCTCGGCGGCGTGCACTTCGCCATGGACTACCTCACGCCGCAGAACCGGCGCTGCGAGGGCGACCTGGTGCCCGACGAGGTCTTCATCAGCGCCCAGGGCAAACGCGTGGTCATCATCGGGGGCGGCGACACCGGGGCCGACTGCCTGGGGACCGTGCACCGGCAGGGCGCGCTCGAGGTACACCAGCTCGAGATCCTGCCGCGCCCGCCGGATGCGCGCGCCGCCGACAACCCGTGGCCACAGTGGCCGAACATCTACCGCGTCTCCTCCGCCCACGCGGAGGGTGGCGAGCGCGTCTACTCGGTGTCGACGGTCCGGTTCGTCGGGGACGAGCGCGGGCGCGTGAAGGCGCTCGAGGTCGCGCGCGTGGAGCCGGTGCGCGAGGGCGGCCGGCTCGTGTTCCGGGAGATCCCGGATTCGGCGTTCGTCCTGCCCTGCGAGCTGGTGCTGCTGGCGATGGGCTTCGTGGGGCCCGAGCGGCCGGGGCTGCTCGAGCAGCTCGGGATCGCCCTCACCGACCGGGGGAACGTCAAGCGCGACGAGAACTGGATGACGAGCGTGCCCGGCGTGTTCACCGCGGGGGACATGCAGCGGGGCCAGTCGCTGATCGTGTGGGCTATCGCGGAGGGCCGGAGCGCCGCGCGCGGCGTGGACCGCTACCTCATGGGGCGCTCGGACCTGCCGGCGCCCCTGCCCTGAGGCGTCACTTCCAGCGTTCGAAGTCCCAGAGCGCCTCGGTCCGCGCGACCGTCGCCCCGAGCTGTTGGAGTTCGCCCTGCAGGCGGTCTGCGGTCAGCCCCTGATTCGGAACCGGCTTGTTGAGGAAGAACCACCGCCGGCTCTCGTGGTAGGAGAAGTGGCTGGGGCCGATGGCGTCGTTCTCGGTCAGCATGTTGAGGATCGCGTTGCCGCTGATGGTCCGGCCGGGCGGCACCTTCTTGAGCCAGGCCACGAGCCAGACCAGCGTGCCGTCCCGGGACAGGGTCACGCGGGTCGAGATGGCGAGGCCGCCCGGCGGACGCAGGATGATCTCGTACTCGGGCCCCGACTCGTTACGCGCCTCGCGCGGCTGATAGCCGAGCGTGGCGAGCAGGCCCTGCACGCCCGCGTGGTCGAGGCGTGCCGTTCCGCGCTCGGGCTGAGCGTGGGCCGCGGGCCCGAGCAGCGCCCCGGCCACCGCGGCGGCGGTGAGCGCGCGCCCCATCACCCGCATCCGGAGGGAGACGATCATCGATGAGCCTCACACGATCCGAGCGAGAGCACCTGATCCAGCAGTACGCCGACGGCCCCGCGCGCCTCGACGGAGCCCTGGCCCGAGTCCCCGCCGAGGCGCGGAAGTGGCGGCCGGCGCCCGGGGAGTGGTCCGCCCACGAGGTGGCCTGCCACTGCGCGGACTCGGAGACCAACGGGGCCGCCCGCATCCGCTACGTGGTCTGCGAGCCCGAGCCGGTGGTCCTGGGCTACGACGAGAACGTCTGGGCGGTCGCGCTCGACTACCACGGGCATCCGGTCGACGCCGCCCTGGCCACCGTGCGGGCGGTGCGCGCCAATACCGCGGCGGTTCTCCGGCGCCTGCCCGAGGAGGCCTGGACGCGAGAAGGGCGTCACACCGCGTCGGGTCGCTACACCGCGCTGGACTGGCTCGCCATCTACGCCGAGCATCTGGAGATCCACGCCCGGCAGATCGAGGCCAACCTGGCCGCGTGGGAGGCCGCCGGCCGCCCCTAGTAGTCTGTCCGGGTAACATTGGACGATGCGTAGCGAACGGGGGACGACGCGTAGCGAACGGGTCGGTCCGCTTCGAGCGCGGGCTCTGCCCGCGCACCCTGTGTCTGGGGGGAGGTTCGGAAGGGGGGCGTAGCCCCCCTCCGAGTCCCCTAGCTGAGGGGCCGGACGATCGCGTCCCAGTGGGAGAAGTCCTCCTTGAGGAGGATGACGCGGTCGCCACCGCCTTCGAGGTAATCGAGGTTGCCGCTCCAGATGTAGAAGTTGAAGCGCGCGCGGCCGCCCTCGATCGTGACCTTGCCCCAGCGGGTGACGCCGTCCCACGAGGCGATCAGCGTGCTGTCCGGGTTGATCGTGAGGTAGAAGAGCTGGTAGGACCCCCGGCCGAACACGATCTGCCCCTGCCAGCGGCCCGCGATGAGGTTGATATCGGTGACCTGGCGCGCGGGCGGGAGCGGCGCGCACCCCGCGGGCACGAGCGCGGCCGCCACGAGCAGCGCCGCGCACAGGGCTCGGCCCGCGCGCCGGACCGCGGCTCGCCGGCTCACCGGAGCGGGCTCTGCCAGAGCACGTGGCCCACGAAGAAGGGCCCGAGACTCTCGAGGTACTGCGAGGTCTGCCCGGTCCGGCGCATGGCCTGCACCAGATGGGACAGCGGGTGCAGCGCGCGTCCGACGAGCCCGATCACGAAGTCGTTATCGTGGATGTCGAGGCCGTGGCAGGCGAGCCGGACGTCGTGCGCCAGATCCGCGTCGCCGTAGGCGCGGCCCATCGTGCCGTGCTCGCGAATGATCGCGCCCTGCTCCTGCGGGGTGAGCCGCGCGAAGGCGCCGGCCCGCCGCAGCGGGTACCAGATCCCCCAGGGCCAGGCCGGATTCAGCACGGTCCGCCGCGGGCGGGCGAGTAGCCAGTCCTCGAGGTCCGGCTCGAAGCCGGAGGCGTAGGTGCGGCCGAGCATGGTCAGCTCGGGGCGATGCCGGAGCGAGGCGAAGGGCTCGGCGGCGAGCAGCTCGCGGAGCGTGCTCGCGAAGAAGGCCGGGTCCTCGTGAAAGGCGAGCAGCGCCACGCCGGCGGGATCGTTGACGTCGTGGTAGAGCACGCCCTCGATGCGGCTCCGCTCCATCGCCCCGACCAGCGGCTTGCCGTCGGGACAGCCGGTCCAGACCTGGAGCTGCATGAACAGCCGGCGCTCGGAGACCTGCTGGTTGGCGCCCTTCTCCCGCACGTCCACGCCGGATCCGTCCACGGCCTACCCTCCGCGCGTGTGCATCTCGAGGTGCGGATCGCGCTTGAGCTCACCGATCTGCATGAGCGGCTGCCGGTCGGGCGTCGCCAGCCGCTCCTCGGCCCCGCGATCGCGGCGGCCCTGCCAGGTGGCGCGGAGGAGGGCCAGCAGGTCCTCGCGCGAGGCGCCCGCGCGAAGCGGCTTGCGCAGGTCCGTGCCCCGCGCGGCGTAGAGGCAGAGATACCAGAGGCCATCGGCGGTGAGGCGGCTCCGGTCGCACGCGCGGCAGAAGGGCGCGGTGGTGGACGAGATGATCCCGAACACCCGGCCGTCGGAGAGCCGGAAGCGGTCGGCGGGCGCCGAGCTCTCCTCCACGATCGGCTCGATCGGCCCGTAGCGCTCGGCGAGGCGGGTCAGCATCTCGCGGCGCGGCACCACGCGCTCCATGCTCCAGTGGGTGGCCCCACCCACGTCCATGTACTCGATGAAGCGCACCTCGGCGGAGACGGACGCCCCGTACTCGATCAGGTTCGCCAGCTCGTCGTCGTTGACCCCGCGCATGACCACGGTGTCGAGCTTGAGGCCGGGCCAACCGGTGTGCCCCACCGCCGCGATGCCCTCGAGCACGCGGGCGTGGGTGTCGCGGCGGGTCAGCGCCTTGAAGCGGTCCTCACGCAGCGTGTCGAGGCTCACGGTGACGCGGTGCAGGCCCGCCGCGCGGAGCGCGGGGGCCTGCTCGGCCAGCAGCACGCCGTTCGTGGTCATGGCCAGGTCGCGGATGCGCGGGTTGGCCGCGAGCAGCCGCACGAGCCGGTCGAGGTCGCGGCGCAGGAGCGGCTCGCCGCCGGTGAGGCGCACCTTGTCCACGCCCAGGTCGGCGAAGACGTCCACGAGCCGGTCCATCTCCTCGAAGCTCAGCATGTCGTCCCGGGGAAGCCAGAGGTACTCCTCCTCGGGCATGCAGTACTGGCAGCGCAGGTTGCAGCGATCGGTGACCGAGAGCCGCAGGTTGCGCAGCGGGCGATCGAGCGCGTCGCGGATCACGGCATCTCCACGTAGACGTCGCCGTCCACGACCGCGGCCGGGAAGCAGCCGATCTTGACCGCGGGGTTATTGGCATTGGCCCCGGTGGTCACGTCCCAGCGCCAGCCGTGCCACGGGCAGATTGCGACCCGGCCCTCGAGATCGCCCTCGCCCATGGGCCCGCCGCGGTGGGGACAGGTATTGTCGACGGCGTGGTAGGCCCCCTCGACGTTGAAGAGCGCGACGCTCTTCGTCCCCGCCTGCACCACGAGTCCCTGCCCGGGCGGCACGTCGGTGGCCTTCGCGACCTTGAAGGACGACATCGGCGCTACCCCGCCACCGCGGCGGGGGCGGCGGGCTCGAGCGCCCGCTCCCACTCGCGCAGGAGCCCGGCCCTCTTCACCCCGACGTCGAAGTGGTCCCACGGGAGGATCTCGGTCGGCTCCCGGTGCCGCCGCGTGAAGAAGGCGGGGTCGCCGTCCCACTCGCGGAGGGCGTGGCGCCAGTCGCCGTCGAGCCGCGCGGCCAGCTCCACGAAGTCGGCCACCCGCCGGTCCCCGCGGGCCAGCAGGGCCTGGAGCGCCGCCTCGCGCGGGTTCTCGTGCACGACCCGGATCGTGTCGAGCCGCCGGGCCGCCCGCTTGATGATGTCGAGCTTCTCCTCGAGCGCCCGCGGATCGTCGAAGGGCGCCCACTGGAAGGGCGTCCAGGGCTTCGGGACGAAGGTGGACACCGACAGCGTCAGCTTGCCGAAGGAGTGCCCGTCGGGGCCCAGCGCCCGCAGGCGCTCGATCAGCCGCGCGGCCAGGTCGGGGATCGCCGCCACGTCCTCACGGGTCTCGGTGGGCAGGCCGATCATGAAGTAGCACTTGAGATTCGGAATGCCGTAGCGACGGAGCAGGTGGCAGGCCTCGTAGAGCTGCTCGTCGGTGATGGCCTTGCGGACGACGCGGCGCAGCCGCTCGGTTCCCGCCTCCGGCGCCATGGTGAGGGTCCGGTGCCCACCGCGCTGCAGCGACGCCACCAGCTCCTCGGTCAGGCTGTCGGCCCGGAGCGAGGAGATCGACACCTCGACCCCGTGCTCCTCGAGCAGGCGCATGAGGTCGCCGATCCAGGGATAGTCGGACACGCAGGCGCCCACGAGTCCGACCCGCTTGGACTCCTTGGCGATCTTCGCCACCGACTCGCGCAGGGATTCGAGGCTCCGGTGCCGCACCGGCCGGTAGACCTGGCCTTCGAGACAGAACCGGCAGCCCCGTCCGCAGCCCTTGCCGACCTCCAGGAGCTGCATGTGCCCGTACTCGGCCTTGGGCGTCTTGAGCGTGGAGCGCGTCTCGAAGCGATTGACGTCCTTCAGCCGGCGCTTGATGACCAGCGCGGGCACGTCGTTCGCGAGCGGCGCGACCGCCGCGATCAGCCCACCGGCCCCATAGTCGACGCGGTAGGCGTCGGGGACGTAGATGCCGGCCAGCGGCTTCAGCCGGTCGATGAAGCGGCGCCGGCGCTCGGTATCGGCGGGGGCGCTCTCCAACCAGGCGGCCACGATCTCGCCCACCACTTCCTCGCCTTCCCCCACCACCACGAAGTCCATGAAGGGGGCGACGGGCTCGGGGTTGGAGAAGGCGCACACGCCACCCATCATCACCACCGGATCGCCGGGGCCCCGATCGGCGGCCCGCAGGGGGAGCCCCGCCAGCCGCAGCAGCCGGACCGCGTTGATGTAGTCGCCTTCGTAGGTCAGCGAGAAGCCGACCAGGTCGAAGTCGGTCAGCGGCCGGTGGGACTCGAGCGAGAACGGCGCGGTCCCGGTGCGGCCGTACTCGTCCACATCCTCCGGGTCCGGGAAGAAGACACGCTCGCAGACCACGTTCGGGATCGCGTTCAGGTGATCGTAGATGGTCTGGAAGCCCAGGTTGGACATGCCGACCGCGTACGTGTTCGGGTACACGAGCGCGATGGTCACGCGGCCGCCCCAGTCCTTGCGGACCACGCCCTCTTCCGAGGCCACCAGCTCCTGCGCCTTCTTCTTGAGTTTCCAGGACATACGGACAGTCAGTCTACCACGGCAGAAACGGACAGGGCGGGAGCGTGGCGAAGATCGTGACAGGTGCGCGTTCTACGAATGTCCGCGGCCTGGGGGAGCGCGGGGGCCATTTCTGGGCCCCCGCGTAAGACAGAGCCTAAAGACTTAGACTGGTAAGTGTCAGTAGCTCCCGGTCAGGAAGGTGTCAACACCTCCCGGTCGCTATGATGGTGGCAAACGGCGAGGAGGGTGTTGAGGGCATGGTTCAAAAAGGGCGGGAGACCAGGCAGCAGGCCCTAACCCAACTTCCGCAGTTCGAGCGGCGCGACCCCGGGTTGCGGGCCGCGCCGGGGTGTAAGTCCGAGCCGCGGCACCAAGTTCATTGACTTGCGCGCACGGCCTGGACAATGTACCTGCGCCATACGACGCGGCGGAAGGACGGCAAGGTCCACCGCTACTGGCGGCTGGTCCGCTCGGTAGCGCGTGGGCGGCAAGGTGGTGCAACAAACCGTCGCGCAGCTCGGGGAGCTGGACGCCGCTGGGCGCGCCCAGGCCCGCGCGCTGGCCCGCACCATCACCGGCGACCGCGGGCAACCCGACCTGTTCACGCCCGCCGAGGCCGATCCAGCGGTGCCGGTGCGCCTGCGGCGCCACAAGCCCGCCGAGGTAGAACGCCAAGCGCCACCCGGGCGCTCCCCCGGGGATCGCGGCATCGCAGCCGATACCACCCGACGAGGTACACCGTCGCGAGGGCGCCG